>Ga0209555_10000987_pt1 | contig 22905 bp, 29 predicted proteins | sample SaaInl85LU_5_DNA_FD_184643 | JGI IMG/M metagenome (GOLD analysis project Ga0209555, IMG submission 184643) | Marine microbial communities from expanding oxygen minimum zones in the Saanich Inlet - ESP_85LU_5_DNA (SPAdes) (version 2) | ecosystem: Environmental > Aquatic > Marine > Intertidal... | reverse complement strand
GTTATTAATTTTATTTGTAATTCTATAAGTCACTGAATTTTCCCATTTGTATTGGAAGTGATTTAATTTTTAGTATTAATTTGTGAGTAAATTTTCTCATATAAGTTTTTTTTATAGGTGTAATATTATTTATAAGTTATTTTTATAGTAGAAGTATAGCGCGAACTCTCTTTCTACACAACTCTTTCTCTCATTTTATTAAAAGTGTGACATTAGACTATTAAGTATAAGTAAGTAACAGGCTATTGTCACAGTTTTATATTGTTCTATTCTGTTCAGTCTGTTGCCTACTATGGTTCGAATAGTCACCATTTAGTAATACTATATGACTTCTTTGTCACGTAGTATTACTGGCACACTTGTTGAAGAAGTGTATGATTTGTACTTTTCAAAACAATTCATAGAATTTAATTTATCTTTCATAATTTCATAGACTTTATCATGATTGTAAGTGAAAGTCTTGCCACTTTTGAAAGTTACTTCAATGATTTGATTTTTTCCAATTAGTGATTTGCGTACAACAAATCTTTTTGATTTTAAATTTTGCATAGTTAATTTATTTAAGTTATTTATTATTTATTTAGTTTACATTTATATTATCCAAATAGCATTTTATTTTGTTTGTAATTTATTTATTTTGATTTATAAATTGTTGTAATATTATTTCTAATTCAATTTGTTGTTTTGGTGACAAGTCGCCATATTTTAAATTGTAGTCATTAGATATTGAATTAAAGTCAATGTATTGTATTAAAGAAAATTGCATAGTATTTAGTTTTATTATTATTAGTATTTATTTACATTATTATTATCCAATTGTATTTCTATTTTGTTTGTAAAACGTAAATGCATTGTAAATATTTCAGTAAAAAAGCTAAAAGTTTATGAAAAATTCAATAAAATGATGCCGGGGACTGTTTTTTTATGTTGATTTTGTTAAAATTTTGTGTTTGTGGGAGGGAGTGGCAACCCCATAACCCTCTATTAGTAATAATTTTCAAAAAAAGTGTGACATAAGCCTTATAAGATATATAAGTAAGGGGCTATTGTCACTATTTGTAAGTTTTCACTGTTATATGTGAGTATATAAGACTATAGAACACTAGATATATGGAAACACAAAAGCATATGGGGCGTAATAGCCTAGTTGATCGCCTTGCAGCACAGGTTCGCAGTAAGAGTTTCGCTATAGCTTTACTTAAAAAACGTGGTGATTTGACAGCATCTGGTGAATTAACAGCTAAAGGAAGATCTAGAGACAAGATGACGGCTGAAGAACGCGCAATTGACAGAGCATCGAAAGAATCAGGGCGTCCGGCTAGCGACTACACATACGACCCAACTACTAACAGAGCAACATTAACATAGAAACATGGCAATAATCAATACATATCCATCGGCTACGCCAAAAGGTGCTGATTTACTAATCGGTACGCAGGTAAAAGACGATACAGTAGAAGAAAACTCAACTAAAAGCTTTACGGTAGATAGTTTGGGTTCATATATAGTAACATCGACTAGTGGTATCACTGGTTCTGGTACATTGAACACTGTAGCTATGTTTACGCCTAATGGTCAAGCGATAGGTGATTCACTTATTACACAAGCACCGTTAGGGCAAGCAATAAATGTTAATACAGATCTAACTGTGTCAGATGACTTAAGTGTTACAGGTAGTATTGAAACTAATTCAAGTTTGACAGTTCAAAGTATTAGCACGTTTTATGATGATACTACTTTTGAGAGCATTGTAAATATCAGTGATGCTCTTTATGATCAAAACTCAAGTCCTGGAACAGCTGGTCAAGTGCTAAGCTCTACTGGAACTGGTAACGTTGAGTGGATTGATAATACAGCACCAGGAACAGTAACAGGTTCTGGTACGGTAAATACATTAGCTAGATTTACATCAGATGGTTCAGTTGTAGGTGATTCTTGGTTGTCTCAAGAAAGAATCCCTGGTATAGCTATAAATTATCTTAATTTTGAAGGACCAAGTGGCTTTCAAAATAAATTAAATATTACTGATGGTTATATTATAACTAATAATCTTGAAGTTACTAATATAACTGCTGGAGACACGGGTAGTGTAGATTTTCAAGGAAGTACAACTTTAGGTAATTCAACATCTGATTTTATATGGCATAGAGGCACGACCTACTTAACGGGTCCTGTATTGGATACTAGTAACACAGCTGGAACAGCTGGTCAAATATTAGTCGCAAACGCTAGTTCACAGCTAGAGTGGAAGTCTTATTCAGATTCAGGAGCTACTTTTCTTGGTTGGGCTAGATACGATGGCGCACCTAGTTTTTCAGACGGTAGTGAAGTTACAGTAACTGACGGTAACTTTATAGACCCACCAGTTTCTCTAGTGACTAATCAGATAATTGATCCTTATACAAATGGAGCTTCTGGTAAGTTTGTATTTACTAGTGATGACCTAAACGCGGTATACTGTTTAACTGCGGTATTTAAAGCATCGGCAGCTAATGCTAATCAAACGCATGTAGATATTGATTTTATATCTGGAGCTACAGATTATGAAAGATTAAGTAAGTCAGTTGGTTTCTACAAAGGTAATGATACAGTTCAAAACTTTCACGAGATGTATCAGTTTTACGTAGACTCTGATCTTATAACATATGGATTACAACCTAGATTAGGTGCTGACGGTGGTAGTGTAAAATTTGGTGATGTAATATTCTTTATACAAAAACAACAACAACCAGCAATTTAATAAATGGCAAGAATAAGCTCGTATCCTAAGGATACAACCATACAGGATAATGACGCTTGGGTAGGGACCGCAAGTCCAAACAGGCAGACAAAGAACTTCCTTGCTATAGATGTTGCTAAATACCTCAACACTAAAGGTAAGATCTCTATATCTGCTCAAATGTCTTATAAGTTTGAAGCGGATCCAAACGAAGCTACCACCGGTACATTTTACGGTGTAAACGATGGCGCGGCGTTCTCAACAATCACATCGTTAAATGTACACTCAGTTGATTCTAGTGGCCAAAACGTAGTTGATTTTGTAAACTACTTAGTAGACTCGGACATACTTATATCAGAGCAAAATAACATTGGAGAGTTTGGCCACTATAAGATAACCGCATATACCGACAATGGAAACGGTTTCTATACATTAGCATTGTCGTATATCGGCGGCGATGGTGTTTTAGTAGATCAATCTTACTATGATATAGCTAACTTTGTATTAGATGCAGCTAGCGATAAAAACTATGTACATACTCAATCTGTTCCATCTGCTACATGGAACATACAACACAATTTAAATAAATTCCCTTCTGTTACATCAGTTAATAACAGCAATATTAAGATGTTCGGAGAAGTAACTTACGTAGACGAAAACAATTTAACTATTAACTTTTCAGCCGGCTTTTCCGGTAAAGCTTATATAAACTAATAACAATGGCAATTAATTTTTTAAACAGTGTTGATTTTAATAAAAACGAACTATTAAACCCAACAATCGAAAACCAACCAAATGATACTGGCGCCGGAACCGGTGTTGAGGGTCAATTATATTTTGACACACAGAACCAGATATTAAAAGTATGGGTCTCCAGTAACCAATGGATAGAAGTAGGCGGTGGTGTTACAAGTTTAACAACCACAGACGGCAGCTTCATCAATCTTACGCCAAACTCAGCTACTACAGGCGCGGTAACCGTAACAGCTGATCTTTCTGCGTCTGGAACCCCGAACGCTACAACATATTTAAGAGGCGATAATGCTTGGGAACCAATAAGTTCAATACCTGGAACATACACGTTTGACGTAAGCGATGGCACGAATACTGAGCCTGTTATTTCTGAAGATACTGTAACATGGAGCGGTACGGGTACAACTACAGTAACATATTCCACCGCCACAAATACATTTACTATAAACTCAGCAGATCAATACACAGGTACAGTTACCTCTGTTGGAACTCAAAACTCAACATTTATATCTGGATCAGGTGGACCAATTACAGGCTCAGGATCTTTAACATACAGCTTAAGTGCTACAGGAACTCCATCATCAAGTACATATCTTAGAGGTGATAATAAATGGGCCGCGCTCCCTGCAGATAATGATAATTATGTAGATTCTATATCATTCGATACTGACTCAGGCGTGCTAACTTTAGGTAGAACTGGTACTCTTGCGGATTTAACTCAAGACTTAGACGGTAGATACCTGGAGCTAGCTGGCGGAACGATGACTGGTGAAATAAACATGGGTAGTGATAAAATCACAAACCTAGTAGATCCAACAGACGCTCAAGACGCTGCTACAAAAGCTTATGTTGATAACTTAGTTGACGGCGGTTTAACCTTTAAGGACGGGTTTAACGCTACTACTGGTGCTATTGATGGCAGTGGTAACTTAACAGATGGTGCTACGCGTGTAGCTGTATCGGTTGGTGATTACTATGTTGTAACAACCGCTGGTGATTTTTACGGTGATACTAATATACCACTAACAGTTGGTGACTCAGTTATTTGTAAAACTGCTGCGGCAGAAGGAGCATCAACATCTGCAAACTGGGTTATTATTCAAGGTGATGAAGGTGTTGTTGATTTAACTTCTGGTAACGGTGGCACTTCAACTGGTAATGCTCTTACATCTAATACAACTGCTAGAGGATCCGTAACAGTAAATTCGTTTGCTTACGGCGGTACTACAAATGTAGGTCACGTACCTTCTGGTGGTTCTGCTACAACGTTCTTACGCGGTGATGGTACTTGGGTAACGCCAACCAACACAACTCCAAATGACGCTACAATAACGCTAGACGCGGGCACAAACTTAACAGGTGGCGGTAATTTTACTACAGACCAATCAGCCAATGAAACTATAACGTTTAATTTAGCAACAGCTAATGGCTCAACAATTGGAGCTGGTAATGTAGCTGCTGGAACTGGAATTAGCGTTGCATATTCAAATGGAACTGCAACAGTAACTAACACAGATACAAATACAGCCAATACGGCTTCAGGTCAGATTACTGCTGGTTCTACATCAGGTACTGTTACACATAACTTTGCAACAAATAAAGTTATTGTACAAACATATTTAGATAATGCTACTGATAACTATCCTGTAGTATATTGTGATATAACTAGAACAGGAGGTAGTGTTACAGCTACAATAGCAACAGCTGAAACTGACGATATAATTATTCTTGTTCAAAAAATAGGTTAATAAAAACCAAATTAAATGGCAATTAAATTTTTAAATACAGTAGCCGTTGATACAGATGTTCTATATGTTGATGCGAGTAATAATAGAGTAGGTATTGGAACGGATAGTCCAAACCACGAATTAGTTGTACAAGGCACTTCAAGTCCTAATATAGAGCTTAAAAATAGTAACTATTCCGATGGTGGATTTGTTTTAAATAGAACAAATTACAATCAGCAATGGAAATGGTGGGCACAAAGCAGTCAAATGTATTTTGGATTTTCTACCAATGAGTCTACATATTCAAATAAAATGACTATTCAATCAGGCGGTAATGTAGGTATTGGAACTACTAGTCCTGCCGCTAAGCTAGAGGTTGAGCAATCAAACTCCGGTACAGGTACAGTTTTTCTTTCTAATAGCTATAACAACAAAGGCTTTCGAACTGGAAACGCAGGATACGCTACTTTTTCAGGTTACCAAGATGGAAACAACACTACTTCTGGAAATGCTTACGGTGCTTTAATAGGTTTAAATACTTTTTACAATGGAACAAGTTTTTATAACGACAATCAATATGTAGACCCTTCTAGTATTTTATTTAAAGACGGCGATATAAAATTCCACACAAATGATATATCCGCTACTGGTAATTTCACTCCAAATGAAAGACTTAGAATAACTAAAACTGGCAACGTCGGCATCGGGACTACTAGTCCTGCTACTAAGCTCCACGTTTTTGGGACTACTTCTTCAATGCCTTCTTTAGGAGCAGCGCCTTCGGCTGCACAACTAGGAGGACTTACTTATGGGACATTATTTAGTACATTAACATCAGGTAGAGGTGTAATACAACAAGGTAGGTCAGATGGGACCTCGTTGTCTTTCGATCTTTTATTACAGCCAGTGGGTGGTAATGTTGGAATTGGAACGTCTATTGCTAGCCAAAAACTTCATGTAGCTGGTAATGCAAGGGTTACAGGTGCATACTATGATTCAAACAACTCTGCGGGTACATCAGGTCAAGTTTTGTCTTCTACAGCCACAGGAACTGACTGGGTAAGCCTATCTGAAATATCAGGTGTAGATGGCACAGGTACTACAAACTATGTAGCCAAGTGGAGTGACACAGATACGATTACTGATTCTACTATCTATGATGACGGTACAAACGTCGGTATTGGAACGCCTAGTCCTGGGTACAAGCTAGAAGTTAATGGAACATTTTCAAGCAATGCGATATGGACTACTTCTTCTAGTTTAACAGAATGGGGAAGTGGTACTACTGCTTATGGAACTTTAACTTGGGATATTGGTTATGCTAAGATTTTTGCTAATTCAGGAAACCAACTTCAGTTTGCCGCTGGAGGCGCTAGTACCGATATGACTATTGATACTTCCGGCAACGTCGGTATCGGGACAACTAGTCCTGATAGTAAGCTTCATGTTAAAGAAGGGGACATTACTATAGAAGGTTTTAATACAAGTCGATATTTAAGGTTTATAGAGCCAGATGGATCTTTTCAAGGCGGTTACGTAAATTACGACGGTGGTTCTAATATACTAAAGATAGGTGTTCATAATGCAAACGACACTAACACTGCTAACGACACGGATGCAATATCAATACCAAGAAGCAGCGGCAACGTTGGTATTGGAACGACTAGTCCAGGTGAAAAACTAGAAGTAAATGGTACTGTAAAAGCGACTGCAGCTACTGACGCCTATAAAGGTTATATTAAAAATACTATAACGTGTACGCCGTTAATGAAGACTGCTAACACTGATTACAACTATATACCTTACAACTCTACAATATTTGGTTCAACTCCTGCTTATTATAATAGAATGGCAGCCGCTTACGACGGAAGAGTTAAAAAAATTATATTAAGACATGTAGACGGAGTGACGCCAACCGCTACAGGAATGAAATTCAAAAAAGAAGTCAATGGAACAGTTAGTACAACAGAATATACTGCTACTGTAACAGGTGGCGCGTCAGCAAATTTTACAGCTATATATAATTTCGCTAATTCTGATTTTACATTTAGCGAAGGAGATTCTATAGCAATTTTAGCACAAACAAGTGGAGGCACAGGAAGCATAGGCGGAGTATCAGTTCAGATAATCGTAGAATATAATATTACATAATATGGCTAATATAAACGAAAATATAAGAACTAAAAAACTTTATAAAAGTGGAGACACTGTTAGAGCTTATAAAGATTCTAATGGAGAAATTGTTGTTCCTTCAAAAATAGCAGCAGATATAGCCTCAATATCAGACATAACAGATGTTATAAATGATGGTGCAAACTACGAAAATACAAAATATTTTTTAAAAGAAATAGAAAATATTAGATTAGATCTAGAAGAGATGCATGCATTTATAAAAGACGCTTTTGGCAGAGATTCAACAAGCGCTGCATCTAAAGGAGACACTGGTGCTACAGGGCCGCAAGGGCCGCAAGGTCCAAAAGGCGACACTGGTGCAGTTGGTCCACGAGGAGCTACCGGTCCGGCTGGTGCTGATGGAAAAGACGGGTCGGGAGGCTCAACAACAGTCTATGGGTGTAAAGGTGAGGTAGTAGGCACATTAGGAAATATGGTTTTATGTGAAGACACTGTAAGATACGAAATTTTAGACCCCAAATCAGGAAAACAAATAGATACTTTAATAATACCTAGAATTTTCAAATAAATAAATAAATAAATTATGATAACATACGATTGGAATTGTAAAACAGTAGACGTGCACCCTCAGGAAGAAGGTGAAACAAATGTAGTTTATAATGTGCACTGGATTGTAACTGGTACTAAAGAAGATTACTCAGCTAATAATATTGGAACTCAAGTAGTACCTTTAAATCCTGAAACTCCTTTTATCCCATTTGAAGATCTAACAAACGAAATAATTGTTGGTTGGACAAAAGATGCTATGGGTGCTGATCAAGTTCAAGCTATTGAAGATAGTATTGCTTCTCAAATAGCTGAATTAGAAAACCCAACTTCTGTAACTATGACGGTAGGAGAGTAAATATGACTAAAAACAAGTGATGATATAAAACATAACCGACACGGGTAAAGTGCAAACCAAATAATAACATAAAACCAAAACCAATGACATTTTATTACTCGACTAATTCGTGGTCTAGTCAATCACAACCAGATGAAAACCGTATTAAACTATGGAACCATATTGCAGATAAAGCCAATTGGCGTATAGTGCAATTACCAAACGGTTACTACCAAACAGAATATCAAGATCTTCATGTAGAAGATAATTGGCACGATGTAACGCGTCGTGAAACAATGGAGGCTGCGGAAACAGCTATTGATAAAACTGTTGAACACTACGTAAAAAAGCTTGAATTTTTAAATGGGCCAAAAGTAGTTAAAACATTTAAATAAAACCAAAATTAAATCAAATTAAATTAAATTATGTCAGACGCAATTGTCAAGAACTTGAACTTTGGTGACGAAGCCAGAGATCAGGTATTTAAAGGAATAGAAAAACTCACAAAGGCCGTTAGCTCTACTTTAGGAGCTAGTGGTCGATGTGTAATGCTAGAAGATAATACTGGCAAGCCAATTATAACAAAAGATGGTGTCACAGTAGCCGATAGCATTATATTAATAGATCCAGTTGAAAATATGGGTGCAACGCTTTTAAAAGAAGCAGCGCGCAAGACAGTTCAAGAAGCTGGAGACGGTACTACAACAGCTACAGTATTAGCTCACGCTATATTGAAAGAAGCTTACAAAGTAGCCGATAAAACAAACTCAAGAGAGTTAAAAGACGGTATAAACAAAGCCGTTAAAAATGTTGTTAAGTTCTTGCAACTTACGTCAGTAGATGTTAAAGGCGATATGATAGATCAAATCGCTACAATATCTACTAACAATGATCCTAAGCTAGGCAAAGTTATAGCAGATGCTTTTAGATCAGTAGACAATACAGGTGTTGTAATGATGGAGACGGCTTCAGATGGTAAAACACACGTTGAAGTTGTAGATGGTGTACAGTATGACAAAGGACTTAAAAACTCACATTTTATAACTAACAAAGCAAATAAAACTGCTGAGTTGGATAAACCATTAGTGCTTCTACTAGAGTCACCAGTGGATACAATTAGACAGATACAGTCAGTGCTAGAGTATGTAATAAAAAACAATAAACCTTTGCTTATTATTGGCGATTTGGAACAAGGTGTTTTATCAGCTCTGGCAATGAATAAAGTTAAAGGTGCTATTAAAGTTAATGTTATTGACGCACCAACTTACGGCATAAGCAAGCAACAAATGCTTCAAGACCTTTCATTGTTAACTGGCGCTACTATTATAAACGAAGACTTAGGTGATGATATGGATATGATAAAGCCAGAACACTTAGGTCAATGTATAAAGAGTGTAACTTCTCACGAAGACACTGTTTTGCAAGTTGAAGAACCTGGCGAAGAAGTTTTAAGCTCTATAGAAGAATTAAAACAAGAGTTGTTAGAAGAGAAAAATCCTAACAAGATTATCAAGCTGGAAAAAAGATTAGCAATGCTATCGGCTAAAATAGCTATCGTAAAAGTAGGTGCTAACTCAGAAATAGAATTAAAAGAAAAAACAGATAGAGTAGAAGATGCTATCTGTGCTACTAAAGCTGCTATTAAAGAAGGGATTGTTCCTGGTGGTGGTATTGCTCTATTAAATGCCTCAACAAATTTAAAAGCTAAGTCTGTTGGTGAGACAGTTTTACTAGAAGCTATAAAAGCACCTTTTAAAACTATACTTGATAATGCAGGTGTTGAAAATATTAAAACACCTACTAGAAAAGGACAAGGCTATAACGTGGTTACGGGAAAAATGGTAAATATGACTAAGTCAGGTATTATAGATCCTTTACTTGTCACCAAGAGCGCTCTTCAAAACGCAGCTTCCGTAGCAACTACTATTTTATCAACAGATTGTGTAATCAATAATTTGAGAGTAGATGCAGGCGGTAGGTAAGAATATAATTATAAAAAAGACTAAGGAAGGGACCACCAAAACAAAAGGTGGTCTTCTCTTAGCAGAAACACATAGAGAAGACATTAGATATGTCGAAGCAACAGTTGTTTCATCTGGAGATGAGATAAGCGGTTTAAAAGAAGGTAGTGTAATACTATACGATAGACACGCTGGTCATAAAATAGAAGTTGAAAAAGAAGCATATCACGTTATTAAAGTCGGTGATGTTGTAGTTGTATTATGAGAAGATTAGAGGCTGACGATATAAAAGACCTCAATCTTATGAAGCACTACAGGATTATAAGAAAATGGGCTTGTAGAAATAACGATTTAAACGATGCAGATCTTGAGTTGTTGATATACTTAGACTGCATGGATATGTTTAGAAAGAAAGACTTCGAAGATGGTGCATACTCATATAGTTGGGATAATCGTCGCTGGAATAGATTACTAAAACAAGGTTGGATAGTTGTTTGGAGACATAGAAATAGAACCACGCAAAAATACCATATATATAAAACATCTATTAAATGCAAGCAATTGATAAAAAGAATTTATCGTATGATGCTTGGAAAAGAAGATATACCAACTTCAGATGCTAATAGTATAATTCGTGGTAACACATATACCGACAAGGTTTTAACAAAAGCAATATATAACGTCAATAAAGACAAATACAGATAATTATGGCAAAATGCAAAAGCTGCGGATCACCTCTTTGTTCAGGTTGCTCAGCGGCAAAAATGAACTACGATTCACCGGCTAAACAAGTGGTAGATCCAACAATGCAACAGCAGATGATTCAACCAATGACTAACTTACCTCCAAAAGGTTCTAGTCTAGTTAATCCTTTTCCACCACAAGCGCAAGCAGTTGCTCAAGGTATGTATGGAAATCAACAAATGATGCAAAATGCGGTTGGAGCACCAGCTATGTTTAAAGATCAAACTGGTGATGGTAAAATAACTCAAGCGGATGTTATTAAAGCAAGAACAGAAGGTTATAAAAAATAAAGATATGAAAGATATTAAACAACTAAAAGCTGACCTAGCGGGTCAAATAGGTGAAAATGCAATCTGGGACGGACCATTAAGCAAAGAAGGTTTTCCAATGGGTAAAGGTTCTAGTTCAGGTAAAAATGGATTAGAAGTTTCTAAAGCACCATTTGAGTGTGGACACGGAACGCCAATTACTTCACGAGCTAAAGCATTTAAATAATATGAGTTCTCCATTTGCACAAAAGTTTATGGGTAAAAAACCTTTTACTCAAAACAAAGATATTAACCCCGAAGCTGGTGGTAAAGATTACGAAGCTATAGGTGATGCTGCTAGAAAGAGAGAAAAAAAGCTAAGCGCTGAGACAGGTGGTACTGACTATGAGGCTAAATTGCAAGTTCAAAAAGAGTTGTCAAATCCTTCTCCACTTAATAGATATGTATCTATAGAACCTGCTATGCAACGTCTTCAGAGAGATGCTGAAAATATAGCTGCTATGGATAGGAAAGAAATGACAGCTAGTGAATTTTTAGATGATTATTTAAAAGAAAAAGAAACTAAAAATAAAAAAGAAACTAAAAATAAAAAAGGAACTAAAACTTCTTCTCCTAGATTAAAGCCTGGTCAATTAGCTAAAATAGAGATAGGAGCTCATAATATATTAACTAAAAACGGTTAAATGGCATTTAAAATAACTCCACCATATTCAATGGATAATACTCCAATTTACAGTGTAAATATGGAAGACGGCGTTATGGGTAAAGCTAATAACAATGGGTCTATAATTTTAAATAAAGATTTAGATCCTAGTCAGTGTGAAAAAGTTATTGCACACGAAAAAATACACCTTGAGCAAATGAAACGTGGTGATTTAAATTACGACGATAAATATGTTTACTGGAAAGGTAAAAAATATTCACGAGCACAAATGCAAGAAGGTGCTAAAAACCTGCCTTGGGAAGCTGAGGCTTATAGAAGATCATAAATGAAAACATCTAAGAAAGGATATTTAAAAAACAGCCCTGATGTTAATAAACCTCAAAACATTATTGAAGGAGGTCATATAACAATGAAAGGAGTTGACTTTAAAGTTCTTGGGGTAGATGATAGAGGTTATGCCAAAGTAATGTATCCAGGTTATGATTATCATTTTCCAGGAGCTAAATATGTAATAGAAACACCAATAAAAAACAAAAAATAAAAAAATGAACGGACCATTTAAAATGAAGCCTGGGAGAGGTGATATGCCTAAAACAGGGAGAGGTATTCCAACAAACATGGTATCTCCATTAAACGCGTTTCCTATAAAAAAAGGAACTAAACTTAAAGAAGGAGAAAGTATATTAGTTACTGGAGCTGGAGGTAGAACTTTTAAAACTTCTAACGTACAAGAAGCTATGGCTAAAAGATCAGAAGCTAGAAAAGCTGGAGTAAAAGACTCTACAATAACGGGTGTAACTGAAGTCTCACCAGGTGTTTATACTGAACAAAGAAGAGACACTAAAACTGGTAAATTAAGAACTGAAAAACAAGAAATATCTAAAGCTAGATCTAAGAAAAATCCAAACCCTACTGTTAAATCTAAAGAAGCTCAAAAACGTAGAAAAGACTATACTGAAACTTTTACATTAAAAGGCACTGGTGAAGAAGGGACTTCTGTAGGTAAAGCTTTTGATAGAGTTTATAGTTCCGATAATTAAATAATGAAAAAAATTTGGCAATGGTTAAGCGGTAACGTCATCAAAGAGGTTGGTGACGTTATCGATAAACTTACAACTACCAAAGAAGAAAAGTTAGAAGCTCAAAGGCTAATAACTAAAATTCTTGAGAAAGCCGATAAAGAAGCACAAGAACAAGTTACAGCAAGATGGCAAGCAGATATGAAGTCTGATTCTTTTTTGTCTAAAAATATACGTCCATTAGTACTTATATATCTAACGGTTATATTTACTATATGTACGTTTTTTGATGGTAACATTGGTCAATTTGAAATAGCAGAAGAGTATATTCCAATATTTCAATCTTTGCTAATAACAGTGTACGGTGCTTACTTTGTAGGTAGAACATGGGAAAAAGCTAAAAATATAAGTAATAATAAGTAATATTAACAATTAAATTAAATCAAATGGCAAAAATTAAAGATGAGCAGCTCAAAGAAATCGTTGAGTTGCAAACAAAACTAAATGAAGTTATTAATAACATCGGAATCTTAGAAACTCAAAAACACGGGTTTTTACATGAAGTCGCTGAAGTTAATAAAAAGATTGAAGAGTTCAAGACTAGTCTAGAGAAAGAATACGGAGCTATTTCTGTTGATCTAAAAACTGGTGAGTACACAGAGGTAGAAAAAGATGGAGACAGTAATTAGAAAAATAAGTATAGGTTCTGATTACAAAAACGATGCCATGCATTACTCTGTTGGTCAACAAGTTTATGGTGGTCACGAGATAGCTTATATTTTATTTGAAGAGCAAGACACGTCTTACAGTATATATATTAAAAAGAACAACGAGGTTTTGCCTTGGAAAAAGTTCAATAAAAATATGGCTGTAGCTGTTGAGTATGACTTAGAATACTAATGAACTCACTATACGATTTTATTGTAAAACCAGTTGGAGAAAAATATAGTAATACAGTAAAGGTTGGAGATAAAGACCTAATTGTTAACACTAAGATCGAAAACTGGAAATTTGTAAATAGATTAGCTGAAGTAGTACAAACTCCTTTGGCTTTTAATGCTGGTATAAAAAAAGGTGATAAAGTTGTAATACATCAAAATGTATTTAGAACTTTTTACGATATGAAAGGCGAAAAGAAAAAGAGTAGGTCGTTTTTAAAAGATGACCTACATCTTTGCGCTTTTGATCAAATATACCTTTATAACAACGGTACTTGGAATACTGTTGGTGATAGATGCTTTGTTCAACCTATTAAAGATAATGGTGAGCTAGAGAACAAAAAAGAACGTAGCCTTGTTGGTATATTAAAATATGGTAATAGCTCGTTAGAAGCTCTAGGAATAACTCCAGGTGATCTTGTAGGGTTTACACCTAACAGCGAATGGGAGTTTTTAGTTGATAGTGAGCGTCTTTATTGTATGAAATCTAATGATATTGTAATTAAGTATGAACGTAAAGGAGACGAAGAAAAATATAATCCAAGCTGGTCGCAAGGCAGTTGATGAGTTAATAAAAGTTGCTAAAGAACCTATCGTTGATTCTGATGATGATATTTCTGCTGACAGACTTAAGAACGCCGCTGCTACAAAAAAGTTAGCTATATTTGATGCTTTTGAAATATTAAATAGAATAGAAAGCGAAGAAGAAATGTTAAACGATAAACCTAAAGAAGTTAAGAAAGAAAAAACTTTTAAAGGTTTTGCAGAAGGAAGGTCTAAGTAATGTACGAGCAGACTCTATACAAAGTACTCGACGATCATATAAAGCCACATACTATTGATAAAAACAATAAAGCTAAAAAGTGGGAGTATGGTTATAACGAAGATTACGATGTTGTCATTATAAGCAAGACCGGTGAGATAGGTGAGATATACGAAATACAAAATCTAAAAATAGCTTTACCTAAAGCTAAAAAAGTCCATAAGTTTGAAAACAAAAAATGGACGCATATGGAATACCCTAAAGAGCTTGCTAAAATAAAGTCAGTTTTTGACTGGGAAGAATATCCATTAGATTTCAAAGAAAAATGGTACGATTATATAGATGAAGAATTCAATAGAAGAGAACAAGGTTTTTGGTTCTATAATAAAAATGTGGCTACTTACCTTACTGGTTCTCACTATATGTACCTGCAGTGGTCCAAGATTGACGTTGGGCAGCCAGACTTTAGAGAGTCAAACAGACTTTTCTACATTTTCTGGGAAGCTTGCAAAGCAGACAGTAGATGCTACGGAATGTGCTATCTTAAAAACAGACGTAGTGGATTTTCATTTATGGCTTCTGGAGAAACAGTTACTCAGGCAACAATATCAACAGACTCTAGATTCGGTATACTGTCAAAATCAGGACCTGATGCTAAAAAAATGTTTACCGACAAAGTTGTACCAATATCAGTCAACTACCCTTTTTTCTTTAAGCCAATACAAGACGGTATGGACAGGCCAAAAACAGAGCTTGCATATCGTGTACCCGCTACAAAGTATACGAGACGAAAGTTGGAAACAAATGAAAAGTTACAAGACATATCGGGACTCGATACTACCATCGACTGGAAAAACACTGGGGACAATAGTTATGACGGTGAAAAACTAAAACTGCTAATCCACGATGAAAGTGGTAAGTGGGAAAAACCTAACAATATTTTAAATAACTGGCGAGTTACAAAAACTTGTCTTAGATTAGGTAGTAAGATTATTGGTAAGTGTATGATGGGCTCAACATCTAACTCTCACGATAAAGGAGGTAAAAACTTTAAAAAACTTTATGATGACTCAGATGTTACGAAGCGAAATGCCAATGGACAGACTCGTTCAGGATTATATTCTTTGTTCATACCTATGGAGTGGAATTACGAAGGATACATTGATTCTTATGGATTACCTGTATTCAACACTCCAAAAACGCTAGTAGAAACACCACAAGGTGAAAAGATAAAAATAGGTGTAATAGAATACTGGGAGAACGAAGTAGAAGGATTAAAGCAAGATCAAGATGCTTTAAATGAATTTTACAGACAGTTTCCACGTACAGAAAAGCATGCTTTTAGAGATGAAACAAAACAATCATTGTTTAATCTAACTAGAATATACGAGCAAATTGATTTTAATGAAGACATGCGTAATTCTATAAACGTTACGCAAGGATCATTTCAATGGGAGAATGGAGAGCAAGATACTAGAGTTATTTTTAATCCAAACAAAAACGGTAGGTTTTTAATATCTTGGATTCCACCAATGCATTTGCAAAATAAAAAATATAACAAAAATGGTGTTTACTATCCTGGCAATGAGCATATGGGTGCTTTTGGATGTGACCCATATGATATATCAGGCACAGTTGACAAAAGAGGTTCTAATGGATCTTTACACGGTTTGACTAAGTTTTCAATGGAAGACGCACCGCCAAATCATTTCTTTTTAGAATATATAGCTAGACCTCAAACGGCTGAGATATTTTTTGAAGATGTTTTAATGGCTTGCGCTTTTTACGGTATGCCAATATTAGCTGAAAACAATAAGCCAAGACTTTTATATTATTTTAAGAAAAGAGGTTATAGAGGTTTTGCAATGAACAGACCTGATAGAGCTAGAAATAAGTTATCAGTAACAGAAAGAGAAATAGGTGGTATACCAAACTCTAGTGAAGATATAAAACAAGCTCACGCTGCAGCTATAGAATCATACATCGAAACATTTGTTGGTTTAAAAGAAACAGGTTATGGTGATATGTATTTTCAAAGAACATTAGAAGACTGGGCTAAATTTAATATAAACAATAGAACATCTCATGATGCTTCTATTAGCTCTGGTTTAGCTCTTATGGCTTGTAACAAACATAGATACACACCAAACAATATAAGAAAAAGAGAACCTGTCAATCTAGGTATAAAAAGATATGACAATAGAGGTTATACATCAAAAATAATAAGTTAAATGAACGTTTACACTAATAATAACAGTTCTTTTCCTAGTCAAGTAGTAAGTAACGAAGAAAAAGATACTATAGAGTACGGAAAGCAAGTTGCTCAGGCCATAGAGTACGAGTGGTTTAGACAAGGTAGAACTAACGGTAATAGATATTTAACTAACTGGAATCAATTTCATAATTTAAGACTATATGCTCGCGGTGAGCAGTCAATACAAAAATATAAAGATGAATTATCTATAAACGGTGATTTATCTTATCTTAATTTAGACTGGAAACCAGTTCCAATATTATCTAAGTTTGTAGATATAGTTGTTAATGGCATATCTCAAAAAAGCTATGATATAAAGGCTTACGCTCAAGATCCTCAGTCAGTAAAGAAAAGAACTGATTATGCAGCTAGACTTCACGAAGATATGGTTGCCAAGGATTATATTAAAAGTGTAAATGAAATTTTAGGTATTAACCTTCATCAGTCTTCAGACCCAAATAGTGTTCCTGAGTCTAAAGAAGAGTTAGAGCTTAAAATGCAACTTAGCTATAAGCAGTCTATAGAAATAGCGCAAGAAGAAAGTATATCAACTGTTTTTGCGCAAAACAAATATGACTTAGTAAGACGTAGATTAAATATGGACTTGGCCGTGTTAGGTATAGCAGCTGCTAAAACTAGTTTTAATACCGCTGAAGGAATTAAAGTTGATTACGTTGATCCTGCTTATATGGTTTATTCATATACAGAAGATCCAAACTTTGAAGACATATATTACGTAGGTGAAGTTAAAGCTATAACAATACCAGAACTTAAAAAAGAGTTTCCACATATATCTGAAAAAGAATTAGAGCGTATTCAAAATATGCCTGGAAATAGATCTTATATAACTGGTTGGGGTGATTACGATGAAAACACAGTGCAGGTTATGTACTTTGATTATAAGACATATCACAATCAAGTTTTTAAAATAAAGCAAACAGATCAAGGATTGATGAAGGCTATTGAAAAGCCAGATACATTTAATCCACCAGAAAGCGATATGTTTGAAAGAGTATCTAGAACAATAGAAGTTTTATACAACGGAGCTGTTGTTTTAGGAACTGATACTATGTTAAAATGGGAGTTAGCAGAAAATATGTCTAGACCATATGCTGACACTACTAAGGTAGCTATGAATTACGCTATTTGTGCTCCTAGAATTTACAAAGGTAGAATTGAATCTATAGTTAGCAAGTGTATTGGCTTTGCTGATATGATTCAAATAACACATTTAAAACTACAGCAAGTGCTTTCAAGAATGGTGCCAGATGGTGTTTATCTTGATATGGACGGTCTAGCTGAAGTTGATCTTGGTAACGGCACAAACTATAATCCAGCTGAAGCATTAAACATGTATTTCCAAACTGGTAGTATAGTTGGTAGATCACTTACTCAAGACGGTGAAATGAATCACGGTAAAGTACCTGTTCAAGAGCTTAGTAGCTCTAATGGCTATGGTAAAATACAAAGTTTAATACAAACGTATCAATACTATTTGCAAATGATACGTGATGTAACGGGGCTTAATGAAGCCAGAGATGGTAGTACGCCTGATAAATCTACATTAGTAGGATTACAGAAACTAGCCGCTAATGCTTCAAACGTTGCTACTAGACACATTGTTCAGTCTAGTTTGTTTTTAACTCTTAAATTAGCAGAAAACGTTTCTCTTAAAATAGGTGATGCACTTAAATTTCCATTGACAAGAGCATCGTTACAAAATGCAGTGTCTAATTATAATATAAAATCATTAGATGAAATTATAGATTTAAATCTACACGATTTTGGTATTTTCTTAGAATTAGAACCTGATGAAGAAGAAAAAGCTCAGTTAGAGCAAAACATACAAGTTGCTTTGCAGTCAGGTGGTATTGATCTTGAAGACGCTATAGATATACGTCAGATTAAAAACCTTAAGCTAGCAAACCAAATGCTTAAAATTAAGCGCAAGGTTAAAATGGAGCGTGATCAAAAAGCGCAACAAGCTAATATCGCTGCTCAAGCTGATGCTCAAGCTCAAACAGCTGAAAGAACAGCTATGGCAGAGGTTCAAAAGCAAGAAGCTATATCTGGTTCTAAAGTTCAATTAGAACAAGCTAAAACAGCTATGGATATTAAGAAGATGGAGCAAGCTTCATTTATTAAGCAACAAGAAATGGAACGTCAGTTCCAGTACGATATGCAGCTCAAGCAAATGGAAATGCAGGTTGCCAACCAAAAAGAAGCTTTCAAAGAAGATCGCAAAGATAAAAGAACAAAAATACAAGCAACACAACAAAGTGAAATGATAAGCCAAAGAAAAAACGATGGCTTACCAATTGACTTTGAAAACGAACCAGATCAAGGTTTAGGAGCATTTATGTAATGCTATAACATTTTTTTAAATTATATTATATTATGTCAGAAGTAAAAACAGAAGGTGAGTTTACCTTGAAAGGTAAAAAGAAGACACCTAAAAAATTAACTAAAAAAGACGAAGTAACTAAAGTAGACTTGACTAAGCCAGAAGCTCAAGGTAAAGTTGTGCCAGATGTTGTAAAAGTCGAAATACCTAAAGAAGATGCCGTTCAAGCACAAGAGACAAATGATAGCGATGTTGTTGTCGAAGAATCCAAAGACAGTGGCAACAGCGAAGCAGTGGTTGAAGAAGTACGGACCACCGAAGAAGCAGTAGAAGCTCCAATAGAAATTATTGAAGAAGTCGCTGAAGTAGAGCAAGAGCTTAAAGAAGCGGTTAGAGATGAAAAGGTATTAGGTAAACAGTTACCTGAAAATATAGAAAAGCTAGTTTCTTTTATGGAAGAGACCGGTGGCAGCGTAGAAGACTACGTGAGATTAAACGCTGATTACTCTAGCGTAGACGATAACACATTGTTAAGGGAGTATTACAAAAAAGAAAAACCATATCTCGATAATTCAGATATTGATTTGTTGTTAGAAGATTTTCAATACGACGAAGATTTAGATGAAGATAAAGACATACGCAAGAAGAAACTTGCATTTAAAGAAGAAGTTGCAAAAGCCAAAAACTTTTTGGAAAGCACTAAGGAAAAATATTACGCTGATATCAAGTTGAAATCAAACGTAAATCCTGACGCTCAAAAAGCTATGGACTTTTTCAATAGATATAACAAGCAGCAAGAAGCTAGTAAGCAGCAGCACGAAGAGTTTAAACAAAATACTAAAAAACTTTTTACTGAAGATTTCGAAGGTTTCGATATCAATGTAGGTGAAAAGAAATACAGGTATAAAATTCAAAACACAGAGTCTGTTGCTGATAAACAATCAAACATTAACAACTTAATCGGGAAGTTCCTTGATAAAAACGGTTCTGTTAATGATTACAAAGGTTATCACAAAGCTATATATGCCGCTGAAAACGTAGATCGCATTGCATCTCATTTTTACGAACAAGGTAAAGCTGACGCGGTTAAAGAGGTTGTAGGTAAATCTAAAAACCTTAGCGACACAAAAGCTAGACCCTCAAGTAATGGTGATGTTTTTATTAACGGCTTTAAAGTTAAAGCAATTAGCGGTGCTGATTCTACAAAACTAAGAATTAAAAAATTTAAAAACTAAAAATTAAAAATTATGGCTAATGTAGCACCTGCGTTTGGTTCAATTAAACCATCGCAAACTCAACAAGCACTAGAAACAAACTATTTGAACTTTACAAATGGTACTAGTGATTTCGCTCAGCAATATTTACCAGAAATCTACGAAGCTGAAGTAGAGCGTTACGGAAATCGTACGTTATCTGGATTTTTACGAATGGTAGGCGCGGAAATGCCTATGACATCTGATCAAGTTGTTTGGTCTGAACAAAACCGTTTACACATTTCTTACAATGCTGTTGTAGCTTCTGTAACTGGAACTACTCCAAACATTGTTTCAACATTGACTATCCCTGTAGGTGGATCTGGAGCTACTCTAGTAGAAAACGTAGTTTCTCCTGGTTCAACTATCGTTGTAACTAACGGAGCTAACGGAGATGAACTTAAGTGTTATGTTGTTGCTTCTGGAGCAACTCCAGGTTCTTCTTTAGCAGCTGGTGAATTAACTGTAAAGCCTTATACTCAAGAAGCTCTTGATGGAGCTGGAGCTGGTGAAGTTGATTTAGTAACTGGAAGTCCTGAATTGAAAATCTTTGTATATGGTTCTGAATATGGAAAAGGAACTACTGATGCTGACAGATTATCTATAGAGCCTTCTTTCACTCAGTATTCTAACTCTCCAATTATCATCAAAGACAAATACGCTGTTAACGGTTCTGATACTGCTCAAATCGGTTGGGTAGAAGTAGCAACTGAAGATGGAACAGGTGGTTTCTTATGGTATTTAAAAGCTGAGTCTGAAACAAGACTGCGTTTTGAAGATTACCTAGAAATGTCTGTAGTTGAAGGTGAATTAAAAGGAGGAACATCTACTGTAGGTGTTAAAGGTACTCAAGGTCTTTTCGCTGCTATCAATGAAAGAGGAAACGTAGTTTCTGCTTTTAACAGCGGTACTGGGCAATTGGCTGATTTTGATTCTATCTTGAAAAACTTAGATACTCAAGGAGCTATTGAAGAAAACATGCTTTTCTTAAACAGAAATACTGCTTTATCTTTTGACGATATGCTTGCTGATCTTTCAGTTGGCACCGCTGGTGGTACTGCTTATGGTTTGTTTGAAAACTCTGAAGAAATGGCTTTAAATCTTGGATTTAGCGGTTTCCGTAGAGGATCTTACGATTTCTACAAAACTGATTGGAAATATTTGAACGATGCTTCTACTCGTGGAGGTTTAGGAACTTCTAGCATTGATGGTGTATTAGTACCAGCTGGAACTTCAACTGTTTACGATCAAATCTTAGGAACAAACATCCGTCGTCCTTTCCTACACGTTCGTTACCGAGCTTCACAAGCTGACGATCGTCGTATGAAAAACTGGATCACTGGTTCTGTAGGAGGAGCTTACACTTCAGATCTTGATGCAATGGAAGTACACTTCCTTTCTGAAAGATGTCTAGTTGTACAAGGAGCAAACAACTTCGTATTGTTTACTGCTTAATAACACTTTAAAATCTTGGGGCTATCATCACGGTAGCCTCAGGATTTTTATTATTAATTATTTAATTTTATTATATTATGGCTAAAAAAGCTAAAGCAGAAGAAACTGTTGAGGTTGCACCTCAGCCAACTAGTGCAAAAAGTGCACCAGTTCAAAAACCAATTCAACCTAAAAAACCAGAGTGGGAAATAAAAGATAGAACTTATTTTCTAAAAGGAAATAAAACTCCTTTAACATATACAATACCATCTAGACATAGCTCTAGATACCCTTTGTTATGGTTTGATGAAAAAGCAGGAGAGCAAAAAGAGCTAAGATATGCTACAAACCAAAACTCTGTTTTTAGACAAGAACAGAAAGGTGAGGTAACTCTTGGTCATATAATGTTTAAAGATGGAGTGTTATATGTACCCAAAGAAAAACAAAACTTACAAAAACTATTATCTTTGTACCACCCGTATAAAGACAAAAGATATTATGAATATAGCTCTATAGCTGTAGCTGAAGACGAACTAGATACTTTAGAAACACAAATAGATGCTATGAATTTAGCTAGAGAAATAGATATAGATCAAGCAGAAGCTATTTTAAGAGTAGAGCTTGGTTCAGCTGTTTCAACAATGAGCTCAAAAGAACTTAAAAGAGATTTACTTTTATTTGCTAAAAGTAATCCTAAAGGTTTTGTAGCTTTAGCTAATGATGATAATGTTCAGCTTAGAAATATAGCTATTAAAGCTTCTGAAGCTGGAATTATAAGATTATCTGGAGATCAAAGAACATTTACTTGGGCTTCAAACGGTAGAAAACTAATGAACGTACCATTTGACGAAAATCCATACTCAGCTTTTGCTGCTTTCTTGAAGACAGACGAAGGCGTTGAAGTTTTTAGATCAATAGAGAAAAAACTATAAAAACAAGTGATACTAATACATAGGCGGTTTCGGCCGCCTTTTTAGTATTTATATAAAAATATAAAATGGCAGTAAACGTAAACACAGTATACACAACAGTCTTGTACATATTGAA
>Ga0209555_10000986_pt1 | contig 22917 bp, 20 predicted proteins | sample SaaInl85LU_5_DNA_FD_184643 | JGI IMG/M metagenome (GOLD analysis project Ga0209555, IMG submission 184643) | Marine microbial communities from expanding oxygen minimum zones in the Saanich Inlet - ESP_85LU_5_DNA (SPAdes) (version 2) | ecosystem: Environmental > Aquatic > Marine > Intertidal... | reverse complement strand
CAAGAATTTCATTTCGAACATGGGTTCTCATCCCTAAACAAAAAAACAGAAACCACTCCAAAGAGTAATTTCTGTTTTTGCGGAAAGGAAGGGATTCGAACCCCCGATACGTTTCCGTATACACGCTTTCCAAGCGTGCGCCTTAAGCCACTCGGCCACCTTTCCAATAAGGGGGCAAATCTACTAAATGAAATTTAATTGGTCAGTTCTCCTCTCAATGAAATTTGTAGAAGATCTTTTATTTTTTCATTCGAATACCCTTGACCTAATAAGTACATGAGTTTAGTTACTGCCGCTTCAGTGGTCATGTCTTTTCCGCCAACTACCCCTAAGCGCTCGAGTTTTGAACTCGTTTCGTAAAGTCCTTGGCTCACACTTCCTGACAAGCATTGACTTACGTTTAAAATAATTTTACCCTTTTGTACGGCTGTTTTTAAGGACTCAATAAACCAATCTTCGGTGGTGGCATTGCCTGCGCCAAAGGTTTCTAAAATTATGCCTTTGTAAGGCAGTTCTAGAATGGTGCTAACGTATTCTTTTTTCATGCTTGGAAAAAGTTTTAGAATAAGAACATCATCACTCAAATTAGTGTTTACTTTCAGCTCTTTGTCAGTGTGGTCGTAGCTAATAGGACTGTATTTTATTTCCAAACCTGCTTCGGCAAGGGGTATGAAATTAGGACTTTTAAAGGCTTCGAAGTGTTCGGCATTAACTTTTATGCTACGGTTTCCTCTAAGTAATCGGTATTCAAAATAGACACATACTTCTGGCACTTTTCCCTCGGCTGCAATTTCAATTGACGAGATAATATTTTCTTTAGCATCGGTACGCCTAACGCCAATGGGTAACTGGGCGCCCGTGAGTACTACAGGTTTTTGTAAGTTCTCTAGCATATAGCTTAACACTGAGGCTGTGTAAGCCATAGTGTCTGAGCCGTGAAGAATGACAAAACCATCGAATTTATGGTATTCTGTTTTTATGATTTCTGCCAACGTCACCCATACTTCCTGATTCATGTTTGAAGAGTCAATAGGCGCATCAATACTTGCAGTTTGTATGTTTATGTCAAAGGTTTTGAGTTCAGGAATTTGGCTTTCAAGCTTTTCTAAATCGAAAGCTTTCAAACTGCCTTCGCCAGATTTATACATGCCAATTGTTCCACCAGTATATATGAGTAGTACAGACTTTAAATGTGTCATAGTTTAAATAATGTATTAGCGTTGTGAGAAGTTACTTTGGCAACTTCCTCCACATTTATCTCGTAAATTTCGGCAAGTTTTTGCGCGATTAAGGGTAAAAACGAACTTTCATTGCGTTGGCCTCTATGAGGCGTGGGTGCTAGGTACGGACTGTCCGTTTCCAAAATGAGGTGGTTTAAATCCAGATTTTTTAGGGTTTTGTCCAAGCCACTATTTTTGAAAGTGACAACTCCTCCAACACCTAACATAAAGCCTAATTCAATGGCTTTTTTAGCTTGCGCTTCATTTCCTGTAAAGCAATGAAAAACTCCCCTTAAATGGTCGTCATTTACCTCTTCGATGATTTCAAAAACTTCATCAAAACTTTCTCTAATGTGAATAGCAACAGGCAAATCGTATTCTTTAGCCCAAATCAATTGTTGGCGAAATGCCTCTTTTTGAATGTCTAAAGTGTCTTTATCCCAATACAAATCAATGCCTATTTCCCCCAATGCCACATAGCTTCCTTTATCAAGATAAGACTTTACGATTTGCAATTCTTCCAAATAATTTTCTTTAACATCGCAAGGGTGCAAGCCCATCATAGGAAAGCAATGTGTAGGAAAGTCAGCACATAATTTATGCATGGCATCAATGGTCTGACTATTGATGTTTGGCAATAACATTTTACTCACGCCTTTATCGATAGCGTTTTGAACTATCAGATGTCTATCATCATCAAACTGACTACTAAACAAATGGGTGTGGGTATCTATCAGATTCATGAGGGCAAAATTAGGATAATTTATTTAGCTTTGAACGATGTCTAAACCGATGAAAATATTAGTGATTCGCTTGAGTTCTATTGGCGATATTGTATTAACATCTCCTGTTGTTAGAGTGTTAAAAAAACAACTAAATGCAGAGGTTCACTTTCTAACCAAAAAGACATTTGCAAATTGGCTGTGCCACAATCCATACATTGATGCCATACACCATTATGAAGATGGAACAGCACCATTGGAATCGGAAAAGTTTGATTTTGTAGTGGATTTACACCACAATTTGCGCACCCTAAAAGTAAAAAGAGCTTTGAAATTACCTTCTAAAAGTGTCAATAAGCTAAATATTAGAAAGTTCATTTTGACAACTTTTAAGTTAAACCTTATGCCGCCCATTCACATGGTGGATAGAAACATAGCTACCGTAGAACATTTAGGTGTAAAAAACGATATGCTGGGACTAGATTTTTTTATTCCTGAATCAGCATCTCTTCCTGAAAAATTTCAGCTTAAAAAGCCGTTTGTGGCAGTAGTCATCGGCGGGCAACATGCTACCAAAATATTACCCACGTTTAAGATTATAGAATTGTGTAAACAGTTAAATCGTCCATTCGTTTTAGTTGGAGGGCCTGAAGATGCGGAACGCGGTGAGGAAATCATTACGAATACTCAACAGGGCTTAAATGCTTGTGGCGAACTGTCGCTTATTCAATCGGCATTATTGGTGAAGGGAGCTGAATTTGTAGTCTCTCATGATACTGGCATGATGCATATTTCTGCGGCTTTAAAGAAAAAAATATATTCCGTTTGGGGAAATACTGCCCCTCCATTTGGCATGGTGCCTTACCTCCCAAATCCAGATTCAGTGATAGTAGAAAATAAAAATTTAGGTTGTCGTCCGTGCTCAAAAATTGGGTATTCAAAATGCCCAAGAGGACATTTCAAGTGTATGACCGAAATAGATTTATCGCCGATTAAGTAAATAAAGCTTTTAGCTCAGAAGCGTCTTCTGGCTTCATTCTACCCGATAAAATTAGGCTCAACTGCCGTCTTCTTAAAGCGCCGTCAAAACGCTCTTTTTCTAAGTCAGACTCTGGCGTTATTGAGGGTACTGCTATAGGATTTCCCAATTGATCAACAGCTACAAAAGTGTAAATGGCTTCATTACATTTTTGTCTACCAGAGGTCGATTGGTTTTCCATCCAAACATCTACAAATACTTCCATAGACGATTTGAAGGCTCTAGAAACTTTGGCTTCTAGGGTTACAATACTTCCTCTGGGTATGGGTTTTTCAAAGGATACATTATTAACCGAGGCCGTAACTACAATTCTACCACAGTGTCGGTGCGCCGATATGGCTGCTGCTATATCCATCCAATGGAGTAGTCGCCCACCCATTAAATTATCTAAATTATTTGTATCGTTAGGTAACACCATCTCGGTAAGAGTGGCTAAACTTTGTAAAGGTTTTTTAGAAGACATTGTTTAGTGTGTTGATAGAAGCCAAGCGCTTGGATTGGTCTTCTTGATTTCACGTAAAGCAATAATTGCATCGGATGAGTTTACGAAACCATCGTATGAAACTCTGTAAAGTCCCGACTTACTTTTGCCTACAATTTTAGAGCTTGAAAAGTTTGATTTCTGAAGTTTTGAAATCATTTTGTTGGCGTTTCTTTCAGTTGAAAAAGCACCTGCTATTATAAAGTGTTTTGGCACTTCAACAGCAGCTGCCATATTGTTTTTTGCTTCGTAAAAAGTCAATACAGCATCTTCGATATTGTTGGTTGGACTTTCTACCTCAAATGAAGAGTAGGTAATGTTTGTGGTTTCAGTACTTTCAACATTTACAGTTGTTGAACTGGAAAAGGGAGAAAGGTTTGCGTAAACAGAATGTATTTTGTCTTTATTAGAAATGCCTAAAGCACTAACCATTAGAAGTGGAAGAAGCACAGCGGCAGCCTTTAGCCAAGGTTTTTTGTTGCTTGGTAAATGGGATTTGTCGATGTGTTTGATTTTTTCTTCAAAACGCTCTTGAACCGAAGTTCGTTGTATGGCCGGATATTGAATTGTAGAAAAGCCATAACTATCAAGCAAATGGTTTCTCGAATTGGATTGAACAAACAATACTTTTTCGTCAGAAGTCAACAATAAGGTGCCTACATCGTCGATAAATACCTTTTTGTAAAGCGATAAAGACTCATTTAAATTGAGGACGTATTTATCCAATTCTTTTTTAGCCTGCTTGAAGGTTAGCCCTTCTCCGACTGCAATTTCATTAACAAGTAAGCCGTCATTATTTTTAAGACTTCTATTAAAAACAATAGATTTCTTAGGGGCAAACATGTGATTAGTTCTGCTGTCGATAAAGGCAGATTCATAGTTGGCTACAAAGCCGCCAAATTCTGGAATAATCACACAATTATGCTCGCAAAGTAAATCCGATATGTGCTTGTTAATGTTTGCTTTCATTGATTTGCTAAAGTATTATTTTCATGAAGGCTACCCAAATCTTTCAATAATTTTTTTTAAATCTTCTTCGGTATCTACTGAATAGGTGTCAAAAGCTGTTTTTTTCACCTTTATTTTTAAACCGTTTTCTAACCAACGCCATTGTTCTAATTTCAGTTCTAATTCTTTTGGTGAAGGCGTTAAAAGTGAAATTTCTTTTAAAGTTTTGGAGCGAAAAGCGTAGAGTCCAATGTGTTTGTAAAAGGTGTCTTTTTGGAAAGGCTTATCGATTGTCCTATCAAATGAAAGAGCCCATTCATTTTCATCAAATCGAACCTTTGGCTTATTGAAATTTTGTAACTCATTCGACTCGTCAATTACTTGAGCCAGCGTACCAATGTTGGTGTTTAAATCTGTAAAAGCAGCTATCAGTTGGTTAATTTGTTCGGCCTCAATAAAAGGTTCATCGCCTTGTACATTAACGATTACATCATACTCTTTCCCAATGGTTTCGACTACCTCAATGCATCGGTCTGTTCCGCTGAGGTGATTCTCTGAAGTCATAGTTACTTCACCTCCAAAAGAATGGACTTCACTAACAATTCGTTCGTCATCGGTGGCAACGATTACAGCATCAAGTTTGGAATGTTTTGCTTGCTCATAAACACGTTGAATCATGCTTTTTCCAAGGATATCTATAAGTGGCTTGCCTGGCAGTCTGGTTGATTTGAATCTGGCAGGAATTATACCGAGCGTTTTCATAGGGATAAACTAAATTTTAGTGAATAGGAGCGAGGAGGCATCATATTTGAAGGCCTGCTTTGGTACTCTCTGTTTAATAGATTATTGGCGATGAATGAAAACGAAACCTTTTCAGAAAGTTGATAAATGAGCCTTGTGTCTACGATGAAATCGCCCTTATTCAATTTTTCTCTGGATTCGGGAATTCCTGGGACAATAGTTTCAAAAAGTGGCGAAACAAAAATATAATCAACGTTTTGCATAAAACTGTTATACCTGAAGCTTGTGCCAAATGACAGTTTTTTTCTTTTAAATTCAACATCCAACTTGGCAATGTGTTTGTGTCTGTATTTTAGAAATAACGTATTGGAGTCTAAAGAACTGGTATTGAAATAATTTAACTCAAGGCCGTAAACATCTTCTCCATAAGTTAAATAAGGGTCTTTTGGAATAGCGTTGATATAGGTGTATCCACCAATAAGGTTAATTTCAGTGCCATTAATTTTACCACTTGCTCCTGTTGAAAATTCTATACCAGATATTCGTGTGTCGCCTATGTTTATAGATTTGAATCCAACGCCTAAACTTTCGCTACTCACTTCTTCCCACTGCCCAAAGCTAAACTCCATCATGTTCTTGTACTCCATGATGAAAGCAGCAACATCCACATAGCCTTGCCAATCTCCAAGTCGAAAGCCTTGTTTTACAGCTATTTCTGAGCTCCATCCTTCTTCGGCTTTAAGCTCAGGGTTTTGATAAACAAATATTCCCCCAGAAACTTCGGTTTCAATAAATAACTCTGCGATACTAGGGAACCTGTACCCTTGACCGATTGATGACCTCAAAAAAGTGCCTTCTCCAATTTGGTAATTGACGCCTGCCCTAAAAACAGGTTTGGCAGCTTCAAAAGAATTGACAGAATCTCCATCTATTAGATAAAGTTCGCTAGTTTCTAGTTTAAACTGTTCGTATCTAGCGCCAAGAGATAAATTAATTCGCTTACCTACTTTTTTGTCTAGCTGAGTGAAAATGGCATTATTTAGCTTGAAATTTTTTCCATTGAAAAGTTCCGCTTCAGCATCAACGTATTCATTCATTAAACCGCTCGTCCAATTTAGCCGTATTGACTCTATGTTTTTCTGGTACTGATATTCTGAATAATATGTTGAGGATTCGTTATCCTGACCATCTGGATCATTTTTTGTTTCGTTATCATTGATAACCCTCATGTACCTTGTTCTAAGACTATGTTTGTCACCATTCTTTGGGTTTATGTAGGTAACAAAAGGATCAACATGAAAAACGTCACCGCTCGTTTTTGTTACGGAGCTATCCAAAGGAATATAAGCCTCATCATAGCTTTGCCAAATTAATGCGGAAGCAGTTTCGTTAAACAAGAAGTTCCCATTTATTCCATAAGAAAGGCCTTCTATTTTTTGGCTTTTATAGCGGGTATTAAAATTAAATCGCTTTCGGCTGGTTTCTTCGCCATATCGATAGCCTTCATCTTCTAGAAGAAAGCCACCGATAACCAAATCGAGGTTACCAATTTTTCGTTTGTGTAAAAAGTCAAAGCCGCTGATTAACCTTTTCTCATCTCCCCACCAATTTAAACTTTCACGTCGGGCGTCATCATAGTAACCACTGTGAACATTGATTTTAGTTTCTGGCACATCACTCGGATAAGCCGTTCGAATATTAATAACGCCATTTAAGGCCGATGAACCGTACAGAGCCGAAGATGCGCCTTTAATAATTTCAACTTGATTAATATTTTCTGTAGAAATTAAACTCCATTGAGCTTGTCCAGCATCGCCTGAAATCAAAGGCATATCGTCAACCAACACTTGGACTCTTGTTCCAGCGCCATAACTCCAACCGCTACCACCTCTTATATTGGCCTGACCATCGGTAATGTTTACACCAGGAACCTGGTCAATAGCAGTCTGAATATTTGTGGTGTTTTTATTGGAGATAAAAGCAGGTTTTATAACTTCAACCGATACGGTTGTTTCTTCAATACGTTGCTCGAACTTACCTGCTGAAACTACAACAGTTTCGATAAGCTTGGCATTGTCTACCATTTCAATAGTTTGTTGTTTGGATTCACCATTTTTTAGCCTGATGGTTATTACAACATCTTTGAATCCAATGTAGCTGAAAGTAAGGGTATGTTCATTCTCTGAAAGCTTAATTTTGAAATTACCGTCAATGTCAGATGTAGCAAGGCCTTTGCCATCTAGCAGTATGTTAACTCCAATTAGTGGTTCTGAATTAGATTTGTCCAAAACAGTACCATAATATTCTTGTGCATTTAATAGCTGAATACTACAAAAAAATAATAGGGTTAGAACTAACTTAATCAACTTCTTTAAATTAAAGTTTAGATTTGCAAAGTACAAATTTATTGCCATGACACAAGAACTCATCTTTCATATTGGGCTCAATCAAATTAAAGGCATTGGTCCAGTTAACATTAAGAAAATCGTTGCTTATTGTGGTGGATTGGAAGCCGTATTTAGAGAGAAACAATCTAATCTTGAAAAGATTCCAAATGTTGGTCCAATTTTAGCCAGTCATATAAAAAACAGTTCTGTTATTTCAAAAGCGGAACAGGAGCTGGCTTTCATTCAGAAAAATAACATTTCTTGTATATCCTATTGGGGAGATAATTACCCAGAAAAACTAAAACATTGTAGAGATGCTCCGACCTTATTATTCGCAAAAGGAAATCTAAATCTTGATAACACCAAAATAATAAGTGTTGTTGGAACAAGAAACGCAACCTCCTACGGGCTTTCTTTTTGTAAAGAATTCATAAAAGATTTAGCGCCTTACTCTCCTATAATTGTTAGTGGAATGGCCTATGGTATTGATAAGTTTGCTCACAAGGAGTCTGTCAATAATGGTCTTCAAACCATTGGCGTTTTAGCGCACGGATTAGACACTATCTATCCCAAATTAAATAAAGACTTAGCAAGTCAGGTCTTTACAAACGGGGGCTTGCTTACGGAGTTTGTTAGCTACACCAAATTAGTTAGAGAGAATTTTGTAAGAAGAAATAGAATTATTGCTGGACTTTCAGACGCCACTGTAGTTGTTGAAAGCAATACAAAAGGCGGCGCCATGATAACCGCAAGAATGGCAAACGCTTACAATAGAGAGGTGTTTGCCGTAGCGGGAAGAGTTAGCGATAAATACTCTTCGGGCTGTCATCATCTTATAAAAAACAATGAAGCACATTTGATAACTTCCGCAGGTGATTTAATTGCAAATTTAGGATGGGACAATGTTCAGGCTCCCGTTCAACAACAGCTATTCGACTGCACCCCTGAGGAAAAAGAACTGCTAAAGATAATATCATCTTGCGATGGCATTCACATAGACAATATACATGCTCTAAGTAGCTTTACCTTTCAAAAAACAAACAATCTACTGCTAAAATTAGAGCTTGAAGGTGTAATATATGCCAAACCAGGAAAATTATATTTCAGTTAAAAAGTTGTATATTTGGTGAAAGCTAAAAAAACTTATTGAACTTAACATGAAAAAACTCACACTACTACTGTTGGCTATGCCATTTTTTGCGCAAAGTCAAACCTACCTAAGATGCGGAAGCGAACTAGTAAATCGACACTATCAAAATACCGACAATTCATTTTTAGAAAAACAACAACAAATTTTTGAAAGGGCAAAACAATGGTCAGATGCAAACCAAAGAAGTATTTCGCAATCTGAAGAAGTATTGCAAATACCGGTTGTTGTACATGTAATATATGAAAACGATGAGGAGAATTTGAGTGATGTTGTTATAAAATCTCAAATTGATGTGCTGAATGAAGATTATGGCAGAACGAATGCAGACACCACAGAAACTAGAGCTGTTTTTGATACAATTGCTGGTAAAGCCAAGTTTCAATTTTATTTAGCAACTGTTGACCCTGATGGAAATCCTAGCACTGGAATCACTAGAACATCGACAGATAAAACGACATTTATGTCGCAATCCGAATTAGATAACGGTGAATTGCTTGAATCAATGAAAAAACCGTCTAGTGGCGGAGTATCAGCATGGCCAACAGATGAATACATGAATATTTGGGTGTGTGATATATCCTTTGATGGTCAACTCGCTCTCCTTGGGTATGCTACACCTCCCAATAATTTGCCAAATTGGAATGGAGGAGGAATAACAACGGACTCTCAATATGATGGAGTTGTTGTTCATTATTCTGTTTTTGGTAGAGATGCCGCTCCAGATGTCGGAGGGGGACAAATAGTTAACTTTTTAGGTCGGGTAGCTACTCATGAGACGGGCCATTATTTTGGACTTAGACACGTTTGGGGCGATGGACCCTGCGGACATGAAGACGGTATTGATGACACTCCAGACGCTATTAATAGCGGCATGAATCAATGTAATCATAATGCTAACACATGCGCAGATTCGCCTTATGACTTCCCAGATATGGTCGAGAATTTCATGGATTATTCGGCTCCATCTTGTCAAAATATGTTTACCAAAGGGCAGGTAGATTTTATGTATTCAGTGATAGTCAACAATCGGACCGATTTACCCGACACTACAGGAGGGTCTAACCCCAATAGCATTGCTAATAATCAATACAACATGGCGGGTCTGTCTCTCTATCCAAACCCAGCAAAGGATAGATTAACAATAGATGTAAGCAACTTACAAGAGATTACCGACTTGCAAATTATGGACGTTACAGGCAAAGTGGTATGGAAGCAAACGTATTTATTGTCAAACAACAATGATTATATTGGTGTATCAACCAAAGAATTTTCAAGGGGTATTTATTTTTTAAACGCCGCAAGTAAAAATTTAACCATTTCACGCAAGATAATACTGAATTAAGGAGTAAATTCTTTTGATTTTTAATGCATGTCTCGATCAGATTTTATCCGAAGTCTTTTGTTGCATTAAGATATTTTAGAAAAAGGTTATTTGAATATTGAAAAATTATACATTTGTCAACATAAATTACTAACTAATGTCTACAAAATACCAAGAAAAAATAGATGCATTTATGGCGGAAATTACTGCTAAAGATGCGCACGAGCCAGTTTTTATACAGGCCGTTCAGGAAGTAGCAGAAGCTATTATCCCATTCATGGAAAATAATCCAAAGTATAAGTCTTCAAGATTGCTAGAACGTATTGTAGAGCCAGAGCGAACAATAATTTTTAGAGTTCCTTGGGTTGATGATGCTGGTAATACTCATGTAAACAGAGGCTTTAGAGTTGAATTTAACTCAGCAATCGGTCCTTATAAAGGAGGTTTACGTTTTCACCCATCGGTAAACTTAGGGATTCTTAAATTTTTGGGTTTTGAGCAAGTTTTTAAAAATTCACTCACAACCTTGCCAATGGGTGGAGGTAAAGGGGGCTCAGACTTTAACCCTAAAGGAAAGTCAGATAATGAAGTAATGCGTTTTTGCCAATCCTTTATGACCGAATTGAGCAGACACATTGGTCCAAATACAGATGTTCCAGCTGGAGACATTGGAGTTGGTGGAAGAGAAATTGGGTATTTATTTGGACAATATAAGCGTTTGAAAAATGAATTTACGGGTGTTCTTACTGGTAAAGGCATTAACTGGGGAGGCTCATTAATTCGTCCCGAAGCAACTGGCTACGGAACAGTTTATTTTGCGCAAAATATGTTAGCGACAAAAGGCGAAACTTTTGAAGGTAAAACCGTTGCAATTTCTGGTTCAGGAAATGTTGCTCAGTTTGCCTGTGAAAAAGCCACGCAATTAGGCGCAAAAGTTGTAACTCTCTCAGATTCATCGGGTTTTGTTTACGATAAGGACGGCATCAATGCTGAGAAATTGGCATTTATTATGGAGCTTAAGAACGTAAAAAGAGGCCGTATTAAAGAATATGCTGACCACTACAATTGTGAATTTTTCGAGGGCGAAAGACCTTGGAGTGTTCAGTGTGATATTGCCTTACCATGCGCTACTCAGAACGAACTTGACGGAAACGAAGCCGCCATTTTGTTAGCTAATGGTTGTATTTGCGTATCTGAGGGGGCTAATATGCCTTCTACGCCTGAAGCAATAGAAGCATTCCACAAAGCAAAAATATTATTTGCGCCTGGAAAAGCATCAAATGCTGGAGGGGTAGCAACGTCTGGACTTGAAATGTCACAAAACTCTATCCGAATGAATTGGACAAGAGATGAGGTTGACCAAAAACTCAAGAAAATAATGAATGATATTCACGAGTCATGCGTCAAATACGGAACAGAAGGGGATTTCGTAGACTATGTAAAAGGAGCTAATATAGCAGGCTTTGTAAAAGTAGCAGACGCCATGTTAGACCAGGGTATTGTTTAAACTAATTTAACAATAATTAAGAGGGAGGAAACTCCCTTTTTTTAATTCACATTTATGTACGGAAAGTTAAAAAACCAATTAGAGGCCGAGTTACAAAACATAAAAGACGCTGGCTTATACAAAGAAGAACGTATAATCGTTACTCCTCAGGATGCTGATATTTCGGTAAATACTGGCAAAGAAGTCATAAACTTATGCGCAAATAATTACCTTGGATTATCCTCCAATAAGGAAGTGGTAGATTCTGCCAAGCGTACTCTTGATAGCCACGGTTTTGGTTTGTCGTCCGTTAGATTTATTTGCGGAACTCAGGATATTCACAAAACATTAGAGCAAAAATTATCTGAGTTTTTAGGGATGGAGGATACAATACTATATGCTGCTGCTTTTGATGCTAATGGCGGTCTTTTTGAGCCTCTATTTGGTGCAGAAGATGCTATAATTTCAGACTCCTTAAACCACGCTTCAATAATAGACGGTGTCCGTTTGTGTAAAGCAGCACGCTATCGCTACACCAATAACGACATGAATGACTTGGAGCAGAAACTAATAGAAGCTCAAGCTCAGAGAAACCGAATCATTGTTACTGACGGTGTTTTCTCAATGGACGGTTATATAGCTCAGCTCGATAAGATTTGCGATTTGGCTGACAAATACGATGCGCTTGTAATGGTCGACGAATGTCATGCAACTGGTTTTGTTGGTAAAAATGGAAGAGGCACTCATGAATATCATAACGTAATGGGTCGTGTAGATATCATCACTGGTACATTAGGTAAGGCCTTGGGCGGTGCAATGGGAGGGTTTACTTCTGCCCGAAAAGAAATTGTAGATATACTTCGTCAACGTTCTAGACCTTATTTATTTTCGAATTCTTTAGCGCCTTCAATTGTTGGTTCAGCCATTACAGTTCTTGATTTACTCAGTAATTCTACAGAATTAAGAGATAAACTAGAAGCAAATACCTCATATTTCAGAACTAAAATGACTGAAGCAGGTTTTGACATCAAAGAAGGCGTTCACCCAATAGTACCTGTCATGCTTTATGATGCAAAGACCTCGCAGATTATGGCGGACAAACTTTTAGAAGAAGGAATTTACGTTATTGGCTTTTTCTTCCCTGTAGTACCTAAAGACCAAGCACGAATTAGAGTGCAGTTGTCTGCCGCTCATACCAAAGAACATTTAGATAAAGCCATAGCTGCTTTTACAAAGGTTGGAAAGGAAATGAAAATTATCAACTAAATATGGTTGATAAATTTTTGTTGGATTAAAATAAAAATCCTACTTTTGCCACCCCTTTAGAGTAAGGGGTATAAAATGAACGTTATTAACTAAAACGATCAATAGTGGACACACTAAGTTATAAAACAGTATCGGCAAACAAAGAAACATCCAACAAAGAATGGGTTTTGGTAAATGCTGAAGATATGATATTAGGTAGACTAGCTTCTCAAGTAGCTTCTATCTTAAGAGGAAAGCACAAAACAAACTTCACACCTCACGCAGATTGTGGAGATTATGTAGTTGTAGTAAACGCTGATAAAATCCGTTTAACAGGTCAAAAGTGGACTGATAGAGAACACTTTAAGCACACAGGATATCCAGGTGGGCAGAAAAGAATCTCACCAAAAGAACTATTTGATAAGGACCAGACGTCATTAGTAAAACAAGCAATTAAGGGAATGCTTCCAAAGAACAAGCTTGGAAGAACAATATATTCAAACTTATTTGTGTACGCTGGAACTGACCACAAGCAAGAAGCACAACAACCTAAAGAAATTAAAATCAAATTATAACGATGGATACAATTCACACCATTGGTAGAAGAAAATCAGCAGTTGCTCGTATCTATTTGAGCAAAGGCAAAGGAAACATTACCGTAAACAACCGTGAAGCAAAGACTTATTTCAGTACAGCTACACAATTATATAAACTTAACCAACCATTCAATTTAGTTGATTTGGAAGGAAAGTACGATGTAAAAGTAAATGTAAACGGCGGTGGTTCAACCGGTCAAGTAGAGGCTATTCGTTTAGCTATCTCTCGTGCACTAATTCAGATTAACGAAGAGAATCGTCCTACGCTAAAAGCAGAAGGATTACTTACTCGTGATCCAAGAATGGTTGAGCGTAAAAAACCTGGACAGAAGAAAGCTCGTAAGAAATTCCAGTTCAGTAAACGTTAATATCTTAGGATATTGTTTAGTATCAAAATCTCTCAGACTATACACATTATACTACTAGGAGATTGTGAAGAATTATGAATGTAAACAATTAAAAAATGTCAAAAACAAACTTTAAAGACTTATTAGAAGCGGGTGTTCATTTTGGACACTTAACAAGAAAATGGAATCCAAAAATGGCTCCTTATATTTTTATGGAGAAAAATGGAATCCACGTAATTGATATTAACAAGACAATGGTTAAACTAGACCAAGCTTGTGCTGCACTTAAGCACCTAGCAAGGTCAGGAAGAAAAATCATGTTTGTTGCTACCAAAAAGCAAGCCAAAGAATCTGTATCATCTCACGCTCAAAGAGTAAATATGCCTTATATTACTGAGCGTTGGTCTGGTGGTTTGCTAACGAATTTTGCTACAATTCGTAAAGCAATCAAGAAAATGAATTCGATTGATAAAATGAAGACGGACGGTACGATTGATACCTTATCTAAAAGAGAGCGTCTTCAAGTATCAAGAACTAGAGATAAACTAGAAAAAAACCTTGGTAGTATTTCCTCTATGAATAGAATACCTGCAGCCTTATTTGTTGTAGATATTCACAGAGAACACATTGCTATAGCTGAGGCTAAAAAATTAGGTATTCCAACATTTGCAATCGTTGATACTAACTCTGATCCTAACATTGTTGATTTTTGTATCCCAGCAAATGATGATGCAAGCCGTTCAATCGATAAGATAGTTTCATTAGTAACTGACGCTATTCAAGAAGGTCTTTCGGAAAGAGAATCAGCTTCTGCAAAGAACGAGGAAAAGCCGAAAGAAGCGAAAACTCAAGAAGTAGAATCTACTACTGAAGAAAAGTAATAACAATAAATTTTATTTGAATTATGGCAAAGATTACTGCTGCTGATGTAAATGCACTTAGAAAGCAAACAGGTGCTGGAATGATGGACTGTAAGAAAGCTCTAGTAGAAGCTGATGGAGACATGTCTAAAGCGGTTGACATTCTAAGAAAAAAAGGTCAAAAAGTAGCTGCAAATAGAGCGGACAGACAAGCTTCTGAAGGCGTTGTTATTTCGGCAACTGACGGAAATTTTGGCGCACTTATCGCTCTAAATTGCGAGACTGATTTTGTGGCTAAAAACGAAGGATTTATTTCATTAGCACAATCATTTTTAGATGCTGCAATGGCAAACAAGCCATCAACTATTGATGAGCTGAAAGGTTGTGTTGTTAATGGAATGACAATCGGAGAGAAAATCATAGAACAAACTGGTATAATTGGTGAAAAATTAGATTTATCATCTTACGAAACTATAGAGTCTGCTCAGGTTTCTGCTTACATACACAGCGGAAATCGTTTAGCAACATTAGTAGGTTTGTCAAAATCAGTTGATGACAATGTAGGGAAAGACGTAGCAATGCAAGTTGCCGCTATGAACCCTGTTGCTGTTGATAAAGATTCAGTATCTCAAGAAACTATTGATAAGGAATTAGAAGTAGCTAAAGATTTAGCAAGACAAGAAGGCAAGCCTGAAGAAATGCTAGAAAAAATAGCCATGGGTAGATTGAACAAATTTTTCAAAGAGAATACCTTATTAAACCAAGAGTTTATCAAAGAATCAAAAATGTCTGTATCACAGCATTTGAATAAGTTTGATAACGATTTAACAGTGACTGAATTCAAAAGAGTCGGTCTTGGCGTTTAGTCAAAAAATTAAATGAAATTAAGAGAGTGTTTTTCACTCTCTTTTTTTTGCCTTAAATTTGCTAACTATGAAATATAAAAGAATCCTTTTAAAACTAAGTGGTGAGGCACTTATGGGAGATAAACAATTTGGCATTGATACCGAGAAATTATCTTCCTATGCTAATGAAATTAAAAGTGTTGTAGATTTAGGAGTAGAAGTTGCTGTTGTAATTGGCGGCGGAAACATTTTCAGAGGAGTACAGGTTGAAGGCGAAGGACTCGATAGAGTTCAAGGAGATTACATGGGAATGTTAGCCACTATTATTAACGGTATGGCCTTACAGTCAGCATTAGAAAAAGCAGAAGTAGAAACACGATTACTTACCGCCATTAAAATGGAACAAATTGCAGAGCCCTTCATCAGAAGGCGTTCCATGAGACATTTACAAAAAGGAAGAGTAGTTATTTTCGGTGGTGGAACGGGTAACCCATATTTTACTACAGATACCGCAGCAACTTTGAGAGCCATTGAAATAGAGGCCGACGTTATATTAAAAGGAACTCGTGTTGACGGCATTTACAGTGCCGATCCAGAAAAAGACAAATCGGCAATCAAATACGATAATATATCATTCAAAGAAGTATACGAAAAAGGCTTAAATATCATGGATATGACGGCTTTCACTTTGTGTAATGAAAATAAATTACCTATTGTTGTTTTCGATATAAATAAAAAACAAAACTTGCTTAAAATGTTGCAGGGTGAGTCAATAGGTACATTAGTTAATTTTTAGAACAAAAAAATGGAAGAAATAGACTTTATAATGGATTGTGCCAAGGAAAAAATGGACGGCGCAATAAAGCATCTAGAAATCGCTTTTTCTAAAATTAGAGCGGGCAAAGCATCTCCTCAAATGTTAGATAACGTAAGCATAGATTACTATGGTGCACAAACGCCTTTGGCGCAAGCGTCAAATATCAACACGCCTGATGCACGAACAATATCCATCCAGCCATGGGACAAGTCAATGTTGGAAGTGATGGAAAAAGCCATTACTGATGCAAACTTAGGCTTCAACCCTATGAATAATGGTGAAATGATCATTATTAATGTTCCTCCATTGACCGAAGAAAGAAGGGTTCAACTGGTAAAACAGGCCAAAGCAGAATCTGAAAATGCAAAAGTTAGTATTCGAAATGCAAGAAAAGACGCTAATGATGATTTGAAAAAAATAAGCGGCGTATCTGAAGATATTTTGAAGGATTCAGAGTCAGAAGTTCAGAACCTAACCAATGATTTTACGGCTAAGATTGAAGCCTTTTTCTCTTCTAAAGAAGCCGAAATTTTGACGGTTTAATCATTATATACGTCTCACTAATAAAGCTCAACAAAATGTTGGGCTTTTTTTTTAACAGCAAATATTAATCTGTACTTTTACACTCCATTATTTATTTCATATGTGGTTAACTATTGCTAAAGTAATTTTAAGATTTCGATCAGTATTCATTTGGTTGATTTTGGTGACTACATACTTTATGATTCAGCAATCCTCAAAAGTTGGCTTATCTTATTCCATGGCAAATCTTTTGCCAAATAAGTCAACAGAGCAGTTGGATTACAATTTCTTTCTCGAAAAGTTTGGCATAAGAGATAACATCATGATTATCGGTGTTGATGCTGATGATTTTTTTGATTACAATAATTTTAGTTCGTGGAATGAGTTTCAAAATGAAATTAAAAAAATTGATGGGGTAAAATCAGTGTATTCCATTGCCGATGCAGTTAATCTTCTTAAGGAAAAGAATGACAAAAGATTAACCATTGAATCTTTATTTAATTCTATCGATAACCAAGGGCAATTGGATAATGCCTTTTCCAAATTAGAAACCCTACCATTTTATAAAAATACCCTTTACAACGATAGCGCATCTGTTATGCTTGTGGCTCTTGATAATGACTTTATAATGAGCGATAGGCGGATTAATTTAATAGACAAAATTGTAAACCTTGGAGATAACTATAAGTCTGCTACAAACAAAGCCGTAAAATATTCGGGCTTGCCCTACATAAGAACTATTAATTCTGAATTAATAAAAAAAGAAGTTGGCCTATTTATTTTCCTAGCATTACTCGTTACGGCCATCATACTGTATTTTTTCTTCAGGTCTGTAAAGGCCATGATGATTTCTGTAATGGTTGTTACCATTGGGGTTATATGGTCTTTTGGCACATTAGGAATTTTAGATTATAAAATAACCATTCTAACGGCACTAATACCGCCATTGTTAATTGTAATTGGGGTGCCAAACTGTATCTTTTTAATTAACAAATACCACAACGAGTTCAGACGACATGGAAATAAGTCTAAGTCGCTAGTGCAAATGATTAGACGAGTAGGAAACATTACTATTTTGACAAATGCCACCACGGCAGTTGGTTTTGCAACTTTTATTTTGACCTCAAGTAAAGATTTACGTCAATTCGGATTAGTAGCATCCTTAAATATTTTTGCTGTATTCTTTCTCTCACTATTACTTATTCCAATAATTTTTAGCTACCTAAATCCTCCTAAAGCAAAGCATACAAGCCATCTGGATAGAAAGTGGTTGAATAAAATTATTAAAGTTATAACCCATATAGTTCTTAACAAAAGAAAGACAATATATGCAACTACCATTGTCATAATTGCTATTGGTTTTTTTGGCTTATTTAAAATGAAAATTGCGGGAAATATAACGGATGATATGCCAAGCGAATCATCCCTATATAAGGATATTAAGTTTTTTGAAAAACATTACAAATCAGTTCTGCCTTTTGAAATAGTAATAGACACTCACAGGAAAAATGGAATTACTAAACTTTCTACTTTAAAGCGCATTGACCAATTGAGTGATACCTTAAGTCTTTATAGTGAGTTTTCTAGGCCAGTATCAATTATAGACCCAATTAAATTTTCAAAGCAAGCCCTTTACAATGGCAACAAAGATTTTTATTCATTACCAAATTCGCAGGAAAAAAGATGGCTATTGGATTACACCATCAAAAGCGAATCTCCTAATGAATGGATTAATTCTTTTGTTGATGAAAACAAACAGCTGGGGCGTATTAGTTTGTATGTAGGAGACATTGGCACTACACGAATGAAGGAGATAAAATCAACACTTCGTCAGCAAGTGGATGAAATTTTTGACCCTGAGAAATACAATGTACTACTTACTGGCACGAGCATAGTATTTTTAGAAGGCACATCCTATCTAGTAAAGAATTTATTTACCAGCCTAATGTTAGCGGTATTGCTTATCTCAGTTTTTATGGCCTGGATGTTTAACTCCTTTAGGATGGTCGTAGTATCCCTAATTCCGAACTTGATACCTCTATTAATTACAGCTTGTATTATGGGTTATTTTGGCATTTCAATAAAACCATCTACCATACTTGTATTCAGTATAGCTTTTGGTATATCTGTTGATGATACTATTCATTTTTTAGCAAAATATAGACAAGAACTAAGGCATAGAAACTATAAAATAAAAGACTCAGTTGTAGCGGCGATAAAAGAAACTGGCGTTAGTATGTTTTACACTTCAATTGTATTATTCTTTGGATTTTTTATCTTTATAGCGTCTCAATTTGGTGGTACGATAGCTTTAGGTCTATTAGTTTCAATTACATTACTGATAGCATTGCTTTCAAATTTAATAGTGCTACCAGCCTTATTGTTAAGTCTAGAAAAGTCATTAATTGTTGAAGCATTAAATGATCCTTTACTAGACGTTTTCGATGAAGAAGAGGATATAGAGTTAGAGGAATTGACGTTAAACAATAAATAATGAAAGGAATAATTTTAGCTGGTGGTTCGGGTACACGCTTACACCCTTTAACATTATCGGTTAGTAAACAGGCTTTGCCTATTTACAACAAACCGATGATATATTATCCACTATCTACATTATTATATTCAGGCATCCGAGAGATACTTATAATCTCTACGCCACACGATTTACCAGTTTTTCAGAGGCTATTGGGTGATGGTTCTTCATTAGGCTGCAGATTTGAATATAAGGTACAAGAAGTTCCAAATGGATTAGCTCAAGCATTTGTTTTGGGCGAAGAATTTATAGGAAATGATAAAGTCTGTTTAGTGTTAGGCGATAATATTTTCTATATGAAACGAAAAATCGTTGAGACATGTCTAGACGTCGAAGGTGCTCTGATATTTGGTTATCATGTCAATGACCCTGAGCGTTATGGCGTTGTGGAATATGACGACGACAATAACGTTATAAGCATAGAGGAAAAACCAACAACACCAAAATCTAACTATGCAGTGCCAGGTTTGTATTACTACGATAATGATGTGATAGAAATCGCGAAAAACATCAAGCCTTCTGCAAGAGGAGAATATGAAATTACAGATGTGAATTTAGAATACCTAAAAAGGGGTAAGTTAAAAGTGCAGCTTTTAGGAAGAGGTTCGGCTTGGCTAGATACGGGAACATTCAAATCGTTGATGCAAGCCAGTCAGTTCGTTCAAGTTATTGAAGATAGACAGGGCAAAAAAATTGGCTGCATAGAAGAAGCAGCTTATAAGATGGGATTTATAAATGATGAACAACTGGAAAAATTAGCACAGCCTTTACTTAAAAGTGGCTATGGCAATTACTTGTTGTCATTAATAAAATAATTATGAAATCAATTGACGAGTTAAGAACATTAGTCGAGCAGGAAGTATTGAGCTTAAAATACCCTAGCAAGCCAGCAGACTTATACGCCCCTATAGATTATATTTTATCTTTAGGAGGCAAGCGAATGCGACCAATTCTATTGTTATTATCTTATCAATTGTACAAGAAAGACATCAAGTTGGCGCTTAAGCCAGCTATAGCAATTGAGGTTTTCCATAATTTTACCTTACTTCATGACGACATTATGGATAAGGCACCAGTTCGCCGAGGACAAAGTACCGTTCACACAAAATGGAATGAGAATGTCGCTATTCTTTCAGGCGATGCCATGCTTATACAAGCCTATCAGTATTTGTCAGAATTACCAAAGGATAGTTTAATGGCGTGTCTTCCAGTTTTCAACACAATGGCACTCAAAGTTTGTGAAGGTCAGCAATTCGATATGGATTTTGAAATACAAGCAGAGGTTGATTTAGAATCGTATTTAAAAATGATTGAATACAAAACAGCCGTATTGCTTGGAGCATCCTTAAAAATGGGAGCTATTATTGGCGGTGCAGACGCAAAAGATGCTGAAAATTTATACGAATTTGGACGTAAAATAGGTATCGCGTTTCAATTGAAAGACGATTTATTAGATGTCTTTGGCGATACCGATGCGTTTGGTAAACAACTAGGTGGAGACATTATAGCCAATAAAAAAACATGCCTATACCTAAAGGCCTTATCCCTTTCAGAAGGCGATGAAAAAATGGAATTGGTCAATTTATACAGTTCACACTCTATCAATCAGACCGAAAAAGTGCAGAAGGTCAAGCAGCTATACACTTCCCTAGAAATAGAAGTACACATAAACGATCTTATCAGTGAGTATTATGACGATGCTATGAAGTCACTGAATGCAATTGATAAAGAAACTCTTGAGCTTGAAAAGTTTGCTGCGCTCTTAAAAAATAGAGAAAGCTAATACTCTTTTTTTACGCATTAAATTGCTGGAAATTAAAGCCAAAAAATAAATAAAATTCAATAGTTTTGCCATAATCACATATTCAGATGGCAGATAAATTTTCTTTTCTAGGAGCTATTCATACTAACATGATAGAAATCATGTACGATAAGTATGTTGAAAACCCTGAATCTGTTAACGAAGAATGGCGAAACTTTTTTACTGGCTTTGACTTTGCCAAAGAAGTGTATTCTGAAGAGGATGAAATTCCAGAAACGTTTAAAAAAGAATTTCAGGTAATAAACCTCATAGATGCCTACAGAAAAAGTGGCCATTTATTCACCCATACTAATCCGGTTCGAGAAAGAAGGCAATATACTCCGACATTAGACATCGAAAATTTTGGCTTGGAAGAAGCAGATTTAGACACTGTGTTTCAGGCGGGTACTCAAATAGGAATTGGCCCATCTACCTTGAAAGAAATCGTAGAACATCTAAAAGTTGTCTATTGCCAGTCCATAGGTGTAGAATACATGTATATTCGAAAGCCAGATCAAGTAGAATGGATAAAAAACCGTTTGCATAAAAACAGCAACACCCCCAACTTCAATGTTGAAGAAAAGAAGCAAATTCTTAGAAAACTCAATCAGGCCGTAGCCTTTGAAAACTTTCTACATAAAAAATTCGTTGGACAAAAACGCTTTTCATTAGAAGGCTCAGAGTCACTGATTCCAGCCTTAGATATTCTTATTGAAAAAGGAGCGGAGCTTGGCGTTGAAGAGTTTGTGATGGGAATGGCACACAGAGGAAGATTGAATGTGCTTGCCAATATTTTTAATAAAACGTACCGTGATATTTTTTCAGAGTTTGATGGTAAAGAATACGAAGACAATCTATTTTCTGGGGACGTAAAATACCACCTAGGATTTACTTCTGAGCAGCTTTGCAATAATTCAAAAAAAGTTAAAATATCTCTATCGCCCAACCCCTCCCACTTAGAGGCGGTTGACCCTGTAGTTCAGGGAATTGCACGAGCGAAAATAGACCAACAATACAAAGGCGACAATAACAAGGTAGTTCCTATACTCATTCACGGTGATGCTGCGCTTGCAGGTCAGGGAGTGGTGTATGAAGTGATACAAATGGCCCAGTTAGAAGGTTACAAAACAGGTGGAACCATACATATTGTTGTAAATAATCAGGTAGGATTTACCACCAATTATTTAGACGCTCGATCCAGTACCTACTGCACGGATATAGGAAAAGTTACATTATCACCTGTTTTTCACGTTAATGGAGACGATGTCGAAGCGGTAGTTCATGCCATGCAAATTGCTACAGAATACCGTCAAAAATTTCACAAAGACGTTTTCATTGATTTGCTGTGCTACAGAAAATACGGACACAATGAGGGCGATGAACCACGTTTTACACAGCCTAAACTATACAAAGCCATTAGTAAGCATCCTAACCCAAGAGAGATATACAACCATAAGTTAATAAACGAGGGTGTAGTAGGGGCTAATATCGTCAAGGAAATGGAGGATGAGTTTAAGCAATTACTTCAAGATAGATTTGACGAATCAAAAGAGATTGAAAAGGCAGAGATTACGCCTTTTATGAAAGCAGAATGGCAAGGGCTTAGAAAATCTAAGGATGCCGATTTTGTACAGTCACAAGATACAGCCGTAGATATAAGCACACTCAAAGAAGTTGCTTCCAAGTTGTACAATGTTCCAGAAAACGAACTCTTGTTCAAAAAGACACAGCGATTGCTCAACGACCAAAAAAAGATGGTGGAAGAAAGCAACCGATTAGATTGGGGGATGGCAGAACTGTTGGCTTATGGTACGCTGTTGCATGAAGGCCATCCAGTTAGAGGAGAAGTTAAATTA
>Ga0209555_10000978_pt1 | contig 23029 bp, 18 predicted proteins | sample SaaInl85LU_5_DNA_FD_184643 | JGI IMG/M metagenome (GOLD analysis project Ga0209555, IMG submission 184643) | Marine microbial communities from expanding oxygen minimum zones in the Saanich Inlet - ESP_85LU_5_DNA (SPAdes) (version 2) | ecosystem: Environmental > Aquatic > Marine > Intertidal... | reverse complement strand
CGCTCGACCGGGGACACCCCAATCCGTTAAAGCGTGATAAGTACTGTTAATATAAAAACTAGATGTGTTATAGGGCGAGGGTTCAAAAACCCCACACTATACAAAGACCGATTCTTGTTTGTAACCCAAACGCGCCCAGGTGCCGGTGCAACGCCATCTAGTTTTTTGCGGTCTATGAGGGTTTCGATCCCTCTACTTCTGCGTGACAGGCAGATATGATAGCCACTTCACCAATAGACCGTTTGTAGGATATCGATTAACCTACGATGGTTGTACCTTCCATCTTCAGAATCTAGCGAACTAGATTGCTACGATTTTTAATAAGAAACGTGAACAACTTTATCAGGAATCCCGGAATTGTCCTTCACACACCATTAGAGATTTGTGCTTAGTGTGTACCCTTGCGCCACTGTTCTCCCAGCTTATTGTTCTACGCCTTTTCGTTTCTTATGTGGCGGAAGATAGAGGATTCGAACCTCTGGAACCTTTCAGTTCAACAGTTTTCAAGACTGCCGCAATCGACCACTCTGCCAATCTTCCAATGTTCCTTGATACTATGTTTATTATTTATCCTTTTTTATTTATTAAATTTTCAAAACTGACCTGCAATTCTGCAAGTTGATATTGAAGTTTTTCGATAGCATGCTGACTTAAATCCGTGAAAGCAACTAAGTCATTAATTTTATCCTCTAGCCTTGATTCCATTTTATCAGTTCTGGAGTCGATTTTTTTATCTAGGACATCTTCTACATTTTTTATATCTTTATAAATTTCATCGATATTAAAATGTGTACTGTTGATTTCATTATCAATATATTTAATTAAATTTTGATTTTCTGTGGTTAATCCATTAACCTCTTTTCTTGTCTTAAATACAACAACCACCGCATATGGTAATGCAACGATCACTATACCTAAAACAAACGAGAATATTTGTTCCATATCTTTTAAATTTTTTTTAGTATCATAATATCAAAGAACTATAAGTTATATAGGAAATTCTATATTTGTTTCAATAGTTTATAATTTTATTAATTTAGTAGTAAATCTTATACCACCTGAATTAACATCAAGTATGTACATTCCAGTCCTTAAATTAGAAACATCATATTTTTCATCTTTAGATATTAAATATACATTTATTAATTTACCTGTTAAGTCATATAATTTTAGCTGACCATTTTCTACTCCACTAATCTTAAAATAGTCTGGTGTTGGATTCTTATATACTAATATTTTTTCAGTATTATTGGTTTCAACTGACAATGCTGTATTATTAATTTCGCCAATAGTAGTAAACTCAATCGTATAGTGGAATTTGAATTTATCATCAATCGGTGTAATAGAATCTATTTGAGCTGTCATTGTTTTAAATCCACTAAATTGATCTGATTTTTCATCAAATTGTTTAGTTAAATCCCATAGATAATCATTAAGTTCATATGTATTATTATCGATAATAGTATCTTTTTGTATCTTCACATATTCAAATGGTGTTCTATCTGAAATTTCTAAATTATAACCATTGATTAAATTTAAATCTTCTAACAAATCATTAATATCTTCTAATGAATTTTGTTGAGCTGTAAAGTCATAAGATTCAGGTTCTGGATTAAAAATTAAACCAGCATTATAATCATCAACTATTTTTTGAATGTAGTTTTGATAATCTGCCTCGTTATCACTATCTAATACAATAGCATCTAAAGCGTCGATAAATTCATATGTTTTTCCTGACTTAATTAATTTAAATAAATTCTTTAATTCATCTGGTCTTTTATGATATAACCAGCTCCAAGTAATTTGACCATAATTGTAAATAGCATTATTAGCATATCCATTTTTAACTGATTGTTCTAATGTTAATCTATTGCTAGGATCGTCAGCTGCTACGACTTGACCAGTATATTCTGTAATACTCATACCTTCAGTACTTGAGGTTGCTGATCCAAATGCGGCTAAACCTTCCATCCACCAAAGTGAAATTCTATAATTTCTAAATATACTTTCTTCACTATCTAATCTATTATATTTTTTATCTAAATGATGAATATATTCATGTCTAGCTGTAGATCTAGTTGTAATTGGGCCTTGTTCTCTATCAAAAAAGAAAAATGCAGATTTATAATCATAATATACACCGCTTCCCACTGGGTTTATATCAAAAAACATCGGACCGAAATTAGTATATAATTCTCTACTATCGAAATAAACCACATCTACATTTTCATATTTACCATCATGTAGTTTAGTGGTATTTTCTGTTAATTTAAAAAAGTTTGTTTCAGCATCTTTAAGTTCTAAATAAAGATTATCATCTTCTTCTTTTGTTTTATTACTCGTTATTCTTATTCTACCATTGTCATATGATTTAGTACCTTTAGGAAATACCATATCATAGTATTGATTTTTTAAACTATTAAAATCTGTATTAAAGTTGATAGATACATTTAAAAATATTTGCGTAACTTTAATATGGAATGGTGTATTAAATTCAGAAGTATTAATAAAACTATCCACTGCATTTTTAATATTTTCAATGTTTAAACTTTCTTGATTTTCATATTTTAGTGCAATTTTAGATAGAGATGCTAACCATGGTGCATAAACTCTTAACCAATTTCTACAATCTTCTCTATTTAAAACGTTGGTAATTTCTTCTACAAACCTATTGCCATCGCTATACACAGCATCCATAAATGGTCTTTCATTATATATAAATCCATTATTTAAAACCCTACCTAATAAAGACAATAGGTTCTCTGAAAAATCTTTGGTCTTCATTTGGTCAAAAAAGATATAAAAAAGCTGGGCATGCTTTTCCTCCTTTACGCCATAATCCATTAATGTAATAGCATAATTATGTATTTGTTCTCTATCTGAAAAATTAGGATGTGAATACATTGGCTCGAACATAGAATATAATGCAGCAGCACCTTCTGCATCAAAATTAACATAATCAGGGTTGTTGCGATCATTAAATATTAATACTTTAAAATAAAATAGAAAGTCATTTACCTTTTGTGTATTTATATCATCATTTAACCATTCAGTAATATTTTGATTAAAGTATTCAGCAACTTTAATTACATTATATGTTTCAAATAGATCTGTATTTTTAACGTTATCAAATATTCTGACATAGTTATTAAAATCAGGTGTATTTAAAATGAAGCTAACAGCATCAACGCTATCAATTTTAGCTTTATTAAATAAAAATGATTTAAAAGTTTTTTTAGATTCTTTAGACTGATTATTATCTAACACAATATGTGTACATCCACTATGAACCTCCTGTGATGTTATTGGATCTAATGTGACTAGTTTTGCTTGTGAAAACCCTAAAAATGGAATTAATAAGAATAAAATGTGTTTCATGTTATTTATTTTAAATTATATGTAAATATAAGAAAAATAACTCAATTAGAAAAATATTAAATGTTAAATTTTTGTTAAAATTTAATCTTCAATAACAACGGTTAAAGGCTGACTAAATCTATCTTCTAATTCTCTAATTGCTGCAATAACCTTAGACATATCGATCTTATTTCCTCCTTGTTGATTTTGAGCTAGTGTGTTTCCTTGTGTAGTTGCTGTCGCCGCAGTAGGCGCTTCTGCATTTACTGTATTTGTTCCACCATTCGTACTTTCAATCATCTCAGCAAGTTTATATATTGCTGCTGCCAATTGTTCAGACATATTATTTATAGCATCTTCAGTCTTAGAAAGATAAGTAAGACCAGTAAACATATCGTTTGTTAACTTCAGCTTATCTGGATCAAATGCGTTAATAGCGTCTTTATATTTTACAAAGTCTTCAACATAATTACCGAATGATTTTGTAAACTTCTCAAATGGTTTGACTTGTTCAGCAATTGCCTTTAAGAATTTTGCTGTTTCTTCTAATGGATTAGATGATTTTCCCCATAGTCCTCCAGCCTTAAGAGTTTCACCACCATTTACAAGAGATTTAATTATAGCGCCAATTCTTTCTGATGCTCCTTCAGGAGACCACTTGTCAGACATTAATTGCTGTGCAGCGTTTGCAATATCCTTTATAGGTTTTGATATCATTGCAGCAATCTTAGATCCTTTCTTAATAGTGGATGAAGAGAACCATCCTGAATCATCCTCTCCTCCTAGCTGTTTAAATATACCTACAAGACCTCCACTACCAGATTTACCTAATAATATTTGTTTGATATTTGCTTCTACTTTTTTAAGACTGTCTGATATTCCAGCATGAGATACCCAACCAATTGCTTTACCATTTTTATCCCATTTATTAGCAAATCTAAGTTCTGCCATATTTTTAACACCTTCTGCAAGATCTTTAATAGGAGTACCAATTCCTTGAATCATTTCTTTTCCTTTCTCGTAATCTGTACTAGCAAATAATCCAGCATCTGGTCCTCCGGCTTTACCTATACTAGATAGCATACCTACCAGACCTCCAGTTGCTCCGTCTTCTCCTAATAGAATCATTGTTGTATTTGCTAATACTTTTTTAACAGCGCTTGGTATATCTACTGATTCAAATTTCGTTGGTTTTCCTTCTTTATTCCATGCTATTGGGAATTTAAGATCTGCCATTGCTTGGAATCCTAATGCAATTCCAGTTAATGCATCACCCATTCCCATTACTGCTGAAATACCGTCGGCAACTGGGGATTGAGTTCCTCCACCAAATACTTTTGAGAATAATCCTTTTTTACCTCCCTTACCAAGTTTAGGATCGCTACCTATTTTTCCAAATACACTGGCAAGAGCATCAGTTATCATAACAGTGTTTGCTGCTACCTTTGCAGGAGCATCTGAAGACATTGTTTCAAATTCTACAGGTTTACCATTCTTATCGTATTTAGTTGGGAATTTAAGATTAGCCATTTGTTGCATTCCAATTGCAATGCTCGTTAATGCATCACCCATTCCCATTACTGATGAAATACCATCAGCTACTGGAGATTGAGTTCCTCCACCAAGTATTCTATTAAATAGGCTTTTTCTACCTCCTGGAAATTTAACTCCAAGTTCTCCAAATATATTTGCTAATGTTCCTGTTATTGTTGCAACATTTTCACCTAATTTAGCTAGATCAGTTTTTGCTGCTATCTTTTCAAATTCATTAATACCTTTTGCAATTGAGACTAATGAAGATCCTGCAAGTATAAGTGCTGGTGCACTTGCATACATACTTGCAATTCTAAGTGGATTAATAGAGAATGAATAGGCTAAAGATTGCAATAACCATTCCATTTTAGACATCTTTCTGCCTCCACCAAATCCTAATACAGATTCGGTAACATGTCCAGAATCTGATAGCATCGCATCAATTCCACCAGATTGGAACACTTTGGATATAGCTTGTAGTCCTTTACCAACAGATAATAATGCCAATCCAGCTGCTATAATAGCTGCAGATCCAATAAGAATTAATGGAGCAACAAGACCTGCACCTGCCATTGCAGCACCAAGTCCTACTATTATTAATGCAGTAAATCCAACCTGTTCAAGTGTCAAATCTTTGGTTGCACTTGTTATTGCAAGAACGCCAGGCGCAAGAAACAATAATGCGATTCCTGCAACAATCATTGCAACAGATCCCATTAATACTTGAGCTGCCGCAAGTCCAATTAGAGCAAATGCAGCTCCAACACCAGCAACAACTGCCAACATAATTAATGATGTTTCAAGATCTGGTACAGCGGCTGCTAATGCAACTACACCCAGTGATAGTACTAATAAAGAAAGTCCTGCTGCAATAATTGCTAAAGAACCTAGAAGTATTTGACCAGCTACCATTCCAATTAACCAAAATGCTAAACCTACACCAACAACAACTGCTCCTACAAGTAATAATGTTTCCCATGGATCACCAACGCTTGACATGATTAATGAGAATAGTGCTATTGCAGCCCCAAGTGAAAGAATTCCCAGTGCAGCCATTGTAAGAGCTATTCCCATTTTTCGCATCGACTTATCGATATTAAGTTTATCTAATAAGAAGAAAATCATACCAACTCCAAGTATCACTAGAGCAACCATAGGAAGTGCTGATACGGCATACGGATATACTAATAACGAAAGTGCTAAGTATGCGCCAAACATAAATATACCCTTACCAACCATTCTTAGAATTATAAACGTTTGAAGAAGTTTTCTTTTGGGCATTACTCTACCAACAAGTGATAATACTGTTAAAATTCCAATCAGTACAAAACCAATTAATGGAGTTACAAGAGCCGCAACAACTAATAGAGGAGAGGCTAAAACTAGCCATTTAGCAAAATTAAATATAGATCTACCGACGCCCTCTAAAATCACCATTCCAGCCGCAATCGCCTGCATTTTTTCAGTAATTTCCTTTGGTTTTCCGAATTGTTTTAATGATTCTGCAATAACACCAAGTCCTTTACCAATTCCAGTAAGTCCCTTAGGTCCAATAATTTTGAGAGCAATTGCATCCTTTATTCCAAGCGTGCTTTTATTATCTTTTCCTCCCTTATTTTTTATTCTGGTATTCTTTTCAATTTGCTTAAGAGTTGTAAGCATTTTGGTAAAAATATCGAACATTGCACCTCCGCTATTAACAGAAACAGCAATAGCAGCCGTATTAGCTGCCATTGCGTTTTGATTGTCTACTGTTAACTTTTCAAAAGGTGAATTAAACATTCCCATCCATCTTATAATATTTTTTGTATGGTAGTATTATATATATTAGAATTTGGGCATTGAAATTTTAGGCATCTTTATTCCTGTACCTGAAAGTCCATTACTATTCATTCCAGGTATTTTTGGATTTTTCATACCACTCATCATTCCTTTTTGCTGAGCTGTCATTTGATCGGTTTGGTCTGAATTTTCAGAATTCTGTTTCTTCAGAACCTCTGCCATATCTTTAACATAATACCAATACTCGTAGTAATCTAAAGCTTCAATCTCGGAAGGCTGAAGCTTTAGATGGTATATCATATAGAACTTAGTTTTAAAGAAGTTCTCCAGTGATATCTGAAATAACGAAAAGAGATTTGAGTCCGTCACGAAAATTAATAGGTACGAGGACCTCCTCATCCTCGTGCTGTACCAGCATTTCAGGTTTGATACCTACTCTCATCTTTTCAGCAAGTCGGTATACTAACATGTATTTTCTTTCGTTCCATCCTTGGAAATCTATTTCACCCTGGAAGATTGATTTTTCATTAAATCCTCTCCAATCCTTTTGTATATAAGGAAGTATTTGTAGGTATGATTGATCCCATTGACCTCCATCTACTTGTTTTGTTTTGATGTATTCTGTAATTACCTCCATGATACCGATTGTTGGCGGTCTCATGTTAATAACTCCATAAGATTTAGTTTCAATTAAGAACGATCTCTCTTCGTGTGAATAATATTTTGCAATTTCTTCTGGCACATCTGAGATTTGGAAATATTTAGCTGAAATTTCAGCGTCAAATTCAACACCGTCTTTATCTCTTGCTTTAGTGATTAATTTATTCTCAGGTTCTGGGAATGTTAAATCTCTAATTGAAAGTAGAATATAGAAACGATCTTCTTCTAGAATATCTTTGTAAGAAAGCTTCTTTTTTCCAGAAAAGATTCTAACACAGTTCTTTACTATGTAGTTTAATTTCTCTTCCATGTCTACTAGATTATTTTCGTCTACAATTGAGAAGTTTCTAATCTCTCCTACCTTTGCAGCTCTAACACTAATAACAGCATCATCTGGATAAAATCTTCCGCCAGATGGAAGTCCTTCTGCATCAATTGCATGATATCCTAAATGGACATCAGCGTCTTGTGCTTTCTGGTTAGAATATCTGTCCATGTTGACAGATCCTAAATTTACTGGCTCGTTAGTACTTGAATTCTCTGTAGATTCAACAATATCTTTATATTGCCCGTCTAAATTAATTTCCTTGTCGTTGCTCATATTTATTTATCTTTAAGTTTTTTGATATTTTCTTTGTCCCAGGGTTTAATATCATTCCCTTTTTTATCTATTTCTTCTCGAATAATTTCTCTAATAAAAGCGGATACTGAAACCGGTCTTTGGCCCGTTTCGATTGCTTCGTTAAGGATTATCCTGTTAATCATAGTTACTTCATCTTCAGACAACAGAACTTGTAACTTTTTCGTCAGTTTATCCATTCATTTATTATTATATTATTATATTATATATTAGTTTCATAAAAATAGGGAATAATTCCAGAGAACTATCCCCTATTTTGGTTGTTAATTACGCTAATACTTCCTTAAACGTATCACATCTCCATCCAATTTCTAATTGAGCAGGATCTGGTGATTCGTAAGAAAGATCGTTTGTAAACGGAGCACCTGAAGTTATGAAACAATCTTCTAAAGTTATTGTTCTATAAATATCTCCAGCTCTGTTAAACTGTACGATTACAATTGTTCCAGTGTAATCCTTTTTAAGTCCCATAGCACCGGTCTGTGGGTCATATTGAAGATTATACCATTGTCTGATTGATTTGTATAAGTATGCTTGGTTTGCTTCGTTCAAGTTCAACGAGAAGTTGATTGTGATGTCAACTGCAGTTTCACCCGGCATTCCAGCGTAAGAACGAGTAGAGAATTTATATTTCTGAGCTACTGCGTCTACTCCTTTGTATAATTCTAATCCTCCGATTGAATTTACATGTTGTAGCATTAACGGCGCATCTGAAACTCCAGCAGGAGGTAAAATAGTTACCTCAAACAGGTTAGCCTGTACTGGTTCGAACTGTCTACCTTTTCTACTTGTCTGATCTTGTGAATAATGTGGTAAAGCCATGTTATTTAATATTGTTTATTTTTTTATATATCTTTAAATATTAACCTAAGTTACCTGATTGAATTTCTCCAGTGTTAAGAATTGTAGTTCTATGAACAACAATTTCTAAACCTTTAACTGGTTCAACATAAGTATCAATGATTCCCATGTTATTATCAATAACTTCGTTAGTATTGTTTGTGCTATCCATAATGTTTCTGTATTCAAATACACCGCCATCTTGTTTAACACTTTCCATGAAAGAATCTGCAAGAGTTTTGATTTCTAATCTTGTTTGAACATTATTGAATTCAAATACGTAATCTTTAAGAATATCAGCCATACCATCTTGGATATAAATAAGTACTTCTCTTACATGCGCAGAAGAAAGTGCAGATTTAATAGATTGTTGTGCTGTTTTATTTCCTAAAATTGTTAATCCAACGCCTCTTTGGAATACGATTGGGTTGATTCCGAATGGCTCTAGGATGTCTCTATCATTTTTATCAAATGAATATTCAGCTCCTTTTACATTTGCACCTGAAACCACGCCACGTCTTGGACCAGCAACGATTGACCAAGGTAGGGCATTTGTATATTTGTCAATGTAATTGTTTGCAACATATGCTGCTGGTGGAACAATAATATCTTTTCCATTGTCACTTACAATTAATCCAGGTCCGTAGTAGAATGCATAGTTTGCACCATCTGCAATACTTGGAAGAGTATATAGTGAAGTTGGGTTTTTAGATAGGTTACCACCATCTTTAATAAATATAGTATCGAATGTTCCATTATCATTTTTAAATGATGGATCTGAAGATAATTTAAATTCAGCAACTGTTGGTGCATTTAAGATAGCAGAAGCATTTTCTCTATCTTTAGCTAATTGCGAAAGTTGTCTCTTGTTTAAAATGTTTCCATCAAATGAACCAAACGTATCTACAATATATCTAAAGTCAATAATATCTTTATCAATTAAAGCATTGTACAATCCTGTTCCTGATAATGCGTTTAAATATTCAGATATTGTGTAAACACTAATATTTGCTTTTGGTAAAACAAAAGTTTTGTAATATTGTGATGAATTTGCAAAAGATTTAATATATCTGTCTGAAAAATCTGGTTCAATATTACAGTATACAGAGAATGTTGCAGCTCCACTACCACTATTAATGTTCTTTTCAATTCTTTCAATTCTTGCAATTCTATTAGAAGTAGCAGAATCTACATACATTCCAACTTCAAGTGGGAAAGTTTCAGGAATATTTCCAGAAGCATATGTAACTGTAAAGCTATCACTTCCAGTTGTGTGTGCAACTGTTCCATTAGATGCTGTAAAATCTAAATCAACAACTCTCGTGTTTTCTACATGGTATAAATCAATTTCTGTAGCATTTGCATAACTTGTTGCAACTGGAGCTTCACATTTAATTTGGAAATCTACAGTACCTAGTACTTCAGGAGTCCCTGCAACGAATCCGTTATCACCAAAATGATTAATTGATCCTGTTGTAATATCAGTAGTTACTGAGCCATCTGGAGCTCCTCCAAAAGTTATAACAGCAACGTCATCTGCACCCAATGCATTTCCTGGATTGGTCTGGTTTGTTATAGATGTAACTTCAACATTTAAATTACCAGAACCTCCGGTAACCCATCTATTAGCAACTAATGAATCTAAATCTAGAGCATTACCCGTAGTTGGTGTAATTATTAAAGTGTTTCCAGCGTCTGCTGCTACTGAATCAATATTGCTAAGAGTTGCAAGTGTTGCAGTTCCTTGATTATATTGGTCTGGTACCGCAGCAGCAGCCTGAGTATTAACTACAGGCGTAGTAATTGAGTCAACCTTAACATATTCTCCAGTTGTTAATGATTCTAAGAAATCTTCTGTATCAATAACAGCGTTGTTATATTCTGTTTCTAAAACATTTGTAAGTTCGATAGTATCTCCTACAAGATTAATAGAAACTGAAGCACCTGTTAAATCAACATTATGTTCAACAGTAGCTCCTTGTTTAACAACATGTGAAAGTAATTCAAAATCTTGATCTGCATCAACAATATGTCCTACAAAATCAACTGTAGTTCCATTTTCATTTAAAACAGCCTCTTCATTAACTGCACAGAAAAGACCGGTTCTTCTAGCCTCTGCATTGATTAATGTTTCAATATATAGGTTTCTTCCTTCAAGATCTTTAAATCCTGGTAGGATAGAACCAGTGTATTGTGCTAAAAGAGTAACTTGTCTTAGGTTAGCAAATTGAGTTAATTTATCAACTAGTAAACCATCAACATCAAAATAATCTCCATATATTGGGTCATTTGCTAATGCTTCAGAATCAAATTCTCCTTTAAATACAAAAACATCTAACATGTAATCTGAAATTCTATCAAAATCATTTAAGTATTCTGGAACGTTTCCTTCGCCATACCACTCTCTTGCTGTCATATTAAATTCAGCAACATTTGCAGCCTGTCTTGCAACAACTGTAATTGAATCCTGTTTAATATTCACAAAGTTTAATACATTATTGTCATTAAGACCAATAGTTCCTAGAGTAGCTTCATCAGAAGGTGTCCAGAATTTATCAGTATTAAAGAATTTAGAATATTCATCAGTTAATGGATATCCATCAATATCTGCAATACTTGTGTTTCCATCAACTGAACCTGTAGTTGAAAGTGATTGAAATGATGCAACGTCTCCAGTACCGAATTTTCCTAGGTTTAGGGCTAGGATTGGACCTCTTGAAAGAGCTTCAATAGCAGATCTGTGGAAAAACATTCCCTTTTTTTCCAGTGATTTATCGATGTTTCCGAAAACATTAATAAATGATTCAACAGTATCGATTAGAACTGGTGTGTTGTAAGGTCCTTTTTTAGAGGTACCAACAACTAGTCTAAGAGTTTCAACGTTTATGTTTGCAGTTTGAGATTTATCAAACTCAAGTCTATAAACTCCTGAACTCTTGAATTGTAATAATTGAGGACTAAGTGCCATAATTTATAATTTATTTTTTTTTGCTTTTATTATATATCTAATTTATCTTTGGAATTATTACAAAAGATCATAAATATCAAATTGTAAATCACCCTCTACATCTAAATCTTTATAGAGAGTTTCTTCCATTAGTTTATGTTTTTCTGGATCAATTATATCCAGTAATTCTTCAACGTAATCTGCATAGTCGGTAGTTTGAAAAAATTCAGTTGCAGTTATACAAGTCATTATTGTATCATCATTTCCCATTTGCGCACCATAGCTCCCATTTTTAAGTGTTCCAAAAAGACTTGCCTCTTGGACCGTAACAATATCATTTACTTTCATTTTATTAAGTTCTACCAATTTTTTAAGGTTTTGACAGAACACTGATTTATTATCGCTCTTTAATCTAATTCCTGGCTTAAGGGTTCTACTATCATGTCGATGTTTAAATCTTAAGACCATCTCATCTTCAAAGTCGTTACGTCCAGCAAACACAGTTCTTAAATATTGTAGTAATATTGAACCGTATGTATTGAACTCTATAATCATCTTAACATTCTCTGGATTGAATATATCAATTGCTAATGTGTATAGTATCTTTGCAAAATCTTCTATTGGATGCTCATTACTTCTAAACGTTGCAACTTGATTTAATCTAAAGAAATCATACATTGCCTGTGGACTTACAAATCCTTCAATATCTTTATCATCCATTGGTTCAACTTCCCATACATTTATTACTGAATAATCTCCGCCATTTCCTTCAGCAATATCTACTGAAAATAAATAGTACTTATCGGAATTTGCGGCAGATTCAATATCGAAGCCAGGGTCAAATCCTAAGCAATCTTTAGTATCTATATGAATATTATCAAACTCTTCCATGTCATGCCATACAAATTTCTTTGCATTCTTTCTCATAATCTTCATGGTTTGTGGGCTCAATAATAAACTGGATGAACTTGTAAATTCATTTCCATATTGTCTATTGAATGCATCTTCAGATCCAAGGTTTCCTAATTCTCTTTGATACCATGCATCATCTCTGTCTGGATGCTGCCACCAGTCTATTCTAGTTGCAGTATATTCGTTGTTTCCCTTTTCAGCATCAGAATAAATTTCATAGAATTTATTAAATCCGTTTGGAGTTGATGTAATATTAATTCTTGAAATCTTGGATGCGGAAAGCGTTGGATAAACGTTTTCATAAAATGAATTTACAATTGTTGGATGCACGTGGGCAAACTCATCAAGATACAAATTATGAATTGTAAAACCAATACCTGATTTTGCGGTTGTTGATTGACCTACAAGTCTACAACCATTATCAGATCTAACATTCATAACGTCGTATTTAATAATACCAGGTTTCATGTAAAATGGAAGATTCTCAATTACAACCTTTGCCTTGTCGATGATTTCCTTTGTTGAATCACTTTTATTTGCAAGAAGCAGCGTAGTTTTATCGTAATTAAACGTAAGGTACCATGCATTAAAAATAGAGGCTGTTACAGTTTTACCCATTTGACGAGAAGCCAATACAATATTAAATCTATTATTTTGAAAATCTCTAAGTAATTGTTTTTGATAGTCCCTTAGTTTTACTTGCTGAATCCCCTCATCAGTCATTACAACCGCATATTTCTCTGCAAAATAAACAATGTCATTAGCACATTTTGCCAACTCAGCAATCTCTTCATCCGTATATTCGAATACAATATTACCCCTCTTTAAGAATTGCTTACCTTCATAAAAAGGCATACTCACTTGTGGTCTATAACCTTTATCAAGTGCTACTAAAAGATCGTTAATACTTTTTGTGGACCATACCAATTTTTGAGATTCCTTTGAAGATTCTCCTTTGGGTATCCATACATTATCTCCAATATCGCTCATTATTCTTCAGTTATTTCTACGTCTTCGGCGTCTTCAGCACCATCGATGCCATCTCTGATCATTCGCATTAAGTCTTTAGTTCCTCTTTGAATTGAACTGTCTCCTGTGTGTTTTTCCCCAGTGGAAGCCTCAATTTCTCGAACATCATCTCTTCTTTTATAAATATCAATATCTCTTGCAATTCTCTTGGCACTTTCCTCAGTTGCCATTAGATACATTGTTTGAGATTTAATAATATCTAACATTGATTTCTGTAAGGTTGCCAGTACTTCGAACATTCTTGGTGCAACCTCTCCATCTTCAATTGCTTCTAACAGGGTTGTTAGTGCTCGCTCTCCAGCCTGTAATTGATAAACAAGTGAACTCATTGTCATTTCGTCCATCTTCTTTTTTGCCTGAATATACTCATCCTTCTCAATAATCTCCTCATCAAGATAAAATTTCATTAGGGCACTAATGGTTTTCTTTGCCTTCTTTGTTGAACTCTCTTTAAGTTCTCCAAATGATAGCATTGGTTCCATTCTTTTTGCAGGAAGTTGTGGATCAATATCTATTGTTTCATTTATCGGGTCTGAATCATTTCCAATTAAGGCTTCTAAATCCTTTCGAATGTCTTCGGCCTGTTCATTAATCTTTTTATCTGACATAAATATATTGTTTTATTAGGATATTTATCCTAATTATTTTGCATTAGCAAATTTTTGAAATCCTAGACTTGGTATTGCATTATCAATCACTTCAGCAAGTTGATTATCTCTTACAACATATTGATTTAATATATTTGAATGTTGTTCAACCTCAATTGGTGTATTAAATACTCTGATATTTGTCATCCACATATTATTTCCTCTAAGCGTATATTTGGTAAGAGAGTTCCATTCAAGTAGCGATACGTTATCTATAATTTCAGTGTACTCTAGAACTAGATTATTATCACCTGATTGTGGAAGAGACCCAGCACCAAGTATATTGCTTTGAGGATCAAGACTATATATAGAAACACTTGTGGTTAAGTATTCATTTGAGATATTAACAACATAGGCATACCATTTATTTTGATCTAGCGTCATTCCATGTGTCAACTGTGTTGTTGTTCCATTGATTGAAATATTAAATAAAGTATTTGATATGTATAGTTTAAATCCTCCCATTGCCAAATTGTCTCCAAATAAGAAGTATTCAGCAGTATCTAAACTATCAAAACGTGGTTTAAACCAGGCAGTGTACGCTGCATTTTCATTTGACATTAATTTAGACTCTTTAGCATAATATAGGACAGTATCCCCTACATTTGCTGCGGTTAAATCATAATAATTTTTGCTGACAACAGTCCATCTATTTTTTAAATCATGGTCAATTATTGAAAGATCCCTACTAACAAATTCTCTAATACCATCCTTATATAATGTTGAAACTGTTTGATATTGTTCAGGTTTAGTATTTTTATCATATTCAGTCTGAATCTCAGCACCAAAAATTTCTTCAATTCCAGTTGTTAAATCATCAGTAGCTACTTCAAATTCATTTTTAAACACCGAAGTTCTCTCTTGATATTTTACAAGTTTAATTCTCCAATATGATTTTGTTTTATTAAACTCATCTGCAATTGAAAGTGAATTGATCTCGTACATTCTATTAATAATTGGAATATACATGTAATCTTTATTTCTTGGTATTTTACCAGAACCAAAAGCCCTTTCAAATTCTGCAGCAGTGATATGTACTTCAAATTCTGCAAATTCAATTCCAAAAATATCGTATGTGTTTGCTTCACTTGGAAATTCATTATCTGGCACAAGCATCTTTAAAGTTTCTTGTGCAACTACATTGTGTAATGAATATTCCATTAAAATAACATCTTTGGTTCTTAGATCTGGTTCAGTTCTAAAATATTGAACCTCATGTCCAAAAATATCAGATGTTAAATTTACGAGTTGTTTATATAAATTATTGGTCTTTCCTAAATTATAGGGTTGAAATAAACCTGCGTCACAGCTAATTTGAATGTTTGCGCAACCATTATATCCAAATGAATCACAAGCCTCATCATCAAAACATACATTTGGACAGGATATAATTGTACCATCTTCGCTTACTTGTGTATATTCAATTGAAAGTACTGATATTGTATTTCCTGGAATAATAGCAGCAACTTCAAATTTAGTGTCGATCCATAGCGACTTTGTTGCATCAAATGTAAGACTAAAAAGATCTTTAAATGCTGCATTTTTATTTAATTCATGAAATTCAGAGAAAGTACTTCCATTTTGAGACCACCTAAACTCATAGTCAAATTTTGTAGTATTATCTGATGGTATGTAATAGTCCAATCCAGATGCCGTAAATTCTAATGGTGTTGTTAATATTATTTCAGAAAAAGAGGTAACTGTATCAATTTCATATTCAATGTTCCCGATAATAATAATATCTCCTGTTGAAAATATTAAGTCGAATTGAGTTTGCACTCCTATAATTGTACTACTTCCATTAACTACAGAGATAGAACCCGTCATTGCTTGTGTTTTTACACCAACAACAATATTCCAATCTGTTATTGAAATTGTATTTTCAAAAGGTGTGGTAAAAGATGCTATTAGGTAGTCACCATATTCATTTGCTGTATTTCCTGATACCATTACTCTTTTTTATTTTTATTAACCTCATCCTGTGGTTTATAAACCTCACCTGCGATCCAGGACATTATAAATCCAGTAAGAGAAACAAAGTATATTGATAGTTCATTTAGACTTGACATAAACCAGATTGCTGCAACACCGGCTATAGCCCATAAAGCGACAATAACATATATCATAACTTCACGTCTAGAATTCGGTCCCTTCTTAAAAATTCTTGTTTTTAGACTTGGTCTTTTACTTTCACCCCAAATATAGGTAGCAGCGTATGCTGTTAGGGATCCGAAATATACTGCAAGATCTGATAAACTTGCACCTTTATAGGCTCCAAGAACTCCCATAATAACCCATAAAGAAACTACAATATAGACTAGGCCTTCTCTTTTACCAAAATTTTCGAAAAACTTCATAATTAAACTTTATACTTTTCTTTATATATTCAAGAAAAAAAGTTTAATAATCTGTTATAAGTAGTATTAGCGTGTTATCCCCTTCCATTTTATGCTCAAGAATGTCAAGTATATCTAAAAGTACTGCAAAATTTTCATCTTCCTCATCCATATTTGAGTCAATGAGATTAGCTAACTCTTTTGCGTTAATTCTAGTGTATGGCACATCTTTAAATAATTCAATAGCTTTAAAAGCTTTATTTGCCTTTTTTAAATCTGCATCGTTATAAAGATCAGTTAACCTTAAGGTTGCTGTTAAAATTTTAAAGTTGAATTGTAGGATTTTATTACCATCAATCTCTTTTAGTCTGGTATATTCTTTTTTATTATTTAATGTGATTTTAAGATATTGCATGTTTTCAATCTCTTCACACATTTTATATAAAAAGAAACTTGTATTAATTTCTTTATGTAAAATATCTGAACCTATTGAATTAAATTTATTGATTTCATTCTTATAATTTACTTCTAAAAAATATCGCATCTGAGCTGCTGAAACTATAATAGAATTTGAATCTACTTCAATAAAATCAACTTGATTATTTAGTTGAGTCCATATTTTATTATCAATGTAGTTATATTTATACAGAGTAACTCCTACTGCCGTAGGCAATAGACTCATATCAAAATTATACATGTTCTTTTGGTTTTTTTAGTAAACTTGCATAGAATCTTCAATCTTTTTTAAAGATTGATATAATTCTTTTCTTGCAAAAGTTTCAAGTTCTTTAAATTCCCTGTTGCCTATTTCATTTCTTTCCATGAAAAAAGAAATAGCCTTCTCTGATGGTATATATTTTGATTTATCTTTTGTTGGTTGTGCAGATTTTTTAGTTTTAGTATAGATCCATGTAGGAACCCTTGAAAACCTTCTGGCAACAAGCGACCAACTATCTAATACTGCTATTGGATTAATTCCGTTTAAGTTAAAAAGATTTGCATTTGCAGGATACTGAATTGCAAAAAATCTATTAATCATAAAATGATGTCTCTTCTTATTATGATTTGTAATTTTATCATAATCAGCTGGCTTGGTAAACATTATCTTAATGAAGTCAAATAATTTTGTTTCGTCTAACATATATTTTCTATTGAGATTATTTGATTTGTTTACTTAATTTTAAAATAATGTATTTAGTTTTTTTGTGGCTGGTTTTTTATCTAATTCACTTAAATTTAACGTTGCAAAGGCGTCATAACCCTTAGGTGCTCCAGATGCAATACTTCTCTTAGAATTCCAATCAGTTCCTTCAAGTATCTTTTCCATTTGACTTAACTCAATTAGGCTAGTCTCTTTTGATATGTCAGATTCAACTGCTTTGTATATTGCCTTTTGAATTCCTTCAGGTATTGTGTTATAATGAAGTAACATTAGGTCTAAGTTTTGATTAAATCTAACCTTTATTTCTTCCTTTTCTATTTTACCAACAACTTCATGAACAATATCAACTAGAGTGTTAACACAATCTTTATTAAAAAAGTGGTCAATATGGAAATTACCTTCAATTTCTGTGTACTTTTCTAAAATCTGAAGAGCCTGTTTTTCGGTGATTGAGTAGTTTCTAATAGATCCGGAAGAGGTTCTTTTAGTCCATGTAACAACTGATTGTATGTTATCACTTTTATCACCTTGTAGGATTTTAGAAAAGATAAAATCGTCACAGTTAATTTCTTGTATTGTAACACCGTTCTTAGAGATCCATTCTTTAAAATCACTTTTAAGCTGATCTTGCATAACATCTGAAGATCCCATGTTAAACAATAAATCATCATTTGACATATTTTCTACTTTAGACTTTTGTAAGATTTCTTCAAAACCTTCAAACGTTAATAAATTTCTTTTAGAATTATAGTACCATAGAGTATATGCATCGGTTGCTTCATTATAATTAACTAATTGAATTAAATCACGGTCACCTGTCCATACAATACAATTTTTACCTTCATTATTTAATTGAGTAGACCATCCAAAAAGAATATCATCTGCCTCTGCCCCTGGTACTTTATGAATAATTACACCTTTAGATTCTAAAATAGATTGGAATGCTTCATAAGTAGCAAATACATTAGCCCAGTTAACAGAATTATCTGAAACTCTAGTACCTTTATATTCTGCTGCTGGAAAAAGGTCTTTTCTCCATGATTTTGAATCTACTGCAACAATAATTTGATCAACGAATGGTGTCATTTTGCGGACTTCACTTGCAAAGTCAATACTTAATTTACGCATTAATTGCGACATGCCATCTTCATCCTGTAGAAGCTGCTTGCCCTTAGGTCTTGGTAGGACGAAAAGCCTACTATGTAAGAAGTAGTTTCCGTCGATTATTAATGTATGCTTACCTAGTTTCATATTATATATGTTTTATTTATGTAAATATAATAAAATTCTACGACATAGAAAAACTTTTTATGAATTATTTTCCTAAAACTATCGTTTGAATTTTGTAAACACATGAAAGTAATGTAATAACTGGGTCAATAACAAGACTTCTCTGTGCTTGATGTTCTGCAACTGTAATTGCAATTTGTGGAATGTACTTAACACTTTCTGGTTGTTCAGTTTGAATGTACTCAATAAAATCTTCACCTAATGTTTGTAAAACATCATCAACCCTATTTGAGTACTCTCCAACTAATTGTTTGTAATTTTTTACAGGGTCAGTTTCATTAAAAATTAATACAAATACATCTTTATAGACTGAATTGAATTTTTTTACATCTTCTGCTGTAATATTTTGTGTTCCTTGTGTTTTATAACCCTGTAACTTATTAAGAGTTGTTCTTAAATCTGGAAAATTACGACGGACAAATTCAACAAGGGCTGGTTTTTCAATTGTCATTTCCTCTTTTCCGCAAATCTCATACACTCTTTTGATGTACTTCTTGGTTAATTCACTCTCTTCAGCTTTATCAAAGTCAAAATTAATTACTTCAAATCTACTCAAGATTGGATCTGGCAATTTATTAATGTAATTACATGTTGCAATAAATCTACTGTTACTTGCAAATTGTTCCATGGTTGCTCTTAGGGCTTTAAAGAACTGATCACTTACACCATCGACCTCATCTAAGATAACTACTTTAAATTTTCCTTGGTCATCAAGAATAGACATTGTTGAACAGAAATCTGTAATTCTTGTTCTAATAACATCAACTGAAGTATCTGTCGAAGCATTAATATAAAGATATGGAAGATCAAACTGTTGTACAATTGCCTTTGCCGTTGAGGTTTTACCAGTTCCTGGGCTACCTGCAAATAACATATTTTGGCTTAATCCATCTTTAAATTTGGACATTACTCTTTCAGGTAGAATAAGGTCACTTAAATTTTTGGGTCTGTATTTTTCTGTAAATAGAGCGTGAATCATGTTTTATGTAAAATTTATAAGTATTATATAAAGAACTTTGGATATGTTTCAGATAAATATCATATGGCATACAATAATAAATATCCTAAGATTCGCAGGACTGGAGGCCCCTATCCAAGAAATAGATACGGTGTTTGTTATGATGGACTTTCCCTACATCAGCGTAGATTACTTCTTGAAAATCCAATCCTTAAAGAAAGAGCACAAAGTGACCAATTTTTACATATTATATTTGAAGTGACCAGGTCAAGGCACGATCAACGTAAGAGTAAATTTTATTATGATAGGTCTACTGATGAATTTATGCAGATCGAGGAACTTAAAGAAAGTTATGATACCATAGATTGGAATTGCGCAATTTCTGGTGAACCCATTCGTTCTAATATAAATAACTTTGATGTAAAGAACTTTGTACATCCTGACTATTGGGAAACACTCTCTGATACGTCAGTGGACGGTAGAATCCTAACCTCTTCTCTTAAATTTCGTGAACACATAAAAAAACTCCTACTGGATCAACAGAAGGAGTTTATAAATCTTGCTCGTAAAAATTCTAAGCAATAATATATTATATTAAGAATCTAAATGCGTCTTTTATAGAATTAATTTGATACTTAGATTCGTTTAAGATTTTATCAGATTCTGATTTCTTGATAATTGCATCGTAATTTGCAGCCAATATAGTTCCTTCAGCGACTTGCCATTCTAATTTAGATTCAATATCTTCTGCTAATTCATTTAATCCTGCAGCCTTTGCTCTAATAATTAAAGAATCTTGTACTGATTTCTTTTTATCATCGTCAGTCTTGGTTTCTCCATCAGTCTTGGTTTCTCCATCAGTTTTGGTTTCTCCATCAGTTTTGGTTTCTCCATCAGTCTTGGTTTCTCCATCAGTCTTGGTTTCTCCATCAGTCTTGGTTTCACCATCAGTTTTGGTTTCACCATCAGTTTTGGTTTCACCATCAGTTTTGGTTTCACCATCAGTCTTGGTTTCGCCGTCAGTTTTGGTTTCACCATCAGTCTTGGTTTCACCATCAGTTTTGGTTTCACCATCAGTTTTGGTTTCACCATCAGTCTTGGTTTCGCCGTCAGTTTTGGTTTCACCATCAGTCTTGGTTTCGCCGTCAGTTTTGGTTTCACCGTCAGTTTTGGTTTCACCATCAGTCTTGGTTTCACCATCAGTCTTGGTTTCACCATCAGTCTTGGTTTCACCATCAGTCTTGGTTTCACCGTCCTTAGCTTCACCATCTTTCTTTTTCTTAGCTTCTTTCTTTAATCTTTCCTTTTCGGCTTCAATAGCGTCACTATTTTGATCCTCTAATTTAGAAATTGCAGCATCTTCTTCTTGAGCCTTTCTTTGAAGTTCTTGCATTTTAGTTTTAAGATCTGCCTTCTTGCTTGGATCATCTTCCATACCTGTGGTTCTTTTAATGATCTCCATTTGACCTTTAATTTTTTCTTTAGATAATCTAGATGTTGTTAAAGTTCCCTTTCCGTCAAATTTATCATCAACCATTTTTTGAAGTTCAATTGACTGTTCCTTTGCTTTAGTGGCCTTATCTTCTAAAGATTTCTTTTTATCTCCAGATGCTTTGTCTGCAGCAAATCTAATATCTGCAACGTTCATCTTAATTTTATTAACCTTCTTTTGCGACTTTGCAGCCTTAATACTTTTTATCCAATCTTTAATAAAATCTCCGCCGGCCTCATCAATATGGCCTTCATCTTCAATTTCTGCAAGTTCTTCAGTTAATTCTGACGCAAGTGTTTCTAATGAATTAATAATTGTATCAACATCATTAATAATTGCGCTGGTTGGTTGTGATATTGTAACTTGGGCATCTGATTCTTTAATAGAACTACGCCAATCGTTAAATGATCTAATATTCATAATTTTATTTTTTTTTATATTAATATATTCTATATATCCTTTAAAAACGGCATAAAAAAAGGGAACTAAATTAATAGTTCCCTTTAATATTTATACTAAATATGAGATTAGCTTAAGTTAATTAAGTTAGACCAAGCACCTGTGATGGCGAAAGTAACATATTGAGTTTCAGGGTGGAATCCTGCGTCAACTAATGCGAATCTAGATTTAACAGCAACTTTAGGAGCCATAGTTCCTTCAGCGATTGTTTGTACTGATTCAGCCATTAAGTAAGGCATAAATACTACACCAGGTCCGTTTCCGTCTCCTTTTCTACCTACAGTTATGTTGGTGTTATCCCATTTTAAAGTTGGGTCAGTGTATACATTGATTCCAGCAACAGATCCTAATGGATAGATTGCTCCAGCGGCTTGTGCAAAAGTGTTAGCCATTGGGTTAGCTACGAATCCAGCGATAGATTGTAAAATTGTAGCAACTTGTGGTCCAACAACTGCAAAGTTACCAGCACCTCTACGTCCTCTGTTTGCAATTAAGTTAGCAGCAGCTAAAACAGCAGTTAAGATTTTTCTGTGCTCAGATGCAACAGTCTCCCCTCCAGTTAATGCAGAACCTTCTAGTAAAGCAATATCCATGTCTAAGTCAGCGTTAGCTACGTTAGTAGTACCTAAAGTTCTGATTCTTCCTAAGATGTATTGGTTGATTGATTGAGTTAATTCGTTAGTTAAAACAGCTTCAACTTGAGCAACAGCGTCAACTCCGAATTGTTTTAAATCTTGAACTTGCTCTCTTGTTACAGCAGCAGCAACTTGGAAAGTTTCAGCAGCAACTGATTTAGAGAATAAAGAAAGACCCATTATTTTGTCTGGAGTTCTTTCACCTTCTTCTCTTGAATAAGGCGCAGAATATTCACCTTGAGCTACATCTTTTCCAGCGAAACCTCTAATGTGATCTTCAAGAGCTTTAACTAATTCTACAGTTACATCACCAGATGTTACAGTAAATAAGTCAGCAACTGTTTTACCAG
>Ga0209555_10000977_pt1 | contig 23043 bp, 23 predicted proteins | sample SaaInl85LU_5_DNA_FD_184643 | JGI IMG/M metagenome (GOLD analysis project Ga0209555, IMG submission 184643) | Marine microbial communities from expanding oxygen minimum zones in the Saanich Inlet - ESP_85LU_5_DNA (SPAdes) (version 2) | ecosystem: Environmental > Aquatic > Marine > Intertidal... | reverse complement strand
TAGTAGGAGCCAGTACAATTGCGGCGGAGTGGATGATCGATGCGATTCGCGCCAATGGCGGAGAGATTATTGGCGTTCAGTCCGGTAACGCAGAGCACGGCGCTGACTATGCGCAAAAACACGGGATAGCATACTCAACCACCGACCTCGCAGCGCTGTTGGATCAAAAACCTGAGGCTATCTACATCTCCTCGGTCAACGATAAGCATCGTGCACAGCTAGAAGCCGCGGCCAAGCGCGGTATCCATGTGCTGTGCGAGAAGCCTTTAGCGATGAGCCTTGATGATGCTAAAGCGATGATCAAGGTCTGTGATGTAAACAATGTGCGCTTTGCGACAAACCATCACCTGCGTTGGGCGGCGACACATCAGGCGATACGTGCCGCGATTGAGGCTGGCCAGATAGGTGAAGTGCGCTCTGCTCGTGTCTTTCATGCTGTTTATCTACCTCCACACCTGCAGGGCTGGCGCATCGATAACCCCGATGCCGGTGGCGGGGTGGTTCTAGATATCACCGTCCATAACTGCGATATCCTCGCGTACCTGCTGGGGGAATATCCACAGGAGGTGGTATCGATGACCGATCATAAACTCTTTGGAGATCTCGTTGAAGATGAAGCGATGAGTGTCTGGCGCTACCCCAGTGGAGTGTTGGCCTACACCCACGAGAGCTTCGCCACTCCCCATGCTGGCCACGGTATTGAGATCCACGGCAGTGAAGGCTCCCTGTTTGGTGAGTCAGTGATGAGTCAGCAGCCGGTCGGCAAGGTCTATTTGCAGCGTAATGGTGAACGAGAGGAGCTGGCGGTGAACCCGCATAACCTCTACCAAGCGGGCGTGGCTGACTTTGTATTGGCCGTAAGCGAGGGAAGGGCGCCGGCTTGTGATGGCATTGCTGGTACGCGCTCGCTGGCCGTCGCACTGGCTGTATTGGAATCCGCTAGGAGCGGTAAGAAGGTAAACGTCGACTATGCAGGAGTTTGATATGCAGTTTGACACGCGCGAGTTTTTGCAAGCGCACACCGAGTCTATCTTGGCTTTTTACGAGCCGGTTGTGCGCGACCCTAACGGCGGTTTCTTTCAAAACTTTCGCGATGATGGCTCTGTTTACGACCCGGTGAATCGCCACCTTGTTTCGTCCACGCGTTTTGTTTTCAACTATGCCGAGGCCTATCGTCGTGGCTATGGTGCGCATTATGCAGACTGGGCACGGATGGGCCTCAAATACCTAGAAACACACCACCGTGTTGATGCGACCGGTCACTTTGGCTGGATGCACGGAGAACAGTTGGATAATACCGCCATGGCCTATGGCCAGGCTTTTGTGATCTTGGCGTACTCACACGCACATTTGGCGGGCCTGACCGATGCGACCGCGGCAATTGCGGCCGTGCATCAATTGTTGGACGAGCAGTTTTACGAGCCTGATCATCGCGCCTATGCGGATGAGCGCAGTGCTGACCTGCAGACGCTCGACCCTTACCGCGGGCAGAACGCCAATATGCACCTGTGCGAAGCCTACATTGCGGCTTACCGAGCAACTCAAGATCCCATCTACTTCGATCGCGCTGACTCACTCGCGCGCCGCTTTGCTGGTGAGCTTGCCGGCGTCGCAGGTGGGCTAATCTGGGAACACTATGATGCGGATTGGAATCCGGACTGGCAGTACAACATCGATAAGCCCGACGACCTTTTCAAGCCTTGGGGTTTCCAACCGGGACACCAGAGCGAGTGGGCCAAGCTGCTGCTGCAGCTTAACGCACTGAAACCGGATAGCTGGTATGTCGAGCGCGCAAAAGCACTCTTCGATGCGGCAGTAGAGAAGGGTTGGGATAGTGAGTTTGGAGGTCTGGTCTACGGCTTTGCACCCACCGGTGAATTTGCCGATGCGCAGAAATATTTTTGGGTCCAGGCCGAATCACTGGCCGCGGCTTATCGCCTCCACAAGGTGACGGGTGAAGAGCAGTATCTGGATTGGTATAACCGCATCTGGCAGTACAGCTGGGACAATCTAGTTGATCACAAGTACGGTGCTTGGTTCCGTGTAGTCGCACGTGACGGTTCAAAGTTATCGGATGAGAAATCGCCGATGGGCAAGGTGGATTACCATACCCTCGGGGCTTGCTGGGATGTGATGGATAATCTGAGCTTAGCTTAGCTTCAATATCTCGCTCTTAAGCTCAAACTCTTCGATGAAGCGGCCCAGCGCCTGACTGGCGTCCGCTTCAATGTTGGCGAAGGTCTGAAAGGCATCGATCCCTTGATAGAAAAAGAGATCAAAACCGCTTACCAGATCCAGCCCAGCCGCATGAGCGGCTTCAAGGAACTCAGTCTCCAGCGGTACATAGACTGCATCAAATGCCCACTGTTGCCCGCCAAACAGGCTCGGGTCTAACGGGATGCCAGGGGTGGCGTAGTGGCCAACCGGAGTGCAGTTCACCAGACCATCGGCTTGCTTAGCAGCGGCGTCAATCTCATCTGCGCTGATAACTTCCGCCCTGTAGCCCTTCGCGTTCACAGCATCCGCGAGCGATTTCGCACCTTCTGTATTCAGGTCAAAGATTCGCAGTTTAGTAGTGCCGCAGTGGAACAGACCGAATGCAACTGCGCGGCCTACACCCCCAGCACCCAGCATCAACACCTCACCAGCAGGCTTATCGCCGCGGCGCGCTTTGTAGCCGCGAATGAAACCGGTGTAGTCGGTGTTAGTCGCGCGCACTTTTCCGTCTGCCAGGTACAGCGTATTGGTGGCGCCAACTTCATCTACCGCTTGGTCAGGCTCATCAACATACTCAACCGCCAGCGCCTTAAATGGGAAGGTCACGTTACAACCCGTGTACCCTTCATCCCTCAGCGTCCGCAGCACACCCTCAAACGCCTCGCGGCTATTCTTGCCCGGGTCGTTGAGGTTGTAGGTAACATCCACACCGTAGATATCGCCCAGCATGCGGTGCAGAAAAGGCGCGCGCGATTGTGAGATGGAGTTGCCGATCAGGCCGAGTTTAATTTTCATGAAGTGGTGCGTTCCGATTACAGGTGCGTGTACACATGATAGCGACTTGGCGTCTACACTCAAAGCTGAAAGGTAAGAGGAGGCGAGTGTGGATAACGAAGTATTGGAGTTCTGGTTTAACGAACTTGAGCCTAAACAGTGGTTCGTAAAAGACCTAGACTTGGACGCGATGATTGAGGCGCGTTTCTGTTTGCTAGTTGAGCAAGCGCGTGCGGGTGAGCTCTCCTCCTGGCGAGTCACGCCTGAGGGGCGTTTAGCTGAGATAATTCTGATCGATCAGTTCTCGCGTAATATTTTCCGCGATAAACCCGAGTCGTTTAGTGCCGACCCTGTTGCTCTAGTCTTGGCGCAGGAGGCGATTGGTGCGGGTGCCTATCAGCGGTTAGAGGCTCAAAAGCGCGCATTCCTATATATGCCCTTTATGCATTCGGAATCGCGAGTTATTCATGAGCAGGCTGTTATACTCTTTGACCAGCCAGGGCTGGAGCACAACTTGGAGTTTGAGTACAAACACAAGGCGATAGTCGATCGCTTTGGGCGATATCCGCACCGTAATGAGATCTTGGGACGCAATTCGACAGAAGAGGAGGTCGCCTTCTTAAAAGAGCCGGGATCATCATTCTAAGGGCTCTTTTGTGGTGCGATTTGGTCTGACCATCGAGGTTTATGCGTAGTCTTGATATAGCCTGATAGAGAGTGTGTAAGGATTAACCGCGCTCAACGACAAAACAATAACTAGACCCGCTAAGGAAATTGTGACCATGTCAAAACGACCCCTTCTGCTGGCACTTCTGCTAGCTTTACCCGTTGCTTCAATCACTCATGCACAAGATTGGAATGCCGTAGAGAGCGAAGCGCGAGGGCAGACAGTCTATTTCAACGCTTGGGGCGGTAGTGATGTGATCAACAAATACATTGAATGGGCCGCAGGGCGCGTCGCCGAAGAGTCCGGTGTACAGGTCGAGCTAGTCAAAATTACGGACGCAGCTGCAGTCGTAACCCGTATCGCCACAGAGTTTAAAGCGGGGAAGACAGCTGAAGGTAGCGTAGATCTAATGTGGGTGAACGGCGAGAACTTCCGTCGTCTCAAACAGGAGGGGCTGCTGGCTGAGTCCTGGGCTCAAGATCTACCTAATGCCGCTCTAGTTAACTATAACTTGCCTGTGGCCTCAGACTTCTCGATTCCCACTGAGGGGCAAGAGAGTCCTTGGGGTGGTGCCCAACTGACGCTAATCTATCATCCGGATCGGATGGAGACGCCACCCGCGAATGCGCAGGAGCTGCTAACTCTAGCGCAACAGCGACCGGGAATGCTGGCCTACCCTCGCGTCCCTGATTTTCATGGCACCAGTTTCCTGAAGCAACTGCTACTTGATCTCTCAGACGAGGACAGTGCGCTCTACCAGCCAGTGACTGATGCTGAGTTTGAGCGCGTGACCGCACCGCTATGGAGTTTTCTGGATCAGTTGCATCCGCTGCTCTGGCGTGAGGCTCAAGCGTTTCCTCAGGGTATTGCCCAAATGCATAGTCTGTTCGCCGATGGTGAGTTGCTAACTTCGCTCAGCTTTAACCCCAATGATGCCGCTAATTTGGTGCGCTCAGGCACCTTGCCCGAGGGTGTGCGTAGCTTCGGGTTTGAGCGCGGAATGCTCGGCAATATTCACTTTGTAGCCATTCCTGGTAACTCAAAATCGAAAGCGGGCGCGAAGGTGTTTGCCAACTTCCTGCTCTCACCAGAAGCACAACTACGTAAGGCTGATCTGGATGTCTGGGGTGATCCCAGTGTGCTGGACTCGAGTAAGGTCTCAGGAACAAGTGCTGTGCGGTTAACAGCGCGCGATCCAGCCGCACTGCCAGCTAACACTCCATGGATAGCGGAGCCGCATGCGAGCTGGGTAGAGCCGCTAGAAAAAGCGTGGCTCGCTCGATACGGAGCGGGTAGTTGAGTTTGAGACTAATCGGCGTCGCCGCGTTGCTGATCTGTCTTACGCTCTACCTCCCAGTCCTTACGCTCTTCGCTCTGTTTTGGGAGCTTGAACTCCTGTACCTGTGGACAGAGCTGTTCAAGGAGACTGAGTTTGGCCCGGCGCTCACGGCTACTCTGGTCTCGACACTAGGAAGCTTGGTGGTTGCGCTGGGGCTCAGCTACCTGTTGATGGGCGCTCTGGTCTTTACCCCCGCTTATCAACGATTCGCCCGTCAGTTGCCGCTGCTATTAGCCGTACCGCACTTAGCCTTTGCTGTTGGCTTGTACCTGCTCCTGAGCCCGAAGGGGTGGCTAGAACGCCTCGTGGCCCCAATGGATATCGGTATCTGGGTGCAAGATAGTTATGGTTTGAGTTTGGCGGTTGGGCTAGGGATCAAAGAGAGCTGGTTTCTCTGCTGGATGATCTGGGCGCAGCTGCAACAGAGCAGCTTGGCGGATCAGTTCTTGATCGCCCAGACTCAAGGATATCAGCGCGGGCAAATAGTCAGACAGATCCTCTTACCACAGCTGCTGCCAAAACTGAAATGGCCGCTGCTCGCTGTCGCGGCTTACAGTTTGTCATCGGTTGAGATGGCTTGGGTGTTGGGGCCCACTCACCCACCAACGCTTGCCGTTTTGGCCTGGAGCTGGTTGCTCGATCCGATGGCGGAGCAGCGTGACCTCGGTATGGCGTTGACGCTCCTGTTAATGTTATTGATGCTGGCGCTTTCGCTGGCGATTTGGCAGCTACCTCGGTTATTTAGCGGCGCAGTACCCTCGGGTAGGCGTCGTATAGGGCGATTACGCTTCGGTCAGCCTGTGAGGAGGCTGCTCCTTGCGCTGCATCTGGTATTGGGCCTATTAATTCTACTCTGGTCGTTTACCCACAGCTGGTTCTATCCGGCGCTTTTGCCGGGACGTTGGAGTCTGAACGCATGGCAGAGCCTAGCTCTTGAGCCGCTATTAACCACCCTTGGCCTCGGCCTCGTCTCAGCACTTCTGGCAATTGCGCTGGTGCTGCTGGTGGTAGAAACGGGTATCAAACAGACGGGTTGGATATTGCTTCCACTCTTCTTACCCGTGTTGCCGTTGGTGGTGGGGCAATACCAGATCAGTCTCGCAGTGGGTATGCCACCTAGCTGGTCAGCGGTCCTATTAGCACACCTGCTTTGGGTGCTCCCTTATGTCTATCTAGTTATAAAACCTGCCTATCTCGCACTGCCTAAAGAGCAGTTACTGACGGCTCGGACACTCGGCCTGAGTCAGACCGAACTGTTCATGAGGCTTAAGCTGCCGCTGTTGCTGCGTCCTATCTGTGCGGCCTTTGCGCTTGGGTTTAGTGTCAGTCTGGCACAGTACCTGCCGACGATCTTTATTGGGGCAGGAAGGGTGGAGACACTCACTACGGAGGCTCTCAGCCGCTTTGCCGGCGGTGATAGACGTCTACTCGGTGCTCAAACGATGGCACTGTTGGCGGTGGCCCTGCTTGCCTACATGCTGGCACAAAGGTTGCCTCGGATTGTCTATGCCAAACGGGGGGCGATGCACTGATGTTGGAGTTGAGTCAGGTCGAGATAGAGACGCCTGAACGCAAGTTGTTCGGCCCCCTGGCGTTTCAGATCGAGCGCGGAGAAATTCTAGGGCTGCAGGCTGCCTCCGGTAGTGGAAAGTCAGTGCTATTGCGCTGGATGCTTGGCGCCCTACCTGAGGGGCTGAGTGCTAAGGGTGAGTTATGTTTGGATGGCCGCAGGATTCATCAATTACCCACAGATGGGCGGCAGATAGGATTACTGTTGCAGCAAGCAACACTTTTTCCGCACCTTAGCGTCGCAGGGAATCTGAAGTTTGCGATGCCGCCGTCGTCAAACAGAGCGCAAAAGGTCGCTCAGATGTTACAGCAAGCGGGACTCGGTGGTTTTGAACAGCGGGATCCGGCAACCCTGTCGGGTGGGCAACAGGCACGGGTGGCATTGTTGCGGGCACTGGCGGCCGAGCCGAAAGCGCTGCTGTTGGATGAGCCCTTTTCGAGCCTAGATCCTGAGCTGCGAGCTGAGTTCAGAGCTTGGGTGTTTGATCAGATTAGGGAACGGCAAATTCCAGCGTTGGTGGTGAGTCACGATCGCGACGATCTGCAGCAATGCTGCCGGGTGTTGAGATTAAACGGAGAAACAGTCGATGTTTGATGCGCGTGTACTAGAAGCGAGCCGGGCTTGGATCGAAGATCTGGCCGAATCACTCGATGAACGGGGAGTCAAAGCGAATCAGGTAACCTGGGGCGGTTTTGCGATTGGCCTGCTAGCCCTGCCCTTTTTGGCGCTGGGAGCGGAGTTCTTGGCGATCATAGCAATACTCGCCAACCGTGTTGCAGATGGGGTTGATGGAGCGTTAGCGCGCAGGCAAGGGCCAACCGATACCGGTGCTTTCCTCGATATTCTGCTCGATTTTATCTTCTACGCTTCAATACCACTGGGATTTGCGCTACAAAATCCGGAGCAAAACGCTGTTACAGCGGCGCTCCTTCTATTTAGTTTTATTGGCACAGCCAGCAGTTTTTTGGCGTTCGCGATCTTTGCTGAACGGCGCAAACTGAACAGCATCGAGTTTCCTCGTAAAGGTTTTTACTATCTTGGGGGGCTCACTGAAGCGACAGAGACGATAGCGCTCTTCCTAGTCTGCTGCCTTTTTCCCGGACTCTTTCCAACCTTGGGCACGCTTTTTGCCGTGCTCTGTCTAATTACCACTGCAATGCGACTGAAAGCAGGTATGGAGGCGCTGAGCTGATATGAAAAAGATTCTGATTGCGCTGCTTGTGCTCGCTCTGGGTGCTGCCTATCACTTTGACCTGACCAGTTATTTGAGCTTCGACGCCGTGCGTGGGCAACTCGATAACGCTCGCGCAGAAGCCGCTACGGCTCCACTCGCTGTCGGGCTGCTGTTGTTCGGGATCTACACGGCCGTGACGGCTCTATCGATTCCTGGTGCTGTACCGCTGACTTTGCTGACTGGCGCTATTTTCGGTTTAGGGTGGGGTACGCTGATCGTCTCTTTCGCCTCAACTCTGGGCGCGACCTTAGCGTTCCTAGTGGCACGTTACCTGCTACGCGCCCACCTCGAGAAACGTTTCGGTTCGACCTTCAGCAAAATCAATGCGGCGATGGAGCGAGAGGGTGCGCGCTATCTCTTTTCACTAAGGCTAGTACCGCTCTTTCCGTTCTTTTTGATCAATTTGCTGATGGGCCTGACCCGTATTCCAACGCCGAAGTTCTATTGGATAAGTCAGCTTGGCATGTTGCCTGGAACGCTGGTCTACGTGAATGCAGGTAGCTCGCTAGCGGAACTCGAGAGTCCTGCCGGAATTCTCTCTGTGGAGATGTTTGTTGCTTTTGCACTTATTGCGCTACTGCCCTGGGTCTCTAAGTGGCTGCTGGGTTGGATGGATAGGCGTCGGGTTTACAAAGGCTTCAAACGTCCAGCAAAGTTCGATACTAATATGGCGGTTATTGGTGCAGGTGCTGGCGGCTTAGTCAGTGCCTATATCGCTGCAGCGGTAAAAGCTCGGGTGACTCTCATTGAGGGGGCCGAGATGGGAGGCGACTGTCTTAACCGGGGTTGTGTGCCGAGTAAGGCGCTGATTCGAGCAGGCGCTGTGGTTCGAACAATCGAGACCGCTGATAAGTTTGGTGTTAACGGCACGGCAGAGGTTGATTTTCCGGCGGTGATGCGCCAAGTGCGTCAGGTGATTGCTGAGGTTGAACCCCATGATAGCGTTGAGCGCTATACCGGGCTTGGCGTCGACTGTGTGCAGGGTTGGGCGCGATTTGTTGACCCCTGGACGCTAGAGATAGATCAGCAGGGCAAGCTAAGCCGATTAACTGCTGAAAATATTGTCGTGGCCACCGGTGCTAAACCGAGGCAGTTGCAGATTCAAGGATTGTCGGATGCGTTGACGCTCACTAGCGACTCCTTATGGGACTACCTGAGTTCACTCGATACTGCACCCGGGCATCTGGCAATTTTGGGTTCGGGCCCCGTAGCCATTGAACTAGCGCAGGCTCTGAATCGTTTGGGCGTCAGAATAACGTTGGTGGTGCGTTCTGAACGGATCCTAAAACGAGAGCCCATTGAAGCGGCCAAACTGGTTCAAACTCAGCTTCAGGCTGAAGGGGTTGAGATGCTATTTAACGCGCAGGTTAGGGAGGCTAACTCAACTGAAAAGGCAGTGCTCAGTGTCCAACATTCTGGGGGTGCGTCTGAGGTTAGAGTCGATCGTGTGCTGTTCGCACTAGGGCGTGATGCTAGCATGGCGGAGTTGGGGCTTGAGGCGCTGGGCGTCGATACCTCAGAGGTGCGCCTGAATGAGTATCTGCAGACGCACTTTCCACATATCTACGCTGTGGGCGATCTAGCGGGGCCGCATCAGTTTACCCATGCAGCTGCGCATCAAGCTTGGTACGCAAGCGTCAACGCGTTGTTTGGCAAATTTAAGAGCTTTAAGGTCGACTATTCGCTGATACCACGTGTGACCTTCAGCGATCCGCAGATCGCGGCAGTCGGTTTGACGGTTGATGAGGCCAAGCAGCGTAGCATTGGATATGAAGTGACACGTTTCGACCTTGAGGAGCTCGATCGCGCGATCGCCGAGGGCGAGGCGCGAGGATATATTGAAGTCCTGACGTCGACTGGGTCTGACAAGATCCTAGGTGTAACGATTACCGCACCGGAGGCGGGTGATCTCCTGGGTATCTTCTGTGTTGCGATGCGCCACAAACTGGGCCTAAACAAACTCCTCAGCGTGGTGCACGCCTACCCAACTATGAACGAAGCGAGTAAATACCTTGCAGGAAACTGGAAACGCGCGCACCAGCCCGAGCGTCTGCTTAAGTTCACAGGCTGGTGGTTCAAACGTGGTTTAAAGTCCTGAACGGAAGGGGAGGGTTAATAGCTTCCCTAGCGGCACCGCACGCGGGTTAGGTGTGCGGCTGATTCCGAAGGTTATGCCCAACTGGCCGTCGACTGAGTCGACCTTGTAGGTTCCGAAGAGCTTATCCCAGATCGCCAAATTAAAGCCGTAGTTGGAGTTTGCCTCCTCCATGCGCCAAGAGTGGTGTACGCGGTGCATATCTGGGGTTACAAAAAGCGTTCTGATAACTCCATCGAGCCTGTTTGGTAGGCGAACGTTGGAGTGCGTGATCATCGCGCAACCATTCAGAATGATCTCGAATAGCAGTACCGCAATGGCTGGAAAACCGAACAGTAGAATCAGTGCGGCTTTGATGAACATCGAGAGCAGTACCTCGATCGGGTGAAATCTGAGTCCCGTTGTCAGGTCAAAGTCTAAGTCGGCATGATGTACGCGGTGCAGCCGCCAGAGAATGGGGATTTTGTGGAACAGCAGGTGCTGGTACCATATAAACAGGTCTAGCAGCACTATAGATGCGAGTACGACCCACCAGGGCTGGCCTATTTCAAACCAGTGGATCAGACCTATTGAGTTGCTCTCAGCCCAAAGCGCTGTGCCGACGGCGGCCGCTGGGAAGATGAAGCGAATAACTAGCGTATTGACGACAACAAGGCCAAGATTGTTGAGCCAGCGTCTGCCTTTAGCGATACTCAACTCGCGTCTCGGAGCCAGAATTTCCCACAGAGCCATCACTGCAAAGATTGATAGGAAGGCTCCGAGCCGGATACTAGATTCAATTTCAATAAGATCATCCATGCTATAAAGATACGCAGAGCGAGGTTTTCTGATCAACAAAAAACGGCGTCCGAGGACGCCGTTCTGCTTTTAAGTTCTGTTTATGGCTTAGCTGTAGTCAGACCCAGGTTTTCCCAGTTCTGCATGCCGCCACGGTACCACTTGATCTTCTCAGCTGGGTAGCCGAAGTCGAGTAGCGCTTTGATGTTGGTTGGCGACTGGCCACACCACATACCGTTACAGTACATAACGAGAGTCTTGGCGTTACCAAATTTCCAAAGGCCATCGAACTCTTCCGCGCCGAACTGTTCAGTGAAGATGTCACCGATAGAAATTGGATCAGCACCTTTCGCAGTGTTCAATGCAGTCCACGGGATGTTGACCGCGCCTGGAATCATACCGCGTTCAGCCCAGTCTGGAGTACGTGAGTCGATCACCAAGATAGAGTCGTCGCCGCTGGACATGCGGTCGAGGTAGTCAACCATCTCTACTTCACCGATCGTCTCAACGCCTGGGGCTAGGCTCATAGGCTGGATACAGAACGGTGGGCAAGGACGTGAAGTCAGCGCGAAAGATGGATTTACAGTGTTTTTGTTATCAGCGTTACGCTCGATAGTTACTGCTGCGCCGTTGTGCATTACTTCAACGCTCATCAGGCTGCCAGTGATACCAACTGGCTTATCTTCAGCAGATGCTACAGCAGCAAAGCCAGTTGCAGCGATGCCGATCAGGCCAACCATCAGTGATTTACGGATCATAGTTTGTTCCCTCAGTGTTACTTTTATTTTTGGGTGTATCGGTGTTTAAAATGACGATGACTAGTGACTGACTAAAAATTAGTCACACTCCGGCTCAGGCTCACCGTCTGGCACACAGAGTGAACCATCATCACAGTAAATTGATTTCTTCTCAGCGTCTTCTGCTGCAGAGGCACTGCTACCAACAAAACCGCTCACAAGAGCAAAGGTAGCGAGCAAAACAGACATAAATCGTACCAACATTGTCTCTCTCCATTTTAATCTTTTCCATGCTAGGGGTTTGAGACGTCAATCGCAAAGCAAAATAGTATAAAATCTAGATCTATTACTCATACTGAGCATAAATCATATGACATATATGAATATTCGACTTTCGAATACGTTAATATTGTAATAAAGATATATCTAATTTGAATAAATAGGCGCTGGTTCTTGCTCTTCGGTCAGACCTGTCAGTCTAGGTTAGAGAGATAAGAAGTTACTTAGCTTCGCACGAAAACTCAGATTGCATCATTGCTGTAATCGCCGCGACGGCACTTGCGGGGCGCTTCGCTTCATCTCGCCAAAACTTGAGAAAGCTGGCGTAGATAACCTGATCGGCATCAGGTCGCAGGGGAATTACAAAACACTCATCGGGATTGGATGAGTGCTTGAGAGCGTCAACAACACCGAGGGTGTACCCCTGCAGCACCATCGACTCTTGTGAAAGAGCATCGTATAGGTCGTCACCGCTAATGAAGCTATATGTCTCTGGCATCTCTGCCTTCGCAGCAAAGCTAAGTAGCAAACCCGCTAAAAGAGCCGTGACGAAATGCATCAGAGGCTCCAGCGCTCTTCAATGGCTGCGCGAGTCGGGAGGTCGGCTCCGACACGTTCGCAGGTGAGGGCAGCGGCGTGTGAGGCAAAACGACAGACACGTTCGGCATCCAGCTCATCCAACATTGCGGGGCCGCCCTGCTCAAAGATCTCGAAGATCATCGCCGCTTGGAAGGTATCGCCGGCACCCACGGTATCTTTAACATCAATCTTAGGTGCGGCCACACTGAAGTGTTCGCCATTTTGACCAAACACCTGAGAGCCTTCACCGCCTTGAGTCACAAATACCCAGCGCGGGCCTAGCTGCAGACAGCTCTGAGCGTACTCTGCGATGCTGCTATCCGGGGCCAAGAAGGCGATATCCTCATCAGACAGTTTCATGACATGGGCAATAGATCCGAGCTTTTCGACGGTTGCTTGCCAAACCGCACGATCCGGCTGAATAGATGGACGAATGTTTGGGTCGTAGGCGATCAGAGCGCTCGTTTTCGCTTCATTCGCAAACCAGGCCAGTGTGCTTGCGCAAGGCTGCACTACAGTGCTGTAAGAGCCTAGAGAGATTGCTTTGAACTGCGACGGTTCTGGGCACTGCTCTTTGCTTAAAGAGACATCGGCACAGCCCTCCAAATAGAAGGAGTAGCTTGGGTGGCCCTGTTCGTTCAACGCAATCATTGCCAGTGAAGTGTTTAGATCGCTTGGCGCAAGAAATTGCGTCGAGACGCCGTTGGACTCTAGATGCTTAGCTAGTTTTTGGCCCAGTACATCTTTGGAGTTTGCGGTAAGGTAGCCGGTCTTTAAACCAAGGCGCGCCATGCCGATTGCAACATTGAGCGGTGAGCCTCCCACCGTCGCGTTGAGTGTGATCTGCCCCGAAGAGGCTGAGTCACCAGGAAAAACATCGTAAAGGGCATCGCCACAAGCAAGAAACATCATTACTCCCTAGGTACTTATGCAAAGTAATCGCTATCAATCAGACGGTGAAGTCTTATACTAAAGTTTTGGATGGAGCGGATTCTACCCCGATGGAATGGCTGTTAGATAGTGCGGAGCGCGAAGATTGGAGAAGAGTATCAACCACAGGGCTTTTTTCGGCCATTACCACGAATCCGTTGTTGATTCAGCGCGCCGGGTTAGATGTCAGCTTTGCCCGCTACCGCGCTCTGGTTGATGAGGCTTTAGATCTGGGGTTTGAGCATATTCAACTGCAGGTTTTTGGTGATGATTGGTGCAGCGCGGCCGAACAGATACTAGAGTTTTCGGAGCAGACAATCGTTAAAATTCCAGCCACAGAGGCGGGATTCTCTCTGGTGAAAACCCTCGGAGTGCCCGAACGTACCACGTTAACCGGTGTCTACTCTGTCCGTATGGGAGCGATTGCTGAGCGCCTCGGCGTGCGCTACGCCGCACCTTACTACGCTCGCTTGATCGAATCAGACCGAGATGCAGACGCGATCTTTGCGGGGCTTAGAACGAGCTGCCAGAAAACCAGCATTCTGGTGGCGAGTTTGCGGAATATCGGTCAGTTTGAGTGCTTGCTGGCAAATGGCCACCGCTGTTTTACCCTCCCAAGTTCGCTACTTGATGATCTACTTTGCGATCAGATGACGCTTGACGCGGTCGCTCAGTTTGATGAGGCGACCAGACTTTCGATCAGTCGACGTTGAGTGAATTTCTTATATACTCAGAAGACAAAGAATCGGGCGAGCTTGTTCGTCTGCGTAATCGAGAGCAAAATCAGCGAACAGCCGCTTTGAAGAGCTAAGGCGTCGAATTGAGAGCGAAGGGATTGAAACACCTGATGAACGCTTCGTAAAGCTGGCGGCAGATGAGTATGCTGCTAGGGGCGATTGATGTCCTTCACAAGCCTGTGACAGCTGCAGACATTGCGCAGACGATTGTCAATCACCGTTTTTCACAGCCGAGAGGCAGTGGCGACTACCCCTCGTCATAAGCAGACCGCTCAAATGAAAATTGGCCTCGATCTTGGACTGTTACGCATCCTTTAACAGCGGTTCGAAGAAGTGACACAACCCATCAAAATCGTCCAGCGGTAGCACATCAGCTACATACTGATCTGGGCGTACAACAATGATACAGCCGTCACGGTTGATGCCGCGCATGTCATAGATGTCAGGTCCGGTTAGATGATCGACACAGAAAGCCTTTTCGTGATCACGTAGCCCGTAGCGGCCCTTCTCTGGCGCCAAAACTGGATGTATTGATGTGGTCTCGAACGATTGGTGGTGCTGTTGGAACACAGCGCGCACATCAATTACTGAATCGGGATCAGCATCTGCCGGTGTATAGCGTTTAAGTGGCGATTTCGGATCTGTCGCTAAGCGTTCGCACAGAGCTTTAACTCGGCAGGTGTCGCTCATGGGCTCTTCTGGACCAGCAAACAGGAACAGACGGTAGGCTGCGTTGGCTGTGATGCAATGACCGAGCTGTACGGGCTTGGCATCGCCGTGACGAATGACTGGCGCTGAGTGGAAACGCATACCAATCGTCTGGCCGGTAGCCAGATCCTGGTGCTTGCCCTCGCTCGTCATGATTGATGGGCGGTATTGGATTGAGACGCCAGCCGTGTAACGACCGAACAACTGGAAGTAGCGTTTGAACTCTTCCGGATCTACACCGTTGGGATTCTCTTTGGTCTTTGGCTTGGCGCTGAACATCGCTGCCCACTCTTTATCAAAGTCGATCAACTTCTTACCATACTCGTGGCGTTCAGTGGAGTAGGTCTCAAGGATCGACTCATCGGCCCGATCTGTCAGCACATGGGCCATTTTCCAACCGAGGTTCCAAGTGTCCATTACCGAGGTGTTTAGGCCCTGGCCCGCTTTCGGGCTGTGAGTGTGACAGGCATCCCCAGCAAGGAATACGCGCGCAGCGCGATCCTCAGTTGAGTCATCAAAACCGGTAGTGATACGCTGACCAATCTCGTACACACTCCACCAAGCGACCTCCTTAACATCAAGTGAGTAGGGGTTCATGATGCGGTTAGCCGCTGCGATCAGTATTTCAGGCGACATCTGATCACGCGCAACACGCTCGTCCTCCCTGAGTTTGTCCAGTTCGACATAGATACGAATCATGTAACCACCCTCACGCGGGATGATCAGCATATTGCCTTCGTTATCGGACTGAATCAGTGCTTTAAGGCGTACATCGGGGAAGTCAGTATTGAGCAGGACATCCATCACACCCCATGCCTGGTTAAGCGGATCGCCAACTAGCTCCTTGCCGATAGCCGAACGCACACTAGAACGTGCCCCATCACAACCGACAACGTATTTGGCTTTAACGGTCTCGACCACCTTGTTGAACTGCGCCACGCTAACGCCGCGTTCTAGGCGTACCGTAACCGGGTACTCGCCACCCTCTGGGTCAACTTCTATATCGAGTAGACGACGCTGGTAGTGTGGCTCTACTTGGCCGGGGCTTTTACGCATAACATCGAGGAAATGATCGTGAACTCGCGCTTGGTTGATGATCAAATGAGGCATTTCAGAGAGATCCTCTTCAACATCCGCGACCTTGTCTGCACGGGCGATTCTTGAGGAGTCGTTCGGATCCGGCTTCCAGAAAGCTGCCTCGTTCACCTGGTAGCCCTCTTGAATGATTTGATCAGCGAAACCATAAGCCTGGAACATCTCTAGTGTGCGGCACGCCATACCATCAGCCTGACCCACCAGTAGGCGATCATCTTTCATATCAACGATTGCGGTTTTGATCTCGCCAAACTGCGATAGCTGCGCTGCTAAATTGAGCCCAGCAGGGCCACAGCCTACGATCAGCACATCAACCTCCTCCGGGAGAGGGCGCTTAATCGGTGGTGGTACTACAGCGTCCTGTGGATCAGCGAAGCGTGGGTCGCCGGCGTTGTAACCGTTGAGATGAAATTGCATGGTTGTCTCCTTGTTTTGGACACTCTAGTTGCTAACAGGTATAAATAAAAATAGATATTTAAAGCCAGAATAAAAATATTTGTATATATGAATCCTAACTTATTGAAACAGCTTGCTATCGTAGTGAAGCAGGGCTCGATTAGCCGCGCAGCGGAGCAGCTTTATGTGACGCAACCGACCCTAACACGAGCAATTCAGCAGCTTGAAGCGCGTGTGGGAGCCCCAGTGCTGAAACGGACGCGGTACGGCGTGTTGCCAACCGAGATCGGGGCACGCCTGGCGCAGATTGGAGAGCGCATATTGGCAGATGCCGACCAAGGAGAGGAGGTGATTCGTCAGTTCCACTCTGGATATCAGAGTGAATTTGCCATTGGAATAGATCCTCTATGGGAGTTTGCTACCGTTCGTGAATTTGCTGAGCCTTTGTTGAAGGAGCGCCAGAACATATTTCATCTGCGAACCGGCTCTGCATCTGTGCAGATGCGTCTTCTACTGGAGGGTGAACTCGATTTTCTGCTGGCACCTGCTTATCTGACGGTGCCTCAGGGTGAACTGACGCGCGATATTCTATTTCGTGATCGGGCTGGGGTGTTAGCTGGAGCCAAATCGAAGCTCATTGGACGGGAAGGTCGGATCCCTGCTGAAGTGTTGGCGCAGCAACGCTGGATTACCGCTGGAGCGCGCGCCGGATTTCTTGACGCTCAGGGTGAGTTTGCAGGCCCTAAAGCTGCAAAGATGGCTTTTACTGGAAGTATTTTTACTGTGTTGCACCTGCTCAAAACGACCGACTTTCTAGTGCGTATGCCAGCTCGCTTGGCTCTAATGACCCATCAACTCGCTGAATCGCAGCTGCTCGATGTGGCCACGGAACCAGGGCCACGCCGAGATGTTGCGCTTTGGTACCGCGCTGCGGACCTCGAGAGGGCAGATTTCAGCCGGGTACAAACACGACTTGCACAACTCGTTTCAGATTTAGATTTGCGAGCTCCGACATTCAGCATCGATATAGGTTAACACCGTTGGATAAATTAAGAATCATCCTTATTTGACCTGAAATTCAGCTAAACTCATAAACAACGATGGCCTAAATTCTTTAGGTCCGAAGGCAAAAACGGTGCTGAAAACTCCAACGCAGTAAAAAATTATTAGATCTGGCACTGCTTTTTGCAGCGCTGCTGTGCGGCGCCGAGAGAGTCATTTGGTTGAACGAGCCTCTCCCGAAGCAGAATATGCCTGTCCAGATGTTAAATCTTGGCAGTTTGGTGTTCGGGGTGCTGTTATTTGTGACTCTGCTGGTTTACCGTTTACGGCCAAAAACCATCTCAGAGATGGAGGTCGGACTGGACCGCGCAGCCAACCTTTCTGGTATTGGCTATCTTCACTACTTTCCGCAACAAGGGCGCTGGGTGACTAACCACATTGCCCAAGCTCTGCTGAGACGATCCACATCTGAATTCTCCGCCACCCTCAACGAGGTACTGCAGCGCGTCCATCCTGAAGATTTCCAGTCAGCAGCAACCGCTGCGCAGTGTGTGCTGGAGGGCTCCGAACCGGTTAGCGGCGTGGTACGTCTTGGTGATTCCGAAAACGGTTACACATTAATACGGTTTCACGCATACCGATTGCTCGACGACTCTTTGTCTATCTCGTTGCTGGATATTGAGGCGGAATATGAGGCACTAGAAGCGGCTCGTGCAATCCGGTTTGAAGTGGATTTAGAAACCGGTCAGATTGTTGCGGCGGCTTCAGCTCGGGAGGCTGTCGGTCTTGCGCCCGTCGGCGGTTTGGCGGAACTGATCGACTGTGTTGACGAGGAGTACCGTGATGACTTACGGCTGCGTTTTGAGCAGCGCGCCTCGTTTGAGAGTCTCTACTGTGTCACGCGCGAGGACGGAAATAAGCGCTAGCAGCCTTCGATCAGGCTGAAGTCAACTTTGTGCTTACCGATATCTTTATGCCAAATATGGATGGCTACGAACTCACTGCCGCGCTGCGTCAACGTGACTACACGGGTCCTATAGTGGGTATTTCGGCCGCTGTAGTGGGTGATGAGAGCGAGCAGTTGTTAGAAGCTGGGGCGGATAGGGTTGTCAGCAAGCCAGTTGATATAGGTGCTCTCGAACGTGTGATTGAATCATTAGCTGAGCGCATCCAGCCGCTGGATGGCTCAGCCTTATAGCTCTAGCTCACTTTGACAACGACACGCCCGCGCAGTTTTCCTGCGAGGATTTGTGCAGAGGCATCAATCGCTTCGCTAAGACGGATTTCCTTGGCGATGGCACCCAGTTTAGCTGGGTCCAGATCGTTACCGAGACGGCGCCAAGCTTCGAGTCGCAGTTCGCGCGGAGCCATCACTGAATCAATCCCCGCCAGCGTTACACCACGCAGAATGAATGGCGCAACCGTTGACGGTAGATCCATTCCGCCGGCCAAACCACAGGCTGTTACCGTGCCGCCGTACTTAGTGCTAGCACAAGCGTTAGCCAGCACATGTGAACCGACAACATCAACAACACCGGCCCAGCGCTCGCCCGCCAATGGTCGGCCCGGCTCGGACATCTCTTCACGCGCAAGAATATCGATTGCGCCGAGTGATTGAAGATACTCTCTCTCCTCGGGTCGACCAGTGAGTGCAATAACTTTATAACCCAGCTTCGATAGTACAGCGATTGCAACACTACCGACACCGCCAGCAGCCCCGGTTACAAGGATTTCACCATCATCAGGTTTTACCCCTTGGTGCTCCAGAGCCATCACGCAGAGCATGGCTGTGTAGCCCGCTGTGCCAATCGCCATGGCTGTTTTGGCATCAAAAGCTTCGGGCAGAGGTACCAACCATTCACCTTTGAGGCGTGCTTTTTCTGCCAAGCCGCCCCAGTGCCCCTCGCCGACTCCCCATCCATTCAAGAGCACTTTATCGCCAGCCTTGTATTCTGGGTTCGCTGATTCAGTGACGGTTCCCACTAGATCAATGCCCGGTACCATTGGGAACGAGCGCACAACCGGTGCACCCTTATTAATCGCCAGTGCATCTTTGTAGTTTAGCGTGGAGTACTCAACGGCGATGGTGACATCGCCCTCGGGCAGCGATGCCTCATCAATATCGCTGATTGCAGCAGTTAAAGTGCCATCCACTTTGTCGATCATAATGCCTTGAAACATCGGGTTCTCCCTCAGGTTTGAGTGTGTAATTGGTAGCTCGCCAAAAACTCTTGAGCGAAGAGTTTCAGCGGACGATCGGTGCGTTCGAGCTTGGCTCGAAGAACCGCGCCCTCCCAGCCGATCCAAAATAGGTATGCAAGTGTTGCCGGTGCCGTTTGGGTTGACACTTGGTCGAGCTGCTGAGCCTCCTGTAGACACTGAGCAAGGCGCGCCTCCCAGTCAGCGAAAACTGTTTCGATCTGAAAGCGGAAGGATTCAGGAAGGGTGCTAATCTCCTGCCCTAAGTTGCCGAGCAGGCATCCGCGGCGGAACTCATAACGGGCCATGCCGGCAGCGGCCGCCTCAACGAATTTGAGAATACGCTCGAGTGGTGCGTGGCGGGCGTCAGAGAGATGCTTATCAAGCAGGCTGGCGAAAAACGTAGCATAAGCATCAATGACCTCAGCAACGAAGGCATCTTTGGATTCGAAATAATAGTAAAACGAACCCTTTGGAACGCCAGCGGGTTTTAGAATCGCTTCTATCCCAGTGGCGGAATAACCGCGTTCGGTAAGCAACTCCATACCGAGGCGGATTAGTGTACGGCGCATCGCTTGAAGTTGTTCAGGCGACTTGGCAGGGCGGCCGCGACGGGGTTTTTGGGCTGTTAGATCATCCATAGAACGAATATTAGACCGACCGTCTAATAAATTCAATCCGAAACGCTAAGACCAGTGTTCGTCGTCTCTTGAAGCGCTGAATTGATGATCCGCACCGCTGGCACCAAGCTGCTGGTGATTTGATAGATTCTGGGTCCGCCATTGCGAAACCGTAGTTTGATATCGTAGACAAAGAAGTAGTGCACATCGCCAGAGAGCACGGCAATCTGCTCTGGCGTGCGGCTGTGTCGGAAAATATTTAGAATGACATTGGCGTTGGGTGCGGGTATCCGGCACAACAATACCTGGGTCCATTGAAATCTCGTAGCCCCAGTATGGGAATGACCGCACTAATTCGGTGAATTGCTGATGTTGAGTTGTTGTGGAGCCGTTGAGGAGCTGCACCAGTGGTTCATAGTTCTTTAGGACGCAGCTGCCAAAGATAGCAGGTAAAAAATCCCGCCCCTGTTGCTTGTTCGGGCTTTCTGGGGCGGGTTATTGCTGAAGGGGCAATAAGAACAACACGATCAGACTATTCCGTAAAGCTGACAAAAACCTGAGACCCGTTATTGGATATATTCTATTTGGTTATGTTCTTATTTGTATTGTGTTGATATGCTCGCCAGCAAATTATCTTGAGTGAGGAAGTAACAGATGAAGAAGAGGATTTTTGCAGCACTCGCGTTGGCAGTTATAACGGCTCTCACGCCTGTTTACGCCAATGAAGAGGCGATAGAGGCCATGAACGACTACATGACTTTCCAAGAGTATGAGTCGGGTATCATGGTGCCGCAGCAGATTGATCAGGTTGTGTTTGAGGCATCCAGTTTTATCGATACGCGTGATGCGGAACAGTTTGCTGCCGCCACGATTCCTGGCGCGGTCAATATTGAGTGGCGCGAGGTTTTAGAGCGTATTGATGAGATTCCAGAAGAGGGTAAGGTAATTCTCTTCTGTAATACCGGTTCGCTGTCAGCTCAGGCGACCTTTGCGCTGCGTGTTGCTGGGCGCGAGAACGTAGTTGTTCTACAATCAGGATTCTTGGGTTGGCAGGAAAACGCCGCCTACAAGCCCTAATAAGTCTGAGGCGTCTATACTCAGATATAGGATGCATACAGAGGGACCCGTAGCGATGAGAGTTTTCGATAATACCCCATGTTTTCTTGGAGAGGGGCCTCTTTGGCATCCGGAGCTTAAGCAGCTCTTTTGGTTTGATATCATCAATTCTAAACTCTACTCCCTCTCAGGGGATACAGCTTCCTCGTGGTGTTTTGACAAGATGGTTTCCGCCGCAGGATGGATAAGTAAAGATGAACTCCTAATCGCGAGTGAAACCTCTCTGTTGCGCTTTAACCTGCGCACGGGTGAAGAGAGAGTTTTGGTCCCGCTTGAAGCAGATAATCAAGTCACACGCTCAAATGATGGACGCGCTGACCCTTGGGGTGGGTTCTGGATCGGAACTATGGGTAAAAATGCAGAGCCCGGTGCTGGAGCAATTTACCGCTATTATGCCGGTGAGCTTCGTCAGCTATACCCCGATATCAGCATTCCCAATGCGATCTGCTTTGCACCTGATCGTAGTTGCGCCTACTACACAGATACGCCAACCCGCAAGGTGATGCGTCAGCCCTTGAACGCCACAGATGGTTGGCCAGAGGGAGAGCCTGAACTCTTTATCGACCTGAGCGAAGCCGGGCTGAACCCAGACGGTGCAGTGACAGACTCAGATGGAAATATCTGGATTGCGTGTTGGGGTGACGCAGCCGTGCGTGCTTTCAACCAGGCTGGTGAAGAGATTGAGAGAGTCGCGTTACGCGCAGAACACGCAACTTGTCCGGCTTTTGGCGGCTTAGATTTATCCACGCTTTACGTCACCTCTGCTCAGCAGGATATACCGGTGGAGAAACGCGACCTGCAGGCTGCAGGGCAAACTTTCTTTGAAGGGATAAGGTTTACGGGTGTTCCTGAGCCGGCCGTGGTGCTTGAGGAAGAGACGAGTGATTAGGCCAAGCGTTTGCCAATCGCCATCAATCTGTTTTTAGCTACCAGTAGAAGCAGTAATACTACGATAACCCCCAGCATATCCCCGATGAAATACTTCAACGCTACGAGATCGAGTGGTGAAGTAGAGAAGCGCACAGCCCCTATCGCGCCATTGACCAAAGACGAGATGGCGCCGACAACGATTACAAGCCGAAAAAGGCTGAGGTTTTCTGTGTTGCCAACGGCGAGCGGCACCAGTGCCGGCTTGTGACTCAGGTAATTGATTAGAACCAAGGGCACCACCATTGCGAGAACGGTAGCTGTCCCGGAGATCACTCCGGCAGTTAAGCTGAGCCCGATCGCTAAATCCGTTATCAAATGAGCGAGAAAAATAGGCGCAAGGGCGGAGGCGCCGCTGATTACGACGGCGATTGCTCGAATTCCGTGAGGTATGAACATCAAGCTGGCCACGGCGAGCGGGCTATATTCAAGCAGTGAACTTTCGATCTTCCAGATAACTTGAAACTGAATTAGCAGCGCTATCAGCATCAGCACTAGTATGATCAACTGCTGAGGTAGAATTCTCATAGATACTGCCCATAAAACTATAAGATGTTTAGTGTACTCATCCGGTAACAATAAAGTATCGAATTATATTCAACAAGGTGGTGAGATGATCTGTCGGGATTTACGCTTATTTGCTCACTTGGTTTTGGTTGTAGGTGCTTGGAGGCGGAATGCTCGGGCCATCCTTGCCCTAGGCCTGCCGGCGTCCAAATTTGTTGCGGACAAATTTGTCGATCTACCGAAACGAGGATTTTCAACAGAGATGGTGCAAATAACACGCTCATAAACAATAACTTAAATATTAATATTTTTGGTGTGAGTACGAGTGTGTTTTTAATGCCATTTTGAGGGTAGGAGGGAAACGCTGGGTTAACACAGTAATTGCTTTACCGCCGTTCAGTGGGTTGTCATCAAGGCTCGCTGTGTTCAATTCGCGGCGGTAGCGAAAAAACACCACGTTCGGGAACCGGATATTGACTGCGGCTAAGATGCGCCCTGACGGTTTCAGCACAAGCTGACATTCGAATAACACTATGAC
>Ga0209555_10000974_pt1 | contig 23125 bp, 23 predicted proteins | sample SaaInl85LU_5_DNA_FD_184643 | JGI IMG/M metagenome (GOLD analysis project Ga0209555, IMG submission 184643) | Marine microbial communities from expanding oxygen minimum zones in the Saanich Inlet - ESP_85LU_5_DNA (SPAdes) (version 2) | ecosystem: Environmental > Aquatic > Marine > Intertidal... | reverse complement strand
CTTACGAAGTATTTTTAGGAGAAGGAACCTTAGAAGATATGTACAAATATTACGAAGATGTATATAAAAAACACGGATTTATATTAGATAAAGAAAGAGAAGATGTGTACAAGGAATTTAATAAAGAAATACACTTAAATGAAGGAGACCGAGTGGATTTACAAGGTTTTAGGCTTGTGGAATGGAAATGTGTTGATCTGGATAATAATGTTATAATTTACTCCTTAGAGGAGGAATAAACCAAAAAAAAATGGATAAATTTTTAGAGATTGCAGACTGTGTCGATAAATTATTACTAGATAATTTTTTACACGAGAATGGTTATGACCACCAAAAAAGTGTGGCTTACAACCTACAAAAATTAATGGAATACATAAAAAAACACTAAATAGTGTCGATAATCGACACTGGTGTGTCGAAAATAAAGTAAAATCGACATGGCTTAAAACACTGATAACTAAATAGTTAATATAGGTTAGTGTCGGAATGTCGATTTTTATTCTATTCTAAGAAAAAATAAATAAATAATAAATACATTATAAATATATATATATATAGGGAACATAAACAAACTGACATGAGAGGAGTTACAACTATAAAAACAGGAGGAAGGAAGTACTACAAGGCATCCTTTATACATAAAGGGGTGGTCCATAGGATTGGGTTATTCAAAAAAGAGAGAGAGGCTGGATTAGCCTATGACGTATACGTTATAAAGAACAATATACCTAGAACTACTAATTTTTTAAAAAAGAAGATATCATGATAAAAATATGGGAAGAAGCAAGGGGGTTAGGTGTTTCATTAGACACAGAAGACTATCAAGCAGTAATCTATAGAGGCATTAAGGTTGTTAACTTTGATGGTTTTATAAGGATCTATTCAACAGAGACTGACTTCTATGAGGACATAACAGACACGTTCAACGATGAAACATTTAAAGTCTTTGTGAACAGAAACCTTAAGAACAAGTATCTAAGGAAGTTAGATAAGATAGAGAACCTTATAAAGATGGAGATGAACAACTACAAGAACCATAAGAAGTTCAGTTATTTAAAAAAAATGAGAAACGAATACTTAAAAAAATACAATGAAATCAATACTAAAGAAATTACAAGAGGATAAGCACTACTACGGTGCGTATGGAATGAAGTACCTATCGAACAGTAACATAGGTGTTCTATTAACAAACCCAAGAGACTTTGGTAAGCCTAGTCAAGAGTCATTACCAATGGTGCAAGGAAGGTACTTCCACGTGTCTATGCTTGAGCCACACAAGAAGGATGAGTTCGAGATTGTGGATGCATCAAGTCGTAACACAAAAATCTACAAGGAGCAATCGGGGAGTCGTCTACTGCTTCTTAAAAAGGAGGCAGAGGCTCTTGACAAAGCTATTGAGACGATGAAGAACAATGAGTCACTCTCATCAGAAATCTTCTCGGAGAACGCACAATATGAAGTCCCAATGATTGGAGAGTTCTTCGGTGTTGATTTTAAGGGTAAGGCTGATATCATTACGGATGATAAGATCATAGACATCAAAACCTCTACCGGTATTGGTAACTTCAGATCTAAGGCTAGGATGTACAACTACGACAGTCAGGCGTTTATATACAGCTCTATGTTTAATAAGCCTTTTGAGTTCTTTGTTATAGACAAGGACACGCTACAGATGAAGAGGTTTACGTGTAGTGACGAGTTCCTGGAGAGAGGAAGGGAGAAGGTAGAGAGAGCGGTGAACGTATGGAGAAGGTTCTTTGGACCAGACGCTACCGAGGATGTTGATCAGCACGTAATTAATGAAATTTTATAAAAAAAATTGATTTTATTCAAAATAAGTTTATATATTTGCTAATAGCCCAAGCGGTTCGGGCAAGAGAACCGTAACTTAAATATTTTTTTTATTATGGCAAGAATTAGCCACACATCAGAGAAGAGCAAGAGCTCAAACAGACCAGCTAAGAAGTACTTAGAGTGGAAATCAAATGACAAATCATTCGAGTACTACGACAGCGAATTAAAAGAAAAACTTTTAAGCGAAGGTAAGACGGAAGATGAAATCAAGGAGAACAAATTAGCTAACGTTAAAGTAGATCTGCCTTTAAAATTCGTATTCCTACAGCACTACCATACCATTAAGGGATGGCACGATGCCAGCAAGAGTAAAATCTGGTCTAACGAGGTATACTACATTGGTAGCGAAACAATTACTGTAAGATCTTTCGGTAATAAGAAGGATAATCTTCCTGCTGCGGAAATAGCTACGGGTATTTACAAAGAGATGAAACCTAAAATCATATCTGCTGGAGGTAAGTACCACAGGTCTGTCTACGTAATGTTAGAGGACGGAACGATTGCGAACATTTCATTTAAGGGTGCAGTAGTTAGAGAGTGGTCTGACTTCTTTGGAGACAATCAATCGTTATTGGATAACCAATGGATTGAGGTTAACACAGCTAAGGAACAGAAGAAGGGTAGTATCAAGTACTCTACACCAGAATTTACCTTAGGTAAGAACCTAACTGCTAAGGAGTCAGGTATGGCAGACGACACTGCTTTAGAACTTAAGGGTTACTTGGATGAGTACTTCCGTAAGGAAGAGGTCATAGAGGCTGAGAACTTTGAGTTAGAGATTTAGATTAACTAAAATTAGCCCTCACAAAAGTGGGGGCTACATTTTTTAAACAAACATTGAAATGAATTTAGATAATATAATAGAACTGATAAATACTAAAGCTAACCTTGATTTAAGAGACAGAAAAAAAACCTTAGAGTATGTTGGAGCTAGGTGTGTTTACTATGACTTAGCGTACAACTACTTTTCACTAGGAACCCTTGAGTACATATCCAGTAAGATAGGAAGGCATCACGCAACAGCTGTTTACTCTCTGAAGAATTTAGCTCCATCATTAGACTCATACTTCCCTAATATGAGTAGGATAAGGCATGAGATAATAGGACCTTTTGAGTACGGTAAGGATTACTATGACCTAAAGGCTAAGATTGATTTTCTTGAGAAACAAATTATCAATGTAAAGAACGATATGGGTAACTATACTGCTACTAACAACTTAGAAGTTAATAGTATGGTGGAGATGATAAAGAGTGTTCCTGATGATAAGACCTCTACATTAAAGACAAGGCTTGAACCAATAATTTACATGCTATGCAAGTAACGATATTTAAAAACATAAAAGAGACGTACACTCCCTTTCATAGGGATGTTATGTTTGTTCTAACAAGAATAAAGAATGGTGACAGCAAGGATCTTATAAAATCAATTAGAGCAGAGGATGATAAGTCTAGAAGGAATGAGTTGAAGAAAAATCTTCCGGCGGTATGTTTCTCGGGAACATTTAGCAAGAGGTCTGATGACGCATTGATAAAGCATAGTGGTTTAATTTGTTTAGATTTTGACGGTTATAGTACAAAGAAGGAGGTACTACTAGAGAAGGAAATGCTGATGAGTGATGACTATGTCTTCTCAGTATTTATTAGTCCGAGTGGGAATGGTTTAAAGGTTATAGTTAAGATACCTTGTGAGTATGAGAATCATAAACACTACTTCAATTCCTTAGGTGATTACTACAGCTCTGATAAGTTTGATGTGTCTACAAAGAACATTAGCAGGGTTTGTTATGAGTCGTTCGATAAGGACATATACATAAACGAAGACTCATTAGTTTGGGATAAGATAACGGTATCTGAATACAAGCCGTTTGATAAGACAAAGGACAAAGCTAAGATGCCTATCACTGACAGTAGTAAGATAATTGATATACTTACAAAGTGGTGGACCAAGAAGTACCCAATGGTTGAGGGTCAGAGAAACAACAATGCGTTTATACTAGCCTCTGCATTAAATGACTATGGTATAAACAAGTCATTAGCTGAGTATGTTTTAATGAATTATGTATCAAGCGGTTTTTCTGAGGCTGAGGTTAAAACAACTATAGACTCTGCCTACAGGAACGTTATGGCACACGGTACGAAGTATTATGAGGATGATGTTAAGATGTCTAACATAAGAAAGAGGCTGAACAACGGAGAGTCTGGTGAGTCTATACTTAGTTCTTTAGATGGTGTCGATAATGAGATAGCTACTGAGGTTGTCAAGAACCTGGAGAATGATTCATCGGTTAAGAGGTTCTGGACTAAGTCTGATAGGGGATCAATAAGTATTGTTCACTTCCTTTATAAGGAGTTCTTACAGCACAACGGTTTCTATAAGTACGCACCTCACGACTCTCAGAAGTATATGTTTGTTAAGGTTACTAACAACCTAATAAGTAAAGCATCTGAGGAGGAGGTAAAGGACTTTGTGTTGGGTTACTTAGAGGGGTTTGATGATCTATCTATATATAATTTTTTCGCTGACAAGACTAGATACTTCAAGGAAGATTTCTTATCCTTGTTAGACACGGTTGATGTGCACTTTGTTCAGGACGATAAAACGTTATCATTCATATACTTCAGGAACTGCGCTGTGAAGGTTACTGCTGATAAGCTGGTTAAGGTTGACTACCTTGACTTAGAGGGGTATGTATGGAAGGATCAGGTTATAGATAGGGACTTTGATTTTTGTAATGTGACAGACTGTGACTTTAGTAGGTTTATAACAAATGTGTCTGGAGGCAAGAAGGATAGAGTAGAGTCCCTTGAGTCTGCTATAGGTTTTTTGATGAGTGGGTATAAAGATCCAGGATTCTGTCCGTCTGTTATATTTAACGATGAGGTTATTGCTGACGACCCTGAAGGAGGAACCGGTAAAGGTCTTCTTGTGCAAGGGATTAGTATGATGAAAAAGATTGCTATGATTGATGGTAAGTCTTTTTCGTTTGATAAGTCATTCGCATACCAAACCATAACAACAGACACTCAGGTTATTTCATTTGATGATGTTGACAAGGGTTTTAACTTTGAGAAGTTATTCTCTGCCATCACTGAGGGTATAACCATAGAGAAGAAGAACAAGGATGCTATACGTATACCGTTTAGTTTTTCTCCAAAGATTGTTATAACAACGAACTACACAATTAGAGGTAGGGGTAATTCATTTAATAGGAGGAAGTTTGAGGTGGAACTTACGCAGCACTATACTAAAAACTTTACACCTGTTGATGAGTTTGGTAGAAGGTTTTTTGATGAGTGGGATATTGATGAGTGGTGTTCATTTGACAACTATATGTTAATGAATCTTCAGGGATACTTAGCGACTGGTTTAGTGGAGTCATCATCATCTAACACAAAGATAAAGAAGCTTGCAGCTGATACCTGCCATGAGTTTGTTGAGTGGTTAGGTTTGTTAGAGGGTTCTGACGCCAATTATACTATAGATTTTAACAAGAAGGTGTTTAAGGATGATCTCTTTGCAGACTTTATTGAGGTTAACCCAGACTTTGCGACAAATGGTAAGCGTACAATATCTAGAACATCATTCTACAAGTGGTTGAAGTACTATGCAGACTTTAATGACGAAATTGAGTGGTGTGATGGTAGAGCTTCTCAAGGTAGATGGATAATATTTAAAACTAAAGATAATGAAGAAAAAAAAGACGTACAAGCCGCTATACCAGGACTTGAATTTTGATGCATTTAAGTGGTGTATACAGAATGACTTTCAGGTTTACGTTAAGCCTGTTGTTAATGTTAGCAAGATAAACGGTATTAATTATTACCAAGAAACTGGTGGTTATAATATTGCTGTTAGGAGGAAGGGTATAAGTACTGAAGGAAAGGACTACCTTGAATCTAAAGGAAGGACCATAAGAAGTAAGGAGGTTTTAAGTGAGGTTGTCTTTAATAGCCAGGAGATTGCATTTAATCATATAAACGGTGTTTATGAATACTTAAAAGAGAAATATGGATGAATTAGATATTGCTATGAATACCTATAGGGTACTTGTTTTAGAGGAGGATCCTTATGATATTATAGATGAAGATGTTATTGCGTTCTATATAGATGTATTTGAGATTAACAATATAGAGTCTTCCCAGAAGGAGACTGTAGCTGACATATGTATATCTATATTTGAAGAGCACGAGCACTATGAAAAGTGTGCAGACTTAGTTGAATATAAAGAAAAATTAAAGTATGGAGTTTAGAGAATATCAAAAAAAAATAATAGAGGATGCTTACAATGTTATTAGTGTACATCGCTTTGTGTATCTTGCGATGGAAGTACGGACTGGTAAAACGCTTACTAGTCTCGGTCTTGCAGAAAGATTAGGGTGTGAGAATGTTTTGTTCCTGACAAAGAAGAAGGCAATTTCATCCATTGTTTCTGACAATGAGATGATGTGTCCCTCAAGCGTGTCTTTGTTTGTTATAAACTATGAATCAATACATAAGATTCCTAAGTTAAAGTGGGATATGATTATACTTGATGAGGCTCATGGGATGGGAGCGTTCCCAAAACCAAGCAAGAGAGCCAAGCAAGTAAAGGAGCTTATAGCTGGTAGTAACCCGTATGTTTGTTTATTATCCGGAACACCTACACCTGAGAGTTACAGTCAGATGTATCATCAGGTGTATGGTATTCCTACAAACCCTTTCAGTAAGTATAAGAACTTCTACAGGTTCTGTGACGATCACGTTAATAAGACTCAGAAAAGGATTAACGGGTTTATGATAAACGACTACTCAGGTGGTAAGCAAAGTATTAATGAACTTATGAATCCTTATATGATATCGTACACACAGGTACAGGCAGGCTTTGAGTCAGAGATTGAGGAGGAGATTGTTAAGGTACCTATGAGAGTGAACACTTACGAGATGTGCAGTAGACTAAAGAAGGATTTGGTTATTGAGACTGATGAGGATGAGGTGATACTTGCAGACACTGGTGTAAAGCTTATGTCTAAGCTGCACCAAATGTACAGCGGAACCGTTAAGTTTGAGTCAGGAAATAGTGCAGTTCTAGATACAAGTAAGGCTGAATATATTAAGTGGAGATTCAGTGATAATAAGGTAGGTATATTCTATAAGTTTAAAGCAGAATTAGACGCTCTAAAGCAAGTTTTTGGAGATATGATATGTACAGACCTTGAAGAGTTTAACACGTCAGAAAAGCACATCGCATTGCAGATAGTGTCAGGTAGAGAGGGTATATCACTTAGGAACGCCGACTACATTGTGTTCTATAACATAGACTTCAGTGCTACATCTTACTGGCAGGCTAGGGATAGGATGACAACCAAGGATCGTAAGTACAATAAGGTGTTCTGGATATTCTCTGAGGGAGGTATCGAGAGTAAGGTGTACAGGTCTGTAATACAGAAGAAAGATTATACATTAAGACATTTTAGAAGAGATGAAGGAAAATCATAGTAAATTTTTAAGACACTTAAACGATAGTAGTGACTCTGTTTTTATTGTCGCTAGGTATCTTTATGATAAAGGTTTAGATGTTAGAATAAACTCATTGAAGAGAGCAAAAAGACATTCTGACTGGAAGAATTATAAGGATGATGGAGATTTATTTGTTTATAAAAATGATAATGAATTTAGAATAGAGGTGAAGGGATTATCTTGTGACTTTACTAATAAAAGTGATTGGTGTTTCCGTGACTTTATTGTTTGTGCAAAACACAGCTTTGATCTTGCTAATAAAAAACCATCAGCTTACTTTATTTTAAATAAACAGAGAACGCACATCGCTATTGTAAGAACAAAATACTTCGATAAATGGAATGTTGTGTCTAGAAAAGATACAAGATACGATAGTGTAACACAAGAGTTTTATACTTGTAGTTTGGATGATATAGAATGGATTAAAATTTAAAAATATGAATGAAAAACAATTAGAACAGATAAGTGGAGCTATTATAACTTCTTTTATAAACCTCCATTTCCTTGAAGAGGCTAGTATGTCTGGTTTGTTTAAGCAGAGGGTTAAGAATAACGTAAAGAGGACTATTGACGACTTGATGAGTATAGAGTACAACTACTTCTCTAAGATTGAAGAGGTTGATGAGTTTGAGTTAGGTGATAAGCTTGTTGCTAACTATATTGAGTTTGTGTCTATGTTATTAAAGAAGTTTAAGTTCAATGACTTCTCAAAGATGCAGGAAGTTGCTATGGCTTATGGATTGGATCCTGATGCCGTTACCAAGGTTTCAGATAAAATTTTATTAAAAAATGGTGCAAATATTTAAAAAAAAATATTAAATTTGTAGTATTATGAATAACAAGCATTTAGGTACTCAGAAGTATAGTGTGTTTATAGGTGGAAATATTTTTGTGTATTTCCTTCCATTAATGAATCCTGAATATCTAACAGAGATGGACCTATGGGATATTATAGAGCCTTAAAATTAAAGAAACATTAATGGAAGTTTTTAATAATCAGAACGTAGAGGAAGCATACTACGAGAACGGTGTTCTATATTTTAAAGTAAATGGAAGCTGGGCTTGGATGCTGTTTAATCCTTACGAATAAATGACAGAACAACAGATACAGAAGAAACGTATAGATCAGCTTGAGGCTGATGGATACTATGTAATTAAGTTAATCAAGACCAACAAGAATGGGATACCTGATATTATTGCTATACCTCCAAATACGCCAGTACTTTTCTCGGAAGTTAAAACTCCTAAAGGAAAGACCTCTAAGATTCAAGAGTACAGGCTAAAGGAATTAAAAAAATACGGATTTAAAACAGAAATATATAATGGAATATAATTATGAAGACGTTGACAAGATTGTAAGCTTTTCAACGTGGAGTGACAGAAAAAAGATAGACGAACTATTTAGGATAGACTGCTACATGTATACAAACCTAGGAATTGATTCAACAAAAAAAGAGAGGAATGATGTTCTAAAAAAGTCAAGGTACATATACAGGGCTATAAATAAAATAGACAATTTTTTAGGAAAAGAGCTGATGCATAACATAGATAGTGAATAAGATGTTAATATGTATAGGTTTTATTAATGTGTACACATACATTAATGATATACATTTGCTTTGATTATTTTTTAAAACAGAAATGACAATAGAAGAGCAAAAAATTAAATTTATAAACTTAAGTATGAATACCATATATGACTTATGTGACGAACTTTACGAGGTTTTAGTTGATGAGGATTATAATAGAGTTGATTACATAACTAGGGATATACTTGAAGTATTAAAAGACTTAAATCAAACATTTCACAATGAAATATAATAGACTATCTGACGATGTAGCTATAGCCTTAGGCTTAGAAATAAAGTCAAAGAAAGGCTTAGGTAATCCTAAGTATGCTCTAACTCCAGAGCAGCAGATGCAACTAAAGGAAATAAAAAATAATGGACTTCTTAATCACTGTAAGAACAGAGGTATAGACTTCTCTTCAGTTATTGAGTACTGGGATAAGACCAAGGAATACTCTGTAAAGATTAGACCAGAGGTTGTTCAGATGAGAGACATATGCAGCGAGTTGATTGATGAGATGAAGGACTACGCACCTAAGTACCCTAGCATAAAGAGGTCTAGTGTTAGAGAACCTCATATGCTTGTTATAGATCCGGCTGATGTTCATATAGGTAAACTATCTACAGCTTTTGAAACTGGAGAGGAATACAACTCAGAGATAGCTGTACAGAGAGTTAGAGAGGGTGTTGATGGTATACTTAATAAGGCTAGCGGATTTAACATAGAGAAGTTTGTGCTTGTCATAGGTAACGATATACTACACATAGATACACCTAAGAGACAGACTACCTCTGGAACACCTCAAGACACTGATGGGATGTGGTATGAGAACTTCTTAAAGGCTAAAAATATTTACGTTGAGGTTATAGAGAGGTTAATGACACAGGCAGATGTTCACGTTATGTATAACCCGTCTAATCACGACTATACGAATGGATTCTTTTTAGCTGACGTTATAAAAACCTGGTTCAAGAACTCTAAGAATGTTACATTTGATACATCGATATCTCATAGAAAGTATTTGAAGTATGGGTTAAATTTAATAGGAACAACACATGGTGATGGAGCAAAGTTTCAAGACCTACCATTGTTAATGGCTCAGGAGGCTAGTAAACATTGGTCAGACACAAAGCATAGGTATGTGTACACACATCACGTTCATCACAAGAACGCAAAGGATTTTGTTGGAGTAACAGTTGAAAGTTTAAGAAGCCCTAGTGGGACTGATTCTTGGCACCATAGGAATGGATACCAGCACAACCCTAAGGCTGTTGAGGGATATGTTCATCATCCTAATCATGGTCAGATCGCACGATTAACTCACATATTTTAAATTATGAAAAAATTATTAAAAAACATTTTATTGTTTGTAGGTGTTAGTTTTGGGTTAGCTTTATTTATTTTAATTATAACACATTTATTTTATAATTTTATATCAAATTATTAATTATGTGGACAACAGACACAACATATAAAACAGAACAAAGAAAGAGAATGCCTGTATACACAGGTGTTCTTAAGTATTTTCCTGATGCACTTCTAGAGATTTCTAAAGCATCTTTTATTGGTCAGCAACAGCATAATCCTGATAAGCCTTTAGCTTGGGATAGGAGTAAGAGTGGGGATGAGTTGGATGCTATGATGAGGCATTTAATAGACCACGCAAAAGGAATTGAGTTTGACGATGATGGTGTAAGGTCTTTAACAAAATGTTGTTGGAGATTACTTGCTATGCTGCAAAAAACAGTAGAAGATGAAAAATAGTAGAAAATGCAGACATATACCTACAAACAAAATATTTAATAGTGTTGTTGAAATGTGCAATGAATTAGGTTTTAGTGAGCCTAAAGCAAGACATCAAATATCTGGAAGAACTAAAAACACTTTGCAAATAGAATATATTGAAAAATCTAAAGTAGGTTTAAAGATAGTAGAAGCAGTCTGTAAAAAATGTAAAATATTAAAACCCTCTGAAGATTTTGGCTTTAACAAAAGAACAAAATCAATAAGATGTTATACTTGCAAAAAATGCAGAGCCAAAAGGGAAAAAGAAAGACGTAAACAAAAAGGTGCTCATTATTTAAGGGTTAGAAATATAATGAGTAGCTATAAAGTTTCCGAGTCTGAAGCTGAGAGATTGAGGTCTATTTGGAATTGCGAATGTTGCGGCGTTGAATTAACTAAAGCTAAATCAAATGTGAGGTGTATTACAGACCAAGTTATAGACCATTGCCACGAAACAAACATTATTAGAGGTGTATTATGTTCTGCGTGTAACTTGGCTTTAGGACATGCGAGAGATAGCGTTGAAGTTCTTGAAAAGCTAAAAGATTATCTAATTAAACATAAATAGAGCACTAAATTTAGATGGAAAAGATAATAAATAAAATAATAGAAGAAAAACTGAAGGATAATCCTGACTATAAATTAATAAGAAAGCTTCAGCAAAAATTAGATGAAAAAAAAGATAGAACATTTCCTAGTAAGGAAAAGAAAGCTGACAGCTTGGGAGAGGATAGCCTCTAGGGTAGGTTACATGGGTAGTGGATTCTTAATAGCTGCTCAATGGACCCTAGAACCTAAGCTATATATTTTTGGTTTTATATGTGTGATGGTACAGACATCATCAAGAAAACAGTGGAACCTTGTAGCACTAAACATTAATGGACTAATAGCGTGGATATCACACTTAATTATATAAAATATGTGGAATCAAAACTTAAGAGAAAGAAAGATCGTTAATAGTTTTAATGATATTAATGAGGCTTTAATTAATAACAATAACTTCATGAGAACTGGCTATGGTCATATGTGGAAAATTGAAAACAACAAGCTTTTCTACAAACCAAAAGACGTAAATAATTTCTTTGAAGTAAAAATAGAAGGAGGATGGTTTATAGATCCTATTGATTGGATTGAAGTAGAAAATTATAAAAAATAAACAAACAATAATTTAAGAAGGTAATTAGGTTTATTGCAACCTTAATACTTCTAATGTTATCGTCGTTGTTCTTAGCAACTATACTAAAACTATAAAGCCCGTACTAAGTACAGGCTTTTTTTTATTTAGACATCCTTATTAGCATTCTTTCATATGCACTCTTAGTTTCGTGTCTTTTATTTTTATCTGGAATAATACCTTTTGCTAAAGATTTTATTTCTTTTTCACTAAAACCTACCATCTTACCTTTTATTCTTTTAGGGGGGATACCAAATTTCAATGCAGAAGTATATAGTTCTAATCCTTCAGTCATTACTTCCTTATATTTTTCGTTAGATTTATTGTATATCTCCTCTAACTCTTTCTTAGAAATTTTCTTATCCTTAAACTTATAGTAAGCCTTAGAGTAATCTTTGCTTGCTTCCGTTGACCTTTTCTTTATGTCTAAAGACTTGTACAGTAACTGATCGTTTACATCTACCTCCCACTCCTTGAAACCAGTCATTTGTCCTATTATTTCGTTAACAGGAGTTTCTGTACCTATTACTTTTTTTGCAGATGTTACAACACCTGGTTCAAAAGTTTTCCATAGTCTTCCTGCTATCTTTTCTGTAATAGTATTAGGTGTGTCGGTCTCGTTCCATATTTTACGACCATAATTATCCTTATTATTAATTATGTTGCTTGCAGTATTAAATAGTAGGTCACTACTGTAGAACGGAGCTATAAGCTCTTCAGCAACAGCACCTACTTTATCTCCCATAGACTCACCTCTCATCAAACCTATTAATGCTTTATCCATAAAGCCATGAGGGTCGGATGCGCTAAAGTTTATATACTTAAACTTACCATCTTTAATATTTGTTATTATAACATTAGAGTTCTTAGCCCATGGTGGTAGGAATATTCTTGAACTCTTAGTAACCTCATCCTCTTCGTCGTCTCCAAACAAGCCGAAAGAACCAAATACAGCAGCCTTTAATCCTATAACAGACATTATACCTATCAATCTTTTTATACCTATCGCCCTTGTTTTTGGATTTGCAATTTCTTTTCTAGCTAAATCAGCAGTGTTGTAAGCTGTTCTCATAGCTTCAAGTTGAAAGGATATAAACGTACCTGCTACAGGGAAAGCCTTCATCAGCTTACCAAGGTTACCAATCCTTGAGTAGTTTGGTAGTATGTTCTTAACTATTTCTGAAACGTAGTCTGTAACCTCCTTCTTTTGACTTTCATTTAGTTCATTAAAACCTTTTTTGAAAAACGCTTTAGCGTACCTACTCTTTTCGTTTTCGTATGCAACAATCTTAAAGAAATCATCTTCAGCCTGGTACAATGCTTCAGCTCCTCTACCAAACTTTTTTAATCCATTTTTTGCTTTAGTTACTAAAGAGTTTTTTGGGTCACTGAACCTTTTAGTAAGTGTATCCTCTACGTTTCCTCCCTTATCAAATATAGCTTGTATCTCTTGTAGATTTACAGATTGATTTATAATTCCTGCTTTAATGTATTCTTGCATTTTAGATCTTTGTTCATTCTTTGGGAGATTTCTTAAATCTGTAAGTATTATGTCTAACGCCTTGAAGTACTCCTTAGGGTCTACGTATCCGTTATAAGCCATAAATGCTAGGTTACCTACAATGTTCTTTGCGTGTGTTGCTGGTGAAAGAATTGTTTTATTGTACTTAACAATACCTACAGACTTTAACCAGAACTCGTAAAGCTTACTTCCTACTGGGTTTGTAATACTAATTAAAGGACTGTTCAACATTGCTTCCGCAATCTCTTTGGTGGTATACATACCGTTAAGAGGGTTCATAGTTTCTGAACCTTCAGATGCGATCTTGGTATTAAACTCCTTCTTCATTGATGGATTTGCGTCTAGATACTCCTGTGTAAAGAAGAACACTCTTTCTCCCGCCTCCTTCATTTTATTTAAAAACTTCTGATTCTCAACAAGTGCCGCCATACTCTGTATAGACCTAGCATAGTTAACAGCAGGGTCTGTGTACTCTCCCATAAGAGCTCTTATCTCTGAAGGTATGTCCACCCTTTCTTTAAGTATACCTGTCTTCTTTGATCCCTCTTTGGAACCTCTTAGAAAGTCACTAGCACCCTCTGTATTTAATAGGTCCTGTATCTTGTTTGTTACCAACCTATCCAACACTTCCTCAACTGAGTTATTTTCTTTTTCAGCTATCTTCTCAGCAACTTTTCTATATGTCTGTCTAAGCTTGTTTTCAGCAGCTATCATCACCTCGTCTGAAGGTGTGTAGTTCTCATTATCAAAAACTTCATAAGCCCTTGTCATGTATGAACCTATGTTATTCATTATGTTCTCCTGTAGGGACATATAACTATTCCTTGCAGAAACCTCATCACCAAACTTATTAATTAGTTCCTCCTTTTGTTTAGGTTTTAGTTGATCAAACTTTATGTCACTAACAGCGCCAGAGTCTATTAACTGCTTAGACAGTGAATCTATATGAGTTCTCATAGCGAAAGCTATTTCTTGAACACCTTCAGGAAGTATAGTAACATCCTCGTTACCTCTAAGGTATTTATCTAGGTTTTCAATGATGGTAGATTCGTCCTTTTTATTTTTCTTTAGAAATGCTTGTAAGTCTTTTAGTGTTTGTCTACTTTGTTTTAAGTTAGCTTCAATAGCACCATTCTTAACTTCTTTTGCAATATGCATACTCTTAGGCATAAAACCTCTAGAGGATGTTAGATGTCTATTTAGTTTATCAAAGAACTTATCTACAACACCCTTGCTAATAAACATCTTTTCAGACTTCTGACCAGCAACTCTTTTTTCAGTATCGTAAGACACTATAGCTTTGTTTAAACTAGAAACAGGTATACCCATCTCCTTACCAAATGCTCTTATGTCCGCGTCAGAAATGTTGTTTTCTTTGGCGTATCTTACAATGTCATTTGCGTTGTTTCCAGGTACTTGTTTACGAGATCTAGTGATTGGTTCTTCAGGAAATAAAAGAATTTGATCCTCTCTAGCAACGTTTTCTGTTGCTTCTAAAAGAGTTTTTCTTCTTTTTTCTTCGCTCATTCTATATCTTTTCTCAACATTACGAGACTCAACCTCTCCTGCTAATCTTTGGTATAATGCATAAGTAGAATACTTATCAGAGTATTCAGCTTGTTTCTCATCAGCCATAAATGAAGCCTCTTCAAATGATTCCTCTAAGTCAAGGCTATCACCAAATTTATCTTTTTTTAGTTTGTTGATTATTTGAGGGTTATCAATATTAATATACTCGTATATATTTACTGCATCACCAACTTCTTCAAGACCAAGTACATCTAAATTTTCTTTCATAAAATCTAAATCCAATACCTCATCCAAAGACATATCTTCAAAATCAATAGTAGCTATCTCCAACACTGTAGATAAGTTTCTCAAAACTTCAACCTCTCCCTTTAATTCTAGCTCTTTTATTTTCTCTTCAGGGGTCACAGTATTTTCGTATGCTTCAAATGCAGTCACCATATTTCCTCCTATAGCAAACCCTTCAATAAATTGGATAGCGTGTTGTATCTCGTGTATTAAAAGACTTGTAACATCAGAGTCAGGTTTCGCGTTTATCTCTATAGATTTTTCTTTTGGTAAAAACCAAGCATTTACTGCACCTTGTTGTCTAATATCCACTTCAACTTTCATATCTTTTAGTTGAGGGTATGTTTTATATAAATCCTTGCTATAATAAATATCTGACAACTTAAACGTACCAGACTCCCTTAAAGTTAACTTTCCATCAGGTAATTCATACCTCCATTTGTTATCCTTACCACGTTCCCATCCTGTGATAAGTCTTAACTCTTCAGCTGTCTTGGAACTTTCTATCTCTTTTGCTAAATTTAAGCTGTAAGAAAGGTTAAGTGCAGTTAGGTCAGCATTCTCTCCTATGATCTGCTTACGAGATCTAGTGATTGGTTCTTTACGAGGTGTAGTGGAACCTTTTGCTCTATCTATACCTTTCTTTAGTCCATCAGATGTGTATGCCGCATCTTCATTAGCCCCAAGCATCTCATATAATCTCTTCTCAAAATCCCATATCCTCTCTTGAACCATAGCTGGAGATGTGTCGAATAGGTCGGCAACCTTCTTAAACGCTTCATCTGCCAATGATCTCATCCTTCTACCTTCCTTTGTACTTTCAGACCAAGGTGTTTTTATAGCCCCTTCTTTACCTGTTTTTTTGTTTACAGATATAAGATCCTGTCCAGATAGTCTAGCCATAGTCCTGGCGTACCACATATCTTTAGTGACTGTGGAGAAGTTACCAAACCTGTTAAGGATGTATGATCCTAGCTTAGCTCCTGTCATCCCAAATACTCCTAAACCTCCGCTATCCTTGGTCATGTATTCGTTCTGCTTCATCGACTTAGGTCCCTTTTCAGGGTACCCGAACATATCTGAAATCTCTGAGTAGCTGTGCTGACTAGTTATCCATTCCATAGCCTTATCTATATCTCCACCCATATTCTCTATAAGAATGTTAAACTTGTCTAAACCTGTCTGTGAGTATGCTGGTGTTACTTTAGACCTAACTGTCTTACCTTTATCATCTAACCTCGGTACACCTGTATCTACTCTCTTACCCCCTGGTAACGTCTTCCAGACAGTAGCTATCTTGTCAGAGTAGCCTGATAGCTCTCCTGTCTTCATCCATCTATCAAAGATATCGAACCCTTTCCAAGAGTCCATCTCTGGGTTTGCAGATGGTGAGGCAAATGAACTGACTAGGTGGTATAGTTTAACCTCTGTGTCTGTAAGCTCTCTTCCGTACTCGTTCTTTGCATACTGTTGCAGAGTTGGGTTTGTATTCTTGACCACGTCATCATCGTAGAAGGATATGTAGTCATCCTTACGAACCTTTTCCCATGCATGTAATTCAAGAGTTAGGTGATCCACAAACCTGTCAACTATCTCTCTGTCTGATATATTTTTAACATCGTCCTCAAATACAGCGCTCTCCTTTGTCCATGCATCTAGATACTTAGCTACGTCCTTTGTGGATTTTAACTTCACCTTATCGTCAGATAGAAATAGATCCTGAAGCTGATTTCTGCTCATTCCTTCAGTTCTATTTGATATCTCTCTCTTATTTATTATCGATATATCTTTATCTGATATAACCTCACCTCTTGCTACCTTACCTGCTATAGTGTTAAGCACGTCAATAACCTCACTATCTGTGAATGGCTTCATACCAAACATCTTAGCGAGCCTATCCAGGAATCTTTTTATAACATTCTTAGTTGGCTTTGATAATGAGCCGTACTCAGTGGCAAGGTATCCTATAAGCTCTGCAAGCTTCTCTTCATTCTGTACAGCCGAGTCATAGTTATTGCTTCCGTCAGCATTCTTTGATTCAGCAAAGTTATCTATAAGTTTTTTTAGTTCAGCAGGTGCAGACTTATATACAGCCTTTATCATAGCAGCAGAAAGCCTCTGAGCCTCTGCATCATTCTTTACAATGTTAAGGAATATAGCGTGGAATGCCTCGTGAGCGACAGTCCTTGCGTTAGCCTTGTCAGGGTTTATGTGGATTACCTTCTTAACCTTTCCGTCAACTATAGTCTCGTCATATGTCCCTGATGTCTTTTGTTTACGACCTGTCTCTCCTGTAGCTTCGGCATACGCTTGTTCACTCTCATGAACCACAATATTTACTTCAGGTGCTATCTTAGACAGTGCGTTCAATGCATTGTCAACCTGCTTTCTTTGATCAGGTGTCTTAGAAAACATCTCCCTAAGCTTAGATACACCTTCTGTTACTTCTGTAGTAACCTTTCTTAGTTCTCTTGGAAGCTTAAAATACTCAGGGTTGAACATATTACCATAGTCAGCAAGCAACTTTTTACTCTGAGCATGAAGCACACCCTTACCGTCAACAACCTGACCTATAGCCTCTTGTTGAGTAGCCTTCATTAGGGTCATCATCTCACTGTTGGATAGTTTCCTAGGAATCTTTACTCTAAGGTTTGTGCCATCGTTATCTACTTCAACCTCATTAAAAGGAAGGGCATCAATAATCTCACCCTCAGACATCTTTCTACCGTCCTTACCAGCGATCATCTCAATATCTAAGAACACTCCCTTTGGTGCGTTCGGCATATCAGCAGGTTCACTTGCTACGCCCTCTTCTTGTTTGGTATCTTTTTTGTTTACACTTTTTCTTTTACCTTCCTTAGATTCTAGTATCTCTTTGTATTCATCCTTTATCTCTTGAGATAGGTCTGAACCTTCAATAAGATCAGTGATCTCTTCTTGAGACATTTTTACAGAGTTCTCTTGTAGTCTATATAAGTCGTCGTACTTGTTTTGTTTATTTCTTTCCTTGTAGATTTTGTTGTACAGCTTACTTAACTTACTCTGTTTACTTTCAGGTATAACAGATACAAAGCCTTTATCTGCATTACTTTCATACTGATTATTAAAAGGCTTCACAACGGTGTTACCCTCCTTAACCTGAGTATCGTTAGGAGCTAAAGCCTTAGTAGTCTGAGCTCTAGTCTTACCATCCCACTCTGCAACTACCATATCAAAACCTTTCTCTTCAGCAATCTTAGCTACATAGGCTAACTCAGAGTTGTTGTCATACCCCTTACCAGGGTTCTCTGCATCGTGTCTTTCTTTAGCTTCTTTCTTAAGATTTAATGGATCTGAATTGAAGTCGTATACCTTATCTTTAGGTACCTTCACTTCATATTTAGTAGATCCAGACACCATAGACTCACCATCACTTGCTTTAGTGTAGTACATAGCCATACCTCCAACCTTAGATAGAGCTGCTCTCTCCTCACCTGATGTGGCTTTAGTGGCTCCTGATCTAGGTTTTACTTGGCTATATCCCTCACTACCAACGTGATAAAATACAAAGTTTCCTTCATCATCCTCTGTTAAGTTTGCGTAGTTAGATGATGTCTCAGGCGTTATTGACGCTTCCTTTTTAGCATCAGCTTTAGATTCTTTCTGATCTTGTAAAGCGATGAACTCTTTTAACGCGTTCTCGTTTATCTCTTGTCTTATTTGCTTATAAACCTCTACATACTTCTGTTTAGGAGTTAGTGTAGGGTCTAACTTACTTGCAATCTGTTTACCCTTTTCCCCAAAAACTTTAGCTACAGCACCCTCATACTTTATTTTACCAAGCAACTTGTTTCGAGTGTCGTCTATGTACTTCATTTGGTCAATAAACTTCTTAGCATCACCCTCACTTAGTGTTGACAGGTAGTTATCTATCTTTGTTCTTGCAATCTCATAGCTGTCATCAGACTCAACTTCAGCCTTCTTTAACATATTATCCTTAACACCGTTAAGTGTAAGCATCTCTTTTATACTATCAGCACCCATAAGAAGTGCGTCACCCTCCATAGCTGTTGTTTCATCAGCAATAGAAGATATAACCGAGTTTATAGAGTTATGTATAGAGGCACGCTGTAAGTCTGACATATCAGTATCATTAAGCATATCCTTTAATGATTGAATCTGATTTGTTTTACCTTGTATAGCGTTCTTGTATCTGTTTACGTTAACTTGTTTTAGTATAGTACTGTAAGCAATGCTAGGAGTATTCATAGCACCACTTGTTATAATAGATGTAACAGCTGTATCGTCTAGAGTAGATAGGTCTATTTGGTCTCCAAGAAATAAGTAATCGTTTACCTGAGTAAGTGCGTCTATAGAACCTTCCTCTAACACCTCTCCACCTGTTCTTTTTCCTAATTCTTTTAATGCAGAACCAGCAGCCTTGTAGTTAGACTTAAGTATATCCTTAATAAAATCTACAGATTTTACATTCTTTAGGTCCTTTAAAACCTTTATAGAGTTGGGAGCTGTACCCAAGAAAGATGTTATAGCACCTTCCACAATACCTGTACCTATTACAGAAAGCGTCTTATCTGCTGAACTTATTTCAGAATCTTTTAACGCTCTTTCAAGCTCATACTTTTGAGTAAGATATTCTTTATCAGGTATGATTCCTTTTAACTCTTCTAACTCTTTTAATCCTTTCTTAGCAATATTCCCAAACTCTTGTCTTGTTGTTAGTTCATCATACTTCTGACCAGCAGACGTTAAACCGAACTGTGTACCAACTAATAATTGTGTACCTACCTTACCTAAACCTAATGCAGTACCTGCTCCAGATGTGCCTATAGCCAACGCAATGTTTGGTGCTTGTTGAGCGAATGTAAGTGTACTGAACCTAAGTAAGGAACCTTCTTTAAAAGCTTCATCATATGTTCTTCTTGTCTCAAAGAAATTTTCAATTTTCTCTCTAGACTCTTTCATATCACCCCTTATCAACTTCATCTTTAAATCAGCTGACATGGGTGGTGCTATTGATCCAAAAGATACTGGTACTCCAACAACATCTTCTATAACACCTTCTGCAAGTGTTTTAATAATAGCTATACCACCACCTAACTGTAAGGCAGCGTTCTTCAAATCAGCCATAGCGTTATCAATAAGGTCATAGTTTCTATTGGATGCATCCATAAACTCATCGGTTGTACCTTTCTTTGCAGCTAACTTCTCTAGTTTATATTTAGAAACCTCATATAAATCGCTATAATTCTTAAATGATTCTCTTACTCTTTTATTTAATTCGTCTAATTCTTTTATTGGAGTGTCAGAAGTTATATCTATAAGCATTCCATTATCATCATACAATGGAGTAAATTTTGCATTAGGATTATTTTTTTTGATATTCTGTATATCATTTGACAATCCATTGTACATTTTTTTTATATCATTCTCAGCTAACTTTACGTTTGCTGTGATATCTAACTCTTCTTCTGTTATATTTTTTCTGGACTGTCTTAAAACCTCTTTTACCTCTTCTTTATTAGGAAGTGAGTCATAGAATATTTCAGTCTTAAGTTTTTTAGCTCTATCTATTTTTTGTTTTCTAACAGACACAATCTTAGATACGTCATATGCATTAATCATATCTAAATTTTCACCAAAATAGTTTTGAATATTCTGTTGTATCTCCTCTTTACTTAGTGGTTTTTCTCTTGATGTTTTACGATTACGTATAGTAACAGTTTCTAGTTTAGTACCTCTTGATAGATTGTTCTTAGCTTCTTCAGGTATAGCTACACCGTTACTCTCTAAGAAATCAAATAAACCCTTGAAGTAATCCTTGTTGTATACCTCCGCCTCAGCAGCCTCTACAGAAACATCCACGGTACTCTCAATATTCTTTAGTCCTTCCTCTAAAGATTTAAGGGTATCTAAACCTAGTCTACTGTTCATTTCAGCAGCTTCCTTATCATCAAGGTTTTGGTATATAAAACTGTTTATTTCTTTGTAAGCTTCTTCGTTTGGTGTAAAACCGATTGATGCACCAGTTCTGTTATTTATTCTAACATCCTTTACCTTGAATACTTGAGACTGATCACCCTTAGATATTCTTACATTCTCTTCATCTATCTGGTCTATAGCAAAGTTAGAGTATTTGCTTCTTAGTCTTTCAATGTAGTCGTCTACATTGTTATCAAAATCTTCCTTACTATTTGTTGATAGAAGTTTTCTTTTACTGTCTGTAGCTGTGTTTAATAACTTGTTAATCTTAGAAAGTTCTTCTGATGTACCTGAATCAGTGAATGGTTGTAAATCTATTTCTGTTACCTCACCTGTAATGTTATCGGTAACATTTAAAGCATCACCTATACCTGTCTGTTCTATAGAGTATCCCTTACCTGTTAGCTTGTCTTGTAGTAGTGGTTTAGCTTCATCCTCGTCTTTTTTTAATAATTCCAAAGAAAAATTTTGTTCTCTTTCCTTTGAAGTAGAATCCATAATATCCATTGGAGAAACATAAGGATCTTCGCTTTTTTTTTTAAACCCAACTAGTGTATAAAAGTCTTGTGTGTTTTTGGTATACCCGTCGTCCTGAGCTATCCTGTACATATTATCTACAGCCTCCTCGTTTGATGACATTAACACCTTAAAATCTTCAAAGTTTTTTGTGTACCCATCATTCTGAGCTAATGAGTACAGTGTTCTTAATGCTTCTTCGTTCATTCTTATTAATTAAAATTTGGACATTCCACCACCTGCAACTTTCCTAAGTTCCTCCGCTACTTCTTCAGCTGTATTTTTTGTTGTTGCTATCTCATTACCTCTGTAAGTAATACTTTCTCCATCAATATTTATATCGTTAGCATAAAGTCCTAAGTCAGACCCAGCTCTCTGTATACTTGTAAGTTTTTTTGTTGTATCATCCTCTAAAAAATTTAATTCCATCAAATTTATATTTTTAGGGTCTATCTCTCTACGAGTTGTAGTATACCTACCGTAATCACTTATGTTATTTAAAACATCAGCATTAAGAGTACCTGATATTTTTATATTATTCATAGCGTTAGTAACCTTTAAAGCTCCGGCTAACTCTTTTGCTACATCAGAAGCAGTTTTGTCCTTAGTATTTATAGTTACCCTTTCTCCTGTTTTGTTTGTTATAACCATCTTTCCTGTTGTTGTGTCAGGTGCTTGAGCCATTACAAAACCTTTTTCAGTTAATGCCGACTTAAATGCAGAGAAGTCTCCTTTTTGAACAAAGTCTCGTATGTAACTAGCTATAACCTCATTCTTTCTATCACTAGCTGTTGGTTTATTAGGTGTTTGCTTTTCAGTTCTACCTATAGCTGCATCTATCTGATCGTAAAGATGCTTACTAACAGCTTCCTTGTTAGCTGACAACTTAATTTGACCACCCTTCATCTCAGATAGTATATACTTATCAGGTTCACTCTCATAAAGTTTTTTGTCATCAGTTATTTTCATACCCATCATGTCAGAGGCAGCCTCCACAACCCTATCTTCGCTATTAAGGATATAATCTACCTTAGCGTTTAATGTTTTCTTATAAAACTCATCCCCTCTCTGTCTAAAGTCATTCACACTCCTATATGCTCCTTCAGCGATTGTCCAATCAGCTATACTTTTTACAACATTAACAACCTCTCCAGTTGTATCAAACCTGTTAAACTTCTTATTAAGTATAGTTCCTAAAGAGGTCGCTGGTACAATAATCTCATTCCCCTCTTCATCCATAGTAACAAACGAACCTCTACCCATTTTATCTATAACTAGCTGAGACTTTGATATGTCTAACGCTCTAGCTATGTTAGAGGCAAGGTAATCGTTAAGCGTACCTCCTGCCTCAGCGATAGCTCCTATCTTTTCGTTGTAACCCTTTACAGCATCATTGATTCCATTGAAGGTGTCC
>Ga0209555_10000972_pt1 | contig 23128 bp, 41 predicted proteins | sample SaaInl85LU_5_DNA_FD_184643 | JGI IMG/M metagenome (GOLD analysis project Ga0209555, IMG submission 184643) | Marine microbial communities from expanding oxygen minimum zones in the Saanich Inlet - ESP_85LU_5_DNA (SPAdes) (version 2) | ecosystem: Environmental > Aquatic > Marine > Intertidal... | reverse complement strand
TATATTAGCTAATCCTAAACCAACTCTATAATCTCCTAGTTCTGGGTATTGAGCTAGTACTTCATCGCTTACCCCTATAGATAAAATAGCTACAGGTACTGGTTCACCATTGTATTCTGGGATTGTATATACTGAAGCTGGTCTTTCAAATCCTGCAGTATAGTCTTCTGTTGTTGTTTTTCCTAAAACTTGTCCAAAGGAATAAGCACTTATTAAAAGTGCACCTAATAATATAATTATTTTTTTCATATCTTATTTATTTGTATCAGATAAAGAAACTCCATCTTCTTCATCCATTTTTTGTACTAACATTTTATCTTTGTCTGTATCCGAGAACCAATAATCTATAATTTTACCATAAGAACCAATTAAAGCACCTAATAGTAAAAGTAGTAATTCTTTCCATTCTCCACTTACAGTAGCTTCTGAATGTATGGATAATAAAATACCTATTGCTATTGTCATAAAAGTGATTAGAACTACTAAAGTCATTAACCATCTTCTATTCATCATATTGTTTAGTAAGTCTTTAAACCCACTAGGCTGTTCTTGATTTTCTACCATGAATGTGTGTTTTTTATGTCTTTAGGTAACTTCCAATTTTTCTTCTTACCTCTAATAATTAAGTAAGCACTCCCTCCTATAAAAGATATAAGAAATAAAAGTGGGAGATCTAATAACAGCAATGTACTTGCTATTGCTACAACTAATAAAAATGATATTGCTTGTTCCATAAAATTTATTTTAATTTTGTTTTACCAATCTAAACCTTCTTCTTTTCTTTTTTCAGTTTCAGTTTTTTTCTTTGGTTTTGGTTTAGGTGATTCTTTTACTATTACGGTTTTTTCAATTACTTGAGCTGGTTTTTGTTCAGGTATGTTAATTACAACCTGTTGATTATTTTGTTGTTGTTGTTGTTGGGGTTGTACTTGTTCTGTAGGTTCATCCTCTTCAATACCAACTAACCCTTTTACTTCATCTACAAATGCTGTACCTAAAGTAGTTAAAACTACCCCTACACCTGTAAGGATTTGGTTTTTAATGTTTGAAAAGAATCCTTCTTTTTTTTCTGCTTCTTCTGACATAATTTCTATTGTTTTGAGAATAGTTCTGTACCTATATCTCGGTTATCTATTGTTTGTAATTTTACTGTATATGATCCTTTTGGTAAAGCAGATACATAAATATTTAATATATTATCTCCTTCTTTACCTTGTATTTTTTCTTGTGAAACTAAATCTCCAATAAAATTATATATTTTAATTCTATGTGTTCCACTTGTAGATAATTTAGTATTGATTTTAACTTGTCTTTCTACAATATAACTTTCCAATTTAAGTCCTTGTGCTTCTTTAATTTCTAAAGCATCTACTTCTGGTAAAGGAATGGGGTTGTCTATTATAATTTCCTCATGAGAACATGAAAGAACAATTGCAAATAAAGATAGTATTATTATTTTTTTCATATTTACTGTATTTTTAAGATTACTTTAGTTCCATCTTGTTTAATAGCATCTGCTATATTAAAATAAACTAAACCTGCTGTGTTTGTAATTGTTTGTTTTGGTGTGAAAACTAATTTATAAGGTATTCCTGTTTTAATTTCTCTTTCTCCCGCTGAGTCTAAACTACCAAAGTATACTTTATTTTCTTTAGGGGTAGCAAAATTAAGCATTTCAGATCCTGTATCAAATTCCACTGAATCGAATTCTAGTATACTGTCGTCATATTCAATTATGAACTGGATTCCTGCTAAGTTGGTTTTGTTTAAAACTGTCTCCATAACAACTTTACCATCTACTAATTGTGTTGATATATCTAAGTTATATTCTTCAGCATTTGCAGATATTTTAGCCATTGATCTAGCTGTAGTATTAGCTTGTTGTCCTGCTGTTGGTACAGTAGAATGTGAAAAATCAACGTCTCCTACAAGTCCTGCAAAAAATGTAAATGTTTTTTCTGTATCTGTTGGTGTAATAAATGGATTCATTCCAAAGTAGTATTCATTAGTAGATACACCATAATTTTCTTCTCTACCACTGTATAGATACCCACCATTAGTTGATGATGTAAACCATTCACTTATATTAGTACCCATAATATGGTTTAACATTATATAAGAATCATCAGAAGTTACATTTCCACTATTATTTACTTCACCTAAAAGGTATTGTAATGGATATTCAAAATATTGTCCACTACCATCAGGAGCGGTTTCATTTGATATGGATTGTTGGAAATTAATAAAAGCATCTGATACGGTAACTACTCCATCCAACCAATCTATTGCTAATTGATCATCTACATCAATGAAAACTTCGTATTGTTTATCATTTTCTAAACCTTGTATATTGGCTTGAAAATTTTCATCAAAATAACCTGAAGTTACTGTTGTTTGGGTTGATGTATTTTCTATTCTGTAAGTATAATGAGTTGGGAATTGTGTAGGGGTGTTTAGATTTAAAGTTACTAACCCCGCATCACCACCAATTACTTGACCTAATGAGATTGATTGATTTAATGAATGTACTTCATAATCTTGATAAGTATTATTATTTCTAAAGTGTACCCAGTTTAAATTGGTAATATTACTATAGTCTGAATACCCGGTATTTGCTTTGTCTTTAATGGTAAAAGTAAACTCTGCTAAAGAAACATTTTCTGGTATTAGTTGGGAATTTTGTAAAGAAAACCTAACAATACTCCAATCATTTTGTGAACTATCGTAACTAATTCCTGTAGTACGTTGTTCACTTAAATGGGTAATATCTACTCCATTAGTACCAACAAATTTATAACCAGTATATTCATAATACCAAGTTTGGTCTGCTCCATAAAAAGTTACACCCGTTAAATCTAGTAGCTTATTATTAAATTCGTAATCAACATAGGTATAAGTTGGGTTTGCATCTTGATTACTAAATAACATATTAAATTTAACTGTAATAGTTTGTCCTACTTCAAATCCCTCTGGATCTATGTAACTATGATCTAGATAAATATCTTGACCAAATGTAAGTAAAGGGAGAAATAAAAATAATATTAGTTTTTTCATATTATAGTTTTAGTTTTTTTATTAATTGTACACATACTTTTTTTAATGCTGTTGAAACACCAGCTTGAGAGAATTTACCTCCATCATCTATAATAAGAGTAGATGTAGATATAGATTTTGCTGATTCTTTAACTGTAACTGTTTTTACTACTTTTCCATCGACAATTAATCTTGCCCCGGCAGCAATTAAAGTAACATCTACTTTACGTCCATAGACTGCTAATTGCATATTGTTTTTCTTTACATCAAAATAAAGTAATTCAACTTTTATACTTTTTGTGGAATTTTCATCAAGATAGTAGTCCCTATCTTGGATTACCTCTTCGAGGATATTTTTTACACCAAATGCCAGATTACGGTTACCGGCAAAAGGGCCCATAACTATATTGTTGGTAACTTCTTCTATTTTTATAGTTTCCTGTCCATAAACACCCATACCTACGAGTAGGGTAAATAAGTAAATTAATCTCATTTCAACTTATTAAAAGTTAAAAAAACCTTTGTAAAACTAAGTATTGAGAATAACTGCGGTTGCTTTGAGGATAACGATTATACTAATAAATAGTATAAAAAAAAGGACCCTAGTGGGGTCCTTATTAAATATTACTTAAGACTCTTCATTAGAATCTCAGTATCGATATGTATGTTGTTCTACTCTAAAGAACTAACTTCTTTAGGTAAAAATTCTGCATTTACGTGTCCACAAGATGTGCAGGCAAATACCGGTATTGGAACATAGGTCGGTTTACCTGTTCCGGTTAAAAAGCCTGATGCTTTTCTTATTAATAACACTTGTTGGAAGTGGATGTGATTACATTCCTCACATACTACTCCCTGTGTTTGATTGATATCGAAATTTACTTGTGGTTGTTCCATTTATTGATTTAATTTAAAAATTGATTATTAATATGCAAGACCGTTTTTTCTAGGGTACTTTTCTGTAATTGCGTAATAGAATTCGATTAGTGTATCATCAAAATCTGCTAACTCGTCTAATACCTTTTCCTGTGGTATTCCTATTAGGTCACTAAAATGTTTAGCTAGATCATTTAACTTCCTCTCCTCATCTTTTTCAAAGTCCTCCAATAATCTTTTTCTACGTGCTCTATCTAAAGAACTCTCCTCTACATATTTTCCTTGATCATTGAAAAATTCTTTGAACTTTTTATTGATTCTATGTTCAACTACCTCGGCTTCGTATTTGTAAGAACCTACATCAAAATCTCCATTTAGTATTCTATCTCTTAAAGGAGATCTATTACTTAGTGGTTTATTCTTTTCTACATAGTTTCTCCACCATTTGAATCTGTCATAAGGCTTCTTGTAGTAGTTCTTTTTAAAATAGTTATCTAACCACTCTTCTGAGTGTTTGGGTGAAAAAGGTACATTTACTTCCATAGTCTAAATATACGAAATATAATGTTAGTCACAAACTTTTTTTACAGCAATTTCATCTTCTGTAAGCTGACAGAGAAGTTTAACTGAGGCAGTCGGATATTGACGAGCAATATTTGCATAAGTCTCTAACCACTTATCCTCCGTCTGCTGATCATGTTTCTTAATTAACTTTCTTTCAGATATATCCTCACCTAATCTTCTTTTGAAAATAGTCTTGCCCTTATCTGGAGATTCGAATATTACTCCATCTTCCATCATTTCATAGTACTTTGTAACTGAGTCACTCATAGTTTGTGTTTTTATGTTTGTTTTTACGCGAATATTTTGAACTATCTCCATGATCTTTTTGCAGCATTCTCCGACGAGTTAGTTGAGCTAGTTCCCCCTTGTGGTACTTCTCCTTCCCGTATGTTCCACCCTTCTTCATAGTAAATGAAATCGTTCATTAATTTTTAGATATTATATAATATAAGAAATAATAGAGTTAGTAACAACAAAAAAGAGGGTTATTTACCCTCTTGTTTATAAATTTTTTTAATTTGTTCCTTCCAAAGGCTTTGTGCCTCTTTTAATGTGATCTCTCCCGCCTCAAGTTTTACTTTGATGTTGTAGTAGACGGCTTTCTTTTTTAGTTCCAAGATTGTATCATTTCCTGGACTGGCTTGGGTATTCATCCCGAATAACAGCAAGCCAATTAGCAGTATTCTCTTCATATTGGATGTTGTTTATATTAATAAATAGGCTAGTTTCTTGAACTTCTCTTGAACTTGCCGTAATATTCTATTAATATACGAAGAATATTGCAATAAAAAAACCCCTCCGGTTAGGGAAGGGTCTTAGAGATTTGCGCGTGTGCACCTTCGGTGCGGGAGAAGAAACGCCCCCGCCCCTCAATCTTATTTACTCTCTGCTACAGATTCTTTTCTGTATTCAGTTACTAATTTTTTAATCTCTCCAATTGCTTTACGAGCGTTTGATTGAGACTTTTTAGTAGTTCCATTGTGTTCAGCTTCAAATGTTTGATATAAATCGCTGATCTGTTCGAATAATTCTTGTTTTCTACTCATTGTTTTCTTTTTTTGTTTAATTTTACTAGTTGTTTTAGGGTATTGTACTTCTGTACGTATTAACCTACTCCCTCTATAGGTCCATATATCTTTGAGTCCATATTCATTCGGGTACTCAACTTTTCTTAATGTATCCATTACATCATCATAGTTGGATCGATACCTTTATCCTCGTTTTGTTTAATATTAGAAACAACTGTCTCTGTAATTAACATTGTTCCGGCTACTGATGCTGCATTTTCTAATGCTAGTCTTGTAACTTTAGTTGGATCTATAATACCTGAGTCAAACATATCAACTATCTTTTTACTTCTTGGGTTGTAACCTGTCCAACTACTTCCTCTAGTAATAACTGATTCCTCTATATCTCCTGTTTCTGATTTAGTGTAGCCAGCATTCTCTAATATTTGATAGAACGGTTTTTCAGTTGCCTGGATTATTATATCAAATCCTGTCTGTTCGTCTTCGGTACTTATTGATCCTATTTCAGAAGATAACATTTTAGAAGCATTAAGTAAAGCTATACCTCCTCCTGGTAATATTCCTTCTTCTAAAGCTGCTTTTGTTGCATGTAAGGCATCATCTACTCTGTCTTTCTTCTCCTTCATTTCAACTTCTGTATGACCTCCTACGTGTACGATTGCTACTCCTCCTATAAAAGATGCTAATCTCTCCTGTAGCTTTTCTATTTCATAAGGTGAATTACTTTCATCAATTTGAGAACGTATTTCGTCTACTCTAGCTTCAATTGCTTCCTCAGTACCTTGAGCGTCAATTAGTGTAGTATTTTCCTTACCTACAGTAACTTTTTTAGCTTTACCTAACCAAGTAGTGTCAAACTTATCTAATCTCATTCCTTTCTCTGAAGATATTACTGTACCTCCTGTTAGAGTAGCGATGTCTTCTAAGATGGCTTTCTTACGGTCTCCAAATTCTGGTGCTTTAACTGCAACAGCTTGTAGAATTCCTCTCATTTTGTTTACTACTAATGTAGATAATGCCTCTCCGTCGATATCATCAGCAATTATGACAAGAGACTTGTTTTGTTGAGAAGCTGCTTCTAATATAGGAAGTAATTCTTTAACTTGGTTTAATCTCTTATCGGTAATAAGAATTAACGGATCACGAAGAACAGCTTGCATTGAGTTGTTATCTGTTACAAAGTATGGAGACTTATAACCTCTGTTGAATTGCATACCTTCTACTGTTTCTAGATAGGTTTCTCCTGTACGTGATTCCTCAATTGTAACGACTCCATCTCGACCTACTTTGTCCATGGCTGTGGAAATTAACTGACCTACTTCTGTATCGTTATTGGCTGAGATGGTAGCAACTTGTTTTAACTGCTCTTCGTCCGTTATTTCTTTTGATTCTTTTTCTAAGTAGTTTACAACTTCGTTTACTGCTTGGTCGATACCTCTTTTAACATCTACTGCATTAGCACCTTTCTTCATAAACTTAAGACCTTGTTTATAGATCTCTCTAGCAAGTAACGTAGAGGTAGTTGTACCGTCACCGGCCTGGTCTCCAGTTTTAATAGAAGCCTGCTTAACTAACTGTGCTCCTATATTTTCTACTCTGTCTTCTAAGTCTATTGACTTTGCTACTGTAACTCCATCTTTAGTAGATATTGGGTTACCCATCGACTGTTCTATAATTACATTACGTCCTGATGGTCCTAATGTAGATACTACTGCATCTGCTAATTGATCTACTCCGCTAAGTAATTGCTCTCTTGCCTCTTTTGAAAAAACTATTTTTTTATCCATTATCTTCTGATTCTTTTACTGTTGCTAAAATTTCTCTATCTTGAACTATGAAATATTCATCTCCTTCAAAATCTACACGAAGAGTACCAATTTTAGGAACTAGTACTACATCCCCTACTTTAGCATTTATACCTATGTAAGTTCCAAATTCAGACTTTCTACCTTGTCCTATTGCTATTACTGTCCCCATTTCAGGTTTTTCTTTTCCCATATCAGGGATTACTATACTTCCGTACATTTGCTCGCCTTCATCTACTGGCTTAATTAACACACGGTCGTTCTGTGGAATAAGTGTTTTACTCATTTATAACTGTTTTTATTTATTAAATTAATATACGAACTAATATTCAGAAATCAAACCCTAGAGAGAGAAAATCTATTTTATTTTAATAGATTTCGGTTTTTTAGATTCCGCGATTGGTACAAATATATGTAATAGACCTGAATCCATTTTAGCTTCTAGGTTTGCTAATTCGTACTTTGCTGAGATTTTATATCCGAGATTGAAGGATTTTTTAGCTAATCCTTTGTAGATGTAACCTGAATAATCAATTTCTTGATCTTCTGGTTTTTTATAACTAATTTTTAAGATGTCGCCATCTATTTCTAAATCAATATCCTTTTTGGATAATCCTGTACATGCGATCTCAAAATGGAGACCATTGTCGTCAAAAAAAATATCTAGTGGATGAGGTTGTTTGTTTTCAAACGTTGTTGGTTGAAAAGCTCCGTCTGCTTTGAATAAGTTACGGAAGAGAATATCGAACGGTGTACGTTCATTTAAAAATGTATTCATATCATTTAAAGTTTGTGACGTCCTAAGATCGTCGGTTAATTAAAGTTAAAATCTCTCTAGGGTAGATTTACTTTAATATAAATATACTTGTTTTCTAATTAATGTCCTTCTTTCCAGTTATCCGCAATCTCTGGTGGTGCTTTTAGAGTTACTCCTGGTAGTATTAGGTTTGTTTCCATTATCTCTTGAACAATAGGTGCGAATATCTCTGCTTGATCTTCTTTAATATTGATTACAAGTTGATCATGAACCTGTGCCTGTACAATTGCATCAATTCCCATCTCCTTAGCTTTCCTGTTAATCTTTAAAGCTGCTCGGTTTACTACAGATGCTGCTAGAGATTGTAATTGAAAGTTAAGGCAGTTATTTAATCCATTTCGATAATCTCTATATACTTGAAGTACCTGATCTTTACCGTATCTTTCTGAAAGGTCTTTTCTAAATTTCCAGTCCATAATTCTCTCACCGAACTTCTCGTAAATCTTTTTTACTTTAGGTAAATGTCTAATTCGACCTACGTAGTTAACAATCTGTCCATTTTCTTTAACCTTAATTCTAGATTGCTCTCTCCATTTTTTTAAATCTGGAAATCCATTTAAGTAACCGTCTACTAGTTTCTCAGCTTCCTTACTAGGGATACCTAAGGTCATACCTAATGCATAAGCTTCCATACCGTATGCAATCCCTAATGAATAAGCCTTTGCTTGATTACGTTTAACTGGATCTACTTTCTTTAAGTAGTTATCAGCCGATTTATCCGGAGATACTCCTTCTAGCTTTTCAGTCTGTATTGCTACAGTAGAGTAAAAATCCCATCCGTTATTAAATATATCTTGTAGTTTTTTATCTCCTGTTACAGAAGCAAAACAGTGTGGTTCTAATGATTCGTAATCTGAATCAATTACTTTTCTACCTTCTCCTGCAATTAAAAATGCTCTAACTATGTTGGTATACTTTACTATAATCGGTGCATCCTCTCCTTCTTCTTTTGGTTTTGGTAGTTGCTGTGCATCTGATCCATACCTGCCAGATACTGTTCCGTGTTGCTTGAAGTAGAAATAGTACCTTCCGTCTTCACTTCTATCAATAAACCTATCAATATATGTAGATTTAATTTTCAGTAACTTATTGTATATTCTAAGATTTTCAGCCCATGCATACGTCTTTGAAAGCTCTTCTAACATATCCATATCAAATTGAGGTTGACCTTTCTTAGTCTTACTCTTAGCTTTAATTCCCATGTAGTCAAATACTATCTCTCCTAAATGCTTTTTTGACTGTATATTGATATACTCACCTTCGTTTTGCTCTTTCCATAGAGCCATTGAAATACGTGCTAATTCGAGTTCTTCCAGTATAGATGTATCTCCTGTAAGTAAAAATTCCTTAGCTTTACTGTCATCTAAGACTTCTATATTTTTCTGAGTAAGTGAGTATTTCCCTGTCTTCTCTGATTTAGGTAGGGGAAGAGAGTATCTTTCAACTAGTTTTTGAGCCCAGCTTCCTTTGTTATTAGGAGGAAAATTACTAAAAGCAGTTTTCATTACCCATTCTTTTGCTTCAGAAGTTGCTAATAAACTTTTCATTACAACATCCTTATTCTCATCTAAATCTTTAAGTATATTTTTATGAGTTTCTTCTAGTAGGTCCATATCTAAATCTACTCCATAATCTTCCATAGGAATAGTAACCTCTCTATAGATTGGCATAACCTCATCTTCGAAGAAGAATTGCTCTAACTCTTCTTCTTTTAGCCTTTTTAAGAAATGGTTACATAGTCTTAAAGTTAAATCAGTATCGGCAGATGCGTACTTAGAAAGTATATCTAAATCAGCTTTATAAATCTCAAAGTTAGTTTTTGTAGTCTCTCCTCCATTAGCTTTTATTGATGCCTTTAATTCTAGTTGTTCTTCGTTGGCAGCTTTTTCAACATCTAATCCAATATGTTCTTGTACTGAGATAGCTAGTGCTTTTAGTCCAAATACTCCCATCCCTGCACCTTCTTCCTGTACTGTATGCACTAGTAAGGCGGTGTCTACCCAAAGGTCTTCTAATAAATCTACTCCGTAGTAATTCTTTATGAAACGGCAGTCAAACGAAGCATTATGCATTACGAGTTTCTTACCTTTTAACATCTTAAGTAAATTCTTAGATATTACTTCTGTGCTTTGTCCTGCTATTTCTTGAACAGTTAGTTCCTCTTTTTTGTAGTCCCATATTAAAGTAGGTATGTAAAACCCTACTCCTTCTGCTCCTGATATCGACCACCCAACGATTTTTCCTTTTCTCATATTAAGAGAGGTTGTTTCGGTATCGACAGCAATCACTTCTGATTCCTGTATATGTTGGAACATTAATTTTAACGTCTCTTGGTCTTGGACGGTATAGTACTTCTTTTCTATCTGCATATTAATTACGTTGTAAATTTAAAACCGGAATTCTATTCATCTTTTTGTAAAAGTCGTGGAGCATAGCTTCTTCTAATCCTTTTTGGTAATTTATAGGAAAAGTATATTCTAGTAATGTAAAATCTTTTTTAGGTACTTTAAAAACGTATACATCGACAGATATATACTTTTCCTTTATCTCTGCTCTAATTCTATTATTACCTAAATTTGTAACACATTTATATTGTGTACTTACTCTACTAAGAATGTTAGCTGATTGACCTATTTTTAGTACTTCGTCTTTGTGAGTTAAGAGGTATACTCCAGGTGCTTTGTAGTCTTTTTTATTTACAAAAAACTCTACATCAACTCCTTGTGTTAATCTATCACTTTTATAAATTCTAGCTACTTTAACAAAACCTCTCTCTTGCCAATGTGATACTTTATCCATAACCGTTTAATTATAATTAAATATAAGAAAAAAGTTGCAATTAAGCAACTCTTATCTTTAATATTCTCCATATAAATCCCAAGTTTCTGGTTCGGGTTCTGGAATGTTAATTTCTTCTTCTACTATAGCAAATAGTTTCCCGTTTAATGGTTCTAGTCTATAATGACCTTTGAATTTAGTTTTCCTCATATATTGAGTAAGAGTTTGAACTAATCCTTCAATAGTGGTTTCTTTATCTATAACAAGCTCCCAATTATCTCCAGGAGGAACTCTTACAGCAATCAATTTACTATTTTCTACTATTTCTTTTTGCATCAAAATATTCTTTTAAAAATTCCTTTCTATATAACATAACTTTACCTTTATAATAACGAGTATCTACCTCTCTTGTAGCAACTGGTTCTTTCTCTAATAATGCTACATTGTATACATCTTTTCCTAATGCAGGTCCTGCTGCCTGACCTAAATAATCGTAAAGTGAAGTAGTAGCGTCTAATGGTGATTTTCCGTTAAATTTTAGTTCTGCTAATTCTTGTTGTAATTTTATATTTTCCATACTACTGTCTTAAAGTTTTTTCGATTCTATAATCTGTATTTGTAAAGAAGTCCGGTATTAAGCTTTGATGAGTAGCCCTGATAGGATTAATATCTAAACCTCCTCTACGTGTATATAAACAAGCTACCATTAATTCTTCTGGTGCAAATGCATCTGTCAAGTGTTTGAATACCATTTCACAAATCTCCTCATGAAAATGAGATACTGTTCTATGCGAAACAATGTACTTAGCAATTGACTCTGCTGTAGGTATTCTTTTTCCTTTTAATTTAATATATACATCCCCCCAGTCTGGTTGATTGGTAACTCTACAATTAGATCTTAATAAATTAGAGGATAATTTAATTTCTACAGCTTCTTCTAGTTCTACTACTTCTAATTGAGAAGCATCAGATTGAAAAGCTGTGAAGTCTATATCATCTAAAACTGCTTCGTCGGCTACATTTGTATAGTTCTCAAACGACAGTGCTAATCCATCATTATTAGAACTGTAAAATGAAACTGTTGTCTGTGTTTCTAATAAGTTGTCTAAATCTCTCTTTACTCTTGCTTCAATTCCATTAATACACTCTTTAGCAGTACTGCCGATACGAGTCATATTTAATGAATTTAAATACAATTTAATTGATTTAGATTCTACGTGGTGTGTAGAATCTGCAGGACATACTATTTTTAACATACCTGCTACCGGTTGACCTTTAGTTGTGATTGCTGATACCTCGTATGCATTCCATGTATCTACTCCTACGAACTCTTTCCCTGTCAGACCGTACCCTTCTCTATTTAAGTACCTTGGTACCTTAACTAGTAATTCTGGATTGTATTGATCTGAGTATCCATCTCCTCCTACTTTTCCTAAGTGTTTCCCTGCAATTTTTACTACTTCTTCGTAATTTTTAACTTGTGTCATAATTTTTACTTAATAAATTCTAATATTTGTTCAACTCTCTGCAATGGTGACCCTGTTACAGTTAGGTAGGGTTTTCTTACTCCTCCTAAGAGAAGTTGAAATTCTTCATCAATTTTTTCTCTCCATTCTTCATTTACACTACGGACTCCATCATCAACTGATTTGAACTCTATAGGAAAATAAATATAATGAGTATATTCGTTTTTAACTCTATTCCAAGTATCTTCAATATAGTTATGAGCTTCCTTACTAATCTTATCCATAAAAGTAGAATAGACTATCAAGTCCATATAACATCTATCTAAAACTACATTACCTGGTCTTAATAATGCTTCTAAATGAAAGCTACTAATAGCTAGTTGAGTTTCAGAAGTACCTGCTTCGTTTATAGGAAATCCATAACTACCTACTGTACGAGTAGATTCATTAATAAATTCATATTTAGGTAACTTATTCTTTAATAATTCGTAAACAGTAGTCTTACCTGTACTACTAGCTCCTACTAATGCAATTCGTTTTACCATATAACTCTTATTATTTACTTAAAGATACGAAAAATAACTCTAAGTACGTACTAATTTTTCAAGAAATTCCTTCCAAAGAAATAAAGATCTCATTCTAGTTACTCTCCAGACTTCTTCTTCTGTTATCCTCCATGCATTAAATCTATCTTCAGCTATAACCTTACCTTCATCTACACCCTCAGTTACTTTATGTAAAACACATCCCATTACTTCATGTTTTGCATTATATGCTCTCATCTGCGGATCTTTCCCTTTTAGTTCAGGGTACACTGTTATTAGACCTGGGTGTCCATTAAATATTTCATATTCTTTGCAGATACTAGGAGGCATTATTCTCAACCAACCATGTAGAGTAATTAACGGGTCGTTATATTGAGATAATATAATTCTCAACTCCTCTTCAGTAGGTTTATTTTCAACAAAAATAACTTTACCTTCTAATTCTGGATTAATTGTTCTAAGATGTGAAGGTCTTATATTTGTTATGATACAGTCAGGATACCTTCCTAGTAGTTCTGCTAAATCTACTATTTCGGAGCCTGTCTGACTAAAAAATGTAATCCAAGGTTTACTCATTTACTAATCCTTTTATTTTTTCTAATGAAATCGGATATCTAAATTTACCATCAAATACCCAGTATGTTTTTTTACTTTTAGAAAAATTTATTTTACTATCCTCTACTTTTTCTACTACCCCTTTTATTTGTTCTCCTAAAAAAGTACAGTTAATTTTATCTCCTACTTTGTAGTTAACTTTCTTTCTTCCCATTTGCAAACCATCTAAATTTATGAATATTATTAAGAATTAAATTAGTATCTTCTACTTCGTAGTTGATTAATTCAAATAACTTTTGAGATTCTTTTGACCATAAACCATCAGTTCTATATCCAATTCCTTTTATTCCATGTACAACTGGGTTTGAAGTATCTAAGGAGTATATCCAAGGGTATTGAGAGTAAAATGAAAATTCTTGAGGTAATCCGCAACCTAGTAAATGGTGAGGTTTATTTTCATTTATAACACCGTCTTTAACTAAGTCTCCAAGTAACTTAACACGTCCTAGCATCCAACTAACGTACTTGTTAGGATGAGGTACAGACTTTGTATAATACGAGTAATCAAATGATATAGCAATCATATCTACTTCTGCTACATTATCCAAATATTCATAACAATCAACTATTTCTTCATAAGATTTTCCTTGAACAACCCCTATAGTTTTACCGAAAGAAGTCTTTCTATACTTACCGTTCCAATTTGCCATTTTAACCATAGTACCGCCAGCATCCTCTAATACATCTGGTATTATATACCATGTAGGTCTTAATTCGTTAATCCAGTAAGCAAATTTATCAGCATCGAAAGCCTCTTCTAATTCAAAAATAGAATTATCTAAAATAACTTCTCTACCTCTTCTAACTGCTTCCTTAAACTGGTTAAGGTATTCTTCGTCCTCCTCAAATAAATGTACTAATGCATAATCATAATCAGTAACTTTTTGTATATCATTAAAGATACTCTTGGGTGACTCATGTGCAATTTTAACCATTTATTTTTATATTATTTAATGAATTACGTAGTTCTAACATAGCATTTTCTAATTTAATAGCATATTGCTCTGTATCTATATTTGATACTTCTTGTACTGCCTGTATAGCAATACTGTACGGTATCATATCCATTTTTAGTTCATCTACAAATACTTTATGCTCCTCTAAATTAATTGCCATTTAAAAATTGTTTTAGGTTAGGTCTGAAGTAATTAATAGATTTCATTACTTTTTTATCTCTAGTTCTATAAACTACGTATCGTTCGCCAACTTTCTCATGATGGCAAGCTTCACCCTGCTCCTTACTGCGGATGGTGATAGTTTCCAAGGCTTCTCTCTCAGTTGAACAAGATTTTGACATATTGCTTGCTTGTACCTCTTGATAGGCTGGCCAAATCTTATTCTTAAGGCCATGAAGCATAGCACCGTTCCCAAGGGAAACATAAGTAATGTCACACAAAGCATCCAAAACTTCCACGATGTCTCCGTTTTCGCAAGCTTCTCTATATTCTTCAAGTTCCTCGAGTATGAAGTCGTAAACAAATTGCCATTCTTTTTTTTCTGGTATTGTTGGCTCATAGTTATTAGGTTTACCAAATGTTGCATTAAATTTTTCTACTTCGTCTATAAATGGTATGGAATCCTTTTTTACTAATTTGATTTCATATTCAGGATAATCACCTTTAGTAGCTAAGTACTCTAAAATTTTTATATCTTCCGGTGTTATAAAACTCATATTCTGTTTTACTCTGCCTATTAATCCTCCTACTTTTCTTTCGAGAGATTCTCCTCTCATACTTGTTGTTGCCATATAACTTATTTTGAAATTGATAATTCAATATTCTTATAAAATTCAGCTTTTGCTGAGTCCTCGTGCAGGAATGCTCCTGTAAGTTTTGCTGTCTGCATTGCTGCTCCTTGATGCTTAACTCCTCTACATGATACACAGGCATGTGTTGCATTAATCATTACAGCAACTCCTTGGTTTCCTTCACATATCTTATCTACTGCATTGTGAATAGCAACTGTTAACTGTTCCTGAATAGCTCCTCTTCTTCCAAATTGCTCTACAATTCTATTAAGTTTAGATAACCCAACCACTTTACCTGTTTCTGAAGCAATATAGGCAATACTTACTTCACCGCTAATTTGTTGGTGGTGATGTGAACACATAGAAGTAACCGGTATTCTACTTTCTTGAACTATACCATCATAACCATCTGAAGGAAATGCTGTAACTCTATCTAAAGGAGTATACCTTCCTGCCCATAGGTCATTTACATATGCTTTTGCAACTCTATTTGGAGTATCGGCTGAGTTAGGATCTGATTTATAGTCTACTCCTAATGCTGTTAAGAAATCTGCAAATGCTTTTGAAGCCTCTGTAATAATTTGTACTTTTTCCATCTCAGTTAAAGTAGCTTCCGGGCCATCTTTTTTTTGCTTCTTAGCTAATTGAGTAGAAATACCATTTGCGAATCCTGCTTGAACCAATTCGGTTCCTTTTATAAACTTTTTTGCCATTCTTGTAACTTATTTTATTGTAATATATGAAAACTATCTCTATTATACAAGATAATCTTGAATTGTTTTTGCTCTTTTACTTTCCCATGGAAAAACAAGCCAATCGTCATTTTTTATATCTTCTCCAACAAATAAAGGATTAAAGGTACAGGAATAACGTCTAGCAAGGGTAGCAGTCATGAAATTATATTTTTCAATCTTCTCTAATGTAACACCGGAATCTGCTATATCATCTACTACGAGAACTTTTTTCCTATTATGTTCCGGTAATTTTATAGCTGCTTGTAAATCTATAAAAGGAATATTATACCTATGGGACATTAAAACTGCAGGAATTAATCCTCCTCTAGGTATTCCAGTTATAAGCTGCGGTAACTGTGTTCTTTCTAAATTCTGGGTTATTTTATCTATTTGTTCATCTACCCATTTCCAATCATAAAACTTCTTTTGTGTCATAAACTATTTTACTAAGTAATCAATCCAGTCTGTACCGGAAGTATTTTTATTTGGAAATATAAAAGTTAATTTTTTATCACCAAATTTAATAATTTTAATAAATTCCTTAGGTATCGCCGCACCAGTAGGTACCCTTTTTACCTCTTTATCAAATTTAATTTCTATAATAACATCTACTTTATAAAAATTAGCAAGGTTTCTTTCGAACTGTTCTAACCTATTCCAAACTCCCCTGTTAAGGCTTTGATGCTGTAAAGCGCTGTTATGGTAAAGAAATGTTTCTCTTAACATCTCTTCTGTACAGCTAAATGCTGCTGCAGGTGCTAGGTGTCCTTTATCGTAGATGTTATTTTTATAATCTAAATCATCAGATGTATGTATATTTGAAACTGTTTTAAAATCCATACCCGATCTTTTTGCATCTCCGTTAGGACATAATACTGTGTAAGTAACTTTTAAAGGCTGTTCTAATCCTTGATCATAAACAACTTTATAAATTGAAGTCTCTACTTCAACAATTTGACTATACCCTATAAAAGCACTTAGTACTAATAATGCGAAAAATGTAATTGATTTTCTATCCATTTGTATGATTTTATTAATTCTCTATCTGCTTCTGTTTTAAATTCTACTAATTCAAAAGGAATCTCACAATCCACTATATATTTTTTAAGTTCCTCTAGTGTAACATACTCATCTTCAACACCCGACCAAGGATCCTCCGATATGAGTAGTACTGTAAATCCTGATGCTTTGTAGTCCCATACCGGGCTTCCCTCTATAGTTATTATTGATTTAACTTTTTCAGGATTACTACTGTCTATTATATTTTTAAAATTAATCATAAATTTTGTCTTGTTTTAGTTTACTTTAACTATAATTATGCCTAAAACTTATAATAATACCAATTACTTACTAAACTTCTCTCTGGTCTTCAAAAGCAATGATATGTGGTCTCCAAGTCATTCTATAACCATTATCTCTAACCCAATCAAATAGCACTGGGTATGATTTGAATAATGCTTCTCTAGAATCACCTGCAGGCATAAACCAGGTTTTATTTTTAATAAAGTTTTCTAAACCAAATCCAGCATCTATTGGGTCTGTCCATGCTGATGCTCCGTACTTCTTTTCTATTAGTTTGTCCATTAGTTGGTTGATAAACTCTTTAATCTCAGCTAAAGCTACTTCATCTTTACCGTCCCATACAGGTTTTAAGTGGAAATCATTATGGTATATTATTGAATCTGAAATTACATCTACATTAAGTCTAAACTTATTATGTCTTTTTATCATTCTTTCATCTGTAATCGCTCCTTGTGGTGTTTCTACACCTAAGACTGGAACAGAATTAGAAAACTTAGGACTAATAGATAAGAGATTAATAGGATAGTCAGTGGGGAGGAAATGAGATCCTTCAGTTTCGATAGTAATAAAGATATCATTTTCATGTGCAAAATGGGTTAATTCATTTACTAATGCTCCGTGCATTGTTGGTGAACCTCCAGTTAACATCATTTCTTTGATGTGTGGGTTCTTTTTATACATATCAATTATATCATTGAAATTGTATGCCCCTTTTTCTGGGTGTATTGATGTGTACCAACTGTCGCACCATCCTCCTTCACCAAAGTAACAACGATGTGTACATCCTGTTGTACGAATAACTACTGTAGGATATCCTGCTCTAGAACCTTCTGATTGTACTGCAGTATAAATCTCTACAATAGGAAGTATTTTATTATAATCTTCTACTCTCTTCATCATACTAATATGTATTTAAATTCTCCTAAAAAAGTTGTGTTAGTTACCCAGTAATTAGTTTTCATATATTGCAGTATTTTTTTCATGTTCCCTAAACTCCACTCTTACGACTTTTACTCTACCTTCTGTTTCCGTGTCTATGAACGGTTGTAACTTATCGTATATAAATTTAGCAAATTGCTCTGCTCCTACTGCAGGTATAACTCTAACCTGTGCTACACCGGCTTCACCCATCTTTAAAAAAGAATCTTTGAATGGATCGTCTTCTGCAACTATAAAAGTGTGGTCTAACAAATAATCAAACCAAGCTTTTGGATTCATTCCATCGATTGTTCCTTTAGCTCTCTTTAATCCTCCGAAATCCCATACCCAGTTCTTTTCGTCTAATTCTCCTTCAAACCATACTTTAACTGATGTTCCGTATCCGTGTAAAAATCTACAGTGTGTACCTTCTGCTTTCCATTGACGAAACACTGTACTAAATCCGTCAAATACTTTTGTTGATTGAAATTTTCCCATAACTTTAATTTAAACTAATTCTTCGTAAATTCCTACTATTTCTGCTAATAGTAAACCAAAAAATCCAACTCCATACCAGCCGACTATACCTAAGGTACAGGCAACGATACGGATACCGGATTTGATAAATGAAATAATTTGGTGTAATTTTGGATCAGGTATTTTCTGTCCATTAATTTTTATACCTTCATGTAGTTTTGTAACCTTACTAGGATCGACTTGTGAAATTTTATTAGAGACTCTATTATCCCTATCCCACAATTCATTAAATAATTCTTCTTGCATTACTGTGTTTTTAAAGTGGTGCTACGACACTATTATCGTCTATTAAATATAGTACTTCTACTTTTAATAGGCAACTATTTTTAAGACTAAATTATGAACATATATCCTGTATAGCTGATATTATAGAGTCTGGAGCTAGATTTGAATCGAAAGTGTAACTTCCATTTGTTGCATCTGCTAAAATTCTATAACTATCGTCTGCTTGTATAGCTACTTGTGAAAGTACTAATACACGAACATTATTATTAAACCCTAAAGTACCTAGAGTTCTAAGGTAGTCGTTATCAGTGCTATCGAATGTATCGTCATCTCCACCTGGTGTTGCATCTGTGATTAATATAACTAGTTTAGAAACATTACTTCTAAATGCTCCAGCTATTCCAAGCAAAATTTGTTCATACCCTATCCCACCCGGTTCAGGAATGGATGCTCCATTCCCGATACTAACAGTATCATTAAGTTTATTCAACTGGGTAATAAAAGATTCTCTGTTTTGTGTAGACATTGTTTCAAAAGCTGTAATCCATTGACTCTTATCAGCTTCAGCGTTAAAATTAAAGTAACGTTGCGATGCAGGAAGTGATGTATATTCTGGGTCTGAACCGTATTTAGCGTTAGTACTTCCGCCGTATTCGTCAAAAGTCACCAATCCTAGTCTATAATCTCCACCAGATTGAGTAATTATAGTATTTATTATAGTAACAACATTTTGTTTAATACTTTCTATTTCAGCGGTCAAACTAGCTGTATAGTCTAATAAAAAGACTACATCCATACCTTCTACACATCCTACAGGATTTCCAGGTGATTCCGAATTCCTTTTTCTACCTTTATTTTGAAAATTTATTGAGCTATTACGTATATTACTTAAATGCGCAAGATATTTATTATAAGCTATAACTTGCTCATTAAGAGTTAAATTTTCATATTGCGGCAATTTAGTAAACTGCTTCCAAGTAACTTCTGCACCAGATGATAGTATCATTTTTATTATTTTTTAATTATAAATAGGTTTAAATTGGTATTTCTATTATCAATTCAGTTTTTCTTTTATGTATTTTATAAGATGTAAATCTATTGTCCATCTTAAATACTTTACTGAAATTAAATACTTCTATTTCTTCATATAGTCCATTATTTTTAAAATACCCTATAATAGCATTTGGTTGGTAATCTATACTTAGTTGTAAAATTTTATCTTCTAAATATAAATTTCTAGTATTTGGTTCTAAATCCGATATTGGGATGTGTATTGTCATATTAAGTTAGTATTGATTATATAAATATAACCCATACCCTATTAATAAATTAAGATTTACCGTAACTAAGTTCCATTGTTTGGCAACCCATACTTGTGGGATAGAAAGCAATGCTCCAGCAATATAGGTATAAGCCCCGACTCCATAAGGAAGTAAGTAAGGTGACATCATAATAAAAGCAGTCCCCATATACCCTAGTCTATTGCTTATTCTTTCAACAGGAGTAAGTTTACGTTCCTGAACCATTATCCTGAGGATTCTCATCCACCACCTGTATTCACATTTTTTACAGGTTTTCTTTTTATTTGTTTTAAAATGTTTTGGTTTTTTTTCTTTACCGCAAACATTACATTTTCTTGTTTTACACATAATTTTTTAATTATTAATAGTGGTAAGACCATAACTTTTTTACATCTTCTTCTAATCTCTCTATTCTTTCTATGGGAGTAAAATCGTTAATATGTTTTGGCCAGGATTGTTCTTCTATTATTTTAATAACATCTCTGACTAATTTTTTATCCTCCTGCATTAACATATTTTCACTATATGTTTTATATAATTCATGGAAAACTTTACCTTCGTTTATTTTCATAACTTAATTTGATAATGGTGCTTTAATTGTTGGGTGTGATTGATAATTATCTAAGATAAAATCTTGTACTCTTAAGATATCAATTATACTATCAAAATTATCTAAATGATCCTTAAATAGAATTGTAGGTAATTCAAAAGGTTCTCTCTCCATCTGCTCTTTAGCTTGAGCGATATGATTCTTATATAGATGTACATCACCTAAATTACCAACTAATTGATCAGGTACCATATTAACTTCTTTAGCAATTATTTCTAATAATAAACCGTAAGATGCAATGTTAAAGGGTAAACCTAAGAATGTATCTACTGATCTTTGATTCCACATTAAAGAAATTGCTCTTCTTGGTATTCCTTCTGCATCCATATGTTCATGAAAATAATCTGTTGATCTATTCATTGGTATTCTATTATCGTTGTAGATATCTATCCTTTCATCTAGATTCAACTCTCTTGTATAAACTTGAAATCCGTAATGACACGGTGGTAGAGTCATCTGGTCTAATTCACCAACGTTCCAAGCATTGACCATTAATCTTCTACTATCTGGATTTGTTTTAAGTTCGTTAATTAAGTTAGCGATTTGGTCTATATCTGTGTAATTCCATTTTCTCCATTGTGCCCCATAGATAGGACCTAGCTCACCCCACTTTTCTGCAAACTCATTATCTGTTTTAATTTTGTTGATGAACTCGTTTTGTGATAAAATATCACCCATAGGAATACCGGGTTGCATATTTACTTTAGTTACATACTTCTTATATGCATCCCCATTCCAAATATTACACCCGTTATCAACTAAATACTTAATATTAGTATCTCCTTTTAAAAACCACAATAACTCTGTTACCATAGTTTTAAATGCTAATTTCTTAGTTGTTAGAGCAGGAAATCCATCTGACATATTATGTCTGATTTGTCTACTGAATACTGATAAAGTACCTGTTCCTGTTCTATCTTGTTTTTCTACTCCGTTATTTAAGATATCTTGTAGGAGTGACTTGTATTGTAAATCTAATTTATTCATTTTTGTTTATAAAATATATGTTATCTTTTTTCATATTATATGATACCCCATTCTCTGAAGTGATCATTATTTCAAAACTCCGACCCGACCATTTAAAATCAGGTGTTAGTTCAACTAAATTCTCTTCAGTTATTTGTACTTTAGTGCTCATTTTACTTAAACCCACTAACATTCTTCTATTAGTTTCTTTATCAGCATTAAGTTGATGTGTGATTGAAACTCCTTTAACAGTTCCTTTTACTTCACCACCGTATTTACTTTTATAAACAAAATCTAAACCTACTAGATCTTTTTGTAAACCCTTTAATATATTTTCAAACATACTAACTTTTTATTTTAATCGTTTTTACAACTTATTAGAGCTACTTCTGTTTCTCTACTCTTTTCTCTTGGTAGTTCAGGACATAGTACATCTTTAATGAATTGTTGTGCTTTTTCAAGAGTTGCAAATGTTGTCCTTGTTTTGTAACAATCGCCCATTCCACATTCGGTATGTTTAATATCCTTCCAATAGGACCACCATAAGAACTTCTTCCATTCTTGGATGTAATAGTATTCATGTTGAAGTTTACCACTCTCATTAAAGTATTCGTAATGTTTGATTCTAAAATCTGACATGTTTTTTATTGTATTAATTCAAATATATTTCCATTACTTGTTACTTTCCCAAATTTTCTATCAGTTACTACTGAACCATTAGAGAATGTTGTATCTAAACCATATACTTTTCTAGTACCTGTATTTACTATATCTTCATTGTTATGAATGTGTCCAAACATCATAAATAATGGTTTAACTATTTTTAGTTTATTTAATAGTGATTTATCACCACAGCATTCTAATCTACCATTTCTATCGTAAGCTAAATCTAAAATACCTTTAGGTGGTCCGTGTACTACAACTATATCACTATCATCCGGTATTGCTTTATCCCATACTCTATCTAGTTTATGCCTAGCTTTCATAAAAGCCCAGTTACCAAATAATGGTGTATATGGTGAACCAAATATTTTTAGTCCTTCTATCTCAACAGTTGTATTTTCAAGATAATGTATACCATTTTTACTAAAATCATCTTTAGTTACTAAACCTCTTTCAATAGAGGTATCATGGTTACCTGCTACAAATACTTTATGTTTAATAGGTAAATTACTATACCAATCTATAAATGCTCTTACCTCTGGTTCGTTATTATATGGGTCTCTTGGGTTACTGCAATCACCTGAGAATATAACTAGGT
>Ga0209555_10000971_pt1 | contig 23141 bp, 20 predicted proteins | sample SaaInl85LU_5_DNA_FD_184643 | JGI IMG/M metagenome (GOLD analysis project Ga0209555, IMG submission 184643) | Marine microbial communities from expanding oxygen minimum zones in the Saanich Inlet - ESP_85LU_5_DNA (SPAdes) (version 2) | ecosystem: Environmental > Aquatic > Marine > Intertidal... | reverse complement strand
AAGTTCAAGTACTTATGAACTTACTTTTGATGTGCCAACGAGTTTTGTAGTTCAACAATCTGATTCTGGAAGCACCCCTGGATCTGTAGATTTTGATGAGGATGATTTTTTTATTTTTAGGGTTGCTTACGACGAAACACTGACAGTTTTGGATCCTGAAAATCAACTTTTAATTGACACAAATTTCGATGGGATTTATGACAATAATATCGAAAAATTTACGGCTTTTGAAATTAGATTTAAATTAAATTCAGCGGTACTTTCTTCTGAGGATGCCTCTTTTTCATTTCATAGCAATCAAGCGAGTGGATTTAGCATAACATATATTAATAAATCGGATGCTGAAATTAATTCAGCGGCTTTTCGGCTGATTCAAACCTGTAGACCGATAGATTCTGATGGCGATATGGTTGTTGATGCATTGGATTTAGATAGTGATAACGATGGTATTTATGATGTAATAGAAAATGGAAACTCAAACTTAGATCTGGATCAAAATGGTCAAATTGATTCGGTTGAATTAAATGATAATAACTATGATGGTCGTCATGATGCTGCTTTCGATCCAGGTGATTTTGATGGAGATTCTGTACTTGATTTTTTAGATTTAGATAGTGATAATGACGGACTGTATGATTTGTTTGAAGCGGGGATTGGAATTAATAGTTTTGATGTTGACAATGACGGTCAGATAGATTTAGGGTTTCTAGATTCTAATATGAATGGTGCAGCAGATGTTTCAGAAACAAGAACACCTCTAGATTCGGATGCTAATGACACTCCTGACTTTATACAATTGGATTCCGATTCAGATGGGTGTTTTGATGCAGACGAAGCTGGATTTACAGCCACTTTAGGAATTTTAGATGGAACAGCTTTTAATAACGATGGGCTTGTGTCTGGGGGAGATGGTTATAATTTTGCAATAGACAGCAATGCAGACGGATTGTTTGATTATCAAGACTTCATTAGTATTGATCCAGTTGAAATAACCACTCCAATTGTTGTTTGCGAATCTGAAAACACCTTAATTTCTGTTTCTTTAGAAAGTACCTCAAACTCTTTTGATAGCATCCAATGGGAACGGAGTTTGGATGGAGGTTCAACATGGACAGATGTGAATGAGGTTTTAAATAGTTTTGAAGGACAAGATTCGAATGCCTTACAAATTTTAAATACGGAACTCTCTGTGAGTCAAAGCATATTCCGTGCTCGAATGGAACGAGTGGATTATGTTTGTGGACCAACTTATACAAATGAAGTTGAGCTTGTTGTAAATCCATTACCAGTAATTCAATCCTCCGCTGAGCTATTTCAGTGTGATCAAGATTTGGATGGAATCACTTTTTTCAATCTTAATGAGGCCGCTCAAATACTATCCTCTAATTACCAAAACGAAACCTTTTCTTTTTATTTTTCGCAAGCGGATGCTGAGTTTGGAGCTGTCTCTACAGCTATTTCAGACCCAATTAATTATGAAAATATAACGACAGATCCTTCCATTAACCCAAATACTTTATATGTTCGAGTAGAAACGGATTCTGGTTGTGCTTCAGTCGCAGTGTTAAATTTATTAGTATCAACAACGCAAATACCAGATACATTTTCCATTCCCGATTACAAGGCGTGTTTTGACTCAGATGACGGTTTAACTACTTTTGATTTTAGTGATTCTGAAGCGGTTATTTTAAGTCTATTTTCAGCGAGCCAATCTCTAACGGTTACGTACTATGAAACAGCATCGGAAGCATTATCAGAAACAAATCAAATCACAGATATTTCGAGTTATGACAACACCACTGGATTGAATCAGTCGATTTGGGTTCGAGTGGACTCGAACATAGATAATTCTTGTGTAGGAATAGGCTCGTACATCAATTTAATTGTAAACCCGTTACCGACAATTGATGTTCCTACGTCTAACCCCTTTTATTGTGTTGACGATTCCAACGTCTTCACTGTTGACTTGCCATTGGAGTTTGACGACTTGTTGTTAGGGACTCAGTCAGCAACTAATTTTTCGGTTCGTTATTATGCCACAATCAGTGATGCATTAAGCAGCAGTAACCCAATTACTACAGTCTCAAACACTTCTTCTTCAGAGTTGGTTTTTTGCAGAATTGATAATCTAAATACATTTTGTTTTGATATAGATTCTTTTACAATAGATTTTATCAACAGTCCCAAGGCAAGTTTAGTCCCTCCGTTTATAGACTGTGATACCGATAATGATGGTGTTTTTATATTTGACACTTCCGATTTAGAAACTACAGTTCTTGATGGTCAAACAACAATGTCAATCGATTATTTTGATGCTTTTGGCGCTCCATTAACAGATTCAAATGGTCTTGCTATAACAAGTCCATTTCCTTCTGTTTTTTCTACAAATACTAGCACGGTTCGCGCAATAGTTTCAAATGCTTTTTGTCCCGATGCTTTCGTAGATATTAATTTTACAGTTAATTCTAACACAGATTACTCCGTAGATGATATTGTAATTTGTGACGGTTCGTCAGAACTTTTAGAATTAGATTTAGAATATCCATCAAATGTGTATAATTATAGTTGGGTGTTGCCAAACTTAGATACCTATTTTTCTGCTTTACCTGAAATTAGTGTCAGTCAAACAGGGCCTTATAGTGTGACGGTCACAAACCCAGATGGAAGTTGTGCAAATACTCAAAGTTTTGAAGTTCTTGCTTCCGAGGGGCCAACACTGTCAATGGAGGATATTACGGTTGTTGAAGCGACCTCTAACAATTCTATTTTAATTTTAGAGTCTAATTTAGGGGCGGCCAATTATGAGTTTAAATTGATCGACGAAAATGGATTATTGGTTTCGGGCTATCAAGATGAGGGCTATTTTGGTAATCTAACAGGCGGGTTTTACACGCTATATGTAAGAGACGAACTACAATGTGAAGAGATTTCAATTACAATTCCAGTGATTTATTTCCCAAAATTTCTCACACCTAATAACGACGGTTACAACGATGTTTGGGAAATTAAAGGCATCCTTCCTAACAACTATAGCTCCAGTCAGATATATATATTTGATCGGTATGGGAAACTATTAAAATCAATGTCATTAAATAATAATTATTGGGACGGCTTGTATGATGGAGTACGCCTTCCTTCAAGCGACTATTGGTTTAGAACTGAGTTTGTTAGACTGGACGGAACTCTGCTAAGCAAACAGGGTCATTTCACTCTTAGATACTAACGACTTATTTTTACGACAGAATTCAATTTTAATATATAGATTAATTACTTTTGTGATTCAATCGATTTTAAATTATATTTTGAAACTAAAGAATACTCCGTTCCAGTTATTGTACGTTTTAAAGACAGTCGTTTTTTTACTTGTTTTTGCTGTTTTTTCATGCCAAAACTCAACTAAACTAGAAAAAGAAATATCTCAAATAGAGGTGGATTTAAATATCGAAAGATTTGATCAGTTGTTTGCTGCATCAACACCCGATGATCTTCCCGCATTAAAACAAAATTATCCATTTTTATTTTCTAAAAGGTATGCAGACTCCGTGTGGATTAATCGCATGAGTGATCCAATTCAACAGCTTCAAAACAGAGCGGTGGACAGTGTTTTTGAAGATTTTGCCAGTACTGAATCTGAAATATTTAATTTTTATCAGCACCTTAAATACTATAATAAAGCATTTAAGACTCCTCGAATGATTACGGTGCTTTCGGATGTTGATTACCGGAATAAAGTAGTGGTAACAGATTCTATTGTGCTTATTGCATTAGACACCTATCTTGGAGCAGAGCATGAGTTTTATGCTAGTTTTTATGATTATATCAAACAAAACTTAAATAAAGATCAAATTGTGTCAGACTTGGCAGCAGCTTATGCAGAGCGATTAATTTATCAACCTAAACGAAGTACTTTTCTAGAAGAAATGATCTACTTTGGAAAGCAATTATATTTGAAAGACCTCTTGATTCCATTCAAAGAAAACAATGAAAAAATAGGCTATTTTCCTGAGCAATACGAATGGGCTAAAGATAATGAGTTTTATATATGGCAGTACTTTGTTGAAAAGGAATTGCTGTATGAAACCGATCGGAAATTATTAGCACGTTTTATCATACCAGCTCCTTTCTCTCGATTCAATTTAGAATTAGACAGCGAATCTCCTGGGCGACTCGGACAATACATAGGATGGCAAATTGTAAAATCGTATATGGAAAACAATACAACTCCTTTACTTGAAATGCTTCAAATGGAGGCTACCGAAATTTTTAATAACGCAAAATTTAAACCAAAAAAATAATGGCAAAGACACATACTTCAAAGATAGAAATGACCGTAGAATTAGATGAGAATCGTGTCCCAGAACAGTTATTTTGGAGCGCTCAAGATGGCGGGGTTGCACATGAAGAAGCCAAAGCAATGATGCTTTCTGTGTGGGATCAAAAAAAGCAAGAAACACTTCGTATTGATTTGTGGACAAAAGATATGCCTGTGGATGAAATGAAATTATTTTTTCATCAAACATTAGTAACAATGAGTGACACCTATTTACGAGCCACCCAAGATGAAAAAATGACTGCGACTATGAAAGATTTTTGTGATTATTTTGCTGAGAAATTAGAACTTATTAAAAAGTAAATTACCACTCATTTAATCGGTTGGAATCCAACTTTAAAAAGATAAAAATCAAGATTGTAAAGCTCCAAAGTCCTGAACCTCCATAGCTAAAAAAAGGCAGAGGAATCCCAATGGTTGGGATGAGCCCCATTACCATCCCAATATTAATTAGAAAGTGAGCAAACAATATACTTGCGACTCCGTAGCCATAGACTCTGCCAAACTGTGATTTCTGTTGTTCTGCCAGATATAAAACTCTCAAAATTAAGATTAAAAACAGGAAGATAACGGTACTACTTCCAAAGAAGCCCCATTCTTCACCCACTGTGCTAAAGATGTAATCTGTGTGTTGTTCGGGCACAAAATTACCTTTGGTTCGCGTACCATCCATAAAACCTTTCCCAAAAGTGCCTCCAGATCGAATTGCCTTCTCAGACTCATTGAGATTATAAGAGATATTACGCTTCATGGTTTCCAATTTCACGGGATCTTTTTCCAAGCGTAGCCAAAGTCCAATACGATCTTGTTGGTGTTTTTGTAAGACATTATTATAGGCCCATTGAATTCCAAAACTAAGTCCAATACTGCAGATTAATACTGTCAAAACACCGCCTATTTTTTTCTTTTTACGTTTAAAAAACAGTTGGTAAATTAAAAGTAATCCAGTCAGAGTCAAACAAACGGACAGTGCAGAAAATTTTAAAGTCCCAGTTCCTAAAAAGGCTACAAAAACAGCAAATAACAAATAGTATTGTGGGATACCTTCTCGATAAAACACAAAAAACAAACTTGCAAATACAAGCGTGCTCCCTGCATCATTTTGTAATAGAATTAAACCTGCTGGTATCCCCACCAATATGGCTGCTTTTATCTGGTCTTTTTGTTCTTTAATATTAGTTTGTAAACCATTTATATATTTGGCTAGAGCCAAAACTGTAGCGAATTTAGCAAATTCACTTGGTTGTAAAGTCATTCCTCCAAGATCATACCATGAGATTGCTCCATTTATTTGCTTTCCAAAAATAAATAAACCTACTAAAGACAAAATAGAACCTAGGTAAATAATACTTGCAAAACGTTCATAAAACTTTGCATCAATAGCTAATATCAGGATAATTAATACAAACGAGCTAAGTATAAAAAAGAGTTGTTTCCCATAGGGCTTAGAAATGTCAAAATAAGAGGTAAATTCTCCTACTACTGAGGCTGACAAAATATTGAAATACCCAAAAACAACCAGTGCTGTAAAAACAATCACAGTGAGCCAATCTAATTGAAAACTAGTGCTGCGGTTCAGGTTCATTGATCATTTATTTTAAATGGTTTACCACTGTAGGGTTTGAGGTATTCATCTTCCAAACTCTTTTCGATGACTAAGCTTTCCATTCGTTTTAAAGTGACCTCCCCTTTTATATATTTTTCAATCATCAAACTCGCTATACGTCCCGCCCAGCGCGATCCGTAATAGCCATTTTCAACCAGAACGGCGATGGCAATTTTAGGATCATCTTTTGGTGCAAAAGCCACAAATATGGAGTGGTCTGTAAGCTGTTGTCTTACCCCATTAATTTTAGTGAAATTTTCGGCGGTTCCTGTTTTACCACAAATTTCTATTCCTGGAACTTTCAGAAAATTGGCGGTTCCTTTATTATACACATTATGCATTCCTTCAATGATGGCATCAAAATATTTAGGGTCGATGGACGTTTGTTTAGGGGTCGTGAAGTTAGGGTCCATGCCCTCAGCTTCAATAGATTTTATGATATGAGGGGTATAATAATGACCTTTATTTGCAATCGCCGCTGTCATATTTGCCAATTGGATGGGCGTCACTAAAATTTCTCCCTGCCCAATAGCATTTGAAATAATGGTGGTTGCACCCCATTGAAAGTCCGGATACCATTTGTCATAGTAGCTCCCATCCGGAATGTTTCCTTTTTTTCCAACGGGTAAGTCATTGCCTAAAAAATTACCTAAACCAAAACTTTTTATATGACTGCTCCAGATGTCCATGGACTCGGAAGCATTGCTATATTTTTCAATAGTTGTTCTGAAAGCCATCGCAAAATAGGAATTACAGGAATAGCTAATTCCAGAATCTAGATTTCTAAAGCCTCCACCACAATGACATTTCATAACCCTGTTGTTTTTTCCATAGACATATCTTTCCGAACAAATGATATTTGTTTTTGGAGTGATGGCATTTTCTTGTAAAGCAGTCAATGCGACTAATAATTTAAATGGAGATCCTGGAACATGCATTCTAGTAAGTCCTTTATCAATTAAAGGCCTGTGAATGGTGTCTAAATACAATTTGGTGTAGTTTTTGGAACGTTGGCGACCTACTAATAAGTTTGGATTGTATGAAGGAGCAGAAACAAGACTCAAAATTTCGCCTGTGCTTGGTTCAATAGCAACAATGCCACCAATTTTGTTTTGCATTAGCAATTCTCCATAGGCCTGGAGCTTGGAGTCGATGGTGATTTTTATGTCCTTCCCTGGAACTGGAAGGGTGTCAAATGCTCCTTGTTTATAGGCTCCAATATCTCTGTTGTAAATATCTTTTTGGATGTATTTTACCCCTTTGACTCCTCTTAGCTTTTTTTCATACGAGACTTCGACTCCTTGTTTTCCAATCATATCTCCTTGGCGGTAGTAAGAATCTTTCGCAATTTCTTTATTGTTTGCCTCAGCAATGTACCCTAATACATTGGCACCAATAGAAGTTTGATAATCCCTTAACGATCGTTTTTGAATATAAAATCCTTTAAATTTTCTTAATTTTTCAGAAAGAAAAGCATAATCTTCTTTGGAGAGGTGACGTAAGAATGGTGAGGGAAGTCGTGGTGAATAATTGTTAGCCCGCTCATAAGATTTTAAAAACGCATTCTTATCAATTTTCAATAAATTACAAAAAAGTATAGTGTCTAAAGGCTCAACTTCTCTAGGAATTACCATCACATCATAACTCGGTTGATTAGCCACCAAAAGGCTGTCATTTCTGTCGTAGATATAGCCACGTTTTGGGTAATGAAATACTTTTCGAATGGCATTGTCATTATCAATATCGAATTCATTGGCAGTATATATTTGTAAATAATACAAACGTCCAGTAAAACAAATTCCTGTTAGAATGACCAGCCCAAATAGAAGTATTTTCCTCATGTCTCTTTTCTGCTAAATAATGAACTAAAAAGTAAACACAGTATCAGCGTAAAAACACTTGAATACAAAGTTTGTTGGAGAATTAGAACTGATTTTGTTTCATCAAAAATAACAAGAGAAAACAATATTAAGTGGTGAATGACGATGAGTAACAAAAAGTAAACCAACCGCCTAGAAAATTCTACAGTGCTGAATTTTATAGATTGATAGTCGTAGGCCGATCCAAACGAAAATTTAAGAATTAGTGGACGGATATAAGCAATGACCACACTTGCTGCGGCATGGACACCACCAGAATCTAAAAATATATCGACAGTATACCCTAGTAAAAAACTAGTAAAAATAAACAACAATCGGTTGTTGATGACTGGGTATAATAACACAAAAATGACGTACACATAAGGGTTTATTTCCCCCATAAAATTTATGTTGCTACAAATCAGAACCTGAAGTAAAACTAGGCTTATAAAACTCAAAATAATTTTCAGTACACTATTATTGTTCATTGAAATTGTTTAAGGCTTTAAGCTCGTTAATGTCGTTGTTTTTTATAATGTAAACATGCTCTAGGGTTCTCATATTATTGAATAATTTTACGTCAATAATATAAAGGTCTTTTGTGTCATTAAGGCGAAAAGATTCAATACTTCCAACAGGGATATCTGGAGGAAACGTAGAGGAGTATCCGCTAGTGACAATTGTATCTCCTACGGACAATTTTACAAGGTCTTGTATGTCTTTTAATTGGGTGATTTCAGGCGATTCACCATCCCAACTTAAGGTTCCAAAATAATTAGTTTTTTTTAACTTTACATTGATGCGACTGTTTGTGTTTAAAATAGATAAGACTCTAGAATAGTTTTTAGATGTTCCATCAATAACACCAACAATACCTTTTGAAGTGATTACGCCATAATCTTCTTCAATTTGATCGTTTTGGCCTTTGTTAAGAGTTAGATAGTTATTTGGAAGGGAGTAACTGTTTTTGTAAATCAGACTTGGTTGTAATTCATATTTGTATTCTAAAAGTGTATCAACGGTCGCTGTTTTTTTTTGATTAAAAACGGTCATTCTCAAGCGACTGTTTTCTTCTAAAAGGATTTGATTTTCTTTTTTGAGATTGAAGTATTGGGTAATGCTATGAAAGGTAGCGTAAATACTGCCTGTGATTTGATTGGAGGAATTTAAGAACTTACTTCGTTGATAGTCATGTGATTGAATCGTTAGTGAGAGTGCATAAGAAAACAACAACAAAAACAAGACAAATGTTTTGTTTTTAATGAAGAAATTAAAAAGTTGTTGCATTACTTAAGAGCTATTTTATCAATACACTTTTATATTTTGTAATATTTTTTAAAACAATCCCAGTTCCTCTCACGACAGCTCTTAACGGGTCTTCTGCAATGTACACAGGCAAGTCTGTTTTTTTTGACAATCGTTTGTCTAGCCCTCTTAACATCGATCCGCCACCAGCAAGATAAATACCTGTGTTATAGATGTCAGCTGCCAATTCAGGGGGTGTTTGTGAGAGTGTTTCCATAACGGAATCTTCAATGCGTAGAATCGATTTATCTAATGCCTTAGAAATTTCTCTGTGAGTAATTTGAACCTGTTTAGGTTTTCCTGTCAATAAATCTCGTCCTTGCACATTCATTTCATCAGGTGGAACTTCTAAATCTTCAGTAGCTGCACCAATTTGAATTTTTATTTTTTCTGCAGTACGATCTCCAACATACAAGTTATGTTGTGTTCGCATATAATAAATAATATCATTCGTAAAGACATCTCCTGCAACTTTGACAGATTTATCACATACAATTCCACCCAGTGCAATCACGGCAATTTCGGTGGTTCCACCACCAATATCGACAATCATATTTCCTTTTGGTTGCATGATATCAACGCCAATACCAATAGCTGCTGCCATGGGCTCATGAATTAAATACACTTCTTTGCCATTGACACGTTCAGCAGATTCTTTTACCGCCCGCATTTCTACTTCTGTAATTCCCGAAGGAATACAAATCACCATTCTTAGCGAAGGTGTAAATAATTTATTTTTGAGTGCTGGAATACTTTTAATAAATAAACTTATCATTTGCTCGGAGGCATCAAAATCAGCAATCACCCCATCTTTTAAAGGCCGAATTGTTTTGATGTTTTCATGCGTTTTTCCTTGCATTAAGTTTGCTTCTTTTCCGACAGCGATAATTTTTCCTGAAACGCGGTCTCTAGCAACAATAGATGGACTATCAATTACAACTTTGTCATTGTGAATTATTAATGTGTTGGCGGTGCCTAAATCAATGGCTATTTCCTCGGTTAAGAAGTCAAAAAATCCCATATGGTAAAAAAGTTATCAAAAAATATTAAAGTATTTTGCTACTTTGTAAAAGTACTAAAATAAACGTTAGTTTTAAAATAGCTTTTATTTAAATATTTTAGTGTTTAAAATGACGTGTTTTTGTAAAAACCATCGCCATATTGTGGGCATTGCAATAGTCAATACTTAACTGATCTTTTATACTTCCACCTGGTTGAATGACCGCTGTAATGCCTGCATTTTTTGCTATTTCTACACAATCAGGAAATGGGAAAAATGCATCACTGGCCATCACGGCACCGTTTAGTTTAAAATTAAAAGAATTTGCTTTGTGGATGGCTTGATTTAACGCATCAACACGGCTTGTTTGTCCTGTTCCACTCGCATATAATTGTTTGTTTTTTGCTAAAACAATGGTATTTGATTTGGTGTGTTTACATATTTTAGAGGCAAACAATAAATCTTCTACCTCAGAATCTATTGGTTTGGCCGTGGTTGCGTTTTCTAAGATATTTAGCGTATCAGTAATCCTATCTTTTTCCTGAACCAAGATACCATTCAAACAGCTTCTTACACTTGTTTCGGGCAAATTAACGGTATTTTGAATTAATAAAATTCTGTTTTTCTTTCCTTTTAAAAGAGCTTCTGCATCTGAACTAAAAGATGGGGCAATAACTACTTCACAGAACAAACTGTGAATTTCTTGAGCAGTTGCCAAGTCAATTTCAGTGTTTGAAATCAAGACGCCTCCAAAAGCAGAAACAGGATCTCCTGCCAAAGCATCTACATAGGCTTGGTGTAAGGTATCTCGTTGTGCAACACCGCAAGCATTGTTGTGTTTTAAAATGGCAAATGTAGGTGCCTCATCATAAAATTCGTTCATAAGATTCACGGCCGCATCTACATCCAAAAGATTATTGTAACTTAATTCTTTTCCATGAATTTTCGTAAACATAGCTTCAAAATCTCCAAAGAAATACCCTTTTTGGTGGGGGTTTTCTCCGTAACGAAGTACATTGCCTTGTGTTTCACTAATTTTTAACACGACCTCTTCTTTTTCACTATTAAAATAATTGAATATAGCACTGTCGTAATGCGATGATACATTAAATGATTTGGTTGCAAAGCGTTTTCTGTCTTCAATCGAAATACGACCTTCATCTTCAGAAATGAGAGCTAAGAATTCGGCATAATCTTCTACAGACGATACACATATTACATCTTTATAGTTTTTGGCGGCGGCACGAATTAATGAAATTCCTCCGATATCAATTTTTTCAATAATATCTTTATGGCTTGCTCCAGAAGTAACTGTTTTTTCAAAGGGATAAAGATCCACAATAACAGCATCGATTTGTGGAATTGAAAACGATGTCATTTCTTCTACATCTTGTGCGTTATCTTGACGATTTAAAATGCCACCAAATATTTTTGGATGTAAGGTTTTGACACGACCTCCAAGAATAGAGGGGTAATCAGTGATCTGCTCTGCAGGAACGACATTAATCCCTAAGTCGTTGATGAATTTTTGAGTACCTCCTGTGGAGTATATAGTAACGCCTTGAGCGTTCAGTTTTTCAACAATGGGTGCAAGCCCCTCTTTACTAAATACCGATATTAAGGCGGATTTGATTGTTTTGCTTTGGCTCATTTTAAAGTCTAAAATTAAAAAACAAAAATAGGTAATAATCAAAGAATAATAGAATTGAAATCCCTCTAAAAAAAAGGTTTTTTCAACCAATTCATAGAGTTATCAACAACTATAAAAGAGTCGCAACGGAATTACACACAAATTCTAAGAAGCGTTCATCGGCAGCTGTAAAAGGATCAGCTGTGTTTGAATCAATATCGATTTGACCAATATTTTTTCCATCGACAAACAATGGAACAACAATCTCAGATTTAACGGTTAAACTACACGCAATATAATTGTCTTGGGCTTTTACATCGGGCACAACAAAGTTTTGATTGCTAACAGCAACTTGTCCACAGATGCCTTTTCCAAATGGAATAATGGTGTGATCTGTTGGTGTGCCTGCATAGGGACCAAGTTTAAGTTCATTTTTATCTCCGTTTTTAAAGTAAAATCCTACCCAATCGTAGTAAGAAACTTCTGATTTTAGGAGTTTACAGATGCTTAGAAGTGTGGCTTCAATGCTTGAAGATTTTTCTATTAAAGACGAAATTTGCGGTTTGAGGTGCTCAAAATTCATAATATAATTTTTGTAAAAGTAAAAAATCAAAACAATAAACAATAGTTAAAGTTCTTATAATATTAGCGGGGTTTACTCTTTGATTTTCTAAAAATTCATAACTTTGTGATATGAAACATTCGTCTTTCATAAAAACAATTTCAACATTCATGGCTTTAGCTGTGGTGTTGGCTTCTTTTTCTTTTAAGATAGAGCAGCATTTTTGTGGGTCAAATTTGGTAGATGTTTCTGTACTTTCCAAAGTTGAATCTTGCTGTTCAAAAGGAGTCGAAAAAAACAATTATCAAAAGATTTCAAAACAATCTTGCTGTTCAAATATCAGTATTGTTGTTGAAGGGTTTGAAAACTATCAAACAGTTGTTGTTACAGAATTTATAACATTTTCAGATTTTGTAGTAAAGCCATCTCTTCAAATTCCCATTGATTACATTTTTGAAACATTAGAAGACGTTTCTTTTTCCGACTACAACCCGCCACCACTGATTTTTGATATGCAAGTGCGCGATCAAGTTTTTCTTATTTGATCTAGAATTATTTTTTGACTTCCAAACAACATTTGGGAGTGTGTTGTATGCACTAGTATGCATCCCCAATTCTTTAAAAATAATTTTAAATTTATAATAATGAAAAACCTATTCATCATACTATTATTCATACCCACTTTGTTTTTTGCACAAGACAACATCAAAGGAATGGTTATGGAACCCTCTCCACAAGGGAAACACCTTCCGTTAGCTGGCGCTAATGTCATTTGGGAAGGAACAACGGAAGGATCAATCACTGATATTGAAGGAACTTTTTCTTTGAAATATAATCCTTCCTATTCAAAGTTAATTGTTAGTTATGTGGGATACAAAACTCGAATTATTGAAATCAAGAACCCAAATGAATTTGTTCATGTTTTGTTGGATCTAACCGATGATTTGGATGAGGTAACCGTTACCACTCGAAAAAAAACTACAGCAACCTCTTTTCTTTCTTCCCAAAATATTTCTTCCATAAGTAGTAAAGAACTTTTGAAAGCCGCTTGTTGCAATCTCTCAGAAAGTTTTGAAACCAATCCGTCTATTGATGTCAATATTACGGATGCCATCTCAGGCACTAAACAAATTAAAATGCTCGGTTTAACCAGCCCTTATATTTTAATTACAACCGAAAATATCCCTTCAATTCGTGGGGCGTCTCAGACCTATGGGTTGAGTTTTATCCCTGGAACTTGGGTTGAAAGCATCCAAATCACTAAAGGAGCAGGGAGTGTTGTGAATGGTTTTGAAAGTATTGCGGGTCAAATCAATGCTGAATTGGTAAAACCAACCCTTGACAATAGAATTTTTGTTAATGCGTATGGATCGTTGAATGGTCGAATGGAACTTAATACCCATTTTAATACCAAATTATCAGATCAATGGAGTACAGGCTTGTACGTGCACGCAAATAACAGATCGCAAAAATTTGATAGAAATAACGATTCATTTTTAGACATGCCATTGTCTAAGCAGCTAAATATTATGAACCGTTGGCAATATTCAAACCTTCAAAAAGGGTTGATTAGCTTTTTGAATGTACGCTATTTAACGGACGAGAAACAATCCGGTCAACTCGATTTCGATCCTCAAACAGATCGGTTTTCAAACACTCTTTGGGGAAGTGAAATTGCAACCAAACGCTTTGAGGTGTCTTCGAAATTTGGGTATGTCAACCCCGAAATTCCGTATCAAAGTTTAGGACTTCAATTGTCGTACAGCAATCACGATCAAATCTCTTATTTTGGATTAAATCAATACGATATACGTCACAAAAGTATCTACTCCAATCTGGTTTACAATTCTATTATCAGCGATTCCAGACACAAGATCAAAACAGGTTTAAATGCCACGTATGACGATTATAATGAGACGGTCAATTCGGAATTATACGATAGAAATGAACGCTCTATTGGTGGTTTTTTTGAATATAGTTTTGATAATTTAGAAGCCCTTAACTTAACCGCAGGAATTCGTTTGGATCATCATAATTTACTGGGAACTTTTGTGACTCCAAGAGTGCATGCGCGCTACACACCATGGGAAAAATCGGCCTTTAGAGTATCGTTTGGACGTGGCAAACGTGCTGCAAATATTTTTACTGAAAATCAAAAACTATTTGCAACATCAAGAGCGATTAACATTCAAAACACCGGCGGTAGTATTTATGGTTTAGAGCCTGAGATTGCATGGAATTATGGGGTGTCTTTTTTACAAGGGTTTAATTTGTTTGATCGAAAAGCAGATTTTACTATAGATTTTTACCGAACTGATTTTCAAAATCAAGTCGTTGTTGATTATGAGAACCCTTATGAAGTCAACTTTTATAACTTGGACGGTTCTAGTTTTGCAAACAGTTTTCAAGCGGAATTTAGTTTGAATGTTTTGGAACGAATGGATTTTAAAACAGCCTATAAATTTTACGATGTTAAGACCCAGTATAAATCGGGTAAACTCAATAAGCCTTTAACCTCTCAACATCGTGTATTTGCAAATTTATCATTTGAAACTGCTAAAACAAATAAAGGAGGAGTGTGGAAATTTGACACGACTTTTAATTGGTTTGGAAAACAGCGTTTTTCATCGACAGCTGCCAGTCCAGAAGCGTTTCAGTTGCCAAGATATTCACCAGCTATTTCCACATTAAATGCACAAATTACAAAGGTGTTTTCTAAAAGTTTTGAACTCTATATTGGTGCAGAAAATATAACCAATACCACTCAAAAAAATCCAATTATAAGCTCAGAAAACCCTTTTGGTTCAAATTTTGATACTACATTTGTGTACGGGCCAATATTTGGGAGTACCTTTTATTCAGGCTTACGTTACAAACTAAATTAATAACTATAGACACATGAAAACAATTTTCTTATCACTCACTCTTTTTTGCATCACAACTATTAGTTTTGCTCAAAATAAAAATGCGAGAGCTTCTATTGAAGTTGACGGCGTTTGTATGATGTGTAAAAATCGTATTGAAAAAGCGAGCCTTAAAACAAAAGGCGTTAAATCTGCTGTTTGGAATGTAGAAAGCCATGAGTTAAAACTCATATTTGATGAAAACAAAACGGATCTCACAACCATCCAAAAAAACATTGCAGCTGTTGGGCACGATACTCAAACCCTCAAAGCAACTGATGAAGCTTATGACAGCGTACACCCTTGTTGTAAGTATAGAGAAGATGCCGTTGTTGAAGAACATAAATAGTATTCAAGTTTTGCACACAAAAAAAGCTCCTGAGTTAACTTTTCAGGAGCTTTTTTGTTTGTAGTTGTAAGTGATGCTTACATCATTCCTGGCATTCCACCACCTCCCATAGGAGGCATTGCAGGAGCATCTTCTTTAATGTCAATTAAAGCACATTCTGTGGTAAGGATCATCCCTGCTACAGAAGCTGCATTTTCCAAAGCCACACGTGTCACTTTTTTAGGGTCAATAATTCCTGCTTTAAGCATATCTACATACGTGTCGTTTTTGGCATCATAACCAAAATTTCCTTTACCTTCAATAACTTTATTAATCACTACACTTCCTTCGCCACCTGCATTTTCTACAATGGTACGTAAGGGAGCTTCAATCGCTTTAGATACGATTTGAATTCCAGTGACTTCATCCAGATTGGCAGTCGTTAGTTTTTCGAGTGTTTTTTGAGCTCTTACAAGTGCCACACCACCACCAGCAACAATTCCTTCTTCAACAGCGGCTCTTGTTGCATGAAGTGCATCATCTACACGGTCTTTCTTTTCTTTCATTTCAATCTCACTAGCGGCTCCTACATAAAGCACTGCAACACCCCCTGCCAATTTAGCCAAGCGCTCTTGTAGTTTCTCTTTGTCATAGTCGCTTGTAGTCGTTTCAATCTGCGCCTTGATTTGATTCACACGCGCTTTGATATTATCGGCTTTTCCAGATCCGTTGACGATGGTTGTGTTGTCTTTGTCAATCGTCACTGTTTCTGCGGTTCCTAACATGCTCAAGTCTGCATTTTCTAAAGAAAATCCGCGTTCTTCTGATATCACAGTACCTCCTGTAAGAATTGCGATATCTTCAAGCATTGCTTTACGACGGTCTCCAAATCCTGGTGCTTTAACCGCAGCAATTTTAAGACCACCTCTTAATTTGTTTACGACTAAAGTCGCTAAGGCTTGCCCATCAACATCTTCAGCAATAATTAAAAGGGGGCGTCCAGATTGTGCAACAGGCTCCAAAATTGGAAGGATTTCCTGAAGGTTTGAAATCTTTTTATCAAACAATAAAATATAAGGATTTTCTAAGTCGACAATCATTTTATCGGCATCGGTTACAAAGTAAGGACTTAGATAACCTCTGTCAAATTGCATTCCTTCTACAATATCTACATATGTATCCATCCCTTTTGCTTCTTCAACGGTGATGACGCCTTCTTTTCCAACTTTTCCAAATGCTGAGGCAATAAGTTCCCCTATCGTATTATCGTTATTAGCAGAAACAGAGGCTATTTGTTGGATTTTTTCTGAAGAATTTCCAACTTTCTTGGCTTGTTTTTCTAAATCGTTGATGATGGATGTGACTGCTTTATCAATTCCACGCTTCAAATCCATTGGATTTGCACCGGCAGCTACATTTTTTAATCCTTCTTTTACAATTGCTTGTGCTAAGACGGTTGCCGTTGTGGTACCATCTCCAGCCAAATCGTTGGTTTTGGAAGCCACTTCTTTAACCATTTGAGCACCCATATTTTCAAGAGTATCTTCCAATTCAACTTCTTTTGCAACAGAAACTCCGTCTTTTGTAACTTGTGGTGCTCCAAAACTTTTACTAATAATCACATTACGACCTTTAGGTCCTAAAGTAACTTTTACTGCATTTGCAAGTGCATCAACGCCGCGTTTTAATCCGTCACGTGCCTCTATATCAAATTTTATGTCTTTTGCCATTTCTTTTATTTTTAAAATTAAACAATTGCAAGAATATCACTTTCTCGCATGATTAAATAATCAGTTCCTTCGAGTTTTAGCTCTGTGCCAGCATACTTTCCATAAAGCACTGCATCGCCTACTTTAACAGTTGTAGGTTCCTCTTTTGTGCCTTTACCTACAGCAACTACAATGCCTTTTTGAGGTTTTTCTTTCGCATTATCAGGGATGATAATTCCTGATTCAGTTTTTGTTTCAGCCTGCTGCGGTTCTACAAGAACTCGGTCAGCTAATGGTTTGATGTTTAAAGCCATATTTTTAATTTTTTGTGTTGTTAAATTTTGTTAGGTTACTTTCTAAAAGTGTGCCAACCAGTTTAAACTGACAAACTTTCAGAAATCAAAAATGTCAACGTTGTTAGCGTTGACATTTTGTAGTTTTTTTTAAGCATTTAATTACTCTGAATCTGTTGCTTCTGGCGTTGAGCTTGCTTCAGGAGTTGTTTCTTGAACAGGAACTGCTGCAGGTTGAGATGTTGCTGGTGTTGCATCTAAATCGAGTGCCTTAGATTCTTGACTGTTGTTTGGGCTAACAATAGCGACATTAGATAATAAAATGAGAGCTAACAATAATGTTGCAAGTGCCCATGTGCTTTTGTCCAAAAAGTCGGATGTTTTTTTAACCCCACCAACTTGTTGTGTTCCACCACCTCCAAATGAAGAAGACAATCCTCCACCTTTTGGGTTTTGAACCATAATGACAACGACAAGTAGAAATGCTACGATGACGATAAGAACTAGAAATATAGAAAATGTACTCATTATAAATTATTTTTTTCTTGTAAGACTTTTATTGCTTGAATTTGGTCTGCAAATAAACTACTTTTTTCTGGATATTTCAAACTTAAAATACGGTAAGACTGTATTGCTTTATCGTAGTTTTTTTGCTCTACGTAAATTCTTGCTAAAGTTTCGGTCATTAAATCCTCTGTTTCAAAGACAGAATCTTCCGCAATATTGATGAGTTTTGAATTTTTATCGAGTGGCTTTAGTTTAGGTTTGTTTGAAATAAATGCATCGATAAGTTCAAATTTCTTATCGCGGCTTGACTCTTCTTCAGGTTCAGATAATTCGGAACGATCAATTGGTTTTTTTTGTGTGATACTAAGCCATTCAGAAAATGAAAAGGTTTCATTTTTATCAAACTGTAAGGGTTTTCCAAGCTCTAATTTTGATTCAGAAACATCAATGACCGAAGAAGTAGGCGTCGAGATGTCTTGAAACTCTTCAACTTTAATTGTTTTGATTTGATCAAAATTTTGTTTGATATGTGTTGAGATATCATTTTGTAAAAATACTTCAGAGGTAATAAAATCAAACAATACGGAGCGATCTGTTGTATAGGCAGCTGTTGTTTTAAGTTCTTGATTGTACTTGAAACTTCCTAGGTCTTTTAAGCCTTTTAAGTAGAGGGCTCTGGCGGATTGGAAATAAGGAAACTCTTCGATTATAGCAGATACCTGGCTGACTTGCTCTTTGTTTAAAGCTGATGGATGGTGTAATAGATATGTAAAATCAGATGTTTTCATAAGCTTACCAATTGGCTAAAGATGCATTTACTACATCTTGTGTGATGCGATCAAAAATCTCTTCAATTGCCGTGGTTTTCTGCGATCCGACGAGTTGAGCACTGCCTTCATAATCATAAAAAAAGGAAAATCGTTTTTCAAAATCAGCGTCTTCATCATTTCTGTTTGTAAAAATCACATTTACACTAATTGTCAATCTGTTTTGTGCGGCAGTATTGCTAGAGGTTGCTGTAGTTGGTGAAACCCTGTACTCAATAATTTCACCTTCATAAACAATATCTCCATTTGATTGGACAAGGTCTAAGTTGGTTTGGTTTAGGATTAAATCTTGTAGTGCTAACGTAAAATCACGATCAATCCCTGGCTCAACAATTGCGGCGGTATTTTGAAAATAATTCACTTGAAAGGTCTTTGTGTTGGAGCTTAAAGAAATGCCTGTAAAGGAGTATGCGCCACATCCCAATATTAGAGTGAAAACACTGATAAATAAGCTGTATTTTAAAACGTTAAAGGTCATATTGTTTTATTTTTCGATAGAGAGTCCGTTCACTAATCCCCAATTCATCTGCCGCTAATTTACGCTTTCCTTTGTGACGTTCAAGCGATTTTTTAATAAGTTCTAATTCTTTGTCATGTAGCGACAGGGTTTCTTCTTCCTCTTCAATCGCATCAATATAAGTAAATTTTTCTTCAGTATCTTTCACAATTTCAACGGTGTTTTCTTCTCGCTGTTTTGGAGGAAGTGCTAAAAATTCTGATTCTATTTCGGGTTCTGAAGTGTCTTCTTTGTTATATATTTTTCGAATTAAACCTTCGTTCTTTTTTTGAACATCGCTGTGGTTTTCGTTTTGCATTAATTCCATGGTTAGTTTTTTGAGATCATTCAAATCACTTTTCATGTCAAATAAAACCTTGTATAAAATCTCTCTTTCGGTACTAAAATCACTGTAGTTTTTATTTTTTTCTTGAACCGTAGGCAAATTACCTCCCATATTTGGCAAATAGGTTTTCAAGGTCAATACATCGATCATTCTTGAGGATTCTAATACAGAAATTTGTTCGGCCACATTTCGGAGTTGCCTTATATTTCCACTCCAACGATAATTGATTAGGGCTTCAATTGCTTGGGCGTCGAGTCGAATGGTAGGCATTTTATATTTTATAGCAAAATCACTTGCAAACTTGCGAAACAATAAATGAATATCATCTTTTCGATCTCTAAGGGGGGGGAGTACTATTTCAACGGTACTTAGCCTGTAATATAGGTCTTCACGAAACTTTTCTTTGTCAATAGCTTCATACATATTTAAGTTGGTTGCAGCTACAATTCTGACATCTGTTTTTAAAACAGCACTAGAACCTACTTTTATAAATTCACCGTTTTCCAGAACTCGTAACAACCGAACTTGGGTGGTGAGTGGAAGTTCTCCAACTTCATCCAAAAATATAGTTCCACCGTTGGCAACTTCAAAGTAACCCGACCGGCTTTGAGTGGCCCCTGTAAAGGCACCTTTTTCATGCCCAAAAAGCTCACTATCAATTGTGCCTTCTGGGATGGCACCACAATTGACAGCAATATATTTTCCGTGTTTTCGATGCGATAGTTGATGTATTATTTTAGGGATACTTTCTTTTCCAACTCCACTTTCTCCAGTAACTAAAACCGAAATATCTGTAGGTGCGACTTGGATGGCTTTTTCTATGGCTCGATTTAAGCTCGTGTCATTTCCAATAATACTGAACCGCTGTTTTATAGATTGAACTGTTTCCATAATTAATTATTTTTAGATAAACCAATCGCTTTTCCAATGAGGGTTGCACTTGTACAACTGCTTATTTTAACGTTCACAAAATCTCCTATTTTGTAGTGTTCTTTGGGGAATACAACAACTGTATTTTGCGCGCTTCTTCCAGACCATTCGGAAGCAGATTTCTTAGATTCTTTTTCTATCAACACTTCTACCGTTTGATTTAAAAACTGCTCAGTTCTATACAAACTATGCCTACGTTGTAATTCAACAACTTCAGCCAGACGTCTCTTTTTGGTTTCAAAAGGCACATCGTCTTTAAGCTTTCTTTCGGCCATTGTCCCAGGGCGTTCGGAATAGGCATACATATATCCAAAACTATATTTAACATCGTTCATTAAGCTGAGGGTGTCTTGATGGTCTTTTTCCGTTTCGGTTGGGAATCCACAAATCATATCATGAGAAATTGTGCAATCTGGAAGAATGGTTTTAATGTTATTAATTAAATCAATATATTCTTCTCTTGTATGCTGACGGTTCATTTCCTTTAAAATTCGGTTGCTTCCGCTTTGAACAGGGAGGTGCACATGGTTGCAAATATTTGGATGTTTTGCCATCGATCGGATCACGTCTAAGGACATGTCTTGAGGATTGGAAGTCGAAAAACGAAAACGCATTTTAGGGTGTGCTTTTGCACAGAAATCCAAAAGCTCTGCAAAATCAACTGCGGTTGCTTTTTGCATGTCTGTAGCCTTTGAAAAGTTTTTTTTAAGTCCACCGCCATACCATAAATAGCTGTCTACATTTTGTCCCAAAAGCGTTACTTCTTTAAATCCTTTGTTCCATAAATCATTAATTTCTTCAAGGATGCTTTGAGGGGCTCTACTGCGTTCGCGACCCCTAGTAAAAGGCACCACACAAAAGGTACACATATTATCGCAGCCTCTTGTGATGGATACAAATGCAGTGACGCCATTTGTATTTAGTCTAACAGGAGAAATATCGCCATAAGTTTCATCTTTAGAAAGAATTACATTCACGGCACTTCGTCCTTGATTCACTTCAGAAATCAGATTTGGGAGATCTTTATAAGCATCAGGTCCGACAACGAGGTCAACAATTTTTTCTTCTTCTAAAAATTTACTTTTAAGGCGTTCCGCCATACAGCCCAAAACGCCCACTTTCATTTTTGGATTGATGCGTTTTACAGCATTGTATTTTTCGAGCCGTTTACGAACAGTTTGCTCTGCCTTATCTCGAATTGAGCAGGTATTTACCAATACAAGATCGGCTTCTTCCAAAACTTGAGTGGTATTATAACCTTGTTTTGAGAGGATAGACGCCACAATTTCACTGTCACTAAAATTCATAGCACAACCATAACTCTCAATAAACAATTTTTTTGTGTTTTCCAGTTGAGGTGTAGTGGCTAGCTTTGAGCCTTGAACAGTTTCATCAATTAGTTTCTCCATAAAATTTTCAATATCTATTGAGGGACAATAAGTGTGCAAAGATACAATAATTTTATTTTTTATGACAAAGTGTCATGATTTTAGTATTTTATTTTGATTTGACAAAACAATCTCCTTTATTTGATGGCTTTAAACCTCAACAAATCTTAAAATTATGTATTCAGTTCAAACGTTATTAAACAAAATCCAAACCTCTAAATCAATTGATTTTGGAGAGTTATTTAATGAATCTCTAAGTTTGTACAAAAAAGTATGGGCACAAGGTTTGTTACTGCAGTTGTTTTCAATCGTTATTATGCTTCCTTTTTTAATCAGTTTGTACTTGCCGTATTTTTCACTTGCGCTTGATGGCGATTTAAGTCAAAATATTGGCACCGAAGATTTAAGCCGTGCTCTTATTGAAGACTACGGCACGTCTCTAATATGGATATATTTGTTAATGTTCGTAGTGGGCATCCTATCGTCTCTTTTAAACTTAGGATTTTATAGAATTGTAAAAGAAATGGATCATGGAAATCCTTTTGTGATGTCTGATTTCTTATATTTTTTTAAGGGGCCTATTCTAGCAAAGGCAATAGGGTTATTGTTAGCTTATACAGGGATTTCCATTTTAGCAGCCTTGCTTTGCTTTTTTCCTTTGATTTATGCAATAGTTCCTCTAATGTTTATGCTGCCAGTGTTTGTTTATAATTCTCATTTGTCAATTTCTGAAGTCATTAAGGTAACATTTGCATTAGGAAATAAAAAATGGGGCATTACCTTTCTAATCTTGATATTAAATATTGTTCTAATTTATGTTATTACGTTTCTAACATGCGGCTTGGGAGCCCTGTTTTTCAGCTGTTTTATATACCTGCCTCAATATATTATTTATAAAAATGTAATAGGATTTGATACGCCTGAATCAACACCTCAAACAATTGTCTAATAAGTTTTTAAGTTAAATTATAACCCCATTAAAAACGACTACAATTTGCAGTCGTTTTTTGAGTTGAAATAAAAATAAAAGAAAGAAATAAAAAAAATCATCTACATTTGTACTTCTTTTAAAAATAAGATATGGCTAAAAATTTAGTGATTGTTGAGTCTCCTGCTAAGGCA
>Ga0209555_10000970_pt1 | contig 23145 bp, 36 predicted proteins | sample SaaInl85LU_5_DNA_FD_184643 | JGI IMG/M metagenome (GOLD analysis project Ga0209555, IMG submission 184643) | Marine microbial communities from expanding oxygen minimum zones in the Saanich Inlet - ESP_85LU_5_DNA (SPAdes) (version 2) | ecosystem: Environmental > Aquatic > Marine > Intertidal... | reverse complement strand
TCCGTGATTGTTCTTTCCATTACTTGGTTGTCCATCCATCTTACTAATAACTTGTACATATCTTTTATTTTTTTAAGGTTAAGTAACGCTAGAGTCACATCTCAATCACATTACATAGTAAATATACGAAATATCTTTGGTTATTCCAAATCGTAAATGTTAAAGTTTTGTTAAAGTTTACTAACCTCAACCAATTCCTTATATAACTCGCTATCAGCTCCATAAGACATATACTCATCGAACTTTCTGATTTCATCAAGAATTCTTCTCATCTTACCTCTAACGAATATTGGTTCACCGGATTCAACTGTGAATCTTTCCATCTCTATGGCTGAACTGATTAACTTTCCTATTATTTCATCATAATTTCTCATATCTTATCTCTCATTTGATTACATAGTAAATATACAACATTTATGTGGGTTCTCCAAATCTAAAATGTTAAAGTTTTGTTAAAATTAATGTTGTTGAGTAGTGAGTTGAAACCTAACTTCTGGTAGGGTTAGGATGATTTCAGCCAATTACTCTTTAGGGACTCTTTAACATCGGACTTGCTCCATACCGATATACTTACCTCAACTAACAAAGCTAATATACGAATAACTTTTGTTATATACAATAGGGCAAATGAACTATTTTGTTATATTTGTAACAATCCTACTCCTTCCAGTGCTCTCAACTCTATCAACTCCCACCCACAACCACCCTAAAGGTACGAAAACGATCCGAGGTATACAACTTTTTCTTTAATTTTAACAAAACTTTAACATATCCACAATATTTGGTTTATCTCACCGAGCCCTAAATGAGAATATGACAACTCGCATCGGTGTTTTACTGAGAATCTTGCAATTACCTCAACACATTATACCCTCCCACCCTCCCTTAAAGATACGAAAAAAAATCCACATATCCTAATTTATTTCATGACAATGTGTCCGATGAGTACGATTTACGATTTTATCACCAATACTGCGGTTTCATTGCAAATACTTCATTTCTTTAACATATAGGGGGTACTGACGAGGTGTCATGTTAATAACGTGTTGATAACCTGTTCATAAGGTGTTGATAAGTGTGTGAAAACTAAGCGTAAAAAAAATTGGAGCAGACAGACACGTTCGTATGAGGCCTGATTATATAACGATATACTACTCATTGGGTCAAAAAGTGGGAGAATGTGCCACTACTTAATATGATATGGGGTGTGTTGTTCAAGTCTTTATAAGAGAGCCACAACCTCGTACTACCTTCTATGGGGTTATAGGGTAAATGGAGAGGTTAAAGTAGTCATAGTGTAATAATGTGGTACGGATTGAACTTACCGCTCCTTAAAACCCCTTATTTCAAACCATTCTCTCAGCCCTCTCAGTAGGATGTATTGCGTGCTCGGTGGGAGTATTGAACGTTGGGGAGTTGAGAGCAGAGCACAAAAAAAGAGGAGAGTATTTCTACTATCCCCTTATGGTTCCTTTCCCCTACTACTATGAGTACGAGGATGATTACTTTATCTTCTATCTCTTACATGTAGAGTATTTGATTGTGTATCTACTTTAATAGCATCATACGCGTTTAGTTTATGTACTATACTACTATTACTTGTATATGAGCTGATTATAGTATTATCACATGTACCGAAGTTCTTTTGAGTTAATCTCTTCCTCTTTCTACTACCTTATCGATTTCCTTTTGGATATCTTCTTGAGAAGTTGATTTTCCTTTTCTTGATGCTAGTTCTGTCAAGATTACCAATAGAAACATTTCGGGTATAAGATATTCTAATTCCATTCCACTTTTATGTAGAGTTATTCCTATGGTTATATACCCTACTATTCTAAATTGTTTTACTCTTGTCACTATTTTGTTTATCCACTTTTTCATAGTACGAGGTTTTCCTATTTTATTACTACATTATTACATTGTTTACATATATGATATCCACCATTTTGATTACCACTTATGTAGTTCATTTCTATATTACACTTATCACAAATCATATTCTATATTGTTTATTATAATACATATATACTATCAATAAAAAATAGGGTGAAAAAATTTCTTTAACGACTCATCGAACCGCACGAACAAACGAACGTAGTTGAGATATCGAGATTAGTTGAGGATATAAGGTAAAGTAATGAGTAGAGAGAGTAGACCTATAAGGGTTATGAGGATTACTTGTTTGATTCTATCGGGATTGTTCATAACGTTCTTGCGGGTTCGATTTCGTGGATTTGGGGTTCTTTTATAGTCTCCATCCATATAGTAGAATAATCGATTCATTGCTATATACGCTATAATGAGGATTCCAATGATTTGTATTAATGATACCATTGAGAATAAGTATTATAATCTATGGTATAAACGAGGTTTTTTCATCCACCTCATCAATATAGGAATGGTTATTAAAATAATTTGAGTTAATATTTTATTCTTAAAATCGTTATAAAATTGTTGTAAAAATGTATATCCCATATCCCACCAATAGATTAAGATTAACTACTACTAAATTCCATTGCTTTGCAATCCAAACTTGAGGGAGTGAAAGTACTGCTCCTAAAAGATAGGTAAATGCTCCCAAGCCTCCTACTTTAAGTAAATATGGGGACATCATAATAAATGCCGTTCCCATATACCCCAATCGATTACCCATTCGTTCCATTGGAGATAATCTTTTTTGGTGAACCATCATTCTTAGGATTCTTACCCACCATCTATATTCACAACTCTGACAGGTTTTCTTTTTGTTGGTTTTGAATTTACTATCTTTTTTCTTTTTACCACAAACGTTACATTTTCTCATCGTAAACTTGGCCTTTTATTGTTGGTGTGGTTTCTACTACTGATAATACTTTGATTATCGAATCCATTTTTGAAATGGTTTGACCAATTCCATTCTCATCCATTGCCGGTAGGTCAAAGGTAAGAGTAACCGGTGGATTCGTTCCATTTTCCATTAATGCGGTTACTTTAAATAATTTATATTTCATAGTTATAAGTATTTATCCCAATTTTTTACCATATCAACACTAACATTATCAGATATTTTAAGATAACATATACCGTCTCCATTCCATTCCCATTTGAAATTTTCACTTGGATTTTTGTTTATTAAATATGGATGGTTTTCCTTGATTAATTCAAACATTTTAACTGCAAAACGTTCGTATCCAATTTCGGTAGGGTGGCCACAAATTGGTGATATCATTTTTTCTGTTAATACTGAAAATATATTAATGGGTTCTTGGGATATATAATTATGTGATTTGTGAAAATATTTCATAAGGACTTCATATAAATTTTGAGTACTTAACAATAATAGATTGAAATTATTACTTTTACAATAAGATTCCATTGATTTTATATAAACTAATTGGTCAAATAGTGGGTCTATCTTCAAATTATTAATAAATTCAATATAACCCCCATTTAAAGATTTTGTTGGAGATTCTTCATTTTTATTAAATTGTGATGGTTGGAAGTTTCTAATCGTTCCTTCACTATAAAAGGAAAATCTACTTGGGTCTGTCAATAGCCAAATTATAGTAGTTTCATACTCTTCAAATTTATTATTATAATATAAATCAAAAAATACTTTCAATTGACCAGATGTTGATGAGGCGGCCTTACCAAGATTGATAACTTTATCATAACCCATTTTTTTACCTAATCGGTTTGGCCAACCAAATTCATGAAAATATGGTCTTTGAGAATTATAAAAATTCTCATCATGAGTTTCAAGTATTTTGGCTCGAGTAGAGGTTGTAGTAAATAATGACTCATTCCAACACCCAACTCCTTCGGTATAAGAACACCCTAAAGTTATTAATAGTTTTTTTTTCATTTAAATAATATTTTCTTGAACACTAATGGATATACCAAACTCTGAAAAATTATTATATAATGGTAGTAATATTAATCCTTTCAATATTGATTCGGTATTATCCTCAACATGTAATTCTAATGTATTATTTTTCTTACTAGAATTATTTTTAGTTACCCAACTCGGAATATTTCCAACTACGTTAGTAGTATTCCAAAAGTGAACAATTTTTTTAGACCACTCGATTATACTTAATTTTAATTCGTTTTGATCAAAATGTATATGGGGTATTAAACTGCCATGTTCTGCAGTTAATACAAAAAATATATTTTCACTAAAATTTTCATATAATTCTTCCTTAGATTTAAATAGTTTTGTAAATTTTCTAAATTTACCGCATGTATTAAATGAGATTAATTCGATTTCATTATAACCAAATAAATTAAAAACAGTCTGACGAGAACCACCCGGATGTATATCCCATGTATTATTAATTGGATTATAATGTACTCCCATATAATTTTTAAATTTTCTATCTGAATTTAAATATTCATAAGTCAACCAAACTAATTTACAATAACTTTCAATATTAGTTTGCCAATTTTGCCTATGATTATAATATACATCATCCAAATCAGTAAAATGAATACCTTTTTCAAAAAAATTTCTCATTTTTTGAAGTATAGTATCCAAATCAGGTAAATTTATTTCATCTTTTTTAAATACTGATAATCCAAATAATTCATTATCGTGTTTGTATTTATAAAATATATCTAAATGAGTTTCAATGTGGGGTAGTGTCTTATATACCATATCATTTTCAATACTTAAAATTTACTAATTTAAATTTAGATTTAGAATCAAACATTACCCAACCTAAACTGTGGCCTGCCCATTCCCATTCTACCGAGCTGATTGGTATTTCATTTTTTAATGAGGGATAATTGTTTTCTATTAGTTTGAATATATTTTTACTTATCTTTTCATAACCATGTTCATTCGGGTGATGACAAACTGCGTAATCAGTTTCAGTATCTAAATCGTCTAAGACACTGAATGGATTTGGAGATAAATAGTAATTAGAGGGATGGTAGTATTTTAACAAAGAATCTGCTAGTAACTCAGTATGTATAAGTAAGAGTGAATGATTTTTGTTCTCACAATATTGCTCCATACACTTTATAAAAAATATCTGCTCTAATATTGGATCTGTATCAATATCTTCTATAAAATCTATATACGAAGTAGCTATAGATTCCTTTGCAGCAAGATGTTCTAATCCTTTTATAGGTAAGTAGGGTTGTAGATTAGTAATCAAACCATGACTATAAAATGAGATTCTGGTTGGCTGAGATAGTAGCCAAATAACAGTTACATCGTAATCTTCAAATTCTTCTTTATAATATATCTCAAAAAATTTCTTAATTTGACCAGAAGTTGAACTACCACGAATCCCTAAATTGATCAATTTATCATATCTTAATTTTTTAGCTAATGAAAGTGGCCAACCATATCTATGGTATCTATCTGTTAATATACTCTCATCATTTTTAGTTAGATTTTCATCATTTGGATCAATATCACCATAACACCCAACTCCTTCGGTATAAGAACACCCTAAAGTTATTAATAGTTTTTTTTTCATATACTATGATTTGTTTTTGAAAAAATTATCAATTTTTTTAGTATTTTCAACTGTAATTAGGGTTCCACCGTCATCCGTTGAATTGAAGTTTTTTCCAATTGTACTTTTATGACCAAATGGTAGTTTTTTTATAATATTGTATAATTGATATGACCCAAGTGGGCTTGGGTGAGCATTATTAATTTCCTCATTACTTGCTTTAGCAAAAGAATCAATGGTTTCATAGTAATTACCCCAAAACCACGATTTTATTTTATATCCATTTGAGTGACTAAACGAAACAATATCATTTAAATCATTCCAAAATTCAAGTTGACACTCAGATGATAATATCCAATTTTTGTATAGACCATTTACCCACTGCAAATTAGAATTATTACCAATTCTTTCACTAATGTCTGGATTTATCCGAACCCATTTATTATCATAGGGGTATTCGTATCTATGTGGGTATGTGTGGCCTATATAAATTTCATCGGTTGGTTTCCAAAATTTCATGGTTTTTATAATTGTTCTTAAAATCCAAGAATTAGAGCGACCACCGTCCCCCATAATAACGGTTTCGTATTTTCCTATGCTATTATGTAAATCATCAGCAATATAATCAAACCAAAATTTATCTACATGGTAGGATTTATCATATGAATCACATTTTTCATAATATTCTTGAGTAAACATTGGGTCTGACGTGGGAAATGAATAGGAATCCCCGTATACCCATATTTTATTTGTATCGGAGTTGATTACTTGCCATTTATCATAACTTAGATTAGAATCTTTCCTCATTTTTTATAAATAACTATTTTATTAATTCTTTTCGGATTTCCTTTTCTAATGCTCTACCATAGATGAATGCTTGCTTTTCCCAAGGTCGTTCATTATAGGATAGTTCACCTGGGTTTTTAATAGTATCACCTTCCCATATGATATAATCACTTCTCTTTTGTAATTGCCCTCGTTCTGTCTGAAATAGGTGAATGAGTTCGTGAGCCATTACTTCGATGGATTTATCTCTACTCATGGGTTTCATAAAGATAATATATTGTTTATTATTACCCACGATGTATGCTTCTACATCATAATCACCAATTTTCATATCTTTTTTTAGCGGTTCTACCAAAATAGTAATTCCCTCTAATTCTAATTTATCCAACCCCACTTGAGCGATGGTATCTAAATAAGAACGTTCGGCAGTATTTCTTACTCCATTGTTATTCGAAAAAGATATAATCTTGAACGTCTGTTCCTTGTTTAGAGCCAGTATTAAGATTAATGTCAGTAATAGGATTATTCCTATTATTAGGAGTGGTTTTTTGTTTTTCATATGGTTCGTTCCAAGGTTCATTAAAGTATATAAATTCCATTAATCTTCTATTAAAGTTGATTCTTTATGTTTTTTTTCAATAGGTCTTACATCGACAGAGTCTTCCCAATCTATATCCATCCAATCCCATTCTCTATCACTATTTACCACGTCCGGCCTTCTTTACTATCTGTTTAACAGTATTTTTACCCTTACCAGTTTTTAGTTTACTTTGTTTGTCTGATGTGTTTGGTGATAATTTATTTCCAAAAAATTTACTACTCATCTTATTCTCCTTTTTTTAATACTACCCAAAGGGCTAAATAAACAATTCCTCCTAAAAAGAAAAACATTAATGTTCTCCATAATATCGGGTCTATTCCTGTGTGTTCACCCAATCCATGACAAACTCCACCAATGTATCCTTTTTGGGGATATCTAACTAATTTCTTACTCATCTTTCGTTTTCTCCTTTATTATATGTAATATTTTATTATAAACTTTGATATTTCCATCTTCATTTAAATGATTAACATCACCTCTGTTACTTTTAAATATGGATTCTAATTTTAGAACAGGAGCATCATAAAATTCATCAAAAAATGTCATGTGAATTGCATCGGGTGCTATTTCTTGTATTTTTTGATAAATTAAATTGGAGGTGAATTCAAAATACTCATTCCAAAATAAATCTTTATAAAAATTATAGGCAGTATCTAATAGTTTGGATGTTTTTCGTTTTGATTCAATGTCTGAGAATATCAAATCACAATTTTCATGTAAATCTCCTTTTTGGTAAGTTGGATGTTTTTCTATTGGTATTCGATATGATGAGGTATGTGATATAATTACAAAATCAAATTGATTAACATCTACACTTTGAAGTTGTTTATATATTTTATATTCACTTACTCCTGCTTGGGCCAAATTAGTTACTTTAAAATTCTTACAAAGTAAACTCGGCCAGCCTTTATTGGCAGATTTTATTTTCCAATCACACGCGAAACTATCACCCAATATCAAAATATTTTTACTCACTTAAATTATAGTTATTTCACTCTTGGGTTCTAAAAGTTCTGGTTCTGTAGGCTTACTATCAACTATTTCCTCAATTGGCAATGGGGTTGATTCCGAGATTTCTTCTATTTCCTCGGGTTCTTCTTCGTGGTAAACTTCTTTAACATATAATCTATTGGTGTTTGTCTGTGTGGGTGAACCACAATTCATAGAACATTTCATACACCTACCCTCTTCATGCGTTTTATCCCAGTTATTTTCAATAATATCATCAAAATATCCTAAAATAGTTTCTAGTGTATTTACTGCTAAATTAAATTTAGTTGGTGGTGAAAATAAATGTTTTAATTGTTTACCAATGGAACCTTGTTGATTTCTATCAAGTTCAACTCCAAGATGACAGCAAGGTCGTACATCTGCGTTTGCATTAATATAAACTTCAATATTTCCAGTATTATGTATTGCTTGACACTTTATATCGTACTTTTCTTCTTTTTTATATTTTGCGTAGTTTATTGGTTGTGGAATTAAATTACAACTATTATTAGAAGTATCTATTTTTAATGGAACCCCATCAATCTCACCATCATATGGTAAATCACTATTAGAGAATTGTTTAGCAGGTTCTAAGAGATAATCTAAATCACCAGCCTTTGTATACACTGGTATTGGTTTAGTTTTTTTATTAAAATAATCTTCAAACCCATATGGTCTCTTAAATAATATTTGTTTAAAATTTAATTCTTGACTAAGAGTTCTAGCATCTTCTATTTGATGTTCATTATGTCTAAAAACTAAAAATTCCCACTTGGCAATACCACCATTATCAGTAAAAGCTCTTACGTTTTCTATTAACTTACCCCACTTTACATTCCTTCGATATAAATCATTAGTATCTTCCAATCCATCGATACTAAACACAACTTCCAATTTACCATTCGAATTTTTGGAAAGCTCACCAAATTTTGACCATAAATCCGTTGAACGAGCACCCCCATTAGTTCTAACTTCTATCTGAATTTTGGGGTTATTTATATGAAAGTATCTTACAATTTCATATGCATCCTTACAGACCAAGGGGTCTCCAAAATTACCACAGAAATTTATAGTTCCAATCTTTTGTATTATATCAACTGGTATTAATTTCTCTACTTTTTCAATGCTTAATTCACTTAAATTTATAGATGCATTTCTGGATGGTTCCCCTAATTTATATCTTGGACAGTAAGGGCATGCTGCATTACACTTAGATGTCATTTCTACATGAAAGTGAAAAAGAGAATTATCATTTTTTAAAACATCTAACCACATAAAATTATATAATTTTTACTTATCTTTATTTTTTACCCAATTTTTAACTTTATCAAGTCTTTTGGTTAATGATTGTATAATTTCAATATTACCACCACCCAATTTTTGAGACTCTGATAATAAAGTTTCTTCTAATAATTTAATAATCTCTTTTTGTTTTTTCTTACTCATTGTTTTGTGTATATTATATCTAGTAATTCTTTTATAGTAATACAATCTTCATATCTCTCAAGGTCCTCCATTTCCGAGAGAAGAGTTTTTAATGACTGCTTAGGTATTAATTGCTTTATTGTTCTTTTTCTAATAGTACCACGATTATAACAATCCAAAACCCAACTAAGTGAGTTTAACCTCACTTCGGTAAAATTTAAATTTTCTATTTTTTCTTTCCAATAGAATTCTTCAGGTGTCATATTATTTCACGAGTTTCAGGTAAATATACTTTCTTTAATAATTCACTAATTGATAGATTTTTATCTATCAATTTTGATGCGATTTTGGTTAAAATATAATGTGTACTATTTAAGTTATATAAAAAATCATTATTATATTCTAATATATCTTTGTTTTTAAGTATAGTATTTTTTAAATCAAGAAAATTGGTATTAAATAAAATATCCAAATCTCGTAAAAAATGAGGAATTGATTTATCACTTTCTTGAGCATCCAATAGAGTATCTCTATACATAAAAAAAGATTTTCTATACCCCATCCTTGAATATGCGGTTATTATGTTTTTAGGTCCAATCAAAACTAGAGGATGATGGTGTGTAATTGCATCAAGTACATCAATTGGTAATTTTAAATTAGTATTACTATCAATGATATTATATATTATTGTAAAAAGTGTTTTATCATAAACATCAGTATCATTGGAATAATCGGTAGTTTGTTTACTAAGCTGTATCAAGGATTCATAATCATCAACCGTAATAGTTAAGTATTTTTCTAAATGGGTATATTTTAAAACTTTACAATATTTGAGTCCTTTATCAAAAATACTCTTAATTAATGGATAATCATATAAATCAAGTCTTACATTATTCAAATATACTTTATTTAAATTTCCACTTTCTACGAGGTATTTAAAAAGTATAAAGTTATAAGGAGTATCTATATTTTTAATATTAATCCGTATATCATTAAGATTATTAATATTACTAATATATTTTTCAATGCTAGTACGAGATTTATAATTTTCCTTTACATATGAATATTCATCTAATATATGAGATACAGTTCCATGTAATTTACTTTTAACATTAGCATTATACTGCGACATGTTCATGAATAAGTTATCAGAAAGAAATATTAATGAAGTATTTGATAATCCAAATAATTCAGTTGCAAAATGAAAAATATCTTCTAATGATATGAGTTCTTTAATGATACCCTGACTTTTTTTGTTTGTGTTTGGGTGACTATCTTTAAAATCATATAACGTGTTTTTACATAAAAGTATTATTTTAAGAGTTCCAGAATGAACCCCATCAAAAATGGATTTATCACTAAATAATTTTTTAAAAAATCCTTCAATATAAAAATCATAATGTGATTTTTTAGTTTGTATTAAATTAAATGTAATTATTTTATTTGAATTACCTGTATTAGTATAGTCAATAACATCGTTGGGATTAATTTCAAGTAAATTACTTAAATAATCACTTGGTTCTGCAACTAAATCCCCATCGTCAGTATAGTATGACTTATCAAACTTTTGAATTGAATAGTTATTTTTTATATAACTTTTAAAATTTTTATGTATTTCTATCATAAGATTACCAACTTATTTCCCAATCTTTAAATTCATCGGCGATACAATCTATTTTATAATCTTTCCTACCACCTTCAACTTCTTGTATTTTATTTTTAGCAGTATTTCTGATTCCATTCAACCCATGTGTTAACATTAATTGATTTCCTTGATTATCACCCTCTCGTGCATTATCCTCATTTACCCAAATATGTAAATTCATCTGTGAAAGGACCACTACTGCTCTGATAAATTCACCATTCAATTCAAAATCACCATCTTTAATGATTTCATTAATATCATGTACTATATCTTTAATTTCTTGGGAGTATTCCTTTTTATGATTGGGAATTTTCAATTCCTTTATCTGAATTATTGATAATCTATCAATAAGTTCTCCTAATGTGGGTAAGTATTTTCTCATATTGTTGTAACACCTCTTTTTTGTACAACCAATGTTGCATTTTTATTGGCAAGTTCTATCGATGAATCTATATTAGTAGTTCGAACATATTCATACGCAAATGAAGCCATCCAGGTGTCACCTGCTCCACTTAAATCTCTAACCTCAACTGAATTATCAACTGAGTAAGATTTTTCATTATACATACACCCCCGTTCCGACATGGTAACAATGAGATTATCTTTCCAATCTTCATATTTGGCACCATGTTCTTGACAACGTTCCCATTCTACCTCATTCATCTTAACAAAAGTATATCCTTTGAAGTTATTTAAATCAATAACTTTTTTGGTATCAATGAATGAAATTTTAGAACGTAGTCCAATTTCGTTAATGTCATCGTTAGTAAGAAATCCTTTATCATAATCAGCCACTACTATGGCATCATATGAATTGAAATCTACTTTCTTTATATCAAAAGAATTAGTAACTGAATCATTAGAATCCACTCTAAGTAACATCTGATTGGATTTATATTCTACATATCGTGTCTTGGTAATTTGTTCGTGGTTGGTTACGAGTTCTACTTTTTCTACACCAAGCTTACGTAAATTAGCAACTACGTTTCCAGCCATACCATCATTGGTAACAGTTTTAGATGGTTCAAAAACGGGTATGGGAGCCTCAGGATTTAACCTTTCACACCTACCATAGATGAACACATCTGTACAACTATCCCCTATAACTAAAATCTTCATCTATATAATCTCTAAACAATTCATACTGTTTTTTATTTCCTTGTACACCAAAGTGAACATCATGCCATTGGTTATTTACTTCGTCTGTCATAGTTTGTACACCATGTGTTTTAAAATAATCCAAATAAGAATCATAATCAAGTATATCTGGATAAAACATCCAACGCCCATCTATAAAATTTGTTTCTTTAGCATATTTTAATATTTTGGGGTCCAATGACCAGAAGTATAATTTCAATCCTATTAGTTTTTGTAGGTGTTTTATTATCTTGGAATATAATATAATTTCATATCTATAATATTCCATCTCATCTCTATATGTGAATATTTTATTTAAAGAATCAGAAGATAATTCATTTTGATGTGCATTATCTAACCTAATCGAAGCCAATTGTTTACCATCATTATCAACTCGCGGTAATCCAAATCGTGTAAGCATGGTCCATTGAACGATTACAATATCATCTTTTTTAAATTCAGAAGAAACATCACAAATATAATTAAATATATGATAATTTGAATTACCACCGGTTGCATATATTTTGTTATCTAAATTATAGTAATCGGATAAATATTTTTGATGAGAGTGTATATTCTCTATACCATACTTATCTATTAAAAAATCTTTAATTTGATAGCTCTCAGGACACCACTTTGGAATCATCATGTCCAGTCTATCTCTAATATCTTCGGTGAAAGAATCTCCAAAAGTCCATAATGTGTTTTTCATAAATTACAATCTTTCTTGTATCTTCTTTATCTTACTACACATTTCGTATTCTTCTTCATCAATAGCCCATCCCATGATTTTAGAAAGAGTATCTTCAATACCATCTTTCTTTACCACGAAATCATATGCTTTGGGCTTTCCTCTAAGTGAAAACTCTATTCTGGCTGCAGTCATTTCATCTTCATCCGAAACCAACAATTCCTGGACAACCTTAAAAAGAACGGGCATAAGAATTTGCTTACCAACTCCTTGTGTCCATTCTTGTACATCCGTTTCTCCTATATGTGCTGTGAATACTTTTTTATCCATTTATATTTCTACCTCAACTATTACCGAAGCTAAGTTTTCTTGGCCACTTGCTTCTGATTGGATTGCTTTGATTTTAAAATCACTACCCATGAATTGGATTTTACCACCTAAGTTTAAACAAGGACCTCCTTCAAAATCATACATAGTTTGATTACCATTCTCATCTTCAGAACCTCTTGATATAAGAGATTCTCCCATTATACGAATATGTGTAGCATCGATTTTCGTGTACACTCTATCGTTACCATATCTATTTGGTATTATTTCCATAACCTATCTTTTTAATTCTTTTACTTTTCGATTAAAGTAAAGTTCTACAATTACTTTGTTTCTCGTACCATATTGTTTAAAGTATAAATCCATGTAACGTTTCGTTGCATCTATATGTAAAATAGATGTCATGGATTCGATTACTTTAATTAGTTTTTTCACGAGATGTACCTCCGTTATTGTCATATCTATATATATTTAAATTATATTTTTTTAAATACCACCTATTCCGTACGACAGAATTTAATGTCCTTTGATAGCGGAATCTTTTTGGAATCATTAATATACCCATGGGTTATTAGCCCATTAAACATATTTATTGCAATATTTTTATTGCCAAGTAAGCCTGCATGTCCATCCACCATTTCTCCATTAGTTTCACTTGTGATATCAAGACCTTCAAATGAATAGTAAGATGCTAACCCCATACATGTACCATGTGGATACTTATTTTCCGTGATAAATTCTACTGATTTTTTATCTAAAAGGCTAAAATCAGTATTATCATTATATTTCGTAACTGGAAAATATGGATGCTGACCTATCAAATAATTAATACCAAGAGATTCTAAATATCTTATAAAAAAATTATTATTTCTCTGACAGTATTTTTCTCTATTTACCTGATCATATACTAATTTATGATAATCCTCTATTACTTTACGATTCTCGTCTATAATAGACTGGTTATCATCTTTATCATAAAAATATTTATGAGCAATACTTGAATATTTAGTATTAAAAGGTTCACTATCTTTAAAATTGAATATTACATAATCTTGTAAAGGGTTAAAATAAATTTCTTGCCTACCAACACCTGAAAATTCGAGTATAAATAAAGTTTCTTCTTTTTTAAAGTTCTTAGATTGTATTATATCATAAACATTTCTATACATCTTTTCATTACCATATCCACTTTCTGCATAATTATCAACTTTAATATCATGTGATTTTACAAGTTTATTTAATTGACCAGGCCATGAGAAGTTATACCGTGTTGGTGTTTCATTAAGATGACCATAAAGTTTATGTAATGTAGCTTTCTTTGCAGGAGAATCAAACTCATAACCACCTCCAGCAGTAAATGAGGTTCCAAATGTATATATTTTTTTTATTTTACTCATAGTGTGTTATATTATTCCTCTAATTTGCATTTCTGATTTTGATAACTGAATTTTACATTGGTCTTTATACCACCAATACATATCTTCAGTCGTACCTTTACCTCTTTGTTTTTCTAAACATTTTTCCCATAAATCAACTCCAAATTCTAATTCAAGTTGTTTTCTAAGTTCTTTTAATCGAACAAATTCTTCTTCTAAACCCTTCTCCATAAGTTTTTGTGAAGCAATCCTTCTCATCTTTGCATGTTGGTGTGCCTCTACCTTTCTATCCATAATATCATCAATCATAGATGTACTCATGAATTGATTGTATTTATTTTGGTAGTTTTGTTCTTCATCAACTGCTTCTCTTAAAAATGGAGAATACTCAAAATCACCATTTTGGATTCTGAGTAAGAGAGGTTGATTTGATTTTAATGGTTTTTTTCTATAAGAACCTTTTGTGTACCACCGAAACGGATTATATCGTGCCATAGTTTAAATTTAAGTGTTTATACAAACTATTAGTTTGTTTATTTATATAAAAATACGAAAAATAAATAGATTATACAAATTTATTTTTATTAATTTCTATTTGTCTTATTATTTCATTTGCAAGATTTTCGTTGGCCTTAGTAGTTTTATGATAATCGTTTATATCAGGAAATAGTCCATGTAGTGGTTCCATATTTTTAATACTACCAGGTCCAATATCCCACATATTTAGTATATGATACTCAGTTGGTATTTTAAATTTAACACTTGAAAAGAACATACCAAATATATCAACACTACCCATTCTATTTAATAACTTTGATATAGTAATAAATTCATCAACATACCAGTAATTTCTGAATTCTTCAAATTTTTCATACCAAGTCATCATTGATAATTTATCGATAGATGATAATGATTGGATGAATTTATTTTGTTCTGGGTTCATAGCATCTATAACAACTGCATCTCCCTTTACTTCATGTAATCCCAATTCTTTCCAAGAAATACTATGAGAATCATCTACTTTTATTGTTGAGTTAAAAAATACACCAAATTGATAAATAACTAGTGGATTTGGTAGAGATAATATATAATCAATATTTTTAATTAACTCCATCATTGTAAATGTCATTGTCATTCCAGGTTTACCAAATGTTTCATAAGGACAATCAAAAAACTCCCCTAAAACTTGTGGATATGATTTAAACACATATCCCCTATCGTTAAGTTTATCTAATATTCCATCGTACTCATAGTGTTCTCTCTCATTGGTCATACTATCACCAATACAAATTATGTGTGAATATTTCATATATTAATCTCCATTTAATTAAAATAATTTTGGAAGTATTCTTTGTTAAAAATACGAGTGAAGTTTTCAAACCCTATCTTTGCATTTTCTTCCCATGTACTTGGAGTTCCATCATCACTTACCCATTTGTAAGATTGAAATTCAATACCTCGTTGTTTACACACTTGAGCCAGTGCATAACACTCCATATCTACTATATTAGAGGCTTTGATAGATTCTAAGTATAAATCTGTATATTGTTCGTGGGTACTATCGTAAATCGTATCTGTGGTGAAACACTTGATACCTGTATTACCTAATTTTATACTTTTATTTTCACTCAATCCTTGTGTATCGAAATCATTAAATACTTCACCAACTTGAAGTATTCCACCAACTTTATGTCCTTTGAGGTTACCACAACTACCAAAATTTATTACCACATCTGGCTCCTCATTCCAAAGAATTTCGGTTAGATTTGATGCAGCATTAATTTTTCCAATCCCCACTTGGAAGATTGGAATACCATGTAATTCTTTCAACCCACCATGTTCTTTTGGTGAAGCTGATACTAATATTATTTTACCCATTTAATATTCTATGAGACACTTTACATCGTGTCCTTTTTTAATTCCTATATCTACTAAACAAAGTTTACCAATTACTTCATATCCACTCATCTTACAAAGTTCTTCTGCAGCATCCATAGTTCCACCCGTAGCATAGACATCATCCACTAAAACAACTTTACCTTTACCTGGTTTCATTTCAATGGTTGCTGAACCATATTCTAAATCGTATTCAACTGCATGGAGTACATGATTCCTATCAGGTAGTTTACCTTCTTTACGAATCATCTTGAATGGCTTTAAGTTGATGGCGGCAAGTGCAGAAGCGAAGATGAATCCACGAGATTCGATTCCAACAAAATAATCTACTTCTTCTTTATCCACGAATTCTCCCATTGCATAGATTGCATCATAGAATACTTCCTCATCTTCGAGTAGTGGTTGGATATCTCGGTATAGAATTCCTTCTTTGGGGAAATCTTGGACATCTTCTATGTAATCTTTAAAATCAATCATTATCCACCATATAAGGTTAGGTATTCTTCTATTTTTTCTGAAAATAACATATCATAAACTTCCTTACCCACCTCGCTTGGGTCTATGGTAATTTGTTGAGATGCATATCTTACTGCAGATGACATATCGATTTCCGAATACCTTGGTCTAGTCATATCGATTTCACCATTTACATATTGTACAAACCCATCAGATTGTAACCATTCTTGATACTCGAGTTCATCTGCGTATCGTTTGTATAACTCCAACTCTAATTGGTCTTGTGGAATTTCAATATCTAAACTATCTTTAATTCTTCCCATTTTTAAGATTTTTTAATTGTTCTTCGTTTAACACTCCTCTTTTTTCTTTTTTCTCTTCAGAAGGGATGGAATAATTCTTTACTAATTTTTCCAACCACTCATCTTGCTTACTCATTATCTTATTATTTTAAAACTTACTAATATATTACAACTCGTACATACTACTGAATCTATTCTACCACGAACACAAGAATCTTGTTCCCATAGTTCTACATGATTATCATCGTTACCACATCTACATGTACCACGATTATCAGTACATGATTTAGAATTCCAATGTTTTAGTTTGACATCTCGTGTCCAATCTTCTCTTAATCTACTTACCATTTATTTATTTTTTATACAATGTAATTATAATGTGGATTGTTATTACAAAACCCAACTAAGGTGTATCTATTGCCAATACAATTATTAACTCTATGTGGTTCATCTCCCGTAAAGAAAATCATATCACCGGGAGTTGGTGTGTAAATGTCATCGTCATTAAAAATCAACTCACCTCCTTCAAAATCATTATTAAGAAAAATTACAAATGAAAATGGGACTGAAATGTGTATGTGATTTATTTTAAATTGATTAACAGTTTCATTTAACATCTGAACTCTAAATCGTTCTAAGCCATAGTGTTTAAACTTATCAGATATTATATTCTTTTTAATTAAATCTATACTATGGAATCGGTAATAACGACCATCCATATAATCAGGATTTGTATCATCGTTGTACAATCCAATAAAATAACTTATTTCATCTTTATTTAAAAAATTAGTAATATGATTTATCATACATTATCTACTATAACCTATAAATCTTTTTTCGGGTTGTTGAATATATCCATTATTGATGTACCAATCTAAATCCTCATTTATTTGAAAGTTAGCGAGGGTTTCAATATCTTCTTGAGTTCGTTTTACAATATCATCATAAGAATACCCTTCACCAAAACTTGAATAACAGATGGCCTTGGAAAACTTTCTTAACTCACCCTCATCTTGATATTTTACAATTCTATCTAAGGTTTCCATTAGTTCAATTCTAAACTTCTCACCAAGTTCTTCGTTATGGTCATACATTTCACGTGACCATGGTTTGGTGATTTCGATTCCGTACTCTACTTTAGGTTGTTTCTTTGCCATATCTTATCCTTTTTATCTTCGATAAAGATACGAAAAATAATTGGATTATCCAAATATTTTATTATAAATTTTATTTGCTAGTTCTTCATTAAACTTATTAGAAGTATGCTCGTCTTTCCATTTACCATTTGTTTCTTTATTAATAGTTGGTATATCTACTGAATCACATACATAAGGATTATTGTCAAATTTTAATAAAAGTTCATTATCAGGCAATTCAACATCAAAGCCACGTAACCAATATAATAAATAAGTTTCTACTCCCTTAGTTCTAAGATACCTAAGAATTTCAATTAAAATATCCAAATCATATAAACTTCTTCGCTCCTCAAACCTTGTTGTCCATTTAAGTAAGGTTAGAGAATCATCTTCAGATATATCTAACTCCGAATTGGTGTAAATTTTATCTGAACCAAATATACCAGATGATACTACAAAATCTTTATTTGGATATTGAAGTAATGAATTACAGAAAAACTGAGTTTGGAATACAACAATATCTCTCTTCTCAAACTTAGATAAATTTGAACTCAAATCCCTTAGATTTAACATAAAATTTTTACCAGGATATGAATAGTTAGTTTCGGCTATACCGAGTAATTTAGTAAGATATGTTGCATATGATATGTGAAAATAATCTATACCTTTTGGTGCATTATCATTACCGATGCCTGCTGTGTTTGAATCTCCAAAATAATGAATCATAATTTTTTATATTTTATTTAGTATTACCCAACGAATGCTTTTTCTAATACAAGGGAACCATTTTCACGATTACTTCCTTCAATCCAACCTCGGTCTTTCAGCATATCTCTAATTTCTATATTGAAATCCATATTACCACAAATCATAACTTTATCAGTATCAGGTGTTCTACTACCTAACTTAATACCATCTTTGATTTGAGTAGTGATTCTTTGAGAAACACCATTCCAATTATCATCACGTGTTACAATTGGTACATAATCAATACCCAACCCTAATAAAAATGAATCAAATGCGTCTAATTCTTTCTGTTCTCTAACTGACCACATTACATGAATATTTTCAAATCTCTCATATGTTCTTGGGTCACATAACATTGAGATAAATGGTGCTATACCAGTACCCGTTGCTAATAACCATAAATCAGTTCCATCAGTTAGATTTTCTACCAATAAGGAACCTGTGGTTTTATCACTTACATTTACCACATCACCAACTTGTATTTTCTGAAGGATACTCGTAAGAGGTCCATTGGGAACTTTGATACTATAAAATTCGATAAAGTCATCATCAGGTCCACTCGTGATACTATATGCACGTTTCGGAGCTCCATCTACATTTATCATCGTAAACTCACCAGCTTTGAATTGGAATCCAGCTGGTTTACGTAATTTGAATTTGAACAAACTATCTGTGTAGTGTTCAACTTCAGTTACTCGAAGTTTACCTTCTTTTTCTTGTAAGAACGCTTCGTATTCTATTTTAAATTCTTCTTCAGTAAGAGCATGCCACCCTCTACATCCATCGGGTGACCTTCCACAACCACATGCCATATTTTTTATATTAATTAGTTTAAAATAAATATCATAAAATAAAAAAGGAGTAGGTTTCCCCACCCCTTTTTTGGTGTAAATAATTAATTAAAACATTGGAATTTCATCGTTATCCATCTCATCTTTAATTTCTTGGAAAAGAGCCTCATCGTTATCGTTCTGTACATACTTCTGAACCAATTGTTTAACATAAGTTCTTTCTGAATCAACACCACCATCGTTAGAAAAGAATGGGAAGATTGAAATCTCAGCCGATTCGAATAAATCAAATCCATCGTAGATTAAACCAGCCATTTCAACACTAGCTCTTGTAGAAACCATTGAGGTTACTTTACCTGAATCACTCATGGATTGAGTTCGAGTGTGGTGTGCAATCTCAGCAATTGCCTTTAAATCATCTTGATTCACTTCTGGAAACATATAAGATAACAAACCAAATTCTTGTTCATCATTTAGAACATCCATTTCAATAGTTACAAATCTATCTAAGATTGCTCTATCCATTACACGAGTAGAAGTATATTCGTTACCAATGTTGGCAGTTGCGATGAAAGTAACACCTTCAGCAACATTCACAATTGGTGAACCTTCAGCCTCATCTAATCTTAGGTATCTCTGTCCTTGGTCAAGAACCGTCATTAAGATATTCCATGCATCAGGGTGAGCACGAGATAACTCATCTAACAGAATAACTGCATTTGGAGTTTTGATTGCCGAGATAAATGCTGATTCAGAAAAGAAAGTTCCCTTATCTTTAGAGAATTGAGTATTACCAATTAAGGTTGCTCTCGGGTCTTGAGTTGCTCCAAGGTTAAAGTAGAAATCTGGTCTATCCAACCCTTTAACTAATGCCTTAGCAGCCATAGTCTTACCACAACCAGCAGGACCAGTCATCATAATGTTCTTAGCTCTTACCGCTGAACGAATAAGGTATTTCCATTTCAAATCAGTCATCACCAATTCTTGTGGTTTCAATTGAACCGAACCTTGGTGAATGAAATCTTTGATTGCTTTGTGGTCTGAATTATCTTCGAATTGAACACCTCCACTTTGGGTATTCATTGGAATTACTAATGAGTTGTAAACTTCCATATCAACTTTACGATAAGTTTTTTTACCATTTTTGTTGATGTGAGCTTGAAGAGCTTTACCTTCGTTGAAAGCACCTTTACGAGTAAGAGTAGTTACTCCCATAGTACCTACCTTAGTACCTTTGGTATCAATCAGTTTAAATGAATTACCAAATTGTTCTACGATGTAAACTTCGTTTGGTACTAATCCGGTTGTGAAATCTTTGTTTGCCATAATAATTGTATTTTAGGGTTTAAATAATTTATTAACTTAGATGAGAACTCTCTCTCAATCTTACTTTGTAAATATACAACAATTTATTGGTTTTACAAAATAAAAAGTGTTAAAAAAATGTTAAAGTTTTTACTTCTGTAAGAAGAGAGAATTCATAGTTTTGGTAATTTGAGAAATATTAGTAATATCTACAAATTTAGCTCCTTTACCATACATTCTTGTAAATGCTGAACGTGAATAACTTGAATCATATACTGAATCAGATACAAAGTAGGAAAGAGTTTTAATTCCCATTCCTTCGATTTTAGTTACTTGTTTCTTAGTGTGTTCTTCTGCCATAGTACCAGCGTAGTAAAATTGTCTACCATGGAAGTAAGGTTCACCATCAGAAATGTTAAGGAAGTAAGAATCCATATCATTATTAGAACTCAAAAAGTTTTTCATGATTGCCTCGAAACACAATCCTTCAGGAGTAGTTCCACCGGCTTCTAATCCACCGAACATAGATTTTACTTTGGAGAACTTATCTTTACGAGAATCATAAGCCATAACAATATAAGGTAGGTTACCTGATGTAGTTCTAAATGAAACTTGAATGGTTAGGTTTTGAATCATATCAACTGCTTTACACAAAGCAACTACATTGGTTAGAGTATTTTTCCACTTATCACCACCCATAGAACCACTTGCATCGATAGAGATGTGAAGGTTGGCTTTCTTGTAAGAATCAGTTTCCATATATTGGAATACATTTTCGTTACCAAATCCAAGAGAAGAAATCATTCTCTTATCAATCTTACCAACTCTCTGTCTGTTGAAAACAGTATTTCTATCTTCACCACGAACTTGTAATTTTCTACCTAAGATAGTTCCTAATTTAATTCCATTCTGAACTTCAGTAGTGTAATCCATTCTAATTTTACCGAGTTCACTTCGATTGTAATAATTACTTGAAGTCATTGGGAATGATTCATCTTCGAATAGAGAACGAGTTAGTTTTTTAACTACGATACATTCGGTACCTTTACTTACTCTACCGTAACCTTCATCTACACCCTGTCCTACTGAAGTTATTTCAGAACCACTTTCATCAAGAGCCTCCACAGTTTCAGAATCTTTTTTGGTGATTTGTTTTTTCTTAATATCACCATCCATGAAATCTTTCTGTTTTTGGATTTTCTTTTTCAGAAGGTCTTTCTGTCTATCAGATAATTCCATTTTGTTTTTGGTATCTGATTTGGATTGTTGACCTTGAGAACCACCACTTGGAGGAGTATCCACTTCCATAGAATCACCACCTTGAGGAGTATCACCACCACTCATATCAGTTGAACCATTCATGTTATCTAACATATCTTGGAATTCATCATCACTCATGGATTTAGAATCATCTTTAGAATCATCTTGTTTAGTGTCTTGAGCAGGTGGTAAGGATTTTAGAATCACTTGAAACATATCAAGTGCCACATTGAAAGTATCCGATGAGTTTTTTAATCTATCGATATTATTCAATCCAACTATTGAGTAAATTTCTCTTAAACCTTTGAGGACTGAAAGTTGGGTGTTCTTATTATGTAAGTTGATGATTCTGAACATGTAAGAATCAACTTCTTCAGTAGTGTACTCATCAGATAAGAGTGCCTTATCGATTAATACATCATTGAAGTACTTATCGTACATTGCTCGGTAGTAATCTCTATAACCAGGTGCGGAGTTGAATACATAGGAATCAATTCTCCTATCTTCAACATAGTTCCAAAGGTTTTTAATCGTTTCTAATGGATTTAAAACACCTTTCTTAATGGAAGTATCTCTAATTGAATCGGGTACAAGAGACGAGATGTTAGCAAGTAAATCAAAGTCTGATAACTTGATATGTGAACCTTCATGTAATGCCAATCCAACAGCCACATCGAAATCTTTAGGTTCAACTACACTAGAACCAATCACTACGGTCTTTCCATCAGTATAGGAATTACCACGAGTATTGAATCTAACTGGAATTGAATCGTTAGTTACAATGTTTACGAAATTGGAAATGGCTCTTTTGGCAGCTGCCAACTTAT
>Ga0209555_10000969_pt1 | contig 23165 bp, 19 predicted proteins | sample SaaInl85LU_5_DNA_FD_184643 | JGI IMG/M metagenome (GOLD analysis project Ga0209555, IMG submission 184643) | Marine microbial communities from expanding oxygen minimum zones in the Saanich Inlet - ESP_85LU_5_DNA (SPAdes) (version 2) | ecosystem: Environmental > Aquatic > Marine > Intertidal... | reverse complement strand
AAATAAAGGCTCTTGATGAGGTTTTGAGAAACGATTCCAAGGGCAAACATCTTGGCAAATATCGCAACCAAACATCCAATCATCCATTTTATCTTTAAATTGATTGGGGATGTTGTCTTTTAATTCGATAGTTAAATAAGAAATGCACTTACTACCATCTATTGTATTATTAGGTAAAATGGCTTCTGTTGGGCAAGCATCTATACATTTAGTACAAGTGCCACAATGATTTGTTGTTGTTGGGTGATCATATTCTAATTCTAAATCAATAATTAATTCAGCTAGAAAGAAATAAGATCCTTTTTGTTTTTGAATCAATAGAGAGTGTTTACCATTAAAACCCAAACCAGCTTTTTCTGCCCAAGCACGTTCTAAAACTGGTGCAGAATCTACAAAACAACGACCAGAAACTTCTCCTATCTCATCATTTATGCTTTGTAATAATTCTCGAAGTTTTGTTTTAATAACGTGATGATAATCTTCACCATAAGCATATTTTGATATTTTATAACTATCAGGATTTTGTTCTTCTTTAGGGTAATAATTAAATGAAAGAGAAATCACTGATTTTGCATCATCTACCAATAAACGTGGATCTAAGCGTTTGTCAAAATGATTTTCTAGATATTGCATTTTGCCCTGAAAACCATTTTTTAGCCATTCTTCTAATCTTGGAGCTTCTTCTTCTAGAAACTCAGCTTTTGCTATACCACAATCTAAAAAACCCAAACGTTTGGCTTCTTTTTTAATAAATTGTGAGTAATATTTTTTCATGATAGGAGCAAAATTAAGAAACAATTGTATCTTGTTTCACAAATATTTAAGAATTACGAGTAACAATTGGTTTATGTTTGCGTCTATCAATAAAAACCAACCTATGCAAAAACTATTTTCTCTGTTTGTTTTGTTTTTCAGTATTGCTATTACAGCGCAAGTAAAAGGAAAAATTACAGATATAAAAAATGAGCCACTTTCTTTTGTTAGTATTTATCTTAATGGTACTGTAACAGGTACAACTTCTAATGATAATGGTAATTATGTTTTAGAGATAAATAAAAAAGGAACCTACAGCATTGTTTTTCAATATTTGGGATATAAAACACTTAAAAAAGAAGTAAAGATTAACAGCCTTCCTTTTGAATTAAATGTAGTTTTAGAAGAAGAAAAAGTAGAGTTGGCAGAATTTTCTATTTCTACAAAAGACAATCCAGCAAATAGAATAATAAGAAATGTAATTGCTAACAAAGAAAAAAACACCAATAAATTTGCGAACTATAAGGCTAAGTTTTATTCTAGAGGTTTGTACAGAATAAAAGACGCTCCAGAAAAATTTATGGGTCAAAATATGGGCGATTTTGGTGGAGGTCTAGATTCGACTAGAAGTGGTATTATTTACCTTTCTGAAACTGTCTCTGAAATAAAATTTCAAAAAAAACCTAAAAAATTTAAAGAAAAGATTATTGCTTCTAAAGTTTCAGGACGAGATAATGGTATAAGTTTTAATAGGGCAGAAGATGCAAATATTAATTTTTATGAAAATAGTGTAGAGTTTGGTAATGATTTAATTTCTCCTATTTCTACAAATGCATTTTCCTATTATAATTTTAAATTAATTGGAACTTTTTATGATAAAAACGGAAAATTAATCAATAAAATAAAAGCGACTCCAAAAAGAAAAAACGATCGTGTTTTTGATGGAGATATTTATATTGTAGAAGATGATTGGGCTTTATATGGAGTTGATGTTTCTGTGACTGGTGCCCAAGTTAACATACCTTTAGTTGATGTTTTAAAATTAAAACAAAACTATAATTATGCTAATGAAAATGATGCATGGGTTTTAATAAGTCAGAGTATAGATTTTAAAGTAAATTTCTTTGGGTTTAAATTTAATGGCCGTTTTTCGTCTGCTTATTCTGAGTATGATTTTACTCCTGATTTTAAAGAAAAAACGTTTACAAACGAGGTGTTAACTTTTGAAGATAAAGCTACAGAAAAAGATAGTGTGTATTGGAATAATTTAAGACCTGTACCACTAACTCCAGAAGAAGTAAAAGATTACAAAATAAAAGACAGTATTAAAGTGGTTAGAGAATCTAAAACTTATTTAGACTCTGTAAATAAAATTCAAAATAAATTTAATCTTGTGGCTCCTTTAACAGGATATACTTATAGAAACTCATATGATAAATGGTCTTTAAGTTTTAAAGGTTTAATAGATGAGTTAAGTTTTAATACGGTTCAAGGTTTTAATGCATCTTTAGGTTTTAGTTATTTTAAACAAGAAAATGATAAAGGTAAATGGTGGAGTGTAGGTGCTGATGTTAATTATGGTTTATCTGATAAAAGAGCAAGACCAACTTTTTATTTTAGTAAAAAATGGGACAACATTTCTAGACCAAGAATGACGATTTCTGGTGGTGTTACCATAAATCAGTTTAACAATAGAGAGCCTATTTTAAAATTAAATAACACCATTAGTTCTTTATTATATAGGCAAAATTACATGAAGATTTATGAAAAAACCTTTGGTAGAATTGCATACTCAGAAGAAATAAGGAACGGGTTTTACTTTTCAACATCGTTAGAATATGCCAAAAGAACTCCATTATTTAACACAACAAACTATTCTTTTGCTGCACAAAGTTCTAATGATCCTTTTACTTCTAATAATCCACTAGATAAAAACGATTATACAAATGCAGCATTTACTGAGCATAATATTGCAACTTTAAATATTGGAACACGTTTTGTATTTGGACAAAAATACTTGTCTTATCCTAATAGAAAAGTAAATATTGGTAATAGTAAATACCCAAGTTTAAGTCTTAATTACATTAAAAGATTTGGTGCAAGTAACAGTAGTTTAAATTCTGACGTATTTATCGCAAATATTAGACAATATTTAGATGTTGGTAACTATGGAGACTTTATGTATAGTATTAGAGGTGGCGCTTTTTTAAAGAAAAAGAATATTGCTTTTATGGATAATCTTCAAGCCAATGGAAATCAATTATTATTTCCTATTGATAGAGAATTAAATAGCTTTAATTTGCTAGAATATTATAAATATTATACAAATGATAAGTATGCAGAGTTGCATACAGAGTATAATTTTAAAGGATTTATTTTAGGTAAAGTTCCGTTAATTAATAAATTAAATTTTCATTTAGTTACAGGAGCAAAAGTGCTTTTTATGGCTGATAAAAATCCATACTCAGAATATTCAATTGGTTTAAGTAACTTGGGCTTTGGAAAATGGAGGTTCTTAAGGTTTGAGTATGTTAGAGCAAATTATGGTGGTGTTACAGAAGATGGTTTTGTGTTTAGACTTAGTTTATTTGAATAATTAATCTATGAATATTAAGGTTTTGTTTTTTGGAATTACAACAGATTTAACTGGTGAACAAGAAGTTGTTTTACAGGTAAATGAGGAACTTTCTATAAATGACTTTAAATCTATTTTAAAAGAAAAATATAGCAATTTAGAAAATTTAGATACTTACGCTTTAGCTGTTAACGAAGCATATGTAAGCTATGATATTTTTCTAAAACCTAATGATGTTGTTGCAATTATTCCACCAGTTTCTGGAGGTTAATTATCTTAAATATTTTTTATCTACATAAAAAGTACCAAAAGGTATTATTGCACAAAGTAAGATTATTGTAAAAGATTTAGAATCCCATTTCATTTCTTTTCTTAATACAATTGCTAAGACAATATATAGCATAAAAAGAATTCCATGTGGCATTCCTAACATTTTTACATAAGCCTCATTACCTTGTAAGTATTTTATTGGAGTAGCAATAAAAAGTAATAATAAGTAAGAAACACCTTCTAAAAAACTAATGATTCTAAATGCAGTTTTCATATTCTAAATCAAAAAAATAAATTGTGACAAAGATACGTGCTGAATTGTTATTTTTGCGTTAATATGATAAGAACTTCAATAAAAATATCATCCCAAAAATTAGATGTAAAAGAATGCTATTCTTTTGTAGAAGATGATGCATGTGGTGGTATAACAGCATTTATTGGTACTGTTAGAAATGACACAGAAGGGAAAGAGGTACTTCAGTTAGATTTCACTACTTATAAACCAATGGCAATTAAAGAAATGCAAAAAATTGCTGACAAAGCATTAGAGAAATTTGATATTAAAAAAATTGCCATTCATCATGCAGAGGGTATGTTACAAATAGGTGATATACCAGTAATTATTACTGTGTCTGCAAAGCACAGAAAAGCTGCATTTTTAGCTTGTGAATTTGCTATAGATACTTTAAAAGAAACTGTACCAATTTGGAAAAAAGAATATTTTTCTGATGGTGAAGTTTGGGTAAATGCACATCCTTAGTTGTTAGACTGCAGACAGTATTTATTTGTAATTAAGAAATATTGTCATTTTTGCTAACTGCTAACTGTCTTTCTGCTTTGCATCCAAAGATAAAATTGTAAACCAAATAAAATGGCTCCAGACATTAAATGTATTGCTTGGGTTCCAAGAGGTATATCAGCATAATACATTAAAATACCAGTAATGGTTTCTAGAAAGATTAAGAATACAATCCAATTCACCAATTTGTACCCTAAATTTTTTACTTGATTTAAGTAAAACAAACCTAAATTAACTAAAATTATAGCTATGGTAAATGATCTGTGAAAGTAAAATTTCCAGTTAGGATCCATTAAGCTATAATTTTTATTTTCGAATCCAAATATTTTTACTTGCTCATCTATAAATTGTCTTACCTGTGTTCCCATTGCAATTTGTATAAGAGAGAATATAACAGAAACAATGAGTAGTTTATTAAATAACGAGTTGTAATTGTAGCTTTTTTGAGGTGATATACTATATTTTAATCGTAATAAAAGCGCAATAATTATTAAACCAACCACCATATGAATAGTAATTGTAGTTGGTGTTAAATTACTATCAACAACTGTTTTTCCTAACCATGCTTCAAATAACATTAAAAAGAAAGCGCCAAAAGCTAGAAGGGTTATGCTCTTTTTTTCTTTCCAATATTTAGTTGATGCATAAATAAGAAACAGAAAAACAAAACCAGCTAAAACAGAAACCAATCTGTTTATATACTCTGTCCAAGTATGAAATTTGTTGAAAGTAGCATAATCATGCTTCGTGTATTTACTCCAATTTTTAGCATTAAATTCAGAAGAGGTTGTTACATCTTTGTCAGCTACAAAAAGTACTTCGTCTTTTACAATAATATAACCTTTTTTAAAGGTAGTATTTGGTTTCCAAGTAATTTGTTCTTCTGATGTAGGTGGTATATAATAGCCAAAACACTTAGGCCAATCAGGACACCCCATTCCTGAACCAGTCATTCTAACAATAGAACCCGCTAGAAAGATTAAATAAACAGAAATAATGGCAATATTTACAATTTTAGGAAACTTTTGCTTCATTGTATTTATATCTTTTTGCAAAAATACGTCAAAAAAAATCGGCTTAAAATTCAATATTATTAGAAGTTGTTATTTAGAATTATAAAAAATAAAAAACGAGTTTTGTTTAACTTTTCTAATTGTTACTTTTTGTGACATAAATATTAAAGAGCTTATTTTTTTAATAAAAAAAAGTTTTTAATACTTAATTTTAAGAATGTCAATAGTCATAGTGGTTTCAAAGAAATAGCTATTTTAAAAAACTGATTAACAGTTATTTATGCAAGTGTTAAAATTTTATCATATTCGTAATTTTTAGAATTTTGTTAAAAACTTCAAGGGATTTGTGAATAAGTAGGTCTTTCTTTTTGGTTTAAAAATTTCAATCTTTGTAAGGCTCGTTCTTAACGATTAATTAACATTTACTAACGCAAAATTTTTAAAAATAATGGCTCAACAAGAACCAATTTTACAACCAAATGACAAAAGATTTGTAATTTTTCCAATTCAACATAACGATTTATGGGAATGGTATAAAAAACAACAGGCCTGTTTTTGGACGGCTGAAGAAATTGATTTGCATTCTGATATTGTAGATTGGACTACAAAATTAACAGATGATGAACGTTATTTTATTAAGCATATATTAGCTTTTTTTGCTGCCTCTGATGGTATTGTTAATGAAAATTTAGCAGAGAACTTTGTAAATGAAGTTCAATATTCTGAAGCAAAATTTTTCTATGGTTTCCAGATTATGATGGAAAACATTCACTCAGAAACATACTCTCTTTTAATAGATACTTACGTAAAAGACGAAGTAGAAAAAGATAGATTGTTTAGAGCAATTGAAGTTTTTCCAGCAATTAAGAAAAAAGCAGAATGGGCACTAAAATGGATAGAGTCTGATTCTTTTGCAGAGCGTTTAATTGCTTTTGCAGCAGTAGAAGGTATTTTCTTCTCTGGAGCATTTTGTTCTATTTTCTGGTTAAAGAAAAGAGGTTTATTACCTGGTTTAACTTTTTCTAACGAGTTAATTTCAAGAGATGAAGGAATGCACTGTGATTTTGCTGTTCACTTACACAACAATCACATTGTAAATAGAGTATCTAAAGACAGAATTAAAGAAATTATTGTTGATGCTTTAAATATTGAGCGTGAGTTTATTACAGAGTCTTTACCTGTAAGTTTAATTGGTATGAATGCTAAATTAATGACTCAGTATTTAGAATTTGTTACAGACAGATTATTGTTAGAGTTTGGTTGTGAGAAAGTTTATGACGCAACAAACCCTTTCGATTTTATGGAAATGATTTCTTTAGAAGGGAAAACTAATTTCTTCGAGAAAAGAGTTTCTGAGTACCAAAAAGCAGGTGTTAAATCTGGTGGTACAGGAAGCATTAGTTTCGATTCAGATTTTTAACCTATAGTTTTTACAAAAACTTAAGTTTCAAAATATATTTCTGAGTAACATCAGAAACAATTATAAAATCAGCTGTCAAAAAGTGGATGTTTTGGTGGCTAAACAAACGACTATTAAAATAAAACAAGTAAACCAATGTATGTAGTAAAAAGAAATGGCAGAAAAGAGCCTGTGATGTTCGACAAAATCACAGCAAGAGTAAAAAAAATGTGTTACGGATTAAACAAAATTGTTGATCCTGTAAAAGTTGCAATGCGTGTAATTGAAGGATTATATGATGGTGTAACCACTTCAGAATTAGATAACTTAGCTGCAGAAACTGCTGCTACTATGACTACTGCACATCCAGATTATGCACGTTTAGCTGCAAGAATTGCTGTTTCTAACTTACATAAAAATACAAAGAAGTCGTTTGCAGAAACAATGGACGATTTATATACTTATGTAAATCCACGTACAGGAAAAAAATCTCCATTATTAGCAGATGATGTTTATGAAATTATCCAAGAAAATAGAGATAAATTAGATTCTACTATTATTTACAATAGAGATTTTAACTACGATTACTTTGGTTTTAAAACATTAGAACGTTCATATTTATTAAAATTGAATGGTCAAATTGTAGAGCGTCCACAACACATGTTAATGCGTGTTTCTATTGGTATCCACAAGTCAGATATAGACGAAGCAATTGCTACATACGAGTTAATGAGTAAAAAATATTTTACACATGCAACACCTACTTTGTTTAATGCTGGTACACCAAAACCTCAAATGTCTTCTTGTTTCTTATTGCAAATGCAAGATGATAGCATAGAAGGTATTTATGATACATTAAAGCAAACTGCTAAGATTTCTCAATCTGCAGGAGGTATAGGTTTATCTATTCATAATATTAGAGCTACAGGTAGTTATATAGCTGGTACAAATGGTACAAGTAATGGTATAGTACCAATGTTACGTGTATTTAATGATACAGCACGTTATGTAGATCAAGGAGGAGGAAAGCGTAAAGGATCTTTTGCAATGTATTTAGAGCCTTGGCATGCAGATATTTTTGACTTTTTAGATTTAAAAAAGAACCATGGTAAAGAAGAAATGCGTGCTAGAGATTTATTCTATGCAATGTGGATTTCAGATTTATTTATGAAACGTGTACAAGAAGATGGTGAGTGGACGTTAATGTGTCCTCATGAGTGTCCTCATTTATATGATACTTATGGTGAAGAATTTGAGCGTTTGTACACGAGTTACGAAGCAGCTGGTAAAGGAAGAAAAACCATTAAAGCTCGTGAATTATGGGAGAAAATATTAGAATCTCAAATTGAGACTGGTACTCCTTACATGTTATACAAAGATGCTGTAAACCGTAAAACAAATCAGAAAAATTTAGGTACAATTCGTTCTTCTAACTTATGTACTGAAATTATGGAGTACACTGCAAAAGACGAGGTTGCTGTATGTAACTTAGCTTCGATTGCATTACCTATGTTTGTTTCTGAAAAAGAAAATGGAGAAAAGTATTTTAATCATAAAAAATTATTTGATGTAACTAAAAAAGTTACACGTAACTTAGATACAGTGATAGACATGAACTTCTATCCTGTTAAAGAAGCAGAAAACTCTAACTTTAGACATAGACCAGTAGGTTTAGGTATACAAGGTTTAGCAGATACATTTATTAATTTACGTTTACCATTTACTTCAGAAGAAGCTAAAAAGTTAAATCAAGAAATTTTTGAAACTATGTATTTTGCTGCAGTAACTTCTTCTATGGAGATTGCTAAAGCAAAAGGAGCTTATTCTACTTTTAAAGGTTCACCAATGGCAGAAGGTGAGTTTCAGTTTAATATGTGGGGTGTAAATGATGATGAATTAAGTGGACGTTGGGATTGGGCTAAATTACGTAAAAATGTAATGAAGCATGGAGTTAGAAACTCTTTACTAGTAGCACCTATGCCAACTGCATCTACATCTCAAATATTAGGAAATAACGAAGCTTTTGAACCATATACTTCTAATATTTATACAAGAAGAGTTTTATCTGGTGAGTTTATTGTAGTGAACAAGCACTTATTAGAAGACTTAGTAGAATTAGGTTTGTGGGATAATGATATGAAAGAAAACATTATGCGTGCAAATGGTTCTATACAACACATAGAAGAGATTCCTGCTGATTTAAGAGAATTATACAAAACAGTTTGGGAAATGAGTATGAAAGATATTATTGATATGGCTCGTCACAGAGGTTATTTCATAGATCAATCTCAATCTTTAAACTTGTTTATGAATGATCCTGATTATGGTAAATTAACTTCTATGCATTTCTATGCTTGGAAATCAGGTTTAAAAACGGGTATGTATTATCTAAGAACAAAATCTGCTGTAAATGCAAAACAATTTACATTAAATGTTCAAAAGAAAAATCAACCAGAAGCAGAAGAAAAGCCAATGAGTGCTGCAGAATTTAAAGCAATGGTTGAAGCATCTAAAAATGCAGGACCAGACGATTGTTTAATGTGTGGTTCTTAAACCACACTTTATAAATTAATAGTTCAAAAAAAAAGAGAAGCAATTTGCTTCTCTTTTTTATTTATATAATAAGTATTTTATTTCTTACTTACAGGAACACTAATTACAGTATTTCCCCAACCTAAAAGCATAGTTGTATTGTCTTCTTCTTCACCATCAAACATAATAGAAAAAGCTTCTATTGGTTCTTCAGAAGTAGAAACATTTGCAGTTATACGAACCACATCTTCTTCTTGATTGTAAAAGTAAGAGCCCCAAATATTTTTTTGATTACTTAAAATAACTGTCCAATTCTCTCCATTAGGTATCGAAAATAAAGAGTAAGTTCCTGCAGAAACTTCTTCGTCACCAAAAGTTACATCACTGTAAAATGTGATTTCTGGAGCTTCATTTGCTCCAGTTCTCCAAACTTTTCCTTCTGGAGCTAATTTATCTAAAGAACGTCCTTTTAATTGTGGTCTACTGTAAATTACTTTTACCATTTTATTTGCGTTTCTCCAATTAGATGGGTAAGCAGCAGCATCCATTGGACTGACATCCATTTTAGGAAATTTTTGAGCCTGAGCATCAAAATTGATAAACAATGTTGCTCCTAAAATGCATACGAATAAGAATATTTTTTTCATAATGAATTGATTAAGTTTATGTTCTTCAAATTTAGAAAATACAAAATAGTAAGATTCCTAATTTTGTGTTAAGAAATTAATGGCAGTTACAATCTGTATTGCAGCCTTTATTTTTTTTAGCGTTAAAAAAATACTTTTTAACAATGTAAAAAACAGCTAAAAAAACGAGTATGTAAACTACTATTTGTTGCATTAGCTTAAAATTTCAAATGTTATAAATGATGCAACATAGGCTAAAAGTCCCATAGAAAATAACTGAATCAAAGGCCATTTCCAACTTCTAGTTTCTTTTTTAACTATTGCTAATGTAGCCATACATTGCATTGCAAATGCATAAAATATTAATAAAGACATACCAACTGGTAGTGTAAACATTTTGTCTCCAGTTCTAGGATTTATTTCAGATGCCATTCTTTGTTTTATAGTTGATGTGTCATCATCATCTGCAGCAACACTATAAATCGTTGCTAAAGTGCCCACAAAAACTTCACGTGCAGCAAAAGAAGTAATAAGAGCAATACCAATTTTCCAATCATATCCTAAAGGTCTAATAACTGGTTCTATGGTTTTTCCTAAAATACCTATGTAAGAGTTTTCTAATTTTGCAGAAGCTATTTTTTGGCCTAATTCTTCTTCATTTAAATTTTGATTTACAGTATTTTCTGTAACCTGTTTTTCAGCATTTTTAAAATCATTACCTCCATTTGATGCTAAAAACCATAGCACAATAGAAAGTGCTAAAATTATTTTTCCTGCACCTAAAACAAAGGCTTTTGTTTTTTCTACAACTTCAAAAAATACATTTTTTAAAGAAGGCAGTTTATAATCTGGCATTTCAACAACAAAAAATGATTTTGATTTAATGTTTAAAGTCTTATGCAAAAGATAAGCAGCTATTACTGCTGATGCAAAACCAAGCGCATATAATAAAAGTAGTACTAAGCCTTGTAAGTTTAGAAAACCAATTATTTTTTTATCAGGTATTACCAAAGCAATTAAAATGGCATATACAGGTAATCTTGCAGAACAAGTGGTAAAAGGTGTAACTAGAATGGTTATTAAACGCTCTTTCCAACTCCCAATGGTTCTAGTAGCCATAATTGCAGGAATTGCACATGCTGTTCCAGAAATCAATGGAATAACACTTTTACCATTCATACCAAATCGTCTCATAATTTTATCCATTAAAAAAACGACTCTACTCATGTAGCCAGTTTCTTCTAAAACAGCAATAAATAAAAATAATATGGCAATTTGTGGTATAAAAATAATGACTCCTCCAATACCTGGTATAATACCTTCTGCTAGTAAATCTGTAAAAACACCAGGAGATAATGTGTTTTTTAATGTATCAGCTAATTGAGCAAAAGTTGCATCTATAAAATCCATAGGTATACTTGCCCAATCAAAAATAGATTGAAAAATAAGCAAGAGAAGTACCACAAAAATTAGATAGCCAAAAATTTTATGAGTAAAAACTTTATCTAATTTGCTTCTTAAATCTGTGGCTTTAGATTTATCTACTAAATAAGTTTTTTTTAAGATTTTATTAATTTCTTGATATCTGTAGATGGTTTCTTTATGTTGATATTTCTTTAGTTTAGAGATATCTTTTTGAAAGGCGATTAGTTTTTCTTTTTCTTCACTTGTTATCGTGTCTGGAAAATTATTTTGGGTTACCATTAACCATAATTCGTATAAAGAATAATTAGCGCTAATTTGTTTTAAGCTCTCAAAATAATCTGGATCTATTTTAGAATTAATACCACATAAAGGCGATGCTTTAGCAGCAATATGACAACGAATTAAGGCTTCTTTTACCTCTTGTATTCCTTCGTTTTTTCTTGCACTTATTAATACAACTTCTGTGTTTAATTCTTTTGCTAATAAAGATAAATCAATGGATATACCTTTTTTAGACATTTGATCTACCATGTTTATGGCCAAAACAGTTGGTATTTCTAAATCTTTAATTTGAGAAAATAAGAGTAAATTTCTTTTTAAATTTTCTATATCTGCAACTACTAAAATAACATCAGGTGAAGCCTCTATATCTTTATTTAACAACGTTTTTAAAACAATACTTTCATCTAAAGAAGTTGGGTTTATACTATAGGTGCCAGGTAAATCTATAATTGTAGCTTGATGTGAGGCAGATAATTTAGATATACCTTGTTTTTTATCTACAGTAACTCCAGGATAATTACCTACTTTTTGGTTTAAACCTGTAAGTTGATTAAAAAGCGAAGTTTTACCTGTATTTGGATTACCAATTAAAGCAACCTTAATCGAATTTTGAGCCATTAATTATTCGCTTTTTAAAATTTTTATTTGGATTGCAGTTTCTTTTCTAATGGCTAAATGACTTCCATTAACGCAAATGTACAAAGGGTCTTTAAGAGGTGCTATTTGAACAAGCTTAATTTCTGCTCCTGGAAGACAACCCATTTCTAATAATTTAAGCGGAATCAAATCTAAAGATTCTTCAGAAATATAACCTACTTCTCCAATTTGTAAAGTTGCAATTGTGCTCAAGAAAGTAATTTAAAAAGTTGAAAAACAAAGATAGACATTTAGAATGATTCTAAACAGCAAACCTGTATGTTTTGAGTTATTTTTTTAAATTTATTAACAAATAATGATTCATGCCATTTTTAAAATTTCTCTTTATTTATTTCATTCTTACAAATAATATTTTTTGTCAAAAAAATGAACCTAATCAAGTTAAAATTAAAGATTCAATTTTAATAAAAAATATTATTAAGTACTCCAATTACACAAAAAAAATAAATTCAGACCTTAAAGAAAAGGGGTATATCTCACTTGAAGAAATTTATAAAAATACTAAAGCATTAAACAAAGAAATAAAATTTAAGTATCATTATAGTCGACAATATTATAGGCCTAAAAATAAGTTACCTTGTTATTATTCTTTTATAAATGAAAATTTAATTTTGATTTTCGATGAATCTTTAAGATGTAATTCGAATAATATTTCTAGAAAAAAACAAAAGAAAGTAGATAAAATTATTAAGCCTTATTTGTCAAAACCAATACATTTAAAACTAAAAGATGAAAATGGAAACTATATTTTTAATGACAAAAATTTTAGAGATGAAACCATAATAATTCATGGAGGAAGAATGTTAATTATTTATGGAGATAATTCTTTTGAAATAAAAAAATATCCTAATTATTAATTGTACTCCTCTTTTAATAAAATCATATCTTCTTTTAGTTTTTCCATATCTTTTTTGTCTGTACCATCATAAAAGCCACGAATTCGTCTTTCTTTATCAACCAAAATAAATTGTTCTGTATGGATAAAATCATCTTCACCTCCATCACCTTCTTCAATTACAGCCATGTAGCTTTTTCTTGCTAATTCGTAAATATGTTTTTTAGGGCCTGTAGTAACATTCCATTTACCATCAATCACTCCTTTTTCATCAGCGTATTTTCGTAATACAGGTACACTATCCATTACAGGAGTTACAGAGTGTGATAAGAACATAATATCATCATCATTTTTATAATATTCTTGTAGCTCGTTCATGTTATAAGCCATAGCAATGCAGATATTAGTACATCTTGTAAAAAAGAAATCTGCTATGTAAATTTTATTTTCATAATTTTTTTGAGTGATAGTTTCTCCATTTTGATTTTTAAGTTTAAAATCAGCTATTTTGTGGTCTTTAGTGATGTGTTTAATAGATTCATGCACCAAACTTGGGTTTACGTCTATAGGATTGTAGACTTTTAATTTTTTATCAACTTTTAATAAATGATAAAAAACAGGTAAAGAAATTGCTGAAAAAACAATTAAAAAAATTAAAAGAGATTTACTTTTCTTAAAGAAGCTAACATCCATATGAATAGAATTTATGCAAATTTACTCCATACTAATTTCTTAGAAAAGAAGCTGGGTTTAAAAAAGCTCTAAAATCTTTGTTAAAAAGAAAAATCTAAATGTATTTACTCTTTTTAAACTCTATGTAAAAACGTACATTTGTGCGTTTTATAATTTATGATTTAACGCTGAATGGAAATATTAATAAAAGCATCACAATTTATTTTAAGCTTATCGTTACTAATTGTTTTACACGAATTAGGACACTTTATACCCGCAAAACTTTTTAAAACCAGAGTAGAGAAGTTCTACTTATTTTTTGATTATAAATTTTCTTTAATTAAAAAGAAAGTTGGAGAAACTGTTTACGGAATTGGTTGGATTCCTTTAGGAGGTTATGTAAAAATCTCTGGAATGATTGACGAAAGTATGGATAAAGAGCAGTTACAACAACCTGTTCAACCTTGGGAGTTTAGAGCAAAACCAGCTTGGCAACGTTTAATAATAATGTTGGGTGGTGTATTTGTAAATTTTGTTTTAGGTATTTTTATTTACATTATGCTAATGTGGGCTTATGGAGAGCAATATTTACCAAACGAAAGTTTAAAAGATGGAGTTTGGGTTCAAGATTCTTTAGCATCAAATTTAGGCTTAGAAACAGGAGATAGAATTTTAACTGTTGATGGTAATAAAGTAGAAAAATTTTCTGCATTAACTTTAGAGTTTATTAATGGCTCTAACTACCAAATAGAAAGAAATGGAGAAGTTATAGAGAAAGAAATACCTACCAACTTTATTTCGCAATTAATGGATAGAGGTAAAGATGCTGGTCCATTATTATATCCTAGATATCCATTTACAATTGGGCAAATTTCTAAAGATTCTCCTAATTTTAACTCCCAATTAAAGGTAAAAGATATTATAACTAGCATTAATGGTAATAAAATAGATTACTATGATGAAGCTGAAGCTGTTTTAGCAAATTATAAAGGAGAAAAAGTTTCTGCTACTGTTTTAAGAGGAAATGAAACGAAAACTATAGATCTACAAGTAACTAATGAGGGTAAAATAGGGGTTGTATTTTCTACAATATCTTTTAAAGACCTAGAAAAATTAGGTTATTATACTTTAGCAAATAAAGAGTATAGCTTTTTAGAATCAATTCCTGCTGGATGGAACAAGTCTTGGAAAACCTTAACAGATTACGTAAAGCAATTAAAGAAAATTTTTAACCCAAGTACTGGAGCTTATAAAGGTTTAGGTGGTTTTATTTCTATAGGAAGTATTTTTCCTGATGAATGGAGTGCCCAATCTTTTTGGAACATTACAGCCTTTTTATCAATCATGTTAGGTTTTATGAACTTATTACCAATACCAGCTTTAGATGGAGGTCATGTAGTGTTTACTCTTTGGGAAATGATAACAGGTAAAAAACCTGGAGATAAGTTTTTAGAATACGCACAAGTAACTGGCTTTATAATTTTAATAGCCTTGTTGTTATTTGCTAATGGTAATGATATTTTTAGGCTATTTAATTAAATCTTTAAAGACACTTTAAAGTGTTTTAACCAAGTATAATCTGTACTGCATTGTGTACATTCGTAAGATTTAGAACCAGGAATTAATTTAACAAAAGGTTTTCTTTTGAGAAGGGTTCTAGAGGATGAATTACAGTTGGGACAGATCATTTTTAAGGGTAATAGAAGAATAAATATAGTGAAAAAAAATTAAACTCTTAATTTTTAAATAATTATAATAAAAAAAGCCTCGATATTTCGAGGCTTTTTTTAAAAATTAAAAGATCGATTTATAATAGCAAACCAAGTATACTGTGTGTTACATTTATCACATGAGTAAGTTTTTGTGCCTGGTATTAGTCTTATAAATTGTTTTCTTTTCATTCTGTGCCTAGACACAGATTTGCATCGTGGACACTTTTTCATATGCTGATAATATTTGTTTAGTTATTGTAAATATAATAAAATCAATCTATTATAAATTTTTAAAATCATATTTTTATATAAATTTAAAAAAAGTGATTGCTTTATTTTACTAAGTATAAAAAAATCTGAGTGTTTTTGAGAAAAAGAAAAAATTTTAATTGATTTTGGTTTTTTCTATGGCTTTATTGTTTTTCCAATCAATCCATTTTTGACCTTTAATTCTGCGCATTACATTATCTATAGAACGCATCACAAAAACATTATAGATAGCTTTACCAAGATTTTTAGGGTTTCTTGCTATAGCTCTTAAACTCATAGAAAAACCAGGAGTAATATATTTCATATAATGCCAATAACCTTCAGGCATATATAATACATTACCATGTTCTAAATTTGTAATATACCCTTTTGCATTTTTTAAAGCTGGCCATTTATTAAAATCTGGATTAGAAAAATCGATATCTTCTCTTGTAATTAATGAATAAGGAATTTTATATAAATGCTTATTTTGTTGCTGGTCAAATAAAATGACTTGTTTCTTACCTTCAAAATGAAAATGGAAAATATTAGCTAAATCAATATCATAATGCATAAAAGTATACGAATCTGTACCACCAAAAAAAAGCATTGGTAATCCTTTCATTAAACGTAATCCAAAGTCTGGATAAGAAAAGTCTTTTTGTAAAATAGGAACTTCTTTTAAAATATTCCATAAAAAAATCCTGAATTTAGTAGGTTCTCTTTTTAAAAGATCTATATATTCAGACATTTTCATTTTTGCATGAGGCTCATTAAAGCCATCTTTATAGTCTACAGGTCTATCATCATATAGAGGTACTACTTTATCACCTGCAACCTCTTTCATATAATCTAAGTTCCACTTTTTATATGCAGGCCAATCTTCTATAAAACGCTCAATAACCACGGGCTTTTGAGGTTTAAAATAATTTTGTAAAAATTCTTCTTTAGTAATAGTAGCTACCCTATCAATTTGTGATAAATTTAAACTCATATGCAATAGAAATAATCACAAAAATAAGAAATCAATAGGAAAAGATAAAAATCTAAAAAGAATATCGTAAGCCAAATAAAACATTACTTTCTGGCATTGGTACAAACCCAGTTTCTATAAACTCTGCATTAAATATATTGTTGGCAGTAACTGTAAAATCAAACTTATTAAAGTTAAAGATGATAGATGCATCCCAAATATTATAACTTTGTCCATCAGTTCTTTCTGCATGTTTATAAATAATGTTCTGACTTACATTTTTAAACAATTGTGTTCTTAATCTAGTCGTAAAATGATGTTTTAAAGTATTTAATCTGTAACGTGATAAATCTCTGTCTTGATCTTTAATATTGTCTTCTAAAAAAGTATAACCCACTGCTAAAGATTGATTATAATCTTTTATTTTAAACGTATAATTTGCATCAAACTCAAAACCTTTAGTATTTACTTCTGCAATATTTGTAGCTTCAAATTTAGTTGCAGTAGTATTTGGTCTAATAAAATCGATTAAATTATCTGCATCTCTGTTAAAAACAGAAACTGTAGCATAAAAGTTATTTGTATTATATTTTAATCCTAATTCTTGTGCAAGTGCTTCTTCTGGTTTTAAGTTTGGATTACCAGTAGTACTAGAGTCATTGTAATATAAATCTGTATAGGTTGGTATTCTATAAGTGTATCCAATATTACCATAAGCTCTTAAGTTATCAGAAACTTTATAACCAATATCTAGACCTGGGAAAGCATGAAATTTAAAATCAGAAAAATAAGTAACAGCTACACCAGGAGTAATATCAAAATTACCTGTTTTAAAACGATGTTCTAAAAATAGGTTTACCATAGTTCTATTTCTATCTCCTAAGTTATTACTGCTAATTGAAACTCTAGAAATGTCTAACCCAAAACCTGTAACCCCTAAACTAGAAGTGTAAGATGCATTAGCTTCTGCACCTACTTTATTAGTAATGTGTAAATTTCTATAAAATGATGGATTATCTCTCTGTAATAAAAAGATATCTTGACCTCTTCTCCAATAAAGTCTTGGAGTTATTTTAAATTTTTCTGATTGAAAAGTAGTAGAAATACCTAATAAGCTGTTTTGCGTTTCTTCATACTCATTTAAACCAAAACTTGGTGGAGTATAAAAATTTTGTGCACCAAACTTTCTATCGAAAAAAGTTGCAATTACATTAATAGGTTGTTTTTGTTTATTAAAGGTTCCTTTAAAAAAGTAGTTGTAATTTTCGTAATCAGAATTTGTTCTATAACCATCTGAGGTTAACGTTCCAATATGTGCAATAATAGTGGTGTTTTCTGTTTCTTTACCAAAAGTTACAGAACCATTTAATTGTCCAAAAGAACCTGCTTCTATATTTGCAGAAACAGTACTATTTAATTTCTTTTTTGTTACAATATTAATTGCACCAGTAAATGCATTTTGACCAAAAATTCTAGCTGCTGGTCCTTTCACAATCTCTATTCTTTCTATAACTTCGATTGGTAATGCAGCATTTAATGTGTGATGACCAGTTTGAGCATCATCCATTTTAATTCCATCTATAAGTAATAAAGTCTGGTCAAAACCACCACCTCTAATATATAAATCTGCTTGACTACCAGCTGTACCTCTTCTTCTAATATCTACACCTGCAACTTGTTGTAATAATTCAGCTACGTTTGTGGCAGCACTTTTTTTAATGATGTCTGCAGTTATTATTTGTATAGTTCTTGCATTCTCTTTAAAAGGAACATCTATTCTTGTAGATTTTATTAATACAGTATCTAACTCTTGTCTAGTTTGTGTTTGTTGTGCAATAATAGATGAAGTAGCTACTAAAAAAAGAGTAAAAGCAAATCTTAATTTTAACATTTTGATTGAATTTTTAAGAGTGCAAAAGTATTAAAACCAAAACAAACGAATTCTTTTTTTTAAGAAAACTAAGCTGTTTTTTTTCTTAAATTTACAATGAAATTAATTGATAAAAAATGTCTAAAAACTTAACTTTTTTTACTCCACAACAATCTAAAAGTGAGGGTGCTATTTTAATAGATACTGGTATATCTGCAGGTTTCCCTTCTCATAACGAAGATATAGAAGGAGAAAGAGTTTCTTTAGATGACACCCTAATAAAGAATAAAAAAACAACTTTTTACGCTAAAGTTAATGGACAATCTATGATTAACGCTGGTTTAAATCATGATGATTTATTAGTTATAGACAGAAGCTTACAACCAGAAGATAAAAAAATAGCTGTATGTTATATAGATGGAGATTTTACAGTTAAACGTTTACGAGTTGTAAATAATGAAGTTTGGTTACAGCCAGAAAACCCTGATTATCCCATAATTAAAATTACAGAAGAAAATGATTTTGTAATTTGGGGAATTGTAACAAACGTCATTAAAAAAGTTTAAAATCACCTTTTTTTAATAAAATATTATTGTTTTACGATAATTTAATATATATTTGTTATCGTAAAACAATAATAATATTATGAAATCAAAAAATATTTTAAAAATAATGTACGTGTTTGCTTGGTTGGCATTCATAGGTCTTTGCATACAAACAGGAGCAATTATATTTTCTTATTTAGTTAGTTTAAATAACCCAGAAGCATCTAAAAATTTATTTGGTGGGTTAAATTTAAGTGAATATTACAATTATAATATTACTCAATATTCAGTTATAGTTTTTTATAAAGTTTTACTTTATGCAGTAGAGGCTTATATTGCTTTTATTTTAATAAAACTTTTAAAGGATTTAGATATTAAAAATCCATTTAATCAGTTTGTTTCAGATCTAATGAAAAATACGAGTATTAGCATTTTTGTATTATGGATTATTGCAATGATTCATAATACTCACATACAATTTATTGGTAAAAAACAGGGTTTTGAAATGGAATTGTTTTCTAGTGACTTTGTTTTTTTAGCAGCTGTGATTTTTATTTTCACAAAAATTGTACAAAGAGGGATAGAATTACAAACAGAAAACGACTTAACTATATAATATGGCAATCATTGTAAACTTAGATGTAATGCTTGCCAAACGTAAAATGAAAAGTAAAGATTTAGCAGAGATAATAGGTATTACAACTGCTAATTTATCTATCTTAAAATCAGGGAAAGCAAAAGCTATTCGTTTTTCTACATTAGAAGCCATTTGCAAAGCATTAGACTGTCAGCCTGCTGATATTTTAGAATATATGGAGGCATAAAAAAACTCCAACTTATTAGTTGGAGTTTTTAGTTAATTTACTACTTGTTTAATTTATCTTTTTTGAGGAATATCTCTATTCATTTCCATTAAATCTACAGCTTCAACTTCTTTACCTAAAAGATGTTTGCTAAAATAGTCTGCTTTTCTCCAGAACCAATATTCTCTATCATTAAAACCATGTCTACTTCCTGGGAATAACATAAAATCGAAACGTTTATTTGCTTTTAAAAATGCATTTACCATTCTAATTGTTCCTGCAGGATGTACGTTATTATCAACATCACCAGTAGCTAACATAATTTTACCTTTTAAGTTTTTAGCTAAAGATTGGTTTTTATCAATCATATACTTGTAAGATATTTTTCCTTTTGCATCTTTTTCTTCTTTAATTCCGTGATGTGTTTCACCCCACCAAGAATTATACACAGAGTTATCATGATTACCTGCAGAAGAAACAGCTACTTTAAAGAAGTCTGGATACACTAACATAGCTGCTGTAGACATAAATCCACCTCCAGAATGACCGAAAATTCCAACTTTATCAAGGTTAATAAAATCATATTTATCTGCTAATTGTTCTGCAACATATTTTTTATCAGCTAAACCATAATCACGTAAATTTCCATAACCATAAGTATGGTACCACTTAGAACGAGCAGGATGACCACCTCTATTTCCTAAGGTAATTACAACAAAACCAACTTGTGCAAGTCTGTCTGTTCTGTCCATATACTGAGAGAATGATTTATTTACAGCTTCTGTTTGAGGGCCAGGATAAACATACTCAATTAATGGATATTTTTTAATAGAATCAAAATCGTAAGGCTTGTACATAACCCCATAAATATCTGTTATACCATCTGCAGCTTTGGCTTTAAATGGTTCAGGAAATTTATATCCTGCAGCAAATAATTGAGATAAATCAGCTTCTTCTAATTTCATAACTAATTTTCCATTGCTATCTCTTAATTCAGATTTTGGTACAGTATTTACTCTTGAGAAATTACTCACAAAATATTGATTAGAATATGATAAACTTATGCTAGTATTATAGTTACCTGGGTTTAAAGATTTTAAACCAGAACCATTTAAGTTAATTTTATATAAATGAGAATAATATGGGTCTTGATCTTTAGCAATTCCATTAGCAGTAAAATAGACTGTTCTTTCTTTTTCGTTAATACCTTCAAAACCATCTACATGAAATGGTCCATTTGTAACTTGTTTTTTTAAGTTTCCACTAGTATCATACAAATAAAAATGACCCCAACCATCTCTTTCTGACCAGAATAATATTTCTTGTTCGTTGTTAAATAAAACAATTGATTTTCCTCTTTGTTCTATGTAAGTATTTGAATGTTCTTCAATTAAAGTTTTTATTTCTCCTGTAGCAATATCTGCAACATGTATGTCTAATCTTTTACGATCTCTACTAGTTGTGCTAAAGTAAATTTTTCCGTTTTTAGAAAGTAATTTTGTAGGATTATGTTCATCACTTCTAGCATTATTTTTTCTAGGATAACTATAAATATTTATAGATTGTTGAATAGTTGAATCTAACTCAATTTCTTTTTTTGATTTTGAAGGAATATCAAAAACTAACATTTCATATTTATAAAAATCTTGCTCACCAGCCATATGATATTTATAAGTCTCTAATTGTGGTCTTCCTTTTTTAGTTGAATGTATAACCCATAAATCTTCTATGTGTCTTGCATCTGTTCTTGTAAAAACAAATTGCTTAGAATCATGACTCCAATGACCATAAAGGCCTTGTCTTTTATCTTTATCTTTTAATTTATCTTTATCTGTTTTTCCATAAGTTCTACCTCCATAACTATAGTTTATTTCACCATCTTTTGTCCATTGGTTTTCTACTATAGTACTATCTTTTTCGTCTTTAACGGCTTTTAAAAAGTTAGCTTTATCCATCCAGTAAACATTGTAATTTTTAGAATATAAAACTATTGAACTATCAGGAGCAATGTTTGCCCAACTTTTCCAAGGTTGCTTTTCTTTCTTTTTAGTATCTAAAATAGTTAAGCCATTAGCACCAAGTCTATATTCTAGATGATAAACTTTTTTCTCCATTTTAGGTTTCCCTTTTTTCTTCTTTTTATCATCTTTTTTAGCATCACCTTCTTTTTCATCTTCTGTAATTTCTACTTCTTCATTAGAAGTAATATAAAAACGAATAGCATTTTCATCTTTTGTAAATTCAAAATTAAAACGAGGTAAATGCTTTGCTTCATAAGGGTCTTTTGTAATTTCTGATAACCATTTTGCCATTTTTACATTGTCAAAAAGTGGTTTTCTAGTTTTTTTATCAGCATCTACTAAATAATATTTAGAACCTTCTGTAGATGTTTTGTATTGATACCAAAAACGATTTCCCTTTTGTAACCAATTTGGTCTAACAGAAGTAGAGTGCACCATTTTAGCTATTTTATTAGGTGAAAATCTAGATGCCAAATCGTAATTAGGAGTAGGCGTTTCTTGTGCAGTAAGACTAATAAAACTTAGCATTAAAGCACAAATTATCGTATATTTTTTCATAAAAGTAGTTTGAATTAGATGTTAAATTTCCTTAAAATAGATTACATTCCCAATTATAATATAAAGTTTTATAAAACTTTAACAGATTGAGTTAGTTTAGATTTCTTTTTTCGATAAAAAATCTCTTTAAAATTTGAGAGCATTCATTCTCTAAAACATTACTTACAACAGTAGTTTTTGGATGAAGTTTGGTTTGTAAGTTTATGAATCCTCTTTCTTGTTCAGAAGCGCCAAATACTATTTTTTTGAGTTGTGTCCAGTAACTAGCACCAGCACACATTTGACATGGTTCTAGTGTAACATATAAAACACATTCTTTTAAATATTTACCACCTAAAAAATCTGCAGCAGCAGTAAAAGCTTGCATTTCTGCATGAGCTGTTACATCATTAAGTGTTTCTGCTAAATTGTGAGCTCTTGCTATAATTTGATTGTTTAAAACGATAACTGCACCAACAGGAACTTCTCCTTTATCAAAAGCTAAATTAGCTTCTTGTAAGGCTTTTCTCATAAAATATTCATCATCAAAAGGCTGTATCATTTTTAAAAATAAAAAAGTAATATTACAAAAATTGAAATTGTATTTTTGTATTGAT
>Ga0209555_10000967_pt1 | contig 23179 bp, 15 predicted proteins | sample SaaInl85LU_5_DNA_FD_184643 | JGI IMG/M metagenome (GOLD analysis project Ga0209555, IMG submission 184643) | Marine microbial communities from expanding oxygen minimum zones in the Saanich Inlet - ESP_85LU_5_DNA (SPAdes) (version 2) | ecosystem: Environmental > Aquatic > Marine > Intertidal... | reverse complement strand
ACTACCATTAACTTTTTTTTATAGGTAGAAATTAACTCTTTAAAAACTGGTGTTACATTTTGTAAATTATATTTAGACCATTTTGGATAATAGGATAACCCAATCCAATCGAAATCTGTTATTCCATTTTCTGTTGCTTGTTTAAACCACCAAATTCCGTTTTCTGGTTGCGCAATATGAAGCATTATTTCTATTTTTTTATTTACTCCTTTAGAAATATCTCTAACCGCTTTTATGCCTTTATTTAACAAATACGAATTTCTTGACCAATTCATTGGTTCTCCTTTTTCATCTTTTTGAAGAATCATAATATTAGTTTCGTTACCTACTTGTACCATTTCTGGAAGTAAATTTTTAGTATTTAATGTTTTTAGTGTTTTGTATGTGTAGTTATAAATAGAATCTCCTAAAACTTCTAAATTATCTATGGCAGGTAACCAAGCTTTAGGTATAATTTGCTTTTGTGGATCTGCCCAATCATCTGAATAATGAAAATCTAATAAAATTCGAGTTCCAGAGTTTTTTGCTCTAGAAATTGTTTTTTCTACATCTTTATAATTAGAATAATTTGTCCAAGTTGGATTATGCCAAAGACGCACTCTTGTTAAATTTGAACCAGCATCAGCAAATATTTTAAATACATCTTTACTTTCATTATTATTGTTTTTATAAACAACTCCACAATTCTCCATTTCATTTACATAAGATAAATCTGCACCATTATAAAACTCTATATTTTCTTCTGAGATAATTAGTTTATCATCTTTACTAGCTTCTTTCGTATTAGAGCAAGAGATAATAAATGATAAGAAAATGATAAAGATTAATTGGTTTTTATTCATAATTTGAAGAATAAGTTATGACTAAAGATAGTATTTTAAAATATTATTTTATATTTGGTAAACCAATCTGGTAAACCAATAATTATGAAAAGTATTTTTTTACATTTTTTTATTTGTTTTTCAATAGCAATATTTAGTCAAGAAACAAAAACAGTAGCTAATATAGATGAATATAAATCAGCAATTAAAAAAGCTGTCCCTGGATCTAAAATTGTTTTAAAAAACGGCGTTTGGAAAGATGTAGCATTAGAAGCTTTTGGCACTGGAACTAAAGATAACCCTATTGTTATTAAAGCAGAAAATGCTGGTAAAGTTATTTTAACAGGAAATTCAACTTTAAAAATTTATGGAGCATATATTATTGTTGAAGGTTTATGGTTTAAAGATGGTAATCCTACTTCGAAATCGATAGTTTCATTCAGAAAAAACTCAACACAGTTTGCTAATAACTGCAGATTTACTCATAGTACAATTTCTTATTACAATCCAGAAGATAAAAGCATCAACTCTCATTGGGTAGATTTATGGGGAAAAAATAATAGAGTAGATCATAATAATTTTACAGGAAAAACCAATGATGGTACAACATTAGTTGTTTGGTTAAAAGGAGAAGAACATGTAGAAAATAATCATAGAATTGATCATAACCTTTTTGGCTACAGGCCAGAACTAGGTAAAAATGGAGGAGAAACAATTAGAATTGGTACAAGTGCAAACTCAATGAAATCTTCTAAAACAATTGTAGAGAATAATACTTTTAAAAACTGTGATGGAGAAATTGAAATAATTTCAAATAAGTCTGCAGATAATATTTATAGAAACAACTTATTTTTAGGAAGCCAAGGTACATTAACCTTAAGGCATGGTAATAATGCTTTAGTAGAGAATAATGTGTTTATTGGAAACAATGTTAAAAAAACAGGTGGTATTCGAGTGATTAACGAAGGTCATATCATTAGAAATAATTTGCTAATTGGTTTATTAGGTGATGGTTTTAGAGGACCAATAGTGATTATGAATGGAGTGCCAAACTCTCCATTAAATAGATATCATCAAGTTAAAAACGTAAATATTCAAAATAATACAATTATTAATTGTGGTCCAATAGAGTTTGGAGCAGGTAAAGATGATGAAAGAACTTTACCACCATTAAATAGTGTTTTTGCAAATAACCTAATTTCTAATAACCAAGGTAATAGCGTTCTTACTATTACAGACGATATTTCTGGAATATCTTTTTACAATAACATCGTAGATAGTAATACTTTTACAAATAGTACTCTTTTTAAAAAAGAGCCCATAGATTGGAAATTGTTACAAGCTTTTCCAATGCCAACTGATAAAAACTCTTTTTTAGTATCTAACTATAAAGATGAGAAAAGTCCTTTAAAGGATATGGTTTATGCTGATAGAGATCAAAATATAGTTGGCGCTTTTAACTTTAACAATCTTAAATTTCCTCAAGCATTGTTAGCTAAAACTGGACCTTATTGGAAACCTAAAATAGTAGCCCCTGTTGTAAAAATTAAAGAAAAAGAAATAGAAGTAGAACCAGGTACAGCAACAATGGCATCAGCTTTAAAAAAAGCTACTGATAAAACAACTTTTTTATTAAAAGAGGGTGTTTATTATATTGATAAAACTAAAAAAATAAGTGGTAAAATTACAATTAGAGGGACTAAAGGAACCATAATTAAAGCGAATGATAATTTACCAAAAAGTCTAAATTATTTTTTTAGAATACAAGAAAATTCGACACTTATATTAGAAAACATCACTTTTGATGGTGACAACGATACTAGAGTAAAATATGCTGTAGTTTCACCTGATAAAGAAATTAATGGTCTTTATAATCTATTTGTTAAAAACTGTGTCTTTAAAAACTTTAAGAATACAAATGGAGGAAGCATTTTTAAGGCTTATAATGGAACTTTAGCAGATACTTTACAGTTTGTAAATTCTAAGTTTTTAGATAGCTACAGAGGCTTAAATTTATCTTATGAAAAAAATAATTTTGGCAAGTATAATGCAAATCATATTATTATTCATAATTCTATTTTTAAAGACTTAGAAGAATTTGCTATTAATTATACTAAAACTGGCCCTTTAATGAATGATGGAAAAGGAAATTTACAGATTACAAATTCAATTTTTAGTAAAGTAAATAACAACGAAAAAGGGAATATTATAAGAGTAAGATCTATACCAGATGTCGTAATAAAAAACACAGTGATTGAAGGAAGCTATAATAATAAAACACCCATTCAATTATTTGGTAGAGGAAATAAAATAATTAACTCTTTAATTTATTCATCTGGTTTTGTAAAAGCTACTAATGGTGCTATAAAAGAAAATGTGTATTATAAAAATCCTAAGTGGGATGATAAAGAATTATTTATACCTAGTGAAAAATCTATTTTACTTAAAGAAAATAATACTATAGAAACTATTGGACTTATAAAAGATTAGTTTTTTCTTTTTAAATAGATATTATACATCAATCCTGAAATAATAAAAAATACTCCTAATATATTTAGTAGACTATAATATTCATTAAAGAATAGTACTCCAAAAATTATTGTAAAAATTACTTCTAAATATTTTAAAGGAGCTACAAAATTTGTTTCGTTATTCTGGAAAGCTTTAGTCATATAAACTTGACCTATATATCCAAAAACACCTAAGCTGAGTAATAAAATCCATTGATTTATTGTTGGATTTTTCCAGTTAGAAATACTTGTAATTGCACCATATATAAAAGTTATAATCATAAAATAATTTACAATTACTAATGGATTTTCCTTGCTTCCTATTTTTCTTATTATTACAAAGACAAAGCCTTGAAAAAAAGCTGAAACAAGTATTAATAATAAGCCTAAAGAACTAATTTCTAAAGAGAATCCTTTCACTAATAAAACACCTAAAAAAGCAAATAAGAATACAAACCATTGAATGATTTTCACTTTTTCTTTTAGTAAAATAAATGCTAAAATAGCTGCAAAAATTGGTGAAGTATATCTAATAGAAACAGCTGTGCCAATAGATAGATGTTTTAGAGACTCAAAGAAACAAACTAAAGAGATTAGCCCAACAACACCTCTTAGTAGCAGTAGTTTTTTATGATTACCTAAAAAAGAAACTTTAGACTTTAATAATAAAGGTACAGTAAAACATAATGTACCTATAGACCTAAAAAAAACTAATTGATTGGCTCCAAAATCAGATAAATATTTTACAATTACATTCATGGTTGTAAATGCAAGCACACTTAAAATCATGAAAACTATAGACTTATTCATACAGAATAAAATAAAAAATAATTGCCATTTTACAAAGTGCAAAATGGCAATTAAACAATGAAAAAATTTTTACTTTTTTAAATTCCAAGTGCTTGTCCACCACCAATCTGAATTGTTTCAGCTGTAATAAAAGAAGCGTCTTCGCTAGCTAAGAAAGAAACTACTGCTGCTACTTCTTCTGGTTGACCCAATCTCCCCAACATAATGTTGTTTTTCCAAGAAGCAAAAACTTCTGGTTTTGTTGATTTTATTTGAGCATGAAATGGTGTATCTATAGTTCCTGGAGAAACAGCATTAACTCTAATACTATATTCTGCTAAATCTTTAGCTAAAGCTCTAGTAATTGCATGAACTCCTGCTTTAGATGTACCGTAAATACCTGCACCTGGACCTCCTGCATTCCATCCTGCATTAGATGTATAATTTATAATAGTTGGGTTATGTCCTTTTTTAAGAAATGGAATTGCTGCTCTTGATGTAAAAAACACAGAGTCTAAATTTAATGCCATTACAAATCTGTAAAATTCTGTTGTCATTTCTTCGAAACGTTGTCTGCCTCCAAGACCTCCAGCGTTATTTACTAGCACATCTATTTTGCCAAATTTATTACCAATGTTTTCAATATTTGTAGTAACCTCATCTTCTTTAGTTACATCAAAACCATAGTACTCTGCAGAAATATCTTCTGATTGTAATTCTTTAATTCTTTCTTTTCCTGCTTCATCATCAATACCATTTAAAACTACTGTGTAGCCATCTTGTCCTAAACGTTTAGCTACTTCAAAACCTATTCCACCTGTGGCTCCAGTTATAATAGCTACTTTTCCGTTATTTTTACTCATATCAATATTTGTGTTTTTGTAGTTGTTGTTTTATTTTAATTTTCTTCTTTAATTACTTGTCCTACTTTTTTTATTAAAAAGAATACTGCAAATACAGCTAATACTACAGAAACAGTAATAGCTATAAAAGCTGGTGTATAAGAACCTCCTTTAGTTATTCTTCCAATAAACCAGTTCATAATAATTGGTGAAAATGCAGCTACTGTACCAGCTAAACCTGCTAATGTACCTACTGAAGGACCTCTAAATAAATCGCTAGATAATGTTTGTATGTTACCAATAGCAAACTGAAACCCAAATAGAGCTAAGCCTGCTAAGTAAATAAATTTCATATAATTTGATTCTGTTACAAAAAGAATAATAGATACAAAACCTATGATTATTAATAGACTACCAAGCGCTATACTAGCTTTTCTACCAAAATCTGTAGATGTTCTTTTGATTATTTCTTCTGTAAATAAACCTCCTAAAATACCTCCTGCAGCAGCCATTAAGTAAGAAATCCACATTGTGTTACCAATTTCTTCAATACTTAAACCAAATTTAGAATTTAAATATATTGGCATCCATCCTGCAAAAAACCACCAAATTGGTTCTATAAAGAATCTACAAAGTAAGATTCCCCAAGGTTGTTTAAAGCTTAATATTTTTAAAACACTTAGACTTTTTGCTCCATCAACAGCAACACTATTACTTGCTATTCTATCATTAAGTAACATGTTTTTTTCTTCTTCTGTAATCCAAGGATGAGTTTCTGGTTTAGATTTATTTATTAATAACCAAGGAAGTATCCAAATTAGGCCTACTGCACCCAAAATTATGTATGTAGATTTCCAACCAAATTGTGCGTATAAATACACTATGATAATTGGTGCAATTACATTTCCAATAGAAGCACCTGAATTAAAAATACCTTGAGCTAAAGCTCTTTGTTTTACAGGAAACCATTCTCCGTTATTTTTAACAGTACCTGGCCATAAACCAGCTTCTCCTAAACCTAATAAACCTCTAACTACAGATAAAGAAATTACACCTTTTGCAATGGCATGAAAAGCTGCAGCTAAAGACCAAACTAAAATAGATAAAGTAAAACCAATTCTAGTTCCTATTTTGTCATATAATCTTCCAGATAAAAATTTACTTGCTGCATACGTAATCATAAAAACATTAAGCATAAGTGCATAATCTGAATTATCCATACCTAAGTCTTTACCCATTTCTGGCCAAAGTAAAGCAAATGCAGTTCTATCTATGTAATTGATTACAGTGGCAATAAATATTAACCCTATGATCCACCATCTTAATCCTTTTACTTTCATATATTGTTTTATTTGCAGTACAATACTGCCATTCTTTAAAATACAGTTAACTGTATTTTTAAAGTAAAGTAATTGGATCTTAAAAATGAGGAGCCAAATACTTAATTCTCTTTAATAATTTTAACTTTCAGACTTTAATAAACAAACAACAACGTGCATTTTGTATTTGTTTATTTTATACATTATAGCAGTACTGGTATAATGTTTTAAAATGAATTTTCATTTTTTCTTTAGCTAGTTTAGGATTTTGGTCTAAAATAGCTTTATAAATTTCATAATGTTCTTTTATACCTTCTTGTGCTAACCCTTTATCACATACATGATGCTTTTCGAAATTTGTAATAATTTCTGGAGTTATTGTTAACATGAAAGTATTCATTGTACTATTACCACTTGCTTTTGCAATTGCTAAATGAAATAATAAATCTTCTTGAACAGCATCTTTACCGTTTAAAACTTTTTCTTTGTAAGCTTCTAAAGCATTTTGTATTCTTTCTAAATCTTCTTCAGTTCTTCTTAATGCTGCTAATCTAACCGTTTTTAATTCTAATAAAATTCTTGTTTCTACTAAAGATTTAAAAGAAGGATCTTCTAAATTTAAAATATCGTCTATCATACCATTTAAGGCAATAATTCCAATATTTGCAACAAAAGTTCCACTTTGAGGTCTAGACTTTAATAGTCCATAAAATTCTAATTTTTGAATTGCTTCTCTAACATTATTTCTACTTACTTCAAATTTTTCTGACAACATTCTTTCTGATGGCAGTTTATCTCCTGGTTCTAAATTTTTAAAGTTGATGTATTGTCTTATACCTTTAATAATATATTTTTGAACCTCTTGATTGTCATTTTTAGTAAGTACCTCTAATTTCATCTATTGAATTTTACAGTTATTTAAAATAACTAACATGTCACCATAAAGATAAAGAATAAATGTTAAAATTTTTTCTTTAGAGTTACATGTTAGCTAAATTCTTATTAAATTTAATTAACAGCTTCTATAACAACTGAATCTAATCTTATTTCCTCATCACCACTCGTGTAACCAAAGTTACCAACAGAACTGTCTCCTCCAATACCTCTCACAAAAAGAGCTACGCTATTATTGTTACCTGCGTTAAATGTAAATGTATTTGTTAAATAACTATCATCACCAGGGTTAGATAAAACTTCTGTCATTAAATTATTTGCTGCAACTTCTACTTGTGCTATTGAGCTATAACCATAACCATTTTGAGGGAAATCTACTGTGTTTGTATAATATACTGGACTATAATTAGTGTCATAACCAGCACCTGCTAATACTCTAAACTCTAACTCACTTGGAAAAGAACCACCAGCTGAAGGCTTAAATTGAGTAATAACCGTAATTTTATAATCTGCATTAGGTGTTACTTCAAATTCTTGGTAAATATGATCTGGCTCATTGTTATCAAATTTAACAACGTCAGAACCATTACCAGAACTAGATTCTCCTTGATCTCCTAAACTTTTATTAATCCAACCAGAACATGAACAATCAGAACCTGATGATTTAGCAGTCTTAACAAAATCTGCATTTACTAGAGTTGGATCTGGAATTGTTACAACTGGGGGCATAACAACCTCTACTGTGTTAGAAAAAGTACTAGAAACTCCATTATTATCTGATGCAACTAATGTAACTGTATAGGTACCTTCTGCTGCGTATGTATTAAATGGTTCATTATCTGTAGATGAGTTACCATCTCCAAAATCCCAAGCAAAAGTTGTGGAACTTATAGATTGATTAGAGAACTCTATTGTTTTCCAATCTCCACTACTTGCAGAAGCACTAAAATTAGCTTCTGGTAATGTTAAATCTGGTATTGAACCAGTTTCTGGCAAAGTATTGTCTTCACAAGAAAACACTACTGATAAAGAAACAATTAGTAACGCAAATAGAGAGATTCTATTTATGCTGTTCTTTTTATTTTTTAAATTCTGTATCATAATTTTAATTTTTAGTATCCTGGGTTTTGAGATAATAAACCATTACTTAAACCAATTTCTATTTGAGGAATAGGCAATAATAAATCTGTAGATGTGTAACCTAAACCATTAGCTGCAGAATATGCAGTAAAAACATCGTTTGCTTTACCAAAACGTAATAAATCAAAAAATCTTTGGTTTTCAAAAGCTAATTCTACTCTTCTTTCTAATAGTAACTCATCTGCAGTTATACTTGTTACAGGAGTTGTTAAACCTGCTCTTGCTCTTACTTGTTGAAAAGAAGCAATTGCATTAGAACTAGTTGTTGAAGCACCTCCAGCCATAATAGCTTCTACATGCATTAGTAAAATATCTGCATATCTTAAAACTATCCAATCATTTCCTGCAGATCTTGAGTCTGATGAAGTTGGTGCTATACCTAAATTAGCATCACCATCTGGTAAATACTTTACCACTTGATATTTACCTGCTTGTGATTGATCTTCTCTATAAGAAAACGCTGTTCTGTTTCCACCATATGTATCAAGAGCTGTTTTTGCATCTAGAGTAGCATAATTAACTCCACTAGTTCTACCCACTGCGTTTAACCATTCTGTAGAAAAATTTTGACTATCATTTCTTGTGTCTGGTAAGTAACCTATTGCAAAAAGTACTTCGTTATTACCTTCATTATAGAAAATATCTTTAAAATTAGTTTGTAATCCAAAACCTCTTGCTGGGTCCATTACAGACTCTAAAAGTGTTTGTGCTTCTGAGTATCTACCTAAAGTTAAATAAACCTTTGCTAATAGACCTTCTGCAGCAGCTTTACTAGCTCTGTCATTAGGGCCACCATCAGTTAAATTAGCTACAGCAGTTTGTAAATCTACAACAATTAAGTCATAAATTTGAGTAGTAGCTACTCTTGTAAATGCTGTTTGTGTATCTAATGGAGAAATTAATTTATCCACATAAGGTATATCTCCAAATAAACGCACTAAATTAAAATAAGCATAAGCTCTTAAAAATTTAGCTTCACCTTCATAAGTTATTGCTTTTGTTGCTGAAGCGTTTGTTAAATTATCTAAGACTAAATTAGCTCTAAAAACTACATTATAATAGCTTCTATAATAATCTGCTACAATACCATTTGTAGATCTAATATCAAAAAACTCAAATTGTGCAGCTTCACCTTCATTAGATTTAGTTTCTGTATTATCAGTTCTCATTTCTGTAACATAGAACTCTACTTGTACTCCATGATTTAAATCGTTATTAGTGATTTGTAATGCGTTAACACCTTGCACACCATCATAAATATTTAATACTCCTGCTTCAATTTCTGTATCGTTAGAAAAATAATTTTCAGCGTTAATACCCGTAGTTAAATCTGGTGATAGAAATGTATCTTCACAAGAGATAGACATAAAAGTTACAAGTACTATAAGAATTGTTTTTATTTGTTTCATAATTTTTTCTTTTTTGTAATTCATATCTTAAAATTGAACATTTAACCCTAGAGACATTGTACTAAACACAGGAGAACCTGCTCTCTGATAACCATAAGTTGTTGCACTTGTGTTATTAATAGATTCTGGATTAAAACCTGTATAACCATCTGCAGTTATATATAATAAGTTCTGAGCAGAAACATAAAGTCTAGCATTAGATAGCTTTAATTTAGATAATGTTTTCTCTGCAAAATTATATCCAATATTAACGTTTCTTAAAGCTATATAAGAAGCATCTTGAATTATACTATTTGTAAAGATTTTTTCTCTAATAAATTGTTGATCTGGAGTTGTAGATGTATTAAAGTCTTGTGCACTGTTAAAGTGATTAAAGATGTACTGATCTCCCATGTTTCTAACTTCTGCACCATGACTACCTTGGAACATAAAACTAACATCAAAGTTTCCAATTCTAAAATCGTTTGCAAAACTCCATACTAAATCTGGATAAGGATTTCCTAAGATTGTTTTATCATCATCATCTATAATACCATCTCCATTTAAATCTTTCACATAAACATCTTGAGCAGATGCACCTATTGGATGATAAGGATCGTTAATAAATTCTAAAGGAATTTCTTTATCTACAACCCAACCATAAAAAGATGATATTGGGTTACCTTCTAAATTAATCCATTCTGCAGCTCTTTTAGAATCTACATTTTGAATTTGACCATTAGAAGCAGCAAAGTCTGTTAACTCATTTTTATTTTTAGAAGCAATTAAAGTAGAAGACCATTTAAATTTATCTTTAATAATGTTTCTAGTTCTTAACTCTACTTCTATACCACTGTTTTGTACTTCACCTAAATTTACAAGAGCATTACTAAAACCTGTTGTACTTGAAATTGGGTTATATAATAATAATTGATCACTTGTTCTTGTATAATAGTCTATAGAACCAGAAATTCTATTATTAAATAATGCAAAATCTAAACCAGGGTTAAATTCTATTTGTCTTTCCCAAGTTAAATCTGGGTTTGGTATATTTAATGGATTAACAACTAAGTTTTGTGCTCCACCAGAAACACCAGTTGTATTGTTACTTAAAATTGCTAAATAAGGATAGTTATTTACTAACTGATCTCCTGTTCTAAAGTCATTGTTACCAGTAACACCATAACTTACTCTAAATTTAAGTCTATTAATAACTTCGCTGTCTTTTAAGAAGTCTTCTTTTGCTGCATTCCAACCCAAAGAGGCTGCTGCAAAGTCACCATACTTTGTATTTGGTCCAAACACTGAACTTCCATCACGTCTGTAACTAAATGACGCTAAATATTTATTATCATAAGCGTAGTTTAATCTACCAAAGAAAGATAGTAAAGTTCTTTTCCACTCATAAGCATCTTGGTTTGTAATAGAAGCTGCTTTATTAATAGTAGGATCTATATCATCTTGAAAAACAGAACCTTGTATTGTATTCCAAGTTTGTTTTCTATTTTCAAAAGAAGTACCAAGTACTGCATTAACTTCGTGTTTACCAATTTCTTTAGTATAAGTTAAAGTATTGTCTACAACCCATCTCATAGTTTTAGTTACAGTACTATCTAACCTTGAAGCACTGGCTCCATTTCTACTTGATAAAACACCTTGATATCTAGTTTCTCTTCTATATTGATAATTCATAGAAGCTTTACTTCTAAAAGTTAAGCCACTAGCTATTTTATACTTTGCGTAAATACTTCCTAAAAATTTATTTCTTTGAATAACTCTATCTCTTTCTAAAATTTTTGCAGCTGGGTTAGTATTAGAAGTATTACTAATATCTGTTCCACTTCCCATACTTGGAGCTCCTGCAACTAAATCATAATCATCAAACATTCTTTGTATTGCATAATCACCAATTTTAGCGTTAGCATACCTACCTCCATCTCTAAATCTATTTACAAACTGAATTGAATTTTCATCTAAATATACAGGTAACCAAGATGGTTGTCTTAATATATCGTGAGTTGAACCATCAAATCTTTTTTGAGTAGTAAATGATGGGTTAGCAGATAAACCAACTGTTAATCTTTTATTTAATTTATGATCTATTTTTAAGTTTACAGAAGTTCTTTCAAAATTGTCAGACAATAAAACACCTTCATCATTTAAATAGTTAAAAGCAGCATTATATTTTGTTCTTTCTGTACCACCACCAAGAGATAAAGAATGGTCTGTAAAAATACCCCCATCAAAAATGATGTCTTGCCAGTTATTGTCTACACCAATTAATTGCTTTACTCTAGTTCTATCTGATAAAGTACCTGTAGCTTCTTGCTCTAATGCTACAGATTCTGCTACAGATGTATGATAAGCATCACTTTGATGAGCAGATTTATAACCAGTTAACATATTATAACTAACTCTTAAATCACCTTCTTTACCACTTTTTGTAGTAATTAAAATAACTCCATTACCCCCTCTAGAACCATAAATTGCACTAGAAGCAGCATCTTTTAAAATTTCGAAAGACTCTATGTTGTTCATGTCTAAAGACCCTAAAAAGTCTTCATCTACAGGAACACCATCTACAACTACTAATGGACCTGAGTTACCATTAATAGAACCAGTACCTCTAATTCTTATTGTTGGTGCAGAACCAGCCTCACCTTCTGTTGCTTGAATATTTACACCAGAAACTTGCCCTACAAGAGCATCATCTACCCTTGCAACACCAATTTGATCTAAAGTTTCATTTTTTACTTTAGAAATAGCACCTGTAAGATGCGATTTTTTCTGAGTACCATAACCCGTAATTACAATCTCATCTAATAAACTAGACTCTTCAGATAAACTTATATTTAACGTTTTCTGATCTGTAATTTTTACTGTTTTTGTACCATAACCTAAATAAGAGAATTCTAAAACATCTCCATTTTTTACTTTAATAGAGTATTCTCCATCAAAATCGGTTTGTGTCCCTGTACTTGTGTTAGCTATTCTAACTGTAACACCTGGTAAAGGAGACTTATCTGATTGTGCTGTAACTACACCTGAAATTGTATATGTAGTTTGGGCAGAAATACAGATATTTACTAATAAAATTAGTACAATTGTTAATTTAATTTTTAATTTCATAATTATCTTTTATGTTAAAAAATGTAATTTTTTCACTCTAAGAGTGATTTTTCTTTATTAACAAGGAAACCGAAATAACTATTAAATAAAATACAGTTTGTGCATATTATTTGTATTTTTGTATCACTTAATACTTAATTCAATTTATGTGTTAATAATGCTTCTTTCAGACGAAGTTTTAATAAAAGGATAGGCGTGCACCTATCCTTTTTTTAATTGACTTAATTCAAATTCAATTCATATAAAAAATTTTGGTTTCAATTGGTTTTCCAAACTGGTTTACCAGATTGGTTTCCCAAATATAATTAATTTTTTCAGTCTACCAAATTTTTCTTAAAAAAAAGTTAATTAATTATAGATAAAGTAAAAAAAATGTTAGATAATAACGATTTGATAATTCTGTTTTACCTTCAACAAACTAAATACTCTTGAATAACGCTATTCTATTTATTATGCTTCTTTATCTCCAAAATAAGAAACACTATCCCCACTTAAAAAATCTTCTCTTACTGGGCTAAATGTATCTATTAATTCTCCTTCTTCTAAACAGATTGCACTATGCATTAAATTAGGTTCTATGTATACGCCATCACCAGCCTCAACAATTTGTTTTACACCATCAATTTCAAATTGAAATTTACCAGAGACACAATATGTTGCTTGTGTATGAAAATGTTGATGAGGAGAACCTAATGCTCCTTTATCAAATTTTACTCTCACCATCATTATTTGATTGTCATATCCTAAAAATTTTCTAGAGACACCTCCTCCAAGGTTTTCCCAATCCATATTTTTTGTAATGATATACTTTTCGCTAAATCTTTTCATTTTGTGTTTATTTTATAAGTTTATTTGTAATAGTAAGCCCCTTTCCAAGAGTAGTTTTTACCATTTATATTAAGTGTGTGCTGTAAATTACCCTCGTTATTTAAGTTAGATAGAATTATTATTTTTTCTTTTTGCTGCTTAAAGTAAAGTTTTACAGCTGTATATTTTTCAGTATCTAATAGTACTACAATTTTAGAAAAATTACTATACGCATTTGCAGCCACTTCTTTTACTGGGTCATATGTTCCATGAGATTCTATTATTGAAGCATATACTGTATTTTGAGTATTCTTTTTTCTAATAATAATAGAAGGGTCTTTTCGTAAATTAAATTTTGGATCGTTAGCACCAGATCTTGCAAAAATAATTTCATCATTATTATTGGTAGCAGAAGTAATTGTGTAAAATCGTCTGTTGTCTAACCAAGTAAATTGAATGCTTTCTGAATTAGCAACTCCTGAACCTTCATTCCAAACATGATTATAGCCATACTTATCACCTAAAGGTTTTAAAACATTTGGAGTCTGGTAAGTAAAACTTGTTGAAATAATTTGTCCAAAATAATGATAAGGTAAATCGTACTGATTTTTTTGGTTAGATTGAATTTTACTCAAATCAATAATAAAAGGTTTTTCTAATTCTTCATCTTTTACCATTATCATAGTTCTGTGTATTTCTGAACCTGGATAAGCATTTTGTTCTTTTGCACTAGCAATTTGAAAATTTGGATTAGAAATATCAAAAAGATATTTTTCTGGATGATACTTACTACCTGTTGCAAAATCATAATTAAAATGAGAAGTTTCGTTTTGAACTATTGTATTATGAGCAATCGTATGCTTTGCATAGGTTTTATTTTCTTTTAAATAACCACCTCCATTTTTTTGTTCTACGTTTACGAAACGAGATAATCCATAGTCTTGCAATACTTCATCACCATTTTCGTATAAAGAAAAAGACAATTTATCATAATGACCATGACTTAAACCTTGTGCAGCATATTTAAAAACTAACGCTAAAGTTTCCTCTTCATTATTAAATCTTAAAATACCAATACCTCCTTCATCTCCATTAGCACCATCAGATAATTCCATAGATTCTTTTACAAAAGGTTTTTCATCTCCATTAGCACCATCAGATAATTCCATAGATTCTTTTACAAAAGGTTTTTCGTTCCCTTCTTTTAGGGCTAAAGCCACTTTTAAACCTGTTGCATCTAATTGAACAGCTCCTTGTTTTTTAGCAACTGATAACAATCTTGGATCTTGGTTACCATAATAATAAGCAATATCAACTGCAGAAATTAAAGAAGGAGTGAAGTATGACATGCCTTTTTGACCATCATTTAATGGAAAAAACTCACCATCTGCATCTGTTAAATTTAATAAAGCATTCACAGCTTTTATTAACACACCATTTTTATATTCAAATATTTTTAATTCAGGTTTTTTATTTTGTAAAGCTTCTGCAAAAATTAAAAAAGGATACATAGCATATCTTTGATAATAAGGCCCTTCTGTGTAAAATCCATCAGGTGAAAAAGGGGAATCTACATTGGCTAAAAAACCTGCTTTACCATCTTTATCATAAATAAAACCCCCATCATTATCTTTCTCGTTTAAATCTACATTCTTTTTATCTAAACCATACAAAGACCTATTAATAAGTTCTTCATCATCCATTACCAAACCAATCATTCCAACAGCTACATTACCCCAAGTTGAGTGATTATGCACTCTATTAAAATATTTTGGGTTATTTACAGACAAGAAATCTGCATAAGGTCTAAATAAGTTTTTATTTAAATATGCTGTATCTTCTTTAGAGAGCCAATCGTAAATACAATCGTAAGCCTGACTTGTAAAAACTAGCCAATTAGAGTCATTTAAACATTGCCAAAAAAACTTACCTCTGGCATAACTTCTAATTACTGGATGTCTATCGAATGTTGGAAATAACTTAGCATATGCAAACAACATATCTTTAATAAAGATTGCATACTTTTCATCACCCAATAACTGAAACAGTACACCAGCTTTCTGCATATTTGCATAGTTAAGTTTATGCTGGGTATGTGTATAACCACCAGCCATATCTTTTGGAGCTGGCACATCTATGCCTTTACTTATAGCTAAATCTACTTCTTCTCTTGCCTTTTTTAAAGTTTCATCAAAAACAGTAATCGTACCTAATTTTGATTTAATATCAGCAACACTTTTTGTAGTTAAAATTAAATTAGGATGAGTTTTAGTTAAAACAGATTCATCTAGATTTTTATTACAAGAAAAAAATAATAAAGCAAATACACTTAACTTTAAAAATTTTAGCATTTTTAGATTTTTGGTTGATGTATAAAAGTAAGAACTTCATAATAAAATTATGAAGCTCTTAAAGGTGTTAAATATTAATTACTAGTTTTTGATAAACTTTTTAGTTGCAACAGAGTTGCCATTTGTTAATTTTAGCATATAAATTCCTTTAGATAAAGAATTAATATTAACTGTTTTTGAATTAGAAGTTATTACTTTTTTACCAAGTAAATTAAAAACTTCTATAGTGTTAATAGTTTCTTGAGTGTCTATATTTAATATAGAACTAGCAGGATTAGGATAAATAGAAACTTTTGAAGCAAATATATTATTTACTGATGCAGTTGCTCCTAAATTAACTAATACTAAATTATCTATTCTTACTTCAGTATCTCCATTCATCCAACCTTTATCTTTACCAGAATCTCCATGAGCACCAGCATCATAAGGTCCAATAGCTCTAATAAATATTGCTATACTAGTTTCTGACCCTGTGTTAAATGTTAATTGAGTCATACTATTTTTGTCTGTATTTCCTGGAGGAGTTATAGTTGTTCTAGCTACGTGATTATTTGTATCATCTACAGCTGTTAAGCTATCATATCCAAAACCATCTTGTTCTGCAGTTGCAGGTGGAGCATAAGCAGGAGTATAACCAGATACATAGCCACTTCCTTTTAAAATTAAAACTTCTATATGTTGTGTTGTTGTTGTTGCATCAGAAAACCAATATTCTAAGTCTAATGTATAATTACTATTAGCCTCTACTGCTACTTCTTGATAAACACCATCAGACTCTACATTATCAAATTTAACAACGTCATTGCTATCTTTTGTAGAAGACTCACCTTGATCTGCTACAGATTTATTTATCCATCCAGAACAAGAACAATCTGATCCAGAATTTTTTGCAATTTTAGTAAATGTTGCATTATGAACAGTAGGCTGTGTCTGTGAGTACATAAAAGCGCTTACTAAAATAAAGCTTAAAAAAAGTAATGTTTTTTTCATAAAAGTGATTTTAAATTATTAATTGGAAATCCAAACTGGTTTACCAATTTGGTTTACCAAAAATACAAATAAAAATGAATTATCAAAATTTATTTTAAAAAACCACACTGATATTGAGTGAATTAATGTATTTGTAACATTAATTTTTTATGATTTTGATACCTTTACTTAAATCTATCTCTTTAAACCAAACTTCTGCATAACTCCCATTTTTGTATTGTTTTGGAATATCTCCATTGTAAATTTTTGATTTAGTGCTTTTACCATTAGCTTGATTGTAGGCACCTGCCTTAAAATATTGTAACTCTTTACTGTAGGCGTTTTCTTTTTCTTCGCTTATTGCTCTTCTTGAAGCATAGTTATCTATTACTTGTTTTGGAATATCGCTTTTAGAAGCAAATTCTGTTTTTATAAGGCTTTTTGTAAATCTTACAGTTTTGTGATTAAGACTTGAGAAAGTAAGATGCATCTCACCATCTACAACATTAACTTCGTAGCTAAATTCTTCTCCTAACTCAATTCCGTTTTTTGGTTCTATTGGATTTGTATTAGCATCTTTACCAACAACAGACCAATCATACCCCCAAACAGCAGTTGAAAAATCCCATCTACCAGAATTGTCTCCTTTTGTATTTATTTCGTAATTCCAAAAAACAGACCCTTTTGTATGGCCAGGAAATTTCTTATAGTAAATTTTTAATGGCTCGTTTTCATGACCATCATCACTATGAATTTGACCAATAACCACAGAAAAAGCAGAAGCTACTGTTGCATCGCCTGTTGTAGAAACATGTTTTACTTTTAAGGTTGCATTTAATCGACCACCTTCTTCTGGAAGCCAATATTTTTTTTGATGTAGTTCTGTTCTTGTATTTTTAGAAGTTTTAGAAGTAATTCCAGAATTTGGGGTTTTAAAAACTACCCAATCTTTTGATGAATCTTGTTCTACATAAAAAAAATCATCTTTTTTATAGTTTATCAAACTATCTATATGAGTACCATCACCTAATAGTATTTTCCATTTTTCTAAAGAGGATACAATATCACTTGGGTATTTAGTTTTTATAATATCTACTTTTTTTTCTTCATTTTTACATGCTAAAATTGACAAGAACACATAACAAATACATACTATTTTCTTCATTTTGGTTGATTTATAATCTTAGTTTTATCTCTTAATTGCGCCAGAAGTGTTGCCTTGCATTAAGCTTTCTACATTTTCTAAAGAAACCATATTGACATCACCAGGAATTGTATGCTTTAAAGCACAGGCTGCAGAAGCAAACTCAATAGCTTGTTCATCATTATAATGCAATAAACCATAAATTAAACCTGCTGCAAAAGCATCACCTGTTCCAACACGATCTATAATGTGTGTTATGTTTAACATTTCTGATTTAATATACTCTTTACCATTATAAATTTTACCTTGAATTTGATGGTGTGAGGCACTTAATGTTCTTCTTGTTTTTTTAACCACTTTTTTAATTTGTGGAAATTCTTTTATTAGTTTTTTGGCTAAAAATTTAAAACTGTCATCAATTTCTCCTATGTGAAACATTTCACGAATTCCACGACTACTTGTTATTACAACATTTGAATGCTTTACCAACTCCGGAATTACTTCTTGCATAGTTTTACCATATTTCCACATATTATTTCTAGAATTTATGTCTCCAGAAACTGTAATACCTAATTTATTTGCAGTTTTAATTGCATCTAAACAGCATTGTGCTGCTCCTTCAGAAATTGCAGGAGTAATACCTGTCCAGTGAAACCAATCTGCATCTTGTAAAACGTTTTCCCAATTTATCATAGAAGGTTTAATTAAAGAAAATGCAGATCCTTCTCTTTCATAAATTACTTCACTTGGTCTGTGTACTGCACCTTTTTCTAGAAAATATTTTCCCATCATTTGGTCTCCGTAAATAACATGTTCTGTACTTAACCAATTTTGACGTAAAAATTGTGTTGCTGCTTTTCCTAAGGCATTGTCTGGAAAACGTGTAATATGAGCAGCTTTCATACCCAAATAAGCACAAGAAATAGCTACGTTAGCTTCTCCACCACCATAAACCAATTCTAATGAAGATGCTTGAGAAAATTTTTCATATCCTGGAGGTGATAATCGCATCATTACTTCACCAAATGTCACCAGTTTTTTAGTCATAATTTCTAATACATTAATGTTAACTTTAGATTTTGCTCAGTTTTAATTTCTCCAGAATTTATGATAGTATTATTTGATGCTGTATTATTTTTTGCGCCCCAAAGCAATGAAACAAGTTTAACTTTATTGTTTTTAAAAGTGTTATTACTAATATTTACATTTATAATACCTCTATGATTTAAAAGTATTTTATTAGGTTCTTTAGCTCCAGAATTTATAAATGTATTGTTGGTAACTAAAAGATTTCCACCAATTGTTGATTCATCATAACCTCCTCTATAATAATCAATTACATTTTTAGCAACATTATTAAAAGTACAATTATCAACTGTTAAATATTCTGTATTGTAGTCTCCTTTATCATTGATTTCTTCAGATAATTCTAAACCATTATTACTGTTTGTTATTGAAGAGTTTTGAAATGTTATTCTTTCTGCAAACGACTCTTTGTAAACTTTTAAAACAAAATCAAAATTGCTTATTTCACATCCTGAAACCTCTAAGCCAAAGTGATTTGACATATTTTTTTGTAAACTGGCAAACAGATAATTTGTATTATTTCCTTGTAGAATTACATTTTCTATAGTCAATTTACCTTTTGATTGTAAAGAAAATAATGGTGTTTCTTTTTCACCATTGTAAACTAAATTTGATTTTCCATCAGCTTGAGAAGTAATTGTAATCTTTTTATTTATAATGATTGGCTTATCAATTGTCCAAATGCCTAAGTTTAGATCTATAATATCTCCATCTTGTGCTACATCAATCTTTTCTTGAAGATTGTCTTCTAAAGTAAGTTTATGAGTTATAGGTTCTCTAGGTGGTACTTCATTAGAAAACCATGAAACACCATACTTAGATTTGTCTAATATATTTGGATCTGCAACATCATTAGTAACAGTTGCACCAATACTACTTCTATTGATTCTAGAATTACCAAATAAATCTTTGTTAATGGTATTAAAATCAAAGCCTTCAAAAGGTTTTATTTCTTTAGGTACACCTGTTGGTAAATATATATTGTCTGATATTTTTTTTAAATCTAAAGAAGCAGATTTTAACCCTTTATCAAAATCTTTGTATGCAGTACCTTGATTATCTATAATATTACTTGCAAACTTTACACCATCTACTTTATCATGTTCTACAACAATATCTTTATATCCTTTATCATTATAAATGATGTTATTGGCTACAGTTGTTCTAATTGGTCTTGCAGAACGAATTTCTGATTTTGGCAAAACATCTTTTTGATCAATATTTGTTCCCACACCAAATTGCCAAGGAGATAAACAATTAACATAAGTATTATAGGCAACTACAACATCTGTAACTTGATTATATCTATTCTGTGGTGATTTTGGTATACCATTCATAACTGCTAATGGACTTCTAAAACTTTTACCTTTAAGGTTAAAAAAGTAGTTGTTGGTAACCCAATGCCCTGTATTTATTAATCGAATTCCTCCAATATTTTCATTTATGCCATCACCTATAAAATAATTACCATCTATGGTACAATAATTACCATGTCTTGTAACAACAGATCCTTCACTCATGTAAAACACATTATTTCTAAATTCGTTGTAATTGGTTTTACTTGATATTATTTCTACTTCTCCATTACATTCTTCGAATAAATTATTTGCAACCATAGTATAACTAGGTGACATAGATGTGTAACTATTGCCTAATTGAATGGTTTCTCCACTTGGACCTCCTTTTACTGGTCTTGGCCCAAAATGATTGTTAATTATTTGATGATAATTATTTATACTTTCTATACCTTCTATACTTACTCTAACTGTTGGTCCTCTATTAGTTTTACCAGCTATATAACAGTTGCTTAATTCGTTATTTCTACCCCAAAATTGCACCCATAAATCACTATCATCTCTTTTAGGTTTATTAAAATCTTCTATAACTGAATTTGTTAGTTTACAGTTATTTGCAATTTCTTCTTTATTAATTCTAAAATCTACAACAGCATTAGATGGAGAAAAACCGTTTTTAAAATGTAAGTTTTTTGCAACTAAAAATTGTCCTCCAAATTTTAAATAAGATTTACCCTCTATTGTAACTTTACCCTCTGTTTCTGCAGAAATAACAATAGGTTTATCTTTAGTTCCTTTTCCTCTAAACTTTATTTCTACATCTTTCCAAATTCCGTTTTTAAGAAGAATAATATCACCCGCTTTTGCTTCTTTAATAGCTTCATAAAGTTCTGAATTATTCGAAACTAAAATTGTATTGGATGTATCTACATCACAAGATGTTAGTAAAAGAATTAAACCAAAAAGTATATATATATGTTTCATAAAAATTTAGATTAATATTTTTTAGAGGATGTGATGTTTTTAGACTTGTTTTTTTAATTTTTTTAAATAACTCTGATAAAATTTTAATTAAAGTAATTTAAAAGATTAATTATAAATGTATTGTTATTTTATATAGCACTTTAATACTTTGGTTGTTAGTGTGTCTTTTTTGAAAACGATAAAATATAATCCTTTTGCAAATCCAGAAACATCCATAGAATTATTTGTTAGTCTATCTTTTACAGAAAGTTTTTTTCCTAAACTATTATATAATTCTACTATATAATTCTACTTTATTAAAATTAGTAGGATTTGCATTTTTAAATTCAACAATAGATGATACAGGGTTTGGAACAAGTTGTATTTTATCTGCCTTTATTTTTAAATCTTCTATTGATAATGAAGCAGGATTTTCTTCTATACTAAAATCTGCAAACCTAACTTCTTCGTCTCTTAAATCTTGTTGATTATTTAAACTCCTGTAGATACCCCATTTTGGTCTGGCAAATTGTGCTCCATCTTGCCACATATCAATAGCATTGTTGCTATAATTAAAAAGCAAACTATTATCACTTATTTTTCTAATCTCAATAAAGTAAGAACCATTATCACCAAACTTAATTACTTCTTTTACAGAAACCCACATCCCTCTTAAAGTATCTAAATTTAGTGTTTTTAGAGTATTTTGATCGTTTGTTGGTGTGTATCTTAACTCCATTCTATCAGGATTTGATTTTCTTAAAGTTAAGGTTATCATAGGTATAGATGCATAAGAACCTCCTACAGATTTTATTTGATGTATATGTGTAAAACTAGAAGAAGGTTTAAAACCAGCATCTAATTTAAACTTCCAGTTATATTCAACTGTTTCACCAATATTCGCTTTTACATTTTCTGGAGAATCATCAAAAGATTTAATTTCATTTCTTTGTCTGTCAAATTTTTGACATCTATCATTATCAGGAGTTACATGAATATAAAATCTGAACACATTTTTGTTTAATTCATTATCAAAAACCTCATCTATGTGTCTGCCAAAATCATTATGATTACAATCTGGTACTTCAACAATACTTCTACCTGGATTAGCTAATACTGAATTTATTAATTCATAAGTATCACCCACGCCATTTGCTTCTAAAACAACTTGACCATAAGAATTACTAATTAAAATAATTAATAATTGAAAAGTTATGAGTTTGATTTTCATTGATTTAATTGGTTTACCAGTTTGGTTTACCAAATATATATTTATTTTTATAAAAAACCTAAAAAAATAGAAGTTATAAAAAAACTCTAGCTTTCGCTAGAGTTTTTCAGTCTTAAAATAATCAAATTATGCCTAGTTTTTCAAATCTTGGATGATTTGCATTGCTTCTCTAGTCATGTTTTCAATTTTGTTATAGTCGTAATTACCACTATTATCTTTTGCTATAAGTTTAGAGCCCATACCCACACAAGTTACACCTGCATTAAACCAGCCTTCTAAATTTTCTTTAGTGGGTGATACACCACCTGTTGGCATTATACTTGTCCATTGACAAGGACCTTTTATTGCTTTTACGAAATCAGGCCCATAGATTCCTCCTGGAAATAATTTTACAATTTCGCAACCTAATTCTTCTGCTCTTGCTATTTCTGTTAAGGACCCACAACCTGGAGACCATAATACTTTTCTTCTATTACAAACAAGGGCAATATCTTCTCTTAA
>Ga0209555_10000963_pt1 | contig 23211 bp, 21 predicted proteins | sample SaaInl85LU_5_DNA_FD_184643 | JGI IMG/M metagenome (GOLD analysis project Ga0209555, IMG submission 184643) | Marine microbial communities from expanding oxygen minimum zones in the Saanich Inlet - ESP_85LU_5_DNA (SPAdes) (version 2) | ecosystem: Environmental > Aquatic > Marine > Intertidal... | reverse complement strand
AGCACACTTCCATTATGTGCTTTCTATGGGTGCTGTGTTTGCATTGTTTGCTGGTTTTTACTATTGGATTGGAAAAATTTCAGGCTACCAATATCCAGAAACGCTGGGACAAATTCACTTCTGGCTATTTTTCATTGGTGTGAACCTTACTTTTTTCCCTATGCACTTTCTAGGATTAGCTGGTATGCCTCGTCGTATCCCAGATTATCCAGACGCATTTGCAGGATGGAACGTGCTTTGTAGTTATGGCTCGTACTTATCTATTTTAGCAAGTGTTTTCTTCTTTTATGTAGTATATGCAACTCTTACACAAGGAGAGAAGTGTGCGGATAATCCATGGCAATTTGATGACAACAAGAATGTTTCATCACTTGAGTGGACTATTACATCACCTCCGGCATACCACACATTTGAAGAGATTCCCGCAATCAAAGAAACTCATTTTCCCGCATTGCGTTAAAAAAACAATTAGTGCCCAACATGTTTGTGTTGGGACACATGTCACAAACAAAAACAATGTACAGAATCTAGTAGAATACATTGTTTAGGTACATTGCATTTTTGCTTCTCCACATCAAAGAGGTTTTTTGAGAAGAGAACTCATCACGGCCGTTCGCCCTCGAAGAGCTCTTTTGGAAACAGGTGCTCGCCACAAGTCCCTTTGAGGTTCAAGGTTTCTGGAAGAGCTCCTTTGGAGAAGATTCGAAATGAATTTGAGTAAAAAATGATCTTCTATTAGGTGGGCGAAGGAATGAAATAAGAGAAAGTTCCCTTTGGGTGGGTGCGGTGGTTCGGAGCATAGCGAGATGCAGCGGGGGAACGCGCGGAATAGAGCGACAGCGGAGAAGGGAGCGGAATAATAAAGTTTTGAATTGAAGAATGACTCTTCCTTTGGGTGGGTTGCCGGTGGCGACGATGTGGAATCACATGAAGCGGAGGAACGCGCGGAATGTGATGCAACAAGGAAGGGGAGGCGCTTTAGTTTATTTGTTTGTTTCACTAAAATACTTACATATACATAGCTAGTTATACATACATATATACTCGCTTATACATAAATACTTATACATACTTAATACACGTTAGTTATACATGCATATTTAATATTAAATACATAGTTATACATACACACTTAATACACATATACATAGTTATACTTAGATATACACATACCTAAATATACATATCCCCACTCCGAAGATTGTGTTCCTTCGAAGAAGGTGCTCCAAAGTATTTCACCATCTCAAACCCCAAACCTCGAAAAGCGTCTGTCTCCACTCCAAAGGAGCTCTTTGAGATGCAAAGGCACCTTTCAAGGTTTGAGGTCCAAGATGATTCCCGGCATTTTATTTCTGTTCGAAAAGCTTCTTTGATGTGGAATGGAGTGGATTTCGAAGAGCTCCTTTGGAGTGGAGAAAGAGGCCCCTGGAGACATTCAAAACAAGAGCCCTTCTTATGAAACACTTCTTCTCCATTCCAATACAAAGGCAGTTTTCAAGGTTTGAGAACATAGCTTTTCCACAAAACGTAGACTCCTCCTTTCCGCAAAAGTTTTGTTTTGCAACACCAATACCAATAGAGATAGATGTATGCAAAAACACACATTTTAACCACGATGAACCTTTTTGCTAAAAAACAAATGTGCGAGTAGAGGACAATTTCCGTAACCTCATAACATACTCACTTGCTTTCAACTGGCTTTTTCTCGAACCCCAAAGGGCGCCTGTCTCCAAAGAAGCTCTTCGAGGGCGAGTTCCTTTGGAGAATGCTATGTAGTTCCAAACAAAATAAATGTGTGTAATACAAACATATATATATATATGTAGACAGTGTATTCAATAGGGAAATATATTGATGTATTCAATACAAACACATATCTACTAATGTAATCTTTTATTAAAAAGTCTTGAAGAGTTTGTTTAACAACCTTCGGAGTGCTTCGCTTGCCTCGAGGCGCACCGCAGAAGCGAGTAACACAATTTTCCTCAAAGAGCTCTTTTGGAGTGGAGAAAGAATTTGAATTTGGGTCAACAATGAGCATCACAAAGGTATGGAAGGTTCCGCACTTTGAAGGTTGTGGTCCTTCGAAGAAGAGGCTTGTTCTTGCAGTGCTTTGCTTGTCTCGCTCTCCACTCCAAAGGAGCTCTTCGAGAAGAGAGCTCTTCGAGGCGCACCGCAGAAGCGAGTACGCTTCAAAGAGTTGATGTGGAGAATCGCCCTTTGGGATTCAAGGTTGGGACTTTTGAAAGGGGGTTTTTGTGCTCTTTTATATTTATTGATCTGTTCATTATATGGCATATATTTCTTTGGAAACATGTGCAGTATAATGCTTTCTTGCCTGTATCCAACTCATGTTGTTGTCGTGGCAACATCTGGACGATACACCGAGGGAGCGTGGTGGAGTTTCCTTGCAGAGTGCTCGGTGGACATGCAGGAAAACACACGTATATATTTTCGCTACATTCAGAAGGTGATGCTAACGCATGAAATCAGCAGCCTAAAGACTACGGCCGCAAGGCTAAAATTTAAAGGAATTGACGGGGGCTTACACAAACGGTGGAGCATGTGGTTTAATTCGAAGCAACGCGCAGAACCTTACCAAGTCTTGCAATTTTTTATCAACTATCGGTTATTCGATATGTATGTAAAAAACAGGCGCTGCATGGCTGTCGTCAGCTCGTGGCGTGAGCTGTTGGGTTAAGTCCTAGAACGAGCGCAACCCTCTTTTGGAGTGCATTTTCTTGATAGAATGTCTTCAGACACTGCCAGTGACATACGGGAGGAAGGAGAGGATGACGTCAAGTCCGCATGGCCCTTATGATTTGGGCTACACACGTGCTACAATGGCGAGAGCAAAAGGAAGCAATATGGCGACATGGAGCAAATCCCCAACACTCGTCTCAGTTCGGATTGTTCTCTGCAACTCGAGAACATGAAGGTGGAATCGTTAGTAATCGTAGATCAGCATGCTACGGTGAATTTGTATCTAAGCCTTGTACACACCGCCCGTCACATAATGGGAGCGGGACTTGCACAAAGAGTGGCATGTGTTCTGTATACAATCAAGCATATGTAAAATACATACATGTGTTGAATCAGAATACACTCAACATATATGGCAACGTATAGTTGAGTGAGGGAAGATAGGGGTTGGTGCATTGATGCATGCTATTTTACTGTAGGTACTGTGACTGATATGAAGTCGTAACAAGGTAGCCGTAGGGGAACCTGCGGCTGGAATGACTCCTTTTTTGTACATTTTTTGTCTCTCCCCTCAAAACCCCGAAAAGCGTCATTGGCGAGTTGTTTTGGAGTGGATGAGAGAGTCCTTTCTTCGAAGAAACCCAACCTTCGGAGTGTTTGAAAAATACTAATTAAAACATAACATATGAGTTTGATCCTGGCTCAGAATGAACGCTTGCGATAGGCTTAATACATGCAAGTCGAACGTTTGTTTTTTGCAAACGTGGCGAACGGGTGCGTAACATGTGGGAATCTACCCGCGCGTGAAGGGAAATCTTTCATCTCACATTGTTCATGAAGTATTTTGCAGACTGGTTTCTGTGGAGTGAAGTGTTCAATGTAAATGACCAGTGTGTCGTGCGTGGATGTGCCTGCACAAGATTAGATAGTTGGAATGGGAAGGCCATACCAAGTCGAGGATCTTTAGTTGATCTTAGCGGATGATCAGCCACACTGGGACTGAGACACGGCCCAGGCTCCCATGGGAGACAGCAGTAGGGAATATTGGACAATGCACGCAAGTGTGATCCAGCTATATCGCGTGAGTGAAGAAGGGAATATTGCTTGTAAAACTCTTTCAGCAAGTACATGCCTTGTGCATGGAGCCATAGTGACATCTCTTGCAGAAGAAGCCCCGGCAAATCTCTGTGCCAGCAGCCGCGGTAATACAGAAGGGGCGAGTGTTATTCGGAATAATTGGGCGTAAATGGCGTGTAGGTAGTACTTTGTTGTTTTTGGTCAAAGCCCAGCCGGTGTGGTTGGTATGGCTTCTTTTACAGAAGTACTGGAGTCTGAGAGAGGAAAGGAGAATTTCTAGTGTAGAAGTTAAATTCTTAGATATTAGAAGGAATACCTAGTGCGAAGGCACATTTCTGGATCATGACTGACACTGAGGCGCGAAGGCGTGGGGAGCGAAGCTGATTAGACACCGGTGTAGTCCACGCAGTCAACGATGCTGTATTCCCTTTTGGGAAGTGAAAAAACGAAATGCTTGTACACTCATGCACATGATGTGCAAGCAAAAACAAACCTGTTTCCAAAGGAGCTCCTTTGGAGTGGAGACAGGCGGCCTTTGGGGTTCAAGATAAAAGCACAGTGGAAACCGTGCATTTTACACTCGCTTCTGCGGTGCGCCTCGAAGAGCTCCTTTGGAGAGCGAGACAAGCGGAGCACTCCGAAGATTGCGTCTCTCTCGAAGAGCTCTCTTCTCGAAGAGCTCCTTTGGAGAATGGCGCTCTTTGAGGTTGGAGACCTTCGAAGAAAGGACTACACAAAAAAAACAAACACAACCATGATGAATTTTATAACAAAACATTGGCGTGCTCTTTTTATTAGTTGTTGCGTGATTTTTAGCTCAGCTGTTTTTTATTTCTTCTTTGAAATGCCTTTAGAAAAAGTTGTTTTTCGTATGTTTTTATTAGTTGTGATACTTGCTGTCTTGTACAACTACCACCGTATTCCATGGCTCGCACAAAGAGTCGATGACTATGCGGAAGCCAAAAGAGTGGAAAAACATCATTGGGCACATGACAAAGACCTTCAACTCATTAAAAAAGTACGTTATGTGCTTTGGTTGATGTGCTTTGTATTGTTAGGTATCGGTCTTTACAAACTAGAGACAACAGATCCAGAGTATATTTATGAATGTATGCTTGCTGGTATGAAAGCACATGAATTCTATTCAGAGGCATATCTGTACATTAAATTGGCATATGCTGTTTTTATCCTGGATGCTACTCTGTTTCTTGTTTGTAACATTCACATCGCCGCATGTCGAAATCCTGTTACACCGCATTGGGTATACAAAGTATGTTTAGATTGTGCCCGTTTTGGAATGGCTGCGGGTGCTCTCTATACTATTAGTCAAATAACAGCGGATCAAATGCCACACTCACAAGTAACCGATGTTGCGAATGTGTATAATTCGGTAAGTCCCACAGGCCGTGGGTACGGGTACGACACAATTAGTGCAAAAGAACTTGACCGAGAGTTACAAAGTCTTAAAAGCTACAACTCGTGGGATCATGTAAAGACTACACCGGGCTGTGTCTATAATTATAAAGAGATTGATCATGAGTCTATGCAAAAATGGGCTGTGGAAAACCGCACGGAAGTAAGAAGCCAAATAAGTCTTGTAAACCGTCAAAGACACAATCTCTCTTAAACTTGTCTTGCTTTAGTCAATAGCATCCGCTTCTCAATGAAGCACATTCAAAAAACACTCCGAAGGTTGCGCTCCTTCGGAGAAGGTGCTTTCAATTTATGAAACATTTAAAAAGGAAGTCTCCACGTGTTTCAACCTCTCAGAGCAAAAAGATGTTGAGAACAAAGTGGATTCAGAAAACACACACATGTTTCTCTTCTACCACGCAAACACCTATTTTGCAGAAAAAAAGATTCATATATGTTTTTCCAAAAGGTCTTTACCAAACTCGTGTCTAACCCGTTGTTCTTGGTGGTTTTCTTCCTCCGCATGATGTACCACTTGTATCATCATAACTTTGTGGAGATCGTTTATAGTTTTATTGTTATTATGTCGTTTTTCATGGTGACAACATTTTTAGGTGAGTGGCTGATGCAGGTCAAATGGATAAAACAACACTACGAGACCTTTCAGTCTGATGATCAACATCTAAAAACATATTGGCAAAAAAACTTAAAATCAGTTACCTGGTTTTTTCGTTTCGCCTACTTAGTGTTCGCAATTGTTTTATTCTTTCACGTAGCCGATTTTTTGGGAGGCTATGCACTTTCCAATGGAATGTTAGAAGCAATCGAGCCAGAACACGTTGGGACGAGTTTTGCCGGAGTTGGGTTTGGCCTTGGAGGGTTTCTTAGTACAGCCATGGCCGAGCTGGTTGTGCAAACAAGTGTAGCGTATATGTTACCTGCAGTTGAAGCGCCGCTCATGCAGACTTGTCGATATTGCGTAGACAAGTTTGGAAAGGTCACCATAGTATGTTTTGGTGGGGCGTACATGCTGAATGATGTACCGTTGTTACAAAACACTGTTCCTGTGGACGCGGCACGTATGCTATTGGGAAAACCTCTATTAGAGTCATCAACCGGCCACATTATTTACACAAATTTGCGACCTTTAATTGAAAGTGGCGAAGTTGACATCAATCTTTTCACAGATCAAAAAACAGGTCGCTTAAGTGATGATTTGATGGTTCACCACTGTAAAACAACATACAAAGGAGTCATCAGTAAAAGATGTGCACCGTGGTTCGTGACAACCTACGCCTCACCAGAAAATGTTGTTTATACTGGTATCAAAAATCTAAGTTTAGATACTGTAAACGGGGTTTCATCTTGGGTTCGAAAGACATTTAGTTGGGGGAAAAAGTAAACACAGAATTTTCCTCTTCACCTTTTTTGGTGTACTGGCTTCCATTTCCACACCATTCCAAAGGACAAGCTCTCTTCTCGAGGAGTTCCTTTGGAGTGGCTATGGGCGATGCTCATGTCGGCCAAATAGCTCAGTTGGTTAGAGCACAGGATTCATAATCCTGCGGTCGATGGTTCAAGTCCATCTTTGGCCAGAAAAGACAAAAGAAGGTGTTTTGTGGATGCCTTGGCTCCAAACCACATATGGGCGCTTAACTATGCGAAACGTTGTATCTGAGAAACCTTTCTGAAAGGTGCAAAATTCCCAGCGTGGAAAACCACAATATGAATTACACGTAGTGAACTGAAACATCTCAGTAGCTACAGGAAAATAAATCAACCGAGATGCCGTAAGTATTGGCGAAAGAAAGCGGCAATGGCATCATAAAAAACAGCACATTAAAAGCTTTTGGAAAATTGCACCAAAGAAGGTGAGAGTCCTGTATAATGCATGTTTTTTTTATGAATAAGTAGAACGTTCACTGTTTGAACACAGGAGAACCACCTTCTAAGCCAAAACTATGGTTTGGAGATCAATAGTGCACAAGTACTGTGAAGGAAAGGTGAAAAGAACCCGCATACCGGGAGTGAAAAGACCTGAACCAAAACACTCACAATCAATCGAAGCCTTTGAATCAAGGTGCCGGTGTACCTTTTGCATAATGGGTCAGCGACTAAATGAAACAAGCAAGCTTAAGCACTGATGTGGAAGCAAAGCAAAAGCAAGTAACCAATATGCATCTATATGTTTGGTTCATTTGACCCGAAACTAAGTGATCTTGCCTTGACCAGGTTGAAGAAAGCGTAATGTCTTTTGGAGGACCGAACCGACGTCTGTAGCAATAGACGCGGATGAGTTGAGGCAAGGGGTGAAAGGCCAATCAAACTTAGACATAGCTGGTTCTTCGCGAAATGTATTGAGGTACAGCGTATAGTAAAACACAATGGGGGTAGAGCACTTATTGAGCTATGGGGGCCCAAAGCCTTACTGCTCTCAGGAAAACTCCGAATACCATACTGTGTTGTTCTGTGCAGACAGACTTTCAGTGCTAAGGTTGAAAGTCGAAAGGGAAACAGCCCAGCCTGGCCGCTAAGGTCCCTAAGCTTTCTGTGAGTGGGAAAAGAAGTGAGACAACGTTGACAACTAGGAGGTTGGCTTGGAAGCAGCCATTCTATCATGAAAGCGTAATAGCTCACTAGTCGAGTTGTTTTGCGCTGAAAATGTATCGGGGCTGAACAGAAACACCGACGCGCCAGTTTTTCAAATGACACAAGCTTGTTTGGAAAAAGTAGCGAAGCGTTTTGTATGCCTTTGAAACAGTCTCGAAAGAGAACATGTGGAGGTTTCAAAAGTGAGTATGCTGGCATGAGTAACGATTAATCACGTAAATGCGTGATCGCCGTATGTTCAAGGGTTTCTACGTTCTGGTAACCAGCGTAGAGTTATGTTCGGTCCCTAAGTGAGCACATCAACATGTGACACGATGGAGGCATGCATGATGGACGACACATTTTGAAACCAGCAGCAAACTGGATAGAACAGTGTTTCAAGTGTGTCCAGGAAAAGCCATGCACAACACACCGTACCCTAAACCGACACAGGTGAACGAGTCGAATAGACTCAGGCGTTGAGACAACCACATTGAAGGAACTCGGCAAACTATTCCCGTACCTTAGGAAGAAGGGAAACCGATTTGGTGACACAAAAATGGGGGTGACGACTTTTTACTAAAAAATTAGGACTCTGCGAAATGGCAACATGCTGTATAGGGTCTGACGTCTGCCCGGTGCTAGAAGTCTAAAAGGCGCATTGCAAGATGCAAATGGAAAGCCTAGTAAACGGCGGTTGTAACTATAACAATCATAAAGTAGCGAAATTCATTGCCAGCTAATTCCTGGCCTGCATGAAAGACGTAACGATTGCCCCGCTGTCTCCAGTGTGGACTCAGTGAAATTGAATTCTCCGTGCAGATGCGGAGTATGTGCCCCAAGACGAGAAGACCCTATGAAGCTTTACTGTACATTTGCATTGACAACACCATCTGCATGCGTAGGATAGGTGGGAGTACATACACACTTGAAATACCACCCTTGCAATGTTTTTTGTCTTCCTTGATCCATCAAGAACCATGCATGTGAGGCAGTTTGACTGGGGCGGTCGCCTCCTAAAGCGTAACGGAGGCGTGCGAAGGTAAACTCAATGATGATCGGAAACCATCTGAAGAGCGTAATGGTATATGTTTGCCTGACTGTAAGATGCACACATCGCACAGAGACGAAAGTCGGCCATAATGATCCATAAGTGCCGTGTGGAAGGGCTTATGCTTAACGAATCAAAGCTACTCTAGGGATAACAGGCTGATTTTCGCCAAGAGCCCATATCGACGCGAAAGTTTGGCACCTCGATGTTGACTGAGGGCATCCTGGAGCTGAAGAAGGTTCCAAGGGTTCGGCTGTTCGCCGATGAAAGCCCTACCTGAGTTGAGTTTAGAACGTAAACAACATTGCGTTGCACTCTCGAAAGAGAACACACATCACTGGCTTATATCGGTGAAACCCATCAGTACATACACCAAACACCATGATGAGGCAATACCGAGGGAAGACATTTACACAAAAAACATACACTTATGAACACACACATGAACCAAACCTTCATGCCGAAACGACTGCAAAACATGCCACAGACTACTGCCGCATACATTGCAGGCTTCCTTGATGCAGACGGATCCATTTTTGCACAAATCGTCCCACGACCAGACTATACACTCAAATATCAAATACGTGTATCCATTAGTTTCTTTCAAAAAACAACTCATCATTGGCATCTTATGTGGTTGCACAAACAATGTAAGTATGGAACACTTCGAAAACGAAATGATAATATGTCTGAATATACCATTGTAGGAAAAGATGCTGTCAAAAATGTTTTAACAACGTTGCAACCATGGATTCGTGCGAAACAAGCACAAGTGAAACTTATGTTAGACATTATTCAAGCTTTACCAAAAGCAAAAGATCCACAAACCTTTTTAACGTTATGTGAAAGCGTTGATCGCTTAGCAGTGTTGAATTTTTCAAAAAAACGAAAAATAACAAGTCACACTGTTCGTTCTACTTTTGAACTCGAACAACTCGTTTCGAGTACACACAAAGCAATGTTTTAAATGTCCCTGTAGAGACTATGGTAAGAAGTATACATTCGTGTGTACATCAACTCTGCCATGATTGTGTCATTGATACATGATGCAATAATACGCCAGCTCCTTTTCTTCAATCAATACAATAGTTCCTTTAGGGATAGCACGTGATGCATATCTCAAAGAACTCTTCTAAAGAAAGGATGAAGATATAGTCCATGCTTTTGGTAACAAAAGATATATAATGCAAGTATTTTCTTCAAAGTTTCTGAAGAATTGTTTTTCCAAGAAAGCTCATTCTCCACTCCAAAGGAGCTCGCCAATGGCGCCCTGTGGGGTTCGAGGTTTGAGGTTTAAACAAAATATATAAATAGCTTGCTTTTTTTACATGCGTGAGACAGTTTGGATTCTACCTGGGGTGCGCGCGAAAGAACCGAGAAAACCCATGAATAGTACGAGAGGATTTTCATGGACCAACCGCTGGTGTACTAATTGTTTTGCCCGAAGCATCGTTAGGTAGCTACGTTGGGACAGGATAACCGCTGAAAGCATATCAAGCGGGAAACTTTTTTCAAGACAAGTTCTTTTCTTTTTTTGTAACGTGCAAGATCAGTACGTTGATTGGTGTAGATGTTTTCCACTCGTAAGAGTGTGCCCATGCCACCCATGGGTTTTATGCATTCTCATACAAATTACATCCTTTTTATTAAAGTTATACGCGCATCTTCATCCCGAAGAGCTCCTTTAGAAAGAGACGCTCTTCAAGAAAAAACATATCTATGACAAATGTTCTGAAAAACCCTCTTTTCGATAACCCCGCGCGTGATCTAAACCAAATGCTTACGGGCTTTTGGGAAGCAGCAGGGACTGTATATTTCCAAAAATCTTATAGATATTTTCAAATCAAACATCACGATGAAAATATACTTGTACAATTACGTGACGAGTTGAAATGTACTGAAAACATTCGAAAAGATACATCTGGTAAATATATACTCACTTTTTCACAAAAAATCTTTCTGACTATCATGGAGAGCATTTCTGGAAATCTCCGTGATCCGAAAAAACTTGTAACATTCAATAATATTGTGAAAAAAACAAATACACTATTTGGTACAGATTTCTCCTTGCAAAAACATATTGTTAAGGGTGTACCTCACCCATCTTGGCTTTCTGCATATGAATCAACTGGTAAAACATTTTTAGATGTTTCCATGCATAAAAAAACAGAATGGTTCGATACATGGTTTTGTGGATTCTATTCAGGTGATGGGCATGTGACTATATACTCTGATAAAACAAAAGTTAAATGGAAATCACGTGTGCAACTGACACAGAAAGAACGAGCCCCTTTGCAAAAGATTCAATCTCATTATCAACGTGGGCGTATTTATTTTACGCGTGAAAAAAAGAGTTTTAAGCATGAGCTTCAATTCAATACACACGCGGACAAACTTTTCTTTCTTAATGAAGTCATTTACCCGTTTGGTCACTGTTTAGATGATACACTTAAGAATCATCAAGTATTTGCAAAAACATTTAACGCGGTTCATGCTCCGTTGAAAGTCTTTTTTCCAGAAACGTTACGTCAAGGTCCACTTCTTCCGTGGTTTGTAACTGGAATTACCGATGCTGATGGATGCTTTCACGCCAGACTAGTAAAGCGGGGTAACCAAACTCAACTAGTGATGTTCTTTTCTATTGGCCAAAAGGATGAACTACATTTTAAGCAAAAATGTGTTTGTTTCTTTGGTGGTGGTTCTTTTAGCAAAGATGTGTTTCATGTTTCAGGGAAAGAAAACTTACGTTCTGTTGTTCAACATTTTGACACGTATCCTTTGCAATCATGGAAACGTAAATCATATCTTTTATGGCGTCAAGTGTGGGAAGCTTATTGCGCAGGCGAGCATCGTACAGAGGAAGGTTTCAAGCGTTTAGCTGTTCTGTGTAAGAAAATTAATAAGCATACAGATTCTGAAGCATTTTTATCTTGAATCTCGCACTCCGAAGGTTGCGTTCCTTCAAAGAAGGGACTGGTTGATAAATGATTGGTTCAAAAGAGTCGTACGCTGAAAGACTTGGTTACTTCTGATATTACTAGGGACATACATCTACGTTGAAACAAGATTACGTAAATAACTCTTGAATATAATTTGTTTGTACAAAATACTCTGAGTCTTCTGCTAAGACTATTATACCTGCTGAAACAAAAGGTGATGCGTGTTTCCATTTCAAAAGAGCTTGGAGACCTTCAACATTCTTTTGTTGACCGTTTCTTTTTTAGAAGTAGGACTTTCCAGTTGTTGTTCCGGTGGTTGTTCCTGGTGTTATTGTATGAGGAGAGGAAACTTTTGTTCCATACTACTAGAAGATAGAATATTGTTCATCATGTGTGTATGAGTATTGAAATTGTGTGCTGTTTGAGTGGTTTGTGTATGATTGTGGGGGTAAAGCTTGGAGAGGAGAAGGTTTATGAGGTGCAGGCCGAATTCCAGCCAACACCCACACAGTGCACAACACACCCCACCAATACCCACAGAAACATACCGCCAACACTCCCCCAAAACACAAGTGCACACCTTCCGCCCTGTATGTGAATTTTGCATTTTACCCAACCTTCCGCGTGTTCCACATGTTTGTCCTGGGGCGCATTCTTTCTCAAAGAGCTTTCTTTTCGAAGAGCTCCTTTGGAGTGGAGGGCGGCACAAGCGGAGCGCTCTATGTTTTTGTATGAAACAACAGAATCTTCCTTCAAAACAAAACCCCTTCTTTTCGAACGACCACAAGAAGGTTCCTTTCAATCCGAGCGTGATTCCCTGTTTCCACATTTGAAAAACAAACATACTTGTCTTTTTTCGTCAACTCACTCCGAAGGTTGTGTCTCTTATGAGCTCTTTGAGGCCTTCGAAGAAGGGGCTCCGAAGGTTGCGTTCCTTCTAAGAAGAGTATCTCCACAAAAACTTTCCATGCCATAGTCACGAAGCGTTTTTCGTGAGGAAAGCCCACGGATTATACCTGGGTGATTTGGTTCAAAACAAGATGTATTGTATGAAATCCATGCTGAATAAGGTTTATAAACTCTTTGCAGGAGATACTGTGATTTTCCTACTCATAGTATTTCTTTGCTTAACGTCTTTGCAATTTGCATGTGTTGCTTCTGAACAACACGGGTTACAGACAAAAGCGTTAGGAATATTGGCAGATGAAGGGTATAGATCCAAATGCCTGCAATTCTTTCAACTAATCCTCATAACGTTTCTTGTTATGTGTCAAGTTGGCATTGTCAAGTTTCCTGGTGCCTGGAATGTAAAAGAACCACTTTTTTATGAAACGTCTCAATTTTATGAGTCACTGCTCTTCGTAATAGCCGGTTTGCTTTTATTCCTGTATGTACTCAACTTGATGCCAATATACGTTTCTGCGCTTCGTTCATGTTTTACACGAGTTTGGAAAAACATATACACAACATATGCACAGAATCCTCGTGTCATTGTTCAGTTGATTTGTTTGTGTGGAGCTTTCATTGCACCACTTATTTCTGGGTGTGAAGGAAGGAATGATAGTGCTTTTTCATCAGAAGGTCACCGTCCCGATGGCTTACCTGAAGAAGACAACACATATCTAATCATGCTTGCTTATACATTACGTTTCTTTAATGTATGGCGCCTTCCACCAGACAGCCTAATGTTTGATATAAACACACTTGCCAATGGAATACAACTGGGACTACTAAACATTCTTTTGCATGTTAGCTATAACCTGGGATCACTCACTAGTTTATGGTTCGTTGTGAAAAATGCAAAGTGGTTTCCTTATGTGGATTCTATTATGGATCTGTTTCACCATTTAATGGAAGATCCGAGTGACAAAGTAGTTGCAATACTACATGCATTTGCACAAACACAGCAGCAACTTCCGAACATTATTGATCTGTGGATTCTGTCGGGTGCTGTCATTTGCTTATGGCTTTGGATAAAAGGTATACAACACAAAAATTAATACATACTATCTATTCATATGCTAGCATATAGAGTACAATCACTCCGAAGGTTGTGTCTCGTATGAGCTCGCCAATGGCGCTCTTTGAGGTTTGAGGCCTTCGAAAAAGGGACTCCTTTTGCATTTTCGTCATTAAACAAACGACGCAACTTCAACAATGTATTGAAGCATTATTTAAATAAAAGATATGTGTTATGTTCTCTTTCTTTTCGCCTCTTGAGCAATTGAATCTTATTTCATTAATGTGTACCTTTTTGACAAGTGTTCTCACTTTTCTTTGGTGCCGAGAATTTCTTAAAGGAAGCTTTCAACCAGGAAGAGCTGTTTTCACAGTTGTTTTCTTTTTAGGAAGCTTTTGTTTTTCATATGTGGTGTTGGACTTTGGATTAGATGTGTGCCTCCTGCGAGTGATCTACGGGTTGACAGTTGTCATTCTTGCAAAAAGTGTCACACCCTTTTTTGTGACAAGTACATATTTTCAGGAGATCATGCGAGATCAAAAAACGATTCAAACACATTGGAAAGACGACAGTGATCTACAGCTCCTCACCGTAGTGCTTAGAACATTTCGTTTTTTTGTGTTTTTATTGTTCCTGCTCGGAGTGTACCTTTTCCCAATCGGATTAGAATTTGCACTACCCAACGGGCTCTATTTTCAGACCTCGATTACTCCATGGGAGTTTTGTATCACCGCGGGACCACTTTGTTGGTTCATAGCAATTGCGTTACTGCTAGTTGTAGAGACTATTCAATTAAGTGCAACGATACACATCATTTGGTATCGCAATACACCCGTCCAATAGCATGCGTCATGCAATGCCATGGATTGTCCAGCAATTTTATGAAAGGTTTACATTCTTTTGTTGGGCTATTACATTGCTTGTCCAAAGGAGCTCTTCAAAATGATTTTCATTCTGGGAGTATTTGAAAAAAAAAAGTGGTATGTATGATCCGTTTTTGGAAAGAAAGTTTCACCCACGTGGCGACCTTGTTAACCACTGTGGGAGTATTTATTTCTCTTGGTATCTTTATTTCATCTTTCTTCTTTCTCCTGATGGGTGTTGACCCAGTGCTCGTGTGCTTGCGTGCATCGGGAGGTGTGGTAAGTCTGATCATTGTGCTATTCCTCCTTCGCATTCCGGCTGTGAAAGAACACATGGAGATCATGAAGCAAGACAACCTTACAATTGCCAACCATTGGACAAAGGACAAAGATCTTGTTCGCCTTACATGGTACCTTTGTGCGGGCTACGTGATCTACGCCATTTTGGTGATAGTTGGTATGGTTCTGTGGTTTCAGTATGACATGTCCCAGATAAACGATTTTCTAGTGGAGCTCTCCATGAAAAAAGTACCTGATGTTGCACATCAAAACATGATCTTCGAGCGCTTGTTCAACACAAAAGCTTTCCCAGTTTGGATGTTTGGGCTAAGCCTCTTTTTTGTCACCAGAACTGTTCGGTTCGTTGGGGCTTGCCACATCATCTTATACAGAGAAAACTCTGTACAAAACGTATTCACGGCTATGTGCAAGGAATGCTACCAATATGGCGGTACAGTGCTTGGTGTAGGTATTCCTCTTTTTGGGACGGGCGCAATGATGATGACTTCCAGTCCCATGCTTTTCCCAGCAAACCACATCACAAACTTTGTGAATATATACATTCCAATGTTTCATGGGTACGGATTCCCTGTTGGGACAATCACCCCACAAGTTCGCAACGTTTACTTGTTGCAACTCCCAAATTATAATCCTTTAGATCATGTTGGCCCAGATACCATTATGGATCCTGCTTCACAAGATCAGTTTATGATTCAAAACATGTCGAAGATTCGCAAGACCTTTAGCACAACCCAACTTCAAGCCATGGAAGTTGATCCTTCTCTGCTTTCAAATTATCCCAGTGGTAGTTTAGTGAAAAAGGGTGAGTAACCTTCGGAGTGGCACGTGAAAAAGGAGATATTTCCCCGCAATGCGGTTAAACAACTAGTGCCCAACATGTTTGTGTTGGGACGCAACTCATGTATTTCTTGTTGTATCCAACAGCCCCTTCTTCGAAGGACCACAACCTTCAGAGTGCTTCAAGCTTGCGCTTTTACGAACAAAATACGACATAGGTATAGATACCCATTGTGTGGTTTTCTCAAATAAACTATCTATATTCTAAGTCAGTCATTAGATCAACATAGCTTAATGGTAGAGCATTTCTTTTCAACAAAGATGATTGGTATGGATTCAATTTCCATTGTTGATGAATCAGGATCAAGCCTGAATACATTCCTTCTTTATGCGTGTGTTATGCAAGAAGTTGTGAAGTCATTGCACTGATGTGTTGAAGCATCATTTAAATAAAACATATGTGTTATGGTATTTTTCTTTTCGCCTCTTGAGCAATTTACGATTATTTCGTTAATTCCAATGCATATTGGCAATTTTTATTTTTCTTTCACAAACTCATCGTTATTTATGTGTTTGTCGACTGGATTATTTTTGATGTTGTGTTCACTTGTGACAGTAAAGGGTGGAACACTGGTCCCAACAGCATGGCAATCATTTGTAGAGATGATGTTTGAGTTTGTGGTAAGTCTGGTTCATGAGCAAGTGGGTGAAAAGGGGAAGCAGTATTTTCCTATGATTTTCACTTTATTTGCGTTTCTTCTTTGCAGTAACCTTATTGGTATGATTCCATATAGTTTTACAACAACAAGTCATTTTGTGGTAACATTTGGTTTATCTGTATCTATTTTTATTGCTGTGACGATTATCGGTTTTCAGATTCATGGCTTACATTTTTTCAGTTTTCTGCTTCCTCCAGGGGCACCTCTTGCGCTGGCACCTTTTCTGGTAGTGATTGAGCTTGTGTCGTATGGTTTCCGTGCGATTAGTTTAGGTGTTCGACTGTTTGCGAACATGATGGCAGGTCATACACTGGTGAAGATTTTGAGTGGTTTTGCGTGGAGTATGTTATCACTGGGAGGTGTATTGAAGTTAGCGGCGAGTATTCCATTTTTGGTGGTGTTTGCGCTGATGTTTTTAGAGGTGGGTGTGGCGTGTTTACAGGCGTATGTGTTTACAATTCTGACATGTATTTACCTTAATGATGCGATTCATCTTCATTAAACTGTTTGTGCCAACATACACAATCTGTATGTTGGGCAAACCCTTTTCTTTACGAAATTTGTATAAAAACCTTTCCTATTATAGGTCAAGGACAAAAAAAAATTGTGTATGAAATCGTTTGTAATCAATGTTTGGACAAAGTATTTATGTCCAATTTTCACTTTCGTTACCCGCGTTGATGTGGTTATTCTGTTCTCCATTTTCCTCCTTGCGTGGTCTGTCTTAAAAGGCTTTGTAGTAATGCACCACGAGAATGTGGCACTCTCAAAACTCATTGCTCTGACATTCGAAGAAGCAACTGATGCTAAACGGTTTTCAGCTGCATCTTCACTCATGGGTGTTATAAGTATTCTACTGGCGTTATTTGTAGCTACGCAATACGCTTTTTTTGGAGCGTGGAGTGTCTATGAACCGATGTTCTTTGAACATCCGGACTTCCTCTTTTACTGCTCACTAGCGGTTATGGCTGTAGCATACCTTTGCTTGTTGCTGCCTATTTACTGCAAGGTTTTGTATGTGTTATACAGAAAATTCGTTTTTCTGTGATGAGAAAATCTACTCGTCTGCTTAAATCCATTACTTGTGAATGGATCACAAAAACACGTGCAAAGACACGAAAAAAAAGTAATCACCTATGCTTCAAAGTATAAGAAGTTTGGTTAGGGCCGAAATACACTTACAGGTCCTTTTTTTTCAGGCATGGGAAAAAGACACCAACTTGGTAAGAAAAGCGGCAATGATACCTCTTTACTTCACCTTGTTGATTCCCATGAGGGTGTGGAATCATTTTCCTTACCCGACCTTCTTAGCCATGATTTTAGCCGGAATGCCGCTAGTATACAACGATATGTATCCCGGATACATCTCCGAGACGCAGTTTATGCTGTACTACGCAGTGTTCTTCGGCCCACTGTATGAAGCATTTTTCTTGAATGCTACCTACTATTGGGTGCCGGGTGGAAAAGAAAGCCTTACCAGGTTTTTTTATGGCAAACAGCACGTGGCTACCTTTTTTGGTAATCCATTATCTAACCTTCGAGCTTGTCTCGGCGTTATTGCTGTGGGCCTGGGTTACGAAGCTGCTAAAGTTTTCGATACCTTGCGTAAAAATTGGGAAATGCTGGCAACAGCGAAAACAGCAGCTGAAGTTGCTCGTAGTGCTGCTGAAGCTGCTCAGAATACAGCTGAGGCTTCTCGTGTGGCTTCAGATGAAGCGGCGGCATGCACTGCCAAAGCATTGTCTGGCGCTAAGCAAGAAATACAAACACTCCGCGAAAACGGGACTGATCCTTCGCCGGAGCAAGTTCGAGAAATTGTGGACCGCCATAACCAGCAATGTGTCCAGTAAACCGGATTCCCCGGGTACAAATATTTCTGGGAGCGTTCGTGTGAACGATGACCAGATCCAAACAGGCGTTACCATCTCTCACAGAAGTGATGGTATTAACCTCAATGGAGAAGGCAATCTCAGACGTTCTCTCGGAGAAATTAAGCAGTCGGCAGGACTGCCGAGCACGGGGTTTGTTCCACCCGAAAAGGAATAATTTAGGTTTTGAAGCATTTTCTGTGAGAACCAGTAAATGCTTGGTGCTGATGATTAGTTCTTAAAAAAAGAGAACTAACTTTAAGCATTTCGCAAAACCGCCTTGCACATGCTTGGGCCCATGTGCATTGTACAGACCAAGCTTCGATACGTTGGAGTATTGGGAGGGCCCGTTGTGATGTGGGTGAATTGTGTGCGGAAATAGCTCAACGGTAGAATAAAAGCCTTAGTCCTTTCTTCGAAGAAACACCACCTTCGGAGTGCCATTGCTTTATGCTACACAAATAACTATACTTAATACTTGACTGTTTGTGGATAGGTCTAGTACTTATCCCTCTATGTCAACTAATGACACCCTTGAAAAGGTGCTTTATTTTAAAAAAATACGTGAAATATGCAAGCAAACCTGATACTATGCTCTCTTTTTGGAGAAGATACTCTCATGTTTTTGAAAAACCTGCGAAAAAACATAACCATTTTCTTTAAGCGACACAAAGAATCGGATGACTCATTACCTTTTAAAATTGTGCGAGTAGGTTTTTTTGTTAACTTCATGGTTCCAAGTGCACTGTTCGGGGTAAATCCTTGGTTCCAGCGTAATTGCTACTTCTTTGTGGTGTTTTGTCTATTCACCATGGGAAAAAGCACAATTATAGCCCTATTTTTCCTTTTTTGGTTAGGGCTTTGGGTTGAAAATATGATGCTTGGCTTAGCATACCGCAACATCAGCATTTTCAAAAAACAGTTGGATGCGTTTTGTTTGGGCAGTGATATGGTCTTGGCATTCTTTGGAAACACCGGAACCGTATTCAACAAAATGACACCTGCCGTTTTTAGAGGTGTAGCTACTGCTGTGGGTGCGGGTGTTGGGGAAACCATTGTGGCCGAAGGGATAGCAATGGGGCTGGCCAAAGCAAACACAATGGCAGACCCTACCCTTGATTTCGGCACACAACTAGACTTTCACAGAACACAAGTCAAGCGTGTAATGCCGTTAAACTATTGGTACAATGGCGGCAAAACCCAATAAACTTGAAACTGTGACAAGTTTCATGGTTCTTTTGTGCGTTCTGTTCCGTAACAAGCAATGAATGCTTGGTGCTGATGATTAGTTTAAAAAAAAAGAGAACTGAGGCACTTCGGAAGACCTCACCTTGCACATGCTGGAGCCCGTGTGCACTGTAAATACCAATTCTCGAGAGAATGGAGTATTGGAAGGCTCTTTGGTCTGGCAGTGAATTGTGTGCGGAAATAGCTCAACGGTAGAGTATAGCCTTGCCAAGGCTAGGGTTGAGGGTTCGAATCCCTTTTTCCGCTGCATGTACAACATGTATATACTGCATTTGAAAAACGTTTGCGTGTTGTTCAACCAAATCAAACCATATACACATGCAATTTGTGTGCTCGTAGCTCAATGGATAGAGCGCCGGACTACGGATCCGGAGGTTGAGAGTTCGACCCTTTCCGAGCACGTCATGAAGGGCCTATAGCTCAGTTGGTTAGAGTGTACGCCTGATAAGCGTAAAGTCAGTAGTTCAAGTCTACTTAGGCCCACAATGAACGCATATCCGCTCCTGCGGTGTGTTTCCAAGAGCTTTCTTCTCGAACCCTAAAGGGCACCATTCTCCACTCCACAGGAGCTCTTCGAGGGCGAGCGTCTTTGGAGAGAGTGTACACAGATTGTTCCACCAAAACTCTCTGCGTTTTGTCATGTTTTTTTTCTTTTGTTGCATGCGAAAAAGAGAATGCATGTCAAGTTAGCAACTGTGTGTTTTTATGAAGCAGGAGAAAAGGGATTCGAACCCTTAACCTTTGGTTTTGGAGACCACTGTTCTACCATTGGAACTACTCTCCTTTGTTTAAAACACACAGTTTTTTGTTTGAACGTGTATAAAGCGAATTCTTTGAGACTTTCGAAGAAAAGACTCCGAAGCATTTCACCAAGACAGTTCTTTGAGACCGCACCCTACGGATTCAAAGTATATATGAAGAAGCAAACACATTTTGTTTATCTGTCCCTTTCGTCTATTGGTTAGGACATCGCTTTTTCATGGCGAAGAGACGGGTTCAATTCCCGTAGGGGATGCATTTGTGAAAACATTCACAAACATTTTCAAAAAAAGAATACACGTATGCTTTTCTTTCTTTTAAGCATCATTGCCAAAATCTTAGGTATTGTTGTGCCATTGTTAGTAGCTGTTGCTTACTTAACTCTTGCAGAACGTAAAGTTATGGCTTCTATGCAACGCCGTAAAGGCCCTAACGTTGTAGGTTTCTTCGGTATCCTGCAACCATTAGCGGATGGATTAAAACTACTTATCAAAGAGCCTGTTTTACCAAGCAGTGCAAACACTGTAGTATTTTTAGCAGCACCTGTGCTCACATTCCTACTCGCACTTATTGCATGGGCTGTGATTCCATTCGGTGAAGGTATGGTTCTTTGTGATTTAGATGTTGGAATGTTATACATCTTCGCTGTATCTTCTTTAGGTGTATACGGTGTTATTATGGCCGGATGGTCAAGTAACTCAAAATATGCATTTTTAGGCGCACTGCGTTCAACTGCACAAATGGTTTCATACGAAGTTTCTCTTGGCTTAATTATTATTACAGTACTAGTATGTGTAGGATCATTAAACTTATCTGACATTGTGCTTGCACAACAAGATGTATGGTTTGCTGTGCCATTATTCCCATTACTCTTACTTTTTTTTATTTCATGCTTAGCAGAAACAAACCGTGCACCATTCGATCTTCCTGAAGCAGAAGCAGAACTTGTAGCAGGATATAACGTTGAATACTCTTCAATGGGATTTGCACTCTTTTTCCTTGGTGAATACGCAAATATGATTATGATGAGTGTTCTATGTGTAATTCTGTTCCTTGGTGGATGGCTTCCTCCATTGTCATTAACCATTCTGTATTGGATTCCAGGTTCAATGTGGCTTGGATTAAAAACAATCTTGTTTTTATTTCTTTACATTTGGGTGCGTGCTGCATTCCCACGCTATCGTTATGATCAACTTATGCGTTTAGGATGGAAAGTATTCCTTCCACTTTCACTTGCATGGGTACTTTTCGTAGCAGGTGTGTTAGTTGCATTTGATATTCTCCCATCATAAAAAACATGTTCAGCATGTTGTAAAACACATACACACATTCTCAAATCATACCAAAACAATGAATGGAATGTGTGAAAAAAAACCTTTTGTGTATGATGTCTGTTCTCTTCAACGTATTTGCAGGACTTGCATTACTCTCCGGTATCATGGTGATCCGTGCAAAAAACCCTGTATACTCCGTTCTTTTTCTTATCTTAGTATTTTGTAATGCTTCCGGATTACTTCTACTCATTAACCTTGACTTCTTTGCCATGGTTTTTTTAGTTGTATATGTTGGAGCAATTGCAGTTCTTTTCCTTTTCGTAGTGATGATGCTGAACATCAAGTTAGCAGAAATCAACGATAATATTCTCCGTTACTTACCAATCGGTGGAATGTTTGGCCTATTGTTTCTTGCAGAAATTCTTTTACTGCTTGAACAAGACCTTGTACCAGTTGTTCTTTACCATACAAATGGCATACTTCCATTTATGGAATATATCATGATGTTTGTTACCTTTTTTGCATGGAGTGCTGTATGTGTTTTATGGGTATGTGTTTCACAACCATGGACACTCCCTTCAGTTCTCTCACAATGGGGGACATGGCGTAACCAACTTATGTATAAAGTCAACACATATAGTAGTTTAACAATGCATGATGCATACAACTATGAAAATGTAGATTATGTACTCTGGCCTCATACAATGGAACAAACCACAACCGTTCATACACTTGGACATGTAGTATACACATACTATATGGTATTTTTTATTATGGCCAGTGTCATCTTATTAATTTCGATGATTGGTGCTATTGTACTTACCATGCATAAAGGTGTATTTGTGAAACGACAAGAAGTATTTGAACAAAATACACGCGATTTTTCAAAGACCTTACAGAAAATCAAAAATATGTAAGTGTCCGAACAATGTTTTTTTAAACCCCTTCTTTTTGAGGGGGTAGAGTCTTGAGAACTACACAAAAACACAATCTTCAGTAGCTCAGTGGTAGAGCGAATGGCTGTTAACCATTAGGTCGTTGGTTCAAGTCCAACCTGGGGAGAAAGCATTGTATCTGGAAATGTGTTTAAAAAACTCACTTCCACATAACATGCTTTATATCTCGAACATATGTAACATGTTGAATAAAACTCATAAAATATATGACACAGCAGTTTGGCTTCCTGTTTTCAAATAGTGTGGAATTCCACACTTTTTACTGCTTTATTTTTATTTATTGCGTAGCAGCATTGGTAATGACTCTCAATGTATATTTTTCACCGTGTTTGCAGAAAGACTGTAAAACATTTCTTACACGAATCAAAACCAGCGATAGTCCAGTACTTTACAAAGGAGCACAACTATGGTTTTTTTTCTCCTTTATGTTGCCAACACGTGTATTCATCATGTCTTCAATAATTCAGTCTCTCTCTTTCCCTTTCATCGTTGGGGCAACCATTCTTTCTGGATTACCTGTCATACGAACTGTTTTACTCGCATGGTTTTTCATTTTATCGGAAAACATGAGTGTAGGATTTTTTTACCACAATTCGTCAAGATTCAAAAGAGTTTTTGACCTATTTTGCGGGGGAAGTGACATGGTGTTGCTTTTCTTAGGCAATACCGGGAGCACCGCTCTACGTGAATTTATTCAAGCTGTAAAAGCTGTTGG
>Ga0209555_10000962_pt1 | contig 23225 bp, 21 predicted proteins | sample SaaInl85LU_5_DNA_FD_184643 | JGI IMG/M metagenome (GOLD analysis project Ga0209555, IMG submission 184643) | Marine microbial communities from expanding oxygen minimum zones in the Saanich Inlet - ESP_85LU_5_DNA (SPAdes) (version 2) | ecosystem: Environmental > Aquatic > Marine > Intertidal... | reverse complement strand
GCTTACGATGTTATCAAGAGCAGAAAAGGTAAAATGATTAACGGAACATTTGTAAAAGAAGCATAATGGAATTTAGAGACCCAATAATAAAACAAGTTGTTGAGAAGTTTGTTAGTAGATCTAACGTAGGCTTTAAAAAGTATGGTGTAACATTACAAGACGATAAGTCTGATCTTAACGTTTGGTTAACGCACTTGCAAGAAGAATTAATGGACGCTGTAAATTATATAGAAAAGCTTAAGACAACAATGCAAGAGCAAGAGATTAAACCCTCTGGCAAAAACGTTGGTGTAACAGCTTCAATTTTTAAGAGTAATAACACATGGCAATAAGAAAAAGATCAAAGAAAAGAGGCCCGGTTGTGTCTAAGAAAATATCTTATGATGGACACAACTTTGCTTCTGGTCTTGAGAGATATATGTATATGGCTTTAAAAAAGCATAAGATTAAAGCACAATACGAAGGCGAAACATTTGTTTTGTTAAATGGTTTCCATTTTGAAAATGAAAGTTATGAAAAGCAAGCTAATGGTAAAGGTGATTATACAAATAGAGGCAACAAAAGAATATTGCCAATAAAGTATACACCTGATTTTATAGGCGAAGACTTTATAATAGAGACAAAAGGTAGAGCAAATGAAAGCTTTCCTTTAAGATGGAAACTTTTTAAGAGGTTGGTTTCTGAACAGTTCCCAAACATTACATTATATAAACCACAAAACCAAAAAGAATGCGACCGAACGATAGAGTTGATCCTGGAAAAGCGAAGAAAATAGCCAGAAGACAATATCATAATAGACAAGTTGAAAAGTTTATTAGGTATTCTTTAGATAACAAAGGTTATGTAAAGTACAAGGATATAGTAGCAGTGCAAGAAAAATATAACATTATAGCTTATTGATATGGGAAATTGGGAATTAAGTATTGGATTATATCCAGGAGTATTATTAGGTATTAGATCATACCAAAACGAGGAGTTGACGGATCATGTGCTGTATCTACCATTTTTTGAACTTTGCTTGACTGTATATCATGATGGAGAATAAAGAAGCTATAGTGTACTTCACAGAACAAATGGAGTTTGAGGTTAAATCGGTTATAGGTAATATGCCGACAAAAGCTGAAATGAGATCTTTCTGTGACCACTGGCTTAACACATTAGCAACTATAAAATCACTAACTAAAGAAAACTAAAATATGTCATTATTTACACCTAGAATTGAATACAAACCTTTTGAATATCCGATCTACTTCACTGAAGGCTGGATGAAACAAGCTCAAGCATTTTGGTTGCACACTGAGATTAGTATGTCAGGAGATGTTAAAGACTGGAATGAAAAGCTAACAGCTGAAGAAAAAAGTTTAGTTGGTAATATACTATTAGGCTTTGCACAAACAGAATGTGCAGTGTCTGACTACTGGACTCAAAAAGTAGTTGGTTGGTTTCCTAAACACGAAATACAACAAATGGCAATGATGTTTGGTTCACAAGAAACAATCCACGCTGTTGCTTATTCTTATTTAAATGAAACACTAGGTCTTGAAGACTTTAAAGCTTTCCTTCAGGACGAAGCTACAATGGATAGGTTTAACAACCTAGTAGCATACGAAGGAACAGATACTAAAGGCATTGGGACGTCGTTAGCCGTGTTTTCTGCATTTGCTGAAGGTGTAAGCTTATATTCTGCTTTTGCTGTGTTATATAGCTTCCAATTGAGAAACCTTTTAAAAGGTATTGGGCAACAAATGAAATGGAGTGTAAGAGATGAATCTTTACATTCAAAAATGGGTTGCCAGTTATTTAGACACATGTGTGAAGAAGATAACGAATTGTTAAACAATTGCAGAGAAGATGTTATAGCGGCAGCAACTTCTATGCTACAAGCAGAAGAAAATTATATTGATAGAATGTTCGAAGCTGGAGACGTTGAAGGAATTAAAGCTTACGACCTCAAGCAATTTATTAGAAAGAGACTTAACGAAAAGCTCGTTGAACTTGGATACGTCGACCTTGGGTCCTACTTTGCTTTTGACGAATCAGCATCAAAAAACCTCGATTGGTTCTACCATCTTACTGGGGGTGTTACTCATACTGATTTTTTTGCAACGCGCCCAACAGATTATAGCAAAGCCAACGAAGGAGAAGACTGGGGAGATTTATTTTAAAACCAAATAGTATTATGAATATAGATAAAAAATTATTAGAACCATTTGTAAATTGGTGTTCAAAAAAAGAAAATAGAGATAGATTTTTTATGACTCCAAGTGGTCATTATGGAGATGTTGGCGGAATACCAAATCTTGAGAAAACGGATCTATCATTAGCGTTGTCAAACTTTCCGTTTGGCGAATTGAATATTATAGAAAAAAAAGTTTTGAATTTTTTTAATTTTAAAAATTTTTATAGGGATCCATTGTTTGGCACTATGATTTCGTACTCAGAAGAGGGCCATGCGGTGCACGAACATACAGATCCATCGCCCAGGGATGAAGACACCTGTGTCAGAATTAATATATTTGCTAGCAAACCCGATAAAGGGGGACTTGCTATTATAGATGATGAAATAATACAAGTTGATGAAGGCGAATATTGGATGTGTTTAGCTGGGGAAAAACTTCACAGTTCACAAAAAGTAGAAGGTAAAAAACCAAGAATTATGTTGAGCTTTGGTTATCAAGTACAAAAAGAAGAATTAGAAAAAAGAGATTTATTATAATGGAAAAAAAAATAAAAGTTGCCGTAATAGGAGCAGGCACAAGCGGTTTATTAAGTGCATCAACGTTATCTATGACCAGTCCTATAGATGTAGATATTTATTATGATAACAACATTAAACCATTATCAGTAGGAGAGGGGGCTAACTACGCTTTGGTAGATTTATTAAAAAATAGAGCATTCTTTCCTAGTAACGAAATAGAAACGGAGTTGCATGGTACAAAAAAAATGGGGATTAGAAAAGTAGACTGGGCAGGAACGGGAGATTTTATGCATGAGTTTATGCTTGGAAATTATTCTATGCATTTTGATTCATCTTTGCTAAGAAATTATCTTAAGAATACAATGAACCACAAAGTCAATTTTATAGAAACAAACATAATTGACAAATCAAATATAGATGCTGATTTTATTTATGACTGCTCTGGATTTCCAAAAGAAATTAACGAAGATGAATTTGATATTTTTGAATCAATACCGGTTAATTGCTCTTACGTAGTACAATGTAATTGGGAGGCTCCAAGATTTGATTACACGTTATGTGAAGCTATGCCAGAAGGGTGGGTATTTATGATACCTTTGCAGAACAGATGCTCTGTTGGATATATACATAATTCTAGCATATCTTCTAAAGATAAAATAAAAGAAGGAATTAAAGAAATATTGGAAAAATATAATTTAGTTCAAAATGAAGAGGGTAATTTTTTAGATTTTAAAAATTATTCAAGAAAAGAAAATTTTCAATGGAATCATGGTTGGGGAGGTAATGCTTCTTTTTTTATGGAACCTTTAGAGGCTACCACGCTTGGTAATGTAATTACATTAGCTAGGGAAGCAAGCCATGTTATATCAGATCCCGGTTATGCAGATCCAATAAATAAAAAATATAAAAAAATGTTGAGCGGCACTGAAGATATGTTGGCATTTCATTATTTTGTAGGGTCAAAATATAATACTGATTTTTGGAAAATGGCTAAAGAAAAAGCTACCAAAAGATTGATGGATTCTATTGATAAAGCTTCTATATTAAAAATGGTGCAAGCTATTAACAAAAAACAATCAACGCCTGTTAAACCACCTAAGGATGCTTTTTTTGAATATGGAACATGGCCACTAGATTCCTGGGCTCAAAATATTGAAGGATTTAAAGCTTTAGATAAATTAAAAAGTTTAATCATATAATGAAAGAAAAAGTAATATTTACGAAAGAAGATGAAAAGCCTTTAAAATGTCCTTATGGTTTTACTTCTGCTGATAAAATGTATAAACCGTTAACATGGTTTAAGATAATAAAAGCTATATTTGTTAAAATTAAATAAACTAAAATGAAAGAACAAACACTACTTGAAATGAAAAACAAGGTTGAAACTTTAGGCAGCCTTGTTCAGCAAATTATTAATGAGTTAGGCAATCTAAAAAACTTATCGGTTGGAACTCTTGAAACATTAAAAAAGATTCCTGGTTACGAAGAAGCTATTAGCAAGCTTGTTGAAGAGCAAAAAGAAAAGGAGGCTGCTAATGTGGAATAATGATTGGGTTAAAGGTGTAGATTATCCTGTATGGGGTAATACAGAGGTTTATAAGAAAACCATAACCGGAGGATATTTAATGCCTCACGAAACACCGAAAGATGCTTATATGCGAGTAGCTAGTACAGTTGCTAAGCGTTTATATAAGCCAGAATTAGCAGAAAAGTTTTTTGAATACATTTGGAATGGGTGGCTCAACTTAGCGTCACCTGTTCTTTCTAACACTGGAACAGATAGAGGATTACCTATTAGTTGTTTTGGTATTGATGTTGGAGATAGTATACAAGAGATTGGGGCTAAGAATTTAGAAATGATGTTGCTTGCAAAGCACGGAGGAGGAGTTGGTATTGGTATCAATATGATTCGTCCTGCTGGAGCTAAAATTACTGGTAACGGAACATCAGACGGAGTTGTACCTTTCTGCAAAATATATGATTCTACAATCCTAGCAACTAATCAAGGATCTGTCAGAAGAGGAGCAGCAAGTGTTAACATTAACATTGATCATGGGGACTTTGAGGAATGGCTTGAAATTAGAGAGCCTAAAGGAGATGTCAATAGACAGTCTCTTAACTTACACCAATGTGCAGTAGTAGGAGATAAATTCATGCGTAAGCTTGAAGAAGGAGATCCAACGGCCAGAAGAAAATGGGGAAAGCTTTTGCAGAAACGCAAAGCCACTGGGGAGCCGTATATCTTATTTAAAGGAAATACAAACAAAAGTAACCCGGAGGCGTACAAGAAAAACGGATTAAAAGTTCACATGACTAACATATGCAGTGAAATAGCATTGCATACTGATGAAAACCATAGTTTCGTTTGTTGTCTGTCTTCATTAAATTTAACAAAATACAATGAATGGAAAGACACGAATCTTATATATGACGCTATATGGTTCTTGGATGGAGTCCTTGAAGAATTTATTCAGAAAGCTAAAGGACTTAAAGGATTTGAGAATTCAATTAGATCTGCAGAAAAAGGAAGAGCTTTGGGCTTGGGAGTACTGGGATGGCATACTTACTTACAACAAAACGGGATACCGTTTGAAGGGCTACAAGCTCAGTTCGAGACTAGAAGAATATTTAGTCAAATTAAAATTGAATCCGAAAGGGCTAGCCGTGCTCTTGCTGAGGTATACGGTGAACCTTTATGGTGTCGTGACACTGGTATGCGTAATACTCACCTTCGCGCTATTGCTCCCACTGTTAGTAATAGTAAGCTTTCTGGAAATGTTAGTCCTGGTATCGAGCCATGGGCTGCGAATGTTTTCACAGAGCAATCTGCTAAAGGGACGTTTATTAGGAAGAATAAAGAACTTATTAAAGTTCTAAAGAAAATAGGAATTGATACTGAAGATACCTGGAACAAAATACTTGCTGACGGCGGTAGTATTCAAGACTTAAATGTTTTGGATGAGTGGGGTTATATCAATAAAAAATTAGTATATTTACCTGATCACAGTGAAGAAGCGGATAAAAATGGTTTTGATTCTGTTAAAGATGTTTTTAAAACATTTAAAGAAATAAACCAGCTCGAATTAGTTAATCAAGCTGGAATTCGTCAACAGTATATCGATCAGTCTGTAAGTTTAAATTTAGCGTTTCCTAGTTCAGCAACGCCAAAGTGGATTAATCAAGTTCACTTTGATGCTTGGAAGAAAGGAGTTAAGACGCTTTACTATACACGCACAGAATCTGTTCTTCGCGGAGATATAGCTGCAAAAGCTATGGATCCAGATTGCCTATCCTGTGACGGATAGTTTAGTTCATTTAGTTAGTTGTTCATTAGAAAAACGCCAGTAATTAATTTTACCGGCGTTTTTTTATTTTCTATTGCGTTGTTTAATTTCGTCTTTTAGTTCTTCAACTTCTTTCATGGAATATTCAAGATCTTTCATAGTGGTTGTAAATTCAAGGCGCATAACACTAACGTCTTCTTCTAATTTTCTTTGAGCTGGCCAAGTATACTTCTGCTCGTTTTCTTTTAGCTTCGCGGCTGCTTTTTCTAGTGCATTAATTTTAGCATTAAGCGTATAATAACTGCCAATAATAGATATTAACCCTCCTATTGCTGTTATAAGCTGGGATGTAGTAAATTTAATCTTTGTATTAGCATCTATGTTTTCCATTTATTTTTTGTTTTTACGTATGTTATACCACTTGTCAATTGTATATCCTATAGATGCTATCAATAGAATAATCTTCAAGCCCATCTCTATGTTGGAGAAGGACACGAGCAAAGAAATTGTGTTAAACATATATATTTTGATGTCGTCCATTAGTGCTTTCATTTTACAATACCTCGTATTTAGTTTTATTACCTGCTTTATAAGCTTTTAAGCATCTTTTTCTGTTTTTTCCTGGACCTACATAACTAACATGTACCCAATCAGGGTTTTGGTCATCACCAAATTCCCAAATCATTTGATCAAAGTCTAAATTATCTTTTATGTAGTTATACATTTCAGCATTCGTTTTAAAGCCGTGTGTGTCATCCAAATCAATTGCTTGACCATAACAGTGCTGAGAATTTTTAGATCCGCCTATGGCTTTATTTAGGTCTTTACAGCGAAAGAAACTGTTAATCCTAATTGGACCTCCAACCCATTTTCTCAATGGCTCAAAAACATGAAACGCTAAATCCCGGGCACACTTAACTTCGTATGCACCGGGTTTATTTTCTATACCTAATCTCTTAGCGGTATTTGATTTTGTGAATTCTTTAAATGAAATGTGATCGCTAATTGTCATTTTTAGTTAAATTTTTTACCAAATTTCTTAAATGATGGTGAGAATTTACTTTTTGGAACTTTTACTCCTTTTTTCTTAGCTTCTGCTCTTGCTTTTACTAATTCAGGATCTTCTACACCTAAATCCCAAGTACTATAACCCATAAACAAAGCTACTCTTTGCCAAGATTCTGTATCTTGTTGTGTCATTGCTTTTATGTTACCTGCTTTAGTAAGTATTCTATCTAAAGGAATGTTAAAAGCAGCAGAGCCAAGACTAGCAGCTACATTGTACATTGGGTGATTTATGTTATCATATCCTACTTTATCTAGTATCTTTTTATTGTACTTATAGCTTTCCATAGCTCCGTAGATTTTTCTAGCCTTAATACCAATTGGCGGAGAAACGTTTGCTAATTCAACTAAAATCGCCCCGGATTTAGCATTCCATCCTTTTTCTTCTTCTTTTTTCCACCTTATTAAAGCATTTTTCAATGTAGCAACAACGCCACCAGCAATACCTGTACCTCTTAAGAAACCATCAAGAACAGTATTTATTGCTCTTTCTGTTTTGCCATCTATTCTTCTCTCTTCGTCTTCGTCATCATCATCTGACCATACAGAAGCAAATAAAGCATTTTGTAAATAAGCAAACGTTATGTTTTGTATTGCGGAATAATAAACTATTCTTGAAAGATTAGCAACTTTGCTTCCTCTATTATTAGCTAAATCTAAAACAGCTTTCTTGGTTAGCCTGGCCATCTGCATTGGTGTGTTTTGGAAAGCTAAAAATATTCTACCAAGCACGCTAACTTGTTGATTGGATAATAAATCCTGTCTTGAAGATTGTTGCGTCTTCTCAGCTAACTCTTGAAAATCTAAAAACGCTTCTTGTTTTGCTTTTTCAGGGGACATACCTTGTTTTAAGTATGTTTTTTCTCTATTGTACAAAAACGGTGCACCTCCTGTAGCTACAGCAAAGTTATCTCCGTACTTTGTCATTATAAATCCTTTTTCCAGCACATACGCTAATAAAGCTTTTCTAGGATTGTTTGCATTCTGCAATCTTTCAGCTAATTCAGCTTCGTTTATATCTGTTTTTAAGCCTTGTCTACGTTCTTTCATCCAGTCTGAATTAAATATTTCAGTCCAGTATTTAGCAAAAGCTTTAGGATTTGTTAAAACAAGCTTACCTTGCTCATAAATGTTATTATCTGACCAGTTTGTAAAGTTGACAATAGATAGCTGTTGTAGTAAAGCTGTTCTAGTATTAAAGAACATGGTTACTCCTACCGCTCCTCTAACCCAGTTTAAGTAAGCGTTAGCCATTTTATTTGAACCAACTTGCCTTGCTTGTCCTTTTTCTATTCTATACAGCATATCCTCCATTGCAGATCTGAAATCTGGACCATACGCTGCTTCTATTTTATTAAGGTTATCTTCTGAGAATATAATGTTTTTATTTTGTATATACTCATTAAATATTCTAGCTCTACCTATTTTACTTACTATATCTTGTAATTCAGATTCAACTGTACCGGCTGTCCAATCTTTTTCTGGTTTCAACCAGCTTTCTTGTTTGTCTGGAACGCCTATTAAATCTTCAGCAAACTTTAATAGTTTTGGATCGTTTTCTACAGCATTAATTAATGCGTTTTTATCTGTTTCATTTATACCTGGTATTTCATAACCAAGCTTAGTCCACATCCATACTCTTACAGCAGAATCATTATTATAAAACTTATAGTTACTTTCTTTCCTTAGTACTTTTAATATACCTTTGTTTGCTTTTACAACGTTGTGAAACTTTTGTTTTACTAATTGTCTTTCGGCGTTAAGTTGATTATTAGCTCTAGCTAATGGGCGGAAGATTTTTTCTTCCATAAAGCTCATGTCTGCGTCACCTTGTTTGCCCGAACCATATAAAGCGTAAATTAAACCTTCTAGGTCTTCCGCAGACGGAGGAATAAAAAATTTCATTCTTTTACCCTTTTTAGCTCCTCTTAATTTAGCTGTTGCTTTAGATATTATTTCATCTACAGGAATTCCTTTTTTACGCTCTAACATTTCGTTAAATGTACGAGACATAGACTTAGCCTCCTGATCTGTAACTTCTGGAACAACATATTCAAGCAAGCCTTTTAAAGCTTCATCAATTGAATTATTTTCTTTTTGAATTGGCGTTTGTTTTTCGTTGTATTTTTTATCAAAGAAATGCAAGTCTTTCTTATCAATAACTCCTTCGTATCTAACGATGCTATCCCCATTAAGAATATCAAATTTTTCTGCTGTTTGAATTTTCTTTCCGGTAGAATTTAAAGTATCTGCGTCTGTTTTAGACACTACATCTACAAAACTTCTGTTTAAAATATCTTTAACATCAGATTCTAAGTTTTTAGAATTTTTTACAGTATAAGCAAGCGACTGAATTAATTCTTCAATAGGCGGAGTATGCTCGTAAGTGTAATCACCTTCAACATTTTTTTGTATACTTCTTATTTTACCTACTAGTCTTAAATCTGATTCACCGCCTAATTGCTGTATTTTTAAATAAGAAATTGCAAATTCTTTGCCTAAGCTGCTTTCTAAAGCAACTATATTTTTAGCAACTTTAGATATTAAATCGTTAGAGAATTCATGCTGCTGAGCAATTATATTTCTTTTATCAAAAACATCTAATATATTGTTAAACCCTTTTTTGGCTAAAGCTTTTAAATTTTTATTTATACTTTTTGGTCTTACATATCTAACATCTACTGTTGTATTATTGTAAGATGTTATTGGCTTGCTATCAAAAGCTAAAGCTTTACTACTAACTGTAAAGTATGACTTTACGTCTGGTATTAGGTTTAATTTTTCTACATATGATATTAAACCTTCATTAGAAGTAACTCCTTTCCACGATGTTGTATCTTTTGCAACAGCTAGTGAATTGTTTAAGTAATCATATATTAAATTTAACTTTTGATCTTCATTAGCAGCATTCTTAATATCATTTCTTAGTTTATCCTCTAATATATTTAAATGTCTTTGTATTGCAGCATTAGAATTTTTATCTAATTTTGATTTTAATTTTTTGAAATTAGAATCTTCAGATACTACTGTTACAATGTCCTCAAAAGAATTGAATGTTTCAACTATAGATTTCTTGTGAGTATCATCAATACCGTATTCAGAAGCTTGCTTTATTGCCTGTTGAATAGCTTTAGCAATACTCATACCGGCTTTAAGACCATTCTTAAGGACAATAGCAAAAGTTTTTATTGCTTGTAATGATAATTCAGGAACAATAAATCCAGCTTTTAAGCTCTCTTGTTGAATTTTATTTATTTTGGCAATAAATTGATCAAGTCTATCTATAACAATGGCAACTTGTTTTTCAAAATTTTCAGGAACAGTAAACCCTTGTATTTCTTGTATTTCTTTGAATTTTTTATTTACCTCAGGATCAGCAAGAGCATCTACAATTTCATCAAATCCAACTTGAGTAGCTAACATTTCAGATAATGAATTCTTCCTTGCTGCTTTAGTAGAGCCTTTAGCGTTCATGTATTCCAAGAACTCTTCCTGAGTAACGTCGGTTCTTTTTTCAAAAACTAATTCTCCTGCGGCGGTTCCCTCGGTCATGTTCATTCGCTTCTGCTTTCCAGTCTTTGGATCTATAACAGCTTTGTTAAATTCAGCAAACCTTTTGTTCACAACATCCTGAGGTATTGCATCGTAAAGAGTTTTCCAATTTTCTTTTAAAAATTGTTGATACGCTTTTCTTGTACCTGAAATATTTTTTATAGCTGTAGTAAGAGACGTTCTGAACGCTTCATCTAAAGATTTTTTTAGTGCTTTCTTGTTCTCAACAGAAGGTAATTTACCACCTAAAACTTTTTTAGCAGCTTCTTTAAATACCGCTAAGTTGCCTGGACCCATGTTAAGCTTCTCGGCTATTTTCTTTTGCTTTGGAGCAGCTTCTTGCTCTTCTCTAATATTAACGGAGGCATCTGCCATTTCTTCTGACATTGCTGTTTTAGATTCAGTAACGTCTGACATAAACTGACTACCCTCATTTTTACCAAGAAGTTTATCAGCAATAGCTATACCTCTTCTTTCCAGATAGGTGTTTATATAAGCACCTAGTGAATTGTTTATTTTAGGGTCATATTTATTAACCATACTAAGAACACCATTCTTGCCGTATAATAGCTCAGAAGTTAAATCTTCTTTCATCTGATTAAAACCAGGCCTGTTGCTATATTTTCTTACGATTCTATTTACACTACCCTCAAATAAAGAAACAATATCAGCTTTAGCTTTATCTTTGTTCCTTTCTGGTATTGCTTCATTAAGAACAACTTTTTCATATAGCTCTTGAGCTTTTTTAGAGGCTTCTTGTTGCTTTTTAGGAGCGTCATTCTTCTCTATTTCTACTTCTCTAGCTATCTTATTGATTTTATTTTTAGCTTCCGCATATTGCTCCTTGTATATTTCTAAAGCATCAAGATATTCCTCTGTAGGCATTATATCTCTATCCTGTTCTAGCTCTGTTACTTTTTGAGCATAAGTAGCTTTTAAATCTTCTAAGTTAGAAATATCTTCAAGATTCTTCTCTGAAGCAAAGTCCATGATTGAAGCTGCTTGAACTATATACCCTTTTAGCTCCGCGTTTTTGTCATCTATTTTTAATTGTATCGCTTCTCTAGCTTGTGGAGTTTTAGCATTAACTTTTTTAATATTTAAATCTCCAAGTTCTTCAATAGCTTTTTCTATTTTACCGCCGTCAACGCTTGCTCTTAAAGAAGATACGGATCTTAAAGCTTTTCCACCGGTTAGTTTAAGACCTTTCCCCAGCCCTGAAAAAACAAGGGTTCCTGCCGCAGCTTCTATGTATGTTTGAGCAAAGTTATCTACGAAATGTTGCGCAGCTTTAGGTATTGCTTTATCAATATCTACCCCTTGCGCCATAAGCAGGTTAAACTCTTCTAAAGGGGCCTGAAAACTTTCAGTTAACCCTTCACCATTTGCTGCCCACATCAAGCCTCCAAGGTTTTTCATTATTCCTTTTTGAGACGCTATGTATTTTGTAATACCTTTTATACCAACAGCTTCTAGTCCCATTGCCGGAACAGCAGAGGCTGCTGGTTTCAAAAATTCAGACTCGCCATCGCCTATCAGCTTTTCAATAGCTTCATCTTCCGTAAGCCCTGGATATAATGTTTTAGCTTTTGTAGTGTTATATCCTGTAACGAAGTCGCCTAGCATCATGGAGTTACTTACAGCAATACTAGCTGCAGCGCCAACACCTGGCCCACCAACAAGTGTACCAGCTGTACCTGCTATCATAGCTGGAACTACAGATTCTGCAACAGTAGCGCCGCTCCCTATTAAGCCAGCAATACCATTCATAAATGACTTACCTGCATCTTTTGAAGTTACGGTTATTATTGGTAATTCTTTAACAGCTTTCTGTAATCGGTTTAATTCTTTATAGTTTAGTTTTAAGCCTTCTTGTCTTTTCTTGATTTTGGCATCAGCTAAAGCGGCAACTCTATCTCTATCCTCTTGCGATTCGTGGGACATTTGCCATTGTTCAAAATCTTTAGCAGACTCTTCTATATTTACTAAGAATTGCTCTACTGTTGTGCCTATCTTTTGTTTTAAAGAAGTTATTGCAACGCCTTCTTGACCGCCTAAACCATCTCCGCCAAAATATTTTTTACCTAAATTTTCAAAAGAAGCACCCCACTCACCGTCGAATAGTTTTTCTTCGATGGGTCGATTCATGTTAGCTTCAATCTCCGCTGTTACTTTAGCTACATTAGTTTTAGAAAAGTCACCAGTAGTAGAGGAAATTTGGTTTCTAACATTAGAAGGCAAGGCTCTTTTTTCTTCAATACTAATTTCTTGTGAATCCGAAGAACCATTTTCCGAAAGTAATCCCGTACTTGGTGTTTGATTTTCGGGTGCTACATTTTCCGCCACAGGCGCACCCTGACCTTGGCTTAATTCCTTTCCCGTTGTTTCAACTATAGGAGATTGTACAACTGTAAGACCTACTTTTTGTATGTATGTATTAACATCCAATCCAGTTTTAGCGGCGGCGGCTGCAACTTGTTCTTGGCTATATTGTTTTCCGTTTAATTCGTACATTGCTGTAATTTTATTAAATTATTAGTTTACGTTTATTGGTAAATCTCCGGTGTCAACATCATTGACTTGCACTTTGTTTCTATACAGATCCTTAAAGTGGGTTGCAACTAACTTGTTCATACCGCTGTAATTAAGTATTTGCTCGTAAACAGCATTTGGATCTTTAAGATCTATTTTAAGGGGCGATCCGTTCTTGTCTATTATTTGAATTGAAGAATCATATTTAGAATCAAATTCTTTTTTAAACTCAGCTTCTGTAGGAACCTTTACGTTTTTATCAGTTTCTTTTGCTTTTTCAGCTTGCGCCTTTGTAACAGCATATTCATTTTTAAAATAGTCTTCTCTTGAGAATATGGGTGTTCCTGGTTTTTGCGCTTTTATTGTAGCTAATAAATCTTCAGGCTTTCCGCTTTTAGCTAATTGTTCTGAAATTTCAAACAATCTTCCAGCGGTAGCTTCGTTTATATTAATTTGTTGTTCAACAGCTTTAGTATATTTTGAAGTAGGCTTTTCCTGCTTTGTCTTGTTAAGCTCTGTTCCTCTTGGCGTAAATCTTTCTACAATGCTATCTGCTAAATCTTTTTTGATTTGCTCATTAGATGCGTTTTGAAAGTAGTTGTATTGCTCCGCTTCATTCTCTCCACCAACTTTATAATGCAAAGCTAATGACTTAAATTGTTGTGGAGTTAGCGTATTTACTTGATCATTTGCAAATGTTTGAATTCTTTCTGGAGTGAAAGATTTTGACGTCAAAGAAAGCTTATCAAATTTTGTTTGCAATGTTGTTTCGTAGTTACTTAATGTTTTGTGGTCAACTACTTCTAATGGTTTCAAGTTATTTAAAGAAACTCGTTTCCCGTCTTCAAATTCAACAACATACTTCCCGTCTTTGTCTTTTACAAGCTTCTTTTTAAACTTGTTATTTGTTATGCCTAAAACGTTTGTTTGGTTGTCCCCATCTGAAAATGGAGCAATACCTATTTCTAACGCTTCTTTAGTATCAGAACCTAATTCTTTAACTAAATTGGCGGTTTGTTGTAATTGGTTTATATCGGCAGTAATGCCTTTCATAGCTATGGCATATTCAGAAGCTGACATATCTCCTTTCTTATTTATAAGATCGTATGCTTTGTCATATAATGCAGATGCTTCTCCCGCTACAGAATCATATAATCCATCAGGAACTCCTTCTGTATCAACTGTGGCTAAATTAGCAATCTGATCTGCTCTCCACTCATCCTCTTTCTTGGCAGCTTCGTCTTCTTTCTTTTTTATTTCAACAGTTTTACTCAACCCTTCTTGAAAGCTTTTATTAAAAGCGTCCATTGGGTTGTTGAATTTTGGAGCCACCGCAGCCGCTCCTTGTATTAATGCTTGATTTGCCATAATGTATTTTAAATTTTACTGCTTATCCGAAGAATTCTCCAATACCTCCACCAAGTCCAACAGCAGCTCCAGCAGAGACTAATGAACCAACGCCACTAAATAAAGAGTTGGTAGCTTGCTGCCTAGCTTGATCGGCTGCGGCTTTCCTTTGTTGAGACATACCCAGCATAGTTTCTGTTTTGCCAAATTCCATGTTTTGTATACTCATATCTCCTTGAGCTTCCATTTGTTGTAGTTGCATTTGACCTTGTGCCGCCATTCTTGCGTTTTGGGCCTCCTGAGCACCTATAGATGCGCTGGCTCTTTGTAAATTAGTGCTTTGCGCTTGGGCTAAGGATTGCGCTAATGCTCCAACTCCAAGACCCCCACCGGATTGCCTTAAAGCATCTAAAGTGTTTGCTAATCCTTGTTGTTGTTGTTGAGCTTCAAATTCAGCTTGCTGAGTATTAACTGTTAAATCTTCATATGGATTTTCTAAATTAGCAAAAGCATTTTCAAATTGAAATTGCTTGTACTGATCCATCATCTGATTATATTCAGCTTTCGCTGCTCTTTGTTCTCTTCTTCTTGCTCTACCTCCAATGAGTCCTCCAAGTAGCCCACTTATCCCAGAGGCTGCTTGACCTATAACGTTTGCTTTTGCTTCAAAGCTTGCTCCGTCTGCCATATCTTTATATTTTAGTTACTGCTTATAAATATCTCTGAGTTAACAGAAAATAGTTCAGCATAGTTTGTTGAGTTGTTTACCATTTCAACTTCCGCAAAATATCCTGTTAAGCCAGATAAATTGATTTCGTTGTCTTTTCCGAAAAATATATAATCGGTATCACTTGGATCCGCGTTCTCTGTTTGAACGGTTATTGCGTAGTCAGTTAAACCAAGGCATGTACCATATCTAACAACTGTTCCAGAGTTATTCAAATAGTATATCACATCTCCAGCTTGCAAAGATGTGTTAAGTTTGATTGGAAAATTTAAAATGTTTACTGCCATGGTAATATTATTACGATTTTTAAAGTTTTATTAATATTATAATCCACCCCAATTGCCTGTTCCATAGTGTTTCGTAAAAACGAAGTCACCATTATCGTACTTTCCGTATGGATTAAAATTACAATGAGGCAATATCTTATGTTCTATATTTTTACTATTAAAATAATTAGAAAGGGCTATTGGGCCAACCATAGTTCTAACAAAAGTTCCATTTATAGCGTTTGGTATTTCATACCTTGCTATTATTTTTCCTTGGTTTTCTATTAAATTATTTCTTACAAACCCTAAAAACTCTGTCCATACACTTGATGGCGGAGAAATCATAAATCCATTTTGATAAGTTTCATCACTACTAAAAGAATCTAGCAAGTAAATACTTTTACCGTCTAAATGAGGAGTGAAATCTCTTATAATTTCAAAATCCATATCTGTTATAATACCGCCTATCTTTTCAGCTATTAGGTATCTAACATAATCTATTTTATATATTATGGGAAATTTGTTTAATAAATCAAGTATATAAGGATCGTATTTTTCTATGAAGTTATCTATGTCTTCTCTATCGTTCCATATTTTTCTTTCGTAACCTTTAACTTTTTTCCATGATTTATCACAAACAAACCATTCTTTAGACCATCTTTTTTTATCCTCTGGAGCTACTTGATGTATTATTTTTGGAATCATTTTAGCTTATAATGTACGTAAAAGTTTCTATAAAAGTTTCCTTCAAATGAATCTCTTCTTCCATGTAAGCACACAGCAGATTCATATAAAAGCATATCGCCAGGTTCCATAAATACTTTGTGCTCTTCGCCATTGTGATCAACTATATCTAATCCCCAATCATTTCCAAATTCTTTATTTTGGCACCCACACCTAAGATCTTTATCTACCATTATAATAGATGATATGTGATGAGTTTCTACTCTATCACGATGCATTATTAAGTTTGATCCTTTTCCATAAGATCTTATTCCATATATGAATGTTTTTTCTAATGGTACACCAACCCATTCTTCATGCACGCTCTGTAGTTGGTCGTGTATTTTTGTTCTTGCTTCAGGCAAATTTTCAAATGAAAGTAAGGTTGATTTACTAGTACCTTTAATAATTGTTTCTTTACCTTCAAAAACTTCGTTTTTTTCTTGCGTTTGAAGTGTAGAATAAGATTCTTGAATTAAATCCCAAGTTTCTTTTGGGCATTTTATAAGTTTAAACCCATAAGGGCTTAATTTTGGTATTTCTTTATAGTCTGTATACACTTTAGGCTTATTTAGAGATTCATTATAAAGTTTAGAGTCTTGGTATCCATCCCACGGTTTTTGACGCCACCATGAAGTTATTATATATTTAGTGCCGGATATAACATCTTGGCCTTCATGTAGAGAATCTTGATCCCCGCTGCCGTTTTCTAATAAATTGGTCCAAGTAACAGCTTTGCCAAGTTCTGGTTTAACAGTAACTTTTTTTCTAGCAAAATCAGTATTTCCTCCTTCAAAGTCATCATTTAAATAGATCATTAATGTATTTGTTCTATTCCCTGAGTGCAAACAATGTTTGTTGTAGGCAGATCCTGGTCCAAACCAATCGTTATGGGGTTTAAAATATTGCCCTGGCTTATACATTTGGCCTTGAAGACTTTCCCCTTTGCCAATGTCAATACCTAGCTTATCAGCTATTCTTTGATGTATTTCCTTGACTTTTGCGTCATTAACTGGAAGGTTGCAAGTTGATGAAGTTCTACTTCTGTCGTACTTATCTCTTTCTGCCCCTTCCGATACAACCATAGAAGGGGTATTGTTTTCGTCTATTAGTGATATTAAATAATCACATTCTTCTTTGCTTAAAAAGTTTTTGATTTCATTCATTATATTAAATTTAATTATTTATTAAAAACTACAAAAATCTACAGACCCCATACTACTGCCGTTCCAATATCTTACTTGTAATCCATCAGAAAAGTATCCTGCTGATTGGTAAACCCCTGCCGAACATCCGCTATTCGAATATACTACATTTGCGGTATCTAATCTATCTGTATCTAAATAATATGTTCTAGTAGCTCCAGTACAAGCAGATGCGCTAGTTGTATTCTTAGATAAAGTCATAGGGTAGCAAGTAGGCGTAGGCGGCGCAACAGGTGCAGGTACGGGTGGTGGTGGTGGATTACATACTCCAACAACAGAAGGCCAATCTCCTGGGGTTAAAACATATTCCGTACCCATTATTTCATAACAAACACCTAAGCCATCGCTATCTAATTCTACTAGATCATTAACATAATATCCTTGAACTAATTGGGCATAAGTTGAGAATCCGTCGCTTGAGCGTTCTACAGTGAACACATTGTCTGGCGGTGGCGTTGGTGGAGCAACAGGTGCAGGAACAGGTGCAGGAACAGGTACGGGAACCGGTGTTGGTGCTGCACAATATCCTGTAATAGTATATGGAGATGTACCCGAAGGCGAAGTACCCATAATTTCATAACATAAACCTGATTGTGTAGTGTTTATTAAATCACCAACTGAATATGCTGGGTTATATGTTACAAAAGCACCTCCATAAAAACTTTGATCTTCTAGTAAGAATAATGTAGGGCCTGTTGGTACGGGTACTGGCACAGGCACAGGTATTGGCACTGGTACTGGTACAGGTACCGGCACAGGCACAGGTACTGGTGGTGGAGTACCACAGCTACAAGCCGAAAGATTATCTAAATTAATATTTCCTGACTGACTGAAATCAACGTCGTAGTATTTATAACAATTACCGAAATAACTAAAAGTATCCGATGTTGTAAACGACGATGTTGTACTATACCCATATTGTAGCTGAGCCGAGTTGGCACAGTTTTCAATAATATAATAGTAATAAGTTGGACCAGCTGGTACTGGTACTGGTACAGGTACTGGTACAGGAACAGGAACTGGCACAGGTGGTGGTGTTGGGCAACCGTATGTTGCGGTAAAATATCCACTAATATATGATCCAGGTAAATAATTATAAGTTGAACCAGTATATAAGAATGTCCCATCGGAATCACTTTGGAATAATCCACCTTGCGTTCCTTGAGCGTCTGTATAATATGTTCCTTGACTTTCACACCCTGATAATTGATAATAAGTCACTGGTGGTGTTGGAGCCGGAACAGGCACAGGTACTGGCGCTGGAGTAGGAGGTTCTCCGGTACAAGACACGCAATCATCATATTCTGTAAAATCAGATATATTAAATCCGCCGCTTCCTCCAGTAGAAAGTATTTGGTAACATCCATCCCCAATAACAGGCCCATTTCCATATATTTTTCCAATAACAACGCTTTGTCCTACACTGTATATGGTAATAATATCGTTAGAATCTTGACAATTTGTTGCTTGGTAATAATATGTTGGGGTAGGAGCTGGAACTGGAGGAGGTGTAGAACAGTCTACAACTTGCTGTACAATACCGCCGCTACTTAATAGTATAGCGTAGGTTGAATCCAAATCACTAGTTGTTCCTACTCCATACCATTTAAAATCTCCATTCCAACCACTGCTTCCTTCTACATTGCTATACCAATATTGCCCTACTTGCACGGCGTTTGCTAATATAGCTTCATCACTCCAGATTGAAGTACCAATTATATTTCCGCAAGCATCAGCTGATGTTGTCCAACCAGAGGCTTGGTTTACGTCTGTAACATATTCTTGTTTTTGAACTACAGCAGGTGCCGGGGTTGGAGGCGTAGTTGGTGCCGGAGGAGGGGTTGAACAAGTTATACAACCCGGATTTGGATTGGAATACCCGGAATCACCGCCGCTTACAGCGTAAGCAATATTCCCGCTGCCATCCCTTTTAAATGTACCATATTTATTATTATACTTAACATAAAAAATACTATTAGACCCTGCAATTGACGTAATCCAGTCTCCTTGTATGTACGTAAAGGCGCACATGTCACATGAACCTAAATTAGTAGCATAAGTATCATAAATTTCATCGGCACCACAAATATCTAGCAATCCAGTTGTAGCCGCTACATTAACTTGACACGCTGGAGCAGGGGCAGCAGGTGTAGGTGTAGGCGGTGTAGCAGGCGTTGGAGCTGGAGGTTCTGTAAAACCACACGCGGCGCAATCGTTATGTCTTGTCCAAGATGTAATGTCAGTGTCCATGCCACTAGTAGTGGTTTCTGTTCCTACTTGGTAACATGTTCCGTTGTTTTCTACAGATGAACCGTTAGCTAAGTTTTCGCTAGAGTTGTTTACCCCAACAAAAGTTACACCTGGGTCACTACATAAAGACATGTTGTAGTACCTTACAGTAGTAGGACAACCTTGAAGTCCCGTATCGGTCACAGTACCAACAGATGGTAATCCTTCGTTGTTAGTAGAACCTACAACTATATATGTATTTCCTCCAGCTGTTACTCTGTCGTTTGTGCCTAAGGTTATTCCTTCTATTGTTTGACCGGATCTAAAGCTTGTAGATAATGTATTACAGTCTTGTAGTTGGTAGTACCCAATCAAATTAGTGATAGTAGTCTGATCAGCTCCGTAGAAGTAAACACCTTCTTGAATAACAAAAGCTCTGTATGTATACTGTGTTCCAGGAGTTAGCCCAGTTATTTGTTTTGTATATTGGCCTGTGGTTGTTCCAGCAACAGTTTCAACGTTGTCTGATAATGTTGGTGTACCAGTTCCTTGAACCCAAAGGAATCCTTTGCTTGTAAAATTAGGATCGCCGGCAACTGTAACGTTACCAGTTAATACAAGAAAATCTGTACCGCTATCAGAAGTTGATTGTGTTATAACTAAAGGATCTGTTCCTTGAGCAGCTTCGCAAATTGCTCTATTAGCGATTGTGCCTCCTGTTGTTATTTGGAATGAATATCCTACGCCATCATAAAAGTACTCGTTTTGACCGTTGTAAATTATAGTAGCAGCATCGTTTGAGTATAAAACAGTGCTTGAAATCCATGCTCCCTCAGCAGTAGTTTCATCTTCTTTATTGTATAATGTTATAGGTTGAGAAGCGTTTATACATGCTTCATCCGCTGTAGCATACCCTGTTGAAGATGACGGATTACCATAAACCACAAAAGATGTTATTTGAGGTGGGTTTGGAACCGGCGTTGGTGCAACTGGAACTGGCGTTGGAGCAGTTGGAACTGGTGTAGGCGCTGGTCCTGGCGCAGGCGTTGGTGTGGTTGGTGTTGGAACTGGAACCGGAACTGGAACCGGAACCGGAACTGGAACCGGAACTGGAACTGGTGTAGGTGTTACAACAGAACTTAAATACCCAATACCTTGTGTAGAAAACTCTTTTGAATCTAATGTTCCAGATTCTAACACAGAAGTAGTTCCTTTAATATTATTAAACCATTTGCCTTCTTTGTCTTTAAAAACAAGAACGCTTCCAGATTGTAAATCTGTTTCTATTGAAGTAGCAGCCCAATTTTCGGTGCCTTCGTATGATAAAGTTTTAAATTTCTTTACGGCTGACGGCTGATCATTGAATATAAAAGTTAACTTGGATGGTTTAGTTATATTATAAAAACTGTTTCTTGTTTGATTAATATGGTGACGCCATATATTACTTTTATCAAAAGTATAATACTTACCGTCTAAATAACATCCAAATTCCGGCGTATACGTAAAGAAAGATGTCCAACCATCTGAAGATTCAGAAAAACCTAATGTTTGATCAACTCCGGTTAGAGATAATATATATTGTTTAGAATGAATATCGTAAGAACCTAATACAGGACCATTTAGGTCAATCATGGCGTCTCTAAAATAAGATGTCATGCCTTTACTAGAAATGAGAGTTAAGCCATCTTTAGAAAGCCTTAAAACAGCTCCTCTAGCTTTATCAGTAAAGTACGCTTGGTACCCATAATAAGCAAAAGACTCTGGATTTGTAGATATACCAAATTCTCCATTATAAGGCATAGCCTGACCAAGAACAGCGTTAGAAGCTGTAATGTTTGTAGAGCCATCAGCATTATATAGAGCGTCTTTATTTGCAAGTATTCTTAGTACTTTATCTTCACAAAATGTTATTAAATCTGTATCTCTGGCGTGCAAAAGTTGAATAGAACCATACTCAGGATTTAAATCTTTTGTTATTGGCATTCCAGTAGAAAACTGATTTAATCTATTTATAGAGCTTCTTGAATTAAATAAACCAGACCAAATCAACCCAGATTTATTAACTCTTTGTTTGAATTGTTCTGCAATTGTGGTAGATACCCTTACTTGCTTATCAATTGTTTTTTCGTTGAAATCATCTCTTATTCTATTTGATTCAACCCCGTTTGTTAAATCAAAACAGTTAAACCATGATAGTTGTTTTACCTGCGTGATTTCATCTATAGGATAAGCTTCTTCAGTTTCGTAGTAAATATCAAGAAGGTCATTTTCAGGTATAGTTTCAAATATAGCTGGATTAGACTCAGAGCTAGAGGTTGATCCTTGTACACAAATAGCAAAATCTAAAGCATATGGTACAGAGACATTAATTCTAACATACACGTCGGTTATAACATTACCGAGTGAATCTGTAAAGTTAATTCCTGATTGAACATGTTTCCAATCCGCGTCAGACCCAACACAAGAGGTACCGTCTGTCATTGCTTCAACGTCAGGTTCTACTGCTATGCTAGCTTCCTCAACTTGTTGCGTGTCGTCTTCATATATTTTACCGTCTTGGTATAAGTATTTTGTTCTTGTGCCTTGATAGTCAAAATAATAAATTTCCAACGGAGACGAGCTCATACCGCTTACTCCATATTGAAAATCATTCTCATTAATTATACCGCTGTCGCCGCCAAGTCCTTGCTGGCTTAACAAAGCGTCTGTTAAAAAAGCATCTTTTTTAAGCTTAACAAAAAATTTGTCAGGGAAAGTTTTATTCGGAGCTAATTTTTCTGGTTTAGAAGACTGAATGTTTAATACTTTGTATTTTAACTCTGGGTTGTTTAATGCAATTGATGAATTGGCTGCTTTTTTTAATATTATAAAGTCTTCTTCTTGCAGCTTGTTTATTTCATAACTAGGTATAACTAACCAAATAAAATCATCAGGGGCATCAACGTCATTGTAAGCTTCGCTAACTATTATATTATAAAACTCTTGCTCGGTGCTTTTTACGTAGTATTTAAACCTCGTAATTTGTTCTGTTTCTGCAGGAAGACCATTTAAGCTAATAGCAAATTCTTTACCTATTCCAAGATCGTTAAAATCTCTAAAATAAGAACCAGTATCATTTGATATTACAGGCGTTTGCCTTCCGTACTTGTCTTCAAATAATACTCCAAATTGATAATTTCTACCAGATTTTATTGATTGAAAAGTGTTTTCTGTTCTATTTTGTGTGGTAATTGTGAAGGAAGGGGAATACCCCTTTAAGTCTAAACCATCAGTATAATTACCAAAAACCAACCTATTAGCAATATTTTCAACTGCTTTAGCTTTTTGAGGAACATTATCGTATTGTCTTAAAAGCTGATCGCTTGGTACTATGGAATATATGCTTTCTTTTGTTAAAGATATTTCAGTAGCGCTATCTATTATGTCAGTAGCCGAGATTGTTTTATATACATATACGTTGTTATTGTTAGATTCCTTATAAAGTATATCTATAAACTCAACTCCGTTAGTCTTTTCAAAATTAGAAATATTAATCTGAACAATGTTGTTTAACATTTGAAGATTATATCCTTCTTCTATATCATATGAATTATCAGG
>Ga0209555_10000957_pt1 | contig 23286 bp, 19 predicted proteins | sample SaaInl85LU_5_DNA_FD_184643 | JGI IMG/M metagenome (GOLD analysis project Ga0209555, IMG submission 184643) | Marine microbial communities from expanding oxygen minimum zones in the Saanich Inlet - ESP_85LU_5_DNA (SPAdes) (version 2) | ecosystem: Environmental > Aquatic > Marine > Intertidal... | reverse complement strand
GCCGTTGATTTTAATAAATGGAACAAAGTCCCCGTAATAGCAAATAGACTTCCTACAAAAAAAGAAGTTGACACGGAGGCCTCTCTTATTTATATAGATGTCAGGGAATATCCAACTGCTCAAGCAATTGAAATAAAGCTGCCACAGCTAGCCACTTTTTACAATATCAATACACGAAGAAATGAATTGGTTATAGTGATCCAAGCGATTTCAATTGGAAATGACTCAATTGTTGGTTTTAGATACTTAAATGGAGGAAATGGCAGTGCAAGAATAGAGGAGGTAAAGTTCCTTGAAAACGTTCAAACTAGTGGTTTGGTAAATAGTAAATTTGTGTCCTTAGATATGACAATTAGAGCAAGTGAAGATAAAATCTGGAAGGTGTTAACGGACACTTCCTTTATTCAAATATTATCTCCTATTTTCGATAAAAATAAAACTCTAAAAAAGAAGTGGAGAAGCCAAACGAACATGAATTACGCTTACTCGTATAGTGGTATTAAAAAAGCACAGTTTGGAGGTAAACACTTTGGTAGTTTTTATATTCAAAACGATTATGAAACTTTAAATTATTCTGAAAAGATTTTCATCTCGCAGAATAACCTAGCCGAATTTTCCAAAGTTCAATTAGTTTTCGGTCCATTCCTTAAGGATTTCGATAAACAAGAAATCATGTTAACTCAATGGTTAGCAAGAGTAAAATTACTAAGCGAAGTTCAAACAGATTAAAAAAAAAGGCTCCAATTTCTTGGAACCCTTTTAAGTTGATGTATTAGATTGGTTAGACGATTACTGCCTTTGAATTTGGAGCAGCAGCCATGATTTCTTCATTTGCAGCAGCCTCAAACTTCTTGAAGTTTTCGACAAACTTGTTAGCTAAATTAATGGCTTTGGCATCGTAGGCTGATTTATCTGCCCACGTATTTTTTGGATGCAACATTTCAGTCGGTACATGTTCGCATTCGTTTGGCATAGCTAGTCCAAATACTTCATGAGTTGTGTATTCTACATTATCTAATTTCCCCTCAAGAGCAGCGGTAATCATGGCTCTGGTATACTTTAATTTAATTCTACTTCCTACACCATATTCTCCTCCAGACCATCCGGTATTGATTAACCAAACTTTTACGTTGGACTCAGCGATTTTTTCTCCGAGCATTTCGGCATATTTAGTTGGGTGAAGTGGCAAAAATGGAGCTCCAAAACATGCTGAAAAAACTGTTTGCGGCTCCGTAACCCCAGCTTCAGTTCCTGCCACTTTAGCAGTGTAACCAGAAATAAAATGGTACATTGCTTGTCCTGGTGTTAGTTTTGAAATTGGAGGTAATACCCCAAAAGCATCGGCAGTTAAAAAGAAAATATTTTTCGGTATTCCTCCTTTTGAAGGGACCATTATGTTATCAATATGATGAATAGGATAAGAAACCCTCGTGTTTTGGGTAATTGTTGTATCACTGTAATCAGGAGTTGAAGAACCTTCTTTGAAACCTATATTTTCCAATATAGCTCCAAATTTTACGGCATTATATATTTGAGGCTCCTGCTCTTCGGTTAAGTCAATTGTTTTGGCATAACAGCCGCCTTCAAAATTAAAGACGCTGTTTTTTGACCATCCGTGCTCGTCATCTCCAATTAATCTTCTATTTGGATCAGAAGATAAGGTGGTTTTTCCAGTACCAGACAAACCAAAAAACACAGCAGTATCTCCATCTTTTCCAACATTAGCTGAACAGTGCATTGATAGCGTGTTTTTTTCGTGGGGCAAAATGAAATTCAAAACAGAGAAAATTCCTTTTTTGATTTCACCAGTATATCCAGTTCCACCGATAATTATCATTTTTTTAGTGAAATTTACTACCGCAAAATTATGCTGTCTCGTGCCGTCTTCAGCAGCAACAGCCATCATTCCAGGAGCATTTATTACATGCCACTCTGGGTTGAAGTTTTCTAGCTCAGCTTTTTCTGGTCTTAAGAACATGTTACTAGCAAACATATTTGACCAAGGAAACTCTGTGATAACTCTTAGATTTAGTCTGTAGTCTTCATCAGCGCATGCGTATGCATCACGCACAAACACTTCTTTTCCAGCTAAGTATTCGTTAATTTTAGCGTGTAGCTTATCAAAGTTTTCAGGGGTAAATTTGATATTAATATCTCCCCACCATACTGATTCTTCGGTTTTGTCATCACAAACAATGAATCTATCTTTTGGGGATCTTCCGGTAAATTCTCCTGTATTCACAACAAGAGCTCCCGTGTCTGACAATTTTCCTTGTCCCAAATCTATGGTTTTTTGAGTCAATTCTTCTGGAGTAAGATTCCAATGAGCTTTGTCAATTTTTCCAAGCCCAAGTTCTTCGAGGTTTGAAGTGTTAGGTACTAATCCTAATTCATTCATAAATTTTCTTTTTTGAAATTATGTAACAAAATTACTGCTAATTCTAGTATTATGCTCTTAATTAAGATCTGTTTTTCCACAAATAGTTCGAGTTTTCCACTAATTGTAAAGTGTACAATTACCTATAAATTAATCATTTTTAATTACTTTATAGAGCAACAAAATAACTGCCAAAATCATTAATAAGCCTCCAATTGGGGTTACAGGCCATACATAACTTGATACTCCCGATTGATAAAAAAGGCTAATCGCGTAAAGCGAAAAACTAAAACAACATGCCCCAATAACAAAGAATAAAGCCGGTAATTTTATGGAAAAATTAAATGCATTGTAGTTCAACCCTAAAATCAACAGAACTATACCTGCATAAAACTGATAATCAACTCCAGTTCTTAAAGATTTAAGCTGTTTTGGTTCCAATACGTTTTCAAAGTAATGAGCACCAAAAGCACCCATAACTATTGCAAATGCAATAAAAATTAATCCAATAATTGTCGTGCTTTTATTCACAGAAAAAGTATTAGGCTTGAGTTGTTGGGCCACCAAAATTCATAGGTATTCCACCACCTTGATTTCCATTATCAATGTCTTTTATGGCACCATGTTGGCTTTCGTACTTGCTAATATTATCTACCAAAGCTTTCATCAATCTTTTGGCATGTTGCGGAGTTAGTAAAATTCTAGATTTTACTTTCGCTTTGGGCGTTCCAGGCATCATCCTCACAAAGTCTACAACAAATTCTGCCGGTGAGTGAGTAATGATGGCTAAATTGGAATAAATACCGTCAGCCATTTCTTCCGATAATTCAATATTGATTTGGTTTGGATCTTGATTTTGTTCTTCCATAATTTAGTTTTGTTGTGATAAAGGTAAAAAAAATGCCTTCCCGAATCATCGAGAAGGCATTAAATATTATCAGATTATGATTATGCTTCGGTAGAAGATTCTTCTACAACTTCTTCTGTTGATTCTACCGTCTCACTGAGAGCCGAAGAAACCACTTCCATGTTGTCGTATTTTCTCATACCTGTTCCTGCAGGAATTAAGTGTCCTACAATTACATTTTCTTTCAATCCTTTTAGGTAATCTATCTTTCCTTTCACTGCTGCTTCGTTCAGTACTTTTGTCGTTTCCTGGAAGGAAGCCGCAGACATGAAACTATCAGTTTGCAAAGAAGATCTTGTAATTCCTTGAAGCATTGGACGAGATGTAGCAGCTACTGCATCTCTTGCAGTTACTAACTGAGCATCTTTTCTCTTTAAGTTGGAGTTTTCGTCTCTTAGTTTTCTTGCTGTAATGATCTGACCCGGTTTTAACACATCAGAATCACCTGCATCCTCCACTACTTTCATTCCCCAAATTCTGTCGTTTTCTTCTAAGAATTTGATTTTGTCAGCAGCTTGCTTTTCTAAGAATTTAGTATCCCCAGCATCTATGATTTCAACTTTTCTCATCATCTGACGAACAATTACCTCAAAGTGCTTGTCGTTAATTTTTACCCCTTGTAGTCTATATACTTCTTGAACTTCATTTACGATATACTCTTGAACAGCTGTAGGCCCTTTGATTTCCAAGATACTCTTAGGAGTAATAGCTCCATCAGATAATTGCATTCCTGCTCTTACAAAGTCGTTCTCTTGAACCAAAATGTGTTTAGATAAAGAAACAGCATACTTCTTCACGATTCCAGTCCTAGATTCAATAATGATTTCTCTTTTTCCTCTCTTAATTTTTCCGAAAGAAACAATTCCATCAATTTCTGATACTACTGCCGGATTCGAAGGGTTACGAGCTTCAAATAATTCTGTAATTCTTGGAAGACCTCCCGTAATATCACCTGTTTTACCAGAAACTCTAGGAATCTTAACCAGAATACGTCCTGATTCTATTTTCTCATTATCATCTACGTTAATGATCGCTCCAACCGGAATGTTATAACTCTTGATGATGTTTTTCTTTGAATCCATAATTCTAATAACCGGAATTTTCTTCTTGTCTTTAGAATCAGTAATCACCTTATCGGCAAATCCTGTTTGCTCATCCACTTCTTCTCTAAAAGTAATTCCTTCTTCAATATTTTCGAAAGAAATAGAACCTTTAGATTCCGAGACGATAACTGCGTTGTATGGATCCCACGTACAAATCACATCTCCTTTTTGTACAGAACTTCCGTTTGGCGTTTTCAAGAACGAACCATAAGGAATATTATTTGTAGCTAAAGTAACTCCAGTTTTAGGATCTAGAATCTTCATTTCTGCCGAACGACCAATAACTACAGTAATGTCATTACCCTCTTTATCTTTTGTATCGATAGTTTTAAGTTCGTCAATATCCAATTTCCCTCCGTACTTCGCCTGAAGACTATTTTCATCCGCAATATTCGAGGCTGTTCCCCCTACGTGGAATGTTCTTAATGTCAGCTGTGTTCCTGGTTCTCCAATGGACTGCGCAGCAATTACTCCAACAGTCTCACCTACTTTTACCATTCGTGAAGTAGATAAGTTTCGTCCGTAACATTTCGCACAAACTCCTCTTTTCAATTCACAAGTAAGAACCGATCTCACTTCCACTTCATCAATATCTGCTTCTACAATTGCAGTGGCAGTTTCTTCTGTAATTTCATCTCCTTCAACCACCAAAACCTCTTCAGTTTTAGGATGTTTCAATGTAAATACACTTACTCTACCAACGATTCTATTGTACAATGATTCAATTTCTTCGTCATTCTTTTTCAAAGAAGTAACGTTAATACCTCTCAATGTTCCACAATCTTCATCATTAATGATTACATCTTGTGATACATCTACCAGTCTTCTTGTTAAATATCCTGCATCGGCTGTTTTCAGAGCTGTATCTGCAAGACCTTTACGCGCACCGTGAGTAGAAATAAAGTACTCAAGTACTGAAAGTCCTTCTTTAAAGTTAGACAAAATTGGATTTTCGATAATTTGTTGGCTTGTTGCCCCAGATTTCTGTGGTTTTGCCATCAATCCCCTCATTCCTGATAACTGACGAATTTGCTCTTTAGAACCCCTTGCTCCAGAATCAAACATCATGTAAATTGAGTTGAATCCTTGCATGTCATTCTTTAATTGATCCATTAAGATATGAGTCAACCTAGAGTTGGTGTGCGTCCAAATATCAATAATTTGGTTGTAACGCTCATTATTTGTAATAAGTCCCATGTTGTAATTCTCCATTACATCTGTTACTTCATCTTGAGCTTTGTTTACCAGAATATCTTTTTCAACTGGAATAATAATATCATCAAGGTTGAATGACAAACCACCTTTGAAGGCATTTGTGTATCCCATTTCCTTAATATCATCCAAAAATTCTGCAGTTTTAGAAACTCCACAAATCTTAAGGACTCTTCCAATAATGTCTCTCAAAGATTTCTTAGTTAGGACATCATTTATATATCCTACTTCTTTAGGAACTAGATCATTAAACAATACTCTACCACAAGTTGTTTCTATCAATTTAGTAACCGCTTGACCTTTTTCCATGTCGTGCGTTCTTACTTTGATTGTTGCATGCAAGTCCAATTTCTTTTCGTTGTATGCTATCACTACTTCTTCTGGAGAGTAGAAAATTTTATCTTCTCCTTTCACTATTTCCTCGTCAGTAGTTCTTTTTTGCTTGGTAATGTAATACAATCCCAATACCATATCCTGCGAAGGAACCGTAATTGGTGCTCCATTGGCAGGGTTCAAGATATTGTGAGAAGCAAGCATTAATAGCTGTGCTTCAAGTATTGCCGCATTAGAAAGAGGTAAGTGAACCGCCATTTGATCTCCATCAAAATCGGCATTAAATGCTGTACATACCAAAGGGTGTAGTCTAATCGCTTTTCCTTCTATCAATTTAGGCTGGAAAGCTTGAATACCTAATCTGTGAAGAGTTGGGGCCCTGTTTAAAAGAACTGGGTGATTCTTCAATACGTTTTCCAAAATATCCCATACAACAGGGTCTTTAGAGTCTACTATTTTCTTGGCAGATTTCACAGTCTTAACAATTCCCCTTTCAATCATTTTTCTGATTACGAAAGGCTTGTATAGCTCAGCTGCCATGTCTTTTGGTATACCACATTCGTGCAACTTCAAGTTTGGACCTACAACGATTACAGAACGTGCAGAATAATCTACCCTTTTTCCAAGTAGGTTCTGTCTGAAACGTCCAGATTTTCCTTTCAATGAATCCGAAAGTGATTTCAAAGGTCTGTTACCATCCGCTTTTACTGCACTTGATTTTCTTGAATTATCAAATAAAGAATCTACAGATTCCTGCAACATTCTCTTTTCATTTCTCAAAATTACTTCTGGAGCTTTAATCTCAATCAATCGTTTTAAACGATTGTTTCTAATAATAACTCTTCTGTACAAATCATTCAAATCCGATGTGGCAAATCTTCCTCCGTCCAATGGTACCAATGGTCTCAATTCAGGCGGAATAACTGGAACAACCTTAACAATCATCCACTCAGGTCTGTTTTCAACAGCCTGGTTTACAGAGTTTCTCATTCCTTCAACAACTTGCAATCTTTTCAGCGCCTCCGCTTTTCTTTGTTGCGAAGTTTCTGTATTAGCTTGATGTCTTAGGTTATAAGACAATTCATCTAAATCCAATCCTTTTAACAAATCGTAAAGAGCTTCTGCTCCCATTTTAGCGATAAATTTATTTGGGTCAGAATCATCAAGATATAGGCTTTCTTTCGGTTGCTTTTCTAGAATATCTAAATATTCTTCTTCCGTAAGGAAATCCATAAATTGAACAGGTTCACCTTCTGCATTTATTGTTCCTGCAGCTTGAATTACAACGTATCTTTCATAGTAGATAATTTGATTCAGCTTTTTTGTAGGTAATCCCAAAAGGTAACCAATTTTGTTTGGCAACGATTTGAAATACCATATGTGAGCTACTGGCACTACCAATTGGATGTGTCCAGTTCTTGTTCTTCTCACCTTTTTCTCAGTTACTTCTACTCCACATCTATCACATACAATTCCTTTGTACCTGATTCTCTTATATTTTCCACAGTAACATTCGTAATCTTTTACTGGGCCAAAAATTCTTTCACAGAACAAACCATCTCTTTCTGGTTTGTATGTTCTGTAATTGATTGTTTCTGGCTTCAGTACTTCACCATGCGAACTCTCCAAAATAGTTTCTGGAGAAGATAGACTAATGGTTATTTTGTTGAACTTTTGAGGTTCTTGTTGGTTATTTTTCCTGTATGACATAGGTTACAGTTATTTTAAAATGTGTAATAAAAATTAATCTAAAGTAAGGGTCAATCCTAATCCTTTCAACTCGTGCATAAGTACGTTGAACGATTCTGGAATACCTGGCTCAGGTATGTTGTCACCTTTTACGATAGCCTCATACGTTTTCATTCTTCCATAAACATCATCAGACTTAACTGTCAATATTTCTCTCAAAATGTGAGCTGCTCCAAATGCTTCAAGAGCCCATACTTCCATTTCTCCAAATCTTTGTCCACCAAATTGTGCTTTACCACCAAGTGGTTGTTGCGTAATCAATGAGTAGGGTCCAATAGATCTAGCATGCATCTTATCGTCAACCATGTGACTTAGTTTAAGCATGTAAATGATTCCTACAGTAGCTGGTTGATCAAATCTTTCTCCTGATCCACCATCGTACAAGTATGTCTTACCAAATCTTGGTACTCCCGCTTCATCTGTGTATCCATTTATTTGATCAATAGTAGCTCCGTCAAAGATTGGTGTAGCAAACTTCTTTCCAAGTTTTTCTCCTGCCCAACCTAACACAGTTTCATAGATCTGTCCTAAGTTCATCCTTGATGGTACACCAAGTGGATTCAGTACGATATCTACTGGAGTTCCGTCATCCAAGAATGGCATATCTTCATCTCTTACGATTCTCGATACAATACCCTTGTTTCCGTGACGACCTGCCATTTTATCACCAACTTTTAGTTTTCTTTTCTTAGCAATGTAAACCTTCGCAAGTTTTACAATTCCATTTGGCAATTCATCTCCAACCGTTACTTTGAATTGTTTTCTTTTGAATGCTCCTAATAAGTCGTTTGCTTTGATACTAAAGTTGTGAAGTAGCTTGGCAATATTTGAATTGATTTCAGCATCCGAAGTCCAATTTTCTGAACTAATGATAGTAAAGTCAATTTTCTCCAAATTCTTTGCTGTAATCTTGATTCCTTTTTTGATTACCTCCTCTTTGTAGTTATTGAAAATACCAGCACTTTTATTCGTGTCTATTAGTTTCAATAATTTCTCAATCAATACATTTTTCAAAGATGCGTAATCTTTGTTGTATTCAGCTTCTACTTCCAATAACAAGGCTTTATCAGCGGCCCTAGATTTCCTGTCTTTTACAGCTCTTGAAAATAATTTCTTATTTACAACAACACCTCTTAATGAAGGGGAAGCTTTTAAGGAAGCATCTTTTACATCACCTGCTTTGTCACCAAAAATTGCTCTTAGTAACTTTTCTTCTGGTGAAGGATCAGATTCTCCTTTAGGAGTAATCTTTCCAATTAATATATCTCCTTCTTTAATTTCAGCACCTTCTCTAATGATCCCGTTTTCATCCAGATTCTTTGTTGCCTCTTCACTTACGTTTGGAATGTCAGATGTTAATTCTTCCAATCCTCTCTTAGTATCTCTCACATCCATGGTATACTCATCAATGTGCAAAGATGTAAAGACATCGTCTCTCACGACTCTTTCGGAAATTACAATAGCATCCTCAAAGTTGTAACCTTTCCATGGCATAAATGCCACCTTCAAGTTTTGACCAATTGCCAATTCTCCTTTTTGAGTTGCATATCCTTCTGATAAAATCTGACCTTTCTTAACTTTCTGACCAACTTTTACCAATGGCTTTAGGTTAATACAGGTATTTTGATTTGTTTTTTGAAACTTAATTAAGTTGTACTCTTTCTTATCTCCATCAAAAGAAACTAATTTTTCCGTATCGGTTCTATTGTACTCAATTACAATTTTCTCGGCATCCACGTAATCAACAACACCATCACCTTCAGCGTTAATAAGTGTTCTTGAATCTCTAGCTACCAATCCTTCAATACCAGTTCCTACAATCGGAGAGTTTGGTACTAACAATGGCACAGCCTGACGTTGCATGTTGGATCCCATCAAGGCTCTGTTGGCATCATCATGCTCCAAGAATGGAATTAAGGACGCTGCAATTGAGGCTATTTGATTGGCACCAACATCCATGTATTTCAATGTACCTGGGTCAACCAATGGGAAATCTCCTTCAAGTCTTGCTTTTACTTCATCAGTTTTAAAGTTACCTTTTTTATCAATTTCAGTGTTCAGCTGTGCAATAATAGTATTGTCTTCTTCTTCTGCACTTAAATATATTGGTCCTTTTTCTAACTGCACTTTACCTTTTTCAATCTCCCAATAAGGAGTTTCGATAAATCCTAGTTTGTTAATTTTTGCGTAGACGCACAAAGAGGAAATAAGACCAATGTTTGGTCCTTCTGGTGTTTCAATTGTACACAATCTTCCGTAGTGAGTGTAGTGTACATCTCTTACCTCAAAACCTGCTCTTTCTCTTGATAAACCACCAGGTCCAAGGGCAGAAAGTCTTCTTTTGTGCGTTACCTCGGCCAATGGGTTCGTTTGATCCATGAACTGAGACAGTTGGTTTGTTCCAAAGAATGAATTGATGACAGATGATAAAGCTTTTGCGTTTATCAAATCTGCAGGCGTGAACACCTCATTATCTCTTACATTCATTCTTTCACGTATCGTTCTCGACATTCTAGCTAATCCTACTCCAAATTGGTTGTATAACTGCTCTCCTACCGTTCTTACACGTCTGTTACTCAAGTGATCGATATCATCAATTTCTGCCTTAGCATTTATCAATTCTATCAAATACTTGATTATATTAATGATATCTTCTCTAGTCAAGACTCTTTGGTCCATTCCTAAATCTGTACCTAATTTCTTATTAATTCTATATCTTCCTACTTCCCCTAAATCATACCTTGCCTCTGAGAAAAATAATTTATCAATTACTCCTCTTGCTGTATCAATGTCTGGTGGTTCAGCATTACGCAGTTGTCTATAGATATGTTCAACGGCTTCTTTTTCAGAATTGGAAGTATCTTTTTGAAGTGTATTGTAAATAATCGAGAAGTTAGAAGCGGTAATATCTTCCTTGTTAATGATAATTTTCTTTACACCTTCTTCAATGATTAAATCAATATTTTCTTCCGTAAGAACGATGTCTCTATCAAGAACTACCTCATTTCTTTCTATCGATACAACTTCACCGGTATCTTCATCTACGAAATCTTCTACCCAAGTTTTTAAAACTCTTGCAGCCAATTTAGATCCAACCAATTTTTTCTTTGAAGATTTACTTACACTTACTTCGTGAGCAAGGTCAAAAATCTCTAAAATATCTTTATCAGTTTCAAATCCAATAGCCCTTAGTAAGGTAGTAACAGGAAGCTTCTTCTTTCTGTCAATGTATGCATACAGGATATCGTTAATATCTGTAGCAAATTCAATCCAAGAACCTTTAAAAGGAATTACTCTTGCCGAGTACAATTTGGTACCATTGGCGTGAGTACTATGCCCAAAGAACACACCTGGTGATCTATGAAGTTGTGAAACTATTACACGTTCAGCACCATTGATTATAAACGAACCTTTTGGCGACATGTAAGGAATAGTTCCTAAATATACATCCTGAACAATCGTTTCGAAATCTTCATGTTCTGGATCTGTACAATATAATTTTAATTTTGCTTTCAGAGGAACACTGTAAGTTAATCCTCTATCGATACACTCCGTAATGGAGTAACGTGGTGGATCCACGAAATAATCGATGAATTCCAATACGAATTGGTTTCTAGTATCCGTAATTGGGAAATTTTCACTAAACACCTTGAAGAGACCTTCGTCTGCTCTTCTGTCTGGTGCTGTTTCTAGTTGAAAAAAGTTTGTAAATGATTCCAATTGAATTTCTAAGAAATCCGGGTAATCAAATTTGTTGTGATTAGAAGAGAAGTTTACTCTTATTGGGTCGAACTTTATATTAGCCATGTAAAATTGTTGATTTAAATCCTTTTATTCTAAATCTTGCTGATTAAACTCTGAGCTTAATCACTGATTATAAGTTTCTTAGAATCAGTTTATTCTTTATTGCTACTCTCTACAAAAAAATGGTTCTTATAGAAACAACAAAAGGTTTAGATGCATAAAGCACCTAAACCATTAGTGTTTTTAAGTAGTAAATTACTTAATCTCAACTTCAGCACCAGCTTCTTCGAGAGATTTTTTCAATCCTTCAGCTTCGTCCTTAGCGATTCCTTCTTTGATAGTGTTTGGTGCACCATCAACCATATCTTTTGCTTCTTTCAATCCTAAACCAGTCAATTCTTTTACCAATTTTACAACTGCTAATTTAGAACCACCTGCTGCTTTCAAGATTACATCGAATTCAGTTTTTTCTTCTGCTGCATCAGCTCCACCTGCTGCTGGTCCTGCAACTACTGCTGCTGCCGCTGCTGGTTCAATGTTGTACTCATCTTTCAAGATTGTTGCCAATTCTTGAACGTCTTTTACAGTTAAGTTTACTAATTCTTCTGCTAATTTTGCTAAATCTGCCATTTTTTATTTTTTTATTGTGTGTTATTCTATTTATTTAATATCCTTGAGAGAAGCATCCGTTATTCTAACAGAACTCAAGAAAAATTCTTTATTTATCTTTCACCTAAAGTTTTTACAAGACCTGCAATTGTGCTTCCTCCCGAATTAAGGGCAGAAATAACATTTTTAGCAGGTGATTGAAGAAGTGTGATGACATCTCCAATAAGCTGCTCTTTAGATTTAAGGGCAACTAATGTATCGATTTGATCATCTCCTACAAAAATAGCTTCTTCTACAAAAGCTCCTTTTAAAATAGGCTTGTCACTTTTCTTTCTGAATTCCTTGATAATTTTTGCAGGCTCATTCCCTTTCTCGCTGATCATTAAAGAGGTTTGACCCTTCAATAAATCATAAAATGGAGACATATCTTTACCCTCAATATTCTCAAGAGCTTTCTTCACTAAAGTATTTTTAACTACTTCTAAAGAAACTTCACCCTTGAAACATCTTCTTCTCAATTTACTTGTTTCATCAGCACTAAGTTCTGATGTGTCAGCCAAATAAAAGATACTTGCATTACTAATCTTATCAGTTAAGTATGCTATTTGTTTAATTTTTTCGTCTTTATTCATTGCTGTTTTTTTAAATAGAACTTACGTCCACATTAATACTCGGACTCATTGTAGATGACATGTAAATACTTTTTACGTACTGACCTTTAGCAGATGCCGGCTTCAGTTTTACAATTGTATCTATCAACTCTTTTGCATTCCCAAAAATATTATCTCCTGAGAAAGATGCTTTTCCAATTAAAGTATGAATAATTCCAAATTTATCTACTTTGAAATCAATTTTTCCACCTTTTGAATCTTTCACAGCTTTCGCTACGTCCATAGTAACTGTTCCTGTTTTTGGATTTGGCATTAAGTTTCTTGGTCCTAGGATTCTTCCTAGAGCACCAATTTTACCCATTACGTTCGGAGTAGAAATGATTACATCTACATCTGTCCAGCCTCCTTTGATTTTTTCGATATACTCATCTAATCCTACGAAATCAGCACCTGCTTCTTTTGCTTCTGCTTCTTTGTCAGGAGTACACAATACCAACACTTTCATATCTTTCCCTGTTCCATTTGGAAGTGATACACTTCCTCTCACCATTTGGTCAGCTTTTCTCGGGTCAACATTAAGCCTGATAGCTAAATCTACTGTTGCATCAAATTTTACTGTCGTAATTTCCTTAATTAAATTACTCGCATCTTTTAGTGAATACGACTTTTCCAAGTCATACTTCTCTAAAACTGCTCTTTTTGCTTTTGACATTTGTTTTTATTTATTATTAGTTATTGCTCCACGGTGGAGTTCCTTGTACTGTTAATCCCATGCTTCTTGCTGTTCCTGCTACCATTCTCATTGCTGATTCGATCACGAAACAGTTTAGATCAGGCATCTTGTCTTCTGCAATTGCTTTTACTTGTTCCCAAGTTACTTTGCCCACTTTTACTCTGTTCGGCTCAGCTGACCCAGATTTAAGTTTTGCTGCTTCCAGTAATTGAACTGCCGCCGGTGGGGTTTTAATTACGAAATCGAAAGATTTATCCGAGTATACCGTAATTACTGCAGGAAGTACTTTTCCTGGTTTATCTTGGGTTCTCGCATTAAACTGCTTACAGAATTCCATGATGTTGACACCTTTTGCTCCTAATGCAGGTCCAACTGGTGGGGAAGGATTCGCAGCTCCTCCTTTGATTTGTAGTTTAATTAAACCACTTACTTCTTTAGCCATTTTTTAATTAATTATTGCTTTTCTACTTGCATGTAATTCAATTCAACAGGAGTTTTCCTACCAAATATCTTTATCATGATTTTTAATTTCTTCTTTTCTTCGTTCACTTCTTCAATGATACCATCAAACTTATTGAAAGGACCATCGGTTACCGTTACGCTTTCTCCTACCTGGAAATCAATCGTTGCTTGATCTTCCAAGTCAATTGAATCATCTGCATGACCCAAAATTCTATTTACTTCACTCTCTCTTAAAGCAGATGGATCTCCTCCCTTTTCAAGTCCGAGAAATCCCATTACATTGGGAATGCTTTTAATCAAATGCTTTACCTCTCCCTGAAGATTTGTTTGAACCATAATACAACCAGGTAACAAACATTTTTCTTTCACGATTTTTTTTCCGTCTTTGATTTGAATCACTCTTTCCATTGGAACAATTACCTGACCAATGTAAGATGACATATTCAACCTTTCGATTTCAATATCCAAATACTCCTTAGACTTTTTCTCTTTACCTGTTACGGTTTTAACAATATACCACTTCATAAGTTTATCCAATAAATTGGTAAATAAATCCTAACACACCTTTCCAACCTCCTACATTGATACCGAAAGTAAAATCCATTAACCAAACAAGAATAGAAACAATCGCAGATGCGATCAGTACAACAAACGAACTGTTTTGAAGTTCTGACCAAGTTGGCCATGTTACTTTTTCGAATAGTTCAGAAACTACTTCTTGTATGTATGTTCTAATTTTAACCATTTCTTATTTGTTCAACTATTACTAGTTTGTTAATTCAATTAAGTTTACTGATAAAACTTAACTAGGTATTAATTCCATAAAGAACTATCCTCTTTGTGCACGGGTGGAGAGACTCGAACTCCCGGCACCTGGTTTTGGAGACCAGTGCTCTACCAGCTGAGCTACACCCGTAAAAATAGCAAAACAATTCCAGCCTTAAATAAGACTGGAATTGCTAACTATTGTATCGGTGTAATTCTTAATCTAGAATCTCAGTAACTTGTCCTGCACCTACTGTTCTTCCACCTTCTCTGATTGCAAATCTAAGTCCTTTAGACATTGCAACTGGAACGATCAAATCAACAGTAATTGTAACGTTATCACCAGGCATTACCATTTCTCTTCCTGCTTCTAGAGAAATTTCTCCAGTTACATCAGTAGTTCTCAAGTAAAACTGAGGTCTGTATTTGTTTTGGAATGGAGTATGTCTTCCACCCTCTTCCTTTTTCAAAACATATATTTCAGCTTTGAATTTTTTGTGAGGCGTAATAGTTCCAGGTCTAGTAATAACCATTCCTCTTTTGATTGCAGATTTTTCAACCCCTCTCAATAAAAGTCCTACGTTATCTCCAGCTTCTCCTCTGTCCAATATTTTTCTAAACATTTCTACTCCAGTAACTGTAGATTTCAATGGAGTTTCAATCATTCCTGAAATTTCTACTTCGTCTCCTGAGTTAATTACTCCAGTTTCAATTCTTCCTGTAGCAACCGTTCCTCTTCCAGTAATTGAGAATACATCTTCCACTGGCATCAAGAAATCTTTGTCTACATCTCTTGGAGGCAATTCAATCCAAGTATCAACAGCTTCCATCAATTCATTTACAGTAGCCACCCACTTCTCTTCACCATTCAAAGCTCCAAGTGCAGATCCAGCGATAACTGGTCCATTGTCACCATCATATTGGTAGAAAGATAATAACTCTCTGATTTCCATTTCAACTAATTCTAATAACTCTTCGTCATCAACCATATCCACTTTGTTCATGAATACGACCATTCTTGGAACACCTACTTGCCTTCCTAATAGAATATGTTCTCTAGTTTGAGGCATTGGTCCGTCAGTTGCTGCAACTACCAAGATAGCTCCATCCATTTGAGCAGCTCCCGTTACCATGTTCTTCACGTAATCTGCGTGACCTGGACAATCAACGTGCGCGTAATGTCTGTTTGCTGTTTGATACTCAATGTGTGATGTGTTAATTGTAATCCCTCTTTCCTTTTCTTCAGGGGCATTATCAATTGAACTAAAATCTCTGTTCTCAGCTAATCCCTGAGAAGCAAGCACACTAGAAATAGCGGCTGTTAAAGTAGTTTTTCCGTGATCTACGTGACCAATTGTACCAATGTTAACATGTGGTTTTGATCTGTCGAATGTTTCTTTAGCCATGGCTATGTTGTTTTTTTGTTGTTATTATTTATTTATATTATAAGTCGTTTAATTAGAGCTAATGACGGGAATTGAACCCGTGACCTCTTCCTTACCAAGGAAGTGCTCTACCCCTGAGCTACATCAGCAAAACAATGAGCGGGAGACGGGGCTCAAACCCGCGACCCTCAGCTTGGAAGGCTGACGCTCTATCAACTGAGCTACTCCCGCTTATAATCTTACTAATTTATTCTTGTGGGGAGAGCAGGATTCGAACCTGCGAAGACGTAGTCAGCAGATTTACAGTCTGCCCTCGTTGGCCGCTTGAGTATCTCCCCAAATGAATTTTATGTCAAAAAAAATATGAGTCTGCGTTTTGACTCGTATAACACGATAAATATCATGCATATTTTCAAACTTAAGAGCCGATAGAGGGACTCGAACCCACGACCTGCTGATTACAAATCAGCTGCTCTAGCCAGCTGAGCTATATCGGCTTAAATTTCCCTGTGCGTTTTAGGGTTTGCAAATTTAGAAAAGATATTTTACTAATCAAACATTTTTAAAAAAAATATTTACTTTTTTTCATCTTCTCTTTTTTTACACTTGTTATTCCTTGAAAATAAGCGGATTTTATACAAAAAAAGCCCTGCTTTTTAGCAGGGCCTGAAATTAATATTTTTTTATTAATTCTTACTTTTATGTTTGTTAATTTGTCTTCTTAACGCTTCTACTGCTTCATCAGTAGCCTCCTCAAAGGTTTTACACTGTTTCTTTGCAAATAAATCTTTTCCCGGAATAGCAAGTTTTATTTCAGCTACTTTATTCTCTTTATCAGCTGGCTCCAGTTTAAGAAATACATCCCCTCCTATTATCTTGTCGTAATATTGAGTTAACTTGCCTAGTTTATCCTCTATGAACTTTACTAATTTTTGATCCGCGTCAAAATGAATTGACTGTACTTTAATTTCCATAATTCTATTTTATGATGTTCATACTAATTCTCTTTAGGATGATATTTCTTATATGCATCCTTTAATCTTTCTATTGAATTGTGAGTGTATACCTGAGTAGCTGTCAAATTTGCATGCCCTAAAATCTCTTTAATTGTTTGTAGCTGAGCACCATTGTTAAGCATATTAGTTGCAAAGGAGTGTCGCATGGTATGAGGACTTCGTTTATTCTCTTTTGTCACTAATCCAAGATAGTGATTTACCGTTCGATAAACAAACTTTTCATAAAGTTTGTTTCCTTTGTTTGTGACTAACAAAAATTCATGGTCACAACTCCCAAACTCTTCTTTTTTGCTCTGTTTATAAAGTTTCAACAACTCTATTAATCTTTGAGTCAATGGAACCAATCTTTCCTTATTTCCTTTACCTAATACTTTCAATTCGTTAGAAAAGATATCTACCTCTTTAATATGAATTAATTCTGATAACCTTATACCTGTTCCATAAAGAAGCTCTAACATTAAAACGTCCCTAATTCCACAAAAGGTGTTTTGAAAGATTTCGAGCTGAAACAATTCTTCGAGTTTGTTTTGTTCAAAATAAACTGGCAATCTTTTCGATTGTTTTGGAGACACAATACTATTCATTGGTGTAGTAATGATAACCCCTTGAATCATGAGGTATTTGTAGAGAGTCTTTAAAGAAGAGATTTTTCTATTAATAGAACGGGCAGAAATACCACTTTCTTTTAGTTCTGCAATCCACGTTCTAATTTCGTTGTGCGTTGCGTCACCAAAACTTTCCATCCGAAAAGTAGAGTGAAGAAATTCTTGAAACTGATTTAAATCGCTTAAATAAGAGGTTACAGTATGGACAGAAAGCCTTCGCTCATTTTGAACATAACTCTTAAAATTGACCATCTGAGTTTCAAAGGAATTCATATTCTTTAATTTCTTTTATTGAATTTACAAAAATCTACTTCAAAACACAAACTTATTTTAAATTCAAAAAGCTAACATAAACCATTCTGGTATTATAATTATAACCTTATATAAAATATTGTTTTACAATATTTTAAAACAATAAAAAAAACAATTACTTTAATTTTAAAATTAGACGAGAATTAAAGATTTGAAAATAAAAAAAGCCTCGTTTCAAAAAGAAACAAGGCTTTCACTCATTAATAATTAGTCTTCTTATTTGTCTTCAGACACTTCTTCGAAATCTACATCCGTCACTTCTTCATCACCTTCCGAAGCACTTCCCTCTGCTCCTTCTTGAGCGCCTGTTTCATCTTGGGCAGCATACATTTCTTGGCTAGCTGCTTGGAAAGTAGTTGTTACTTTTTCAATTCCAGCTTTCATTGCAGCCAAATCTTTTGATTCATGAGCTGTTTTTAATTCAGCTAAAGCTTCTTCAATTGGTGCTTTTTTGTCAGCAGGAATTTTATCTCCGTACTCCTCAAGTTGCTTTTCAGTTTGGAAAATCAAACTATCTGCTTGATTGACAGTTTCAGCTTCTTCCATTTTAGCTTTATCAGCATCTGCATTTGCCTCAGCTTCTTGCTTCATTTTTTCAATTTCTTCTTCACTCAATCCAGAAGATGCTTCGATTCTGATATTTTGCTCCTTTCCTGTAGCTTTATCCTTAGCAGAAACATTGATAATTCCGTTTGCATCGATATCAAATATTACTTCGATTTGAGGCTCTCCTCTTCTTGCAGGCGGTATATCTGTTAATTGGAATCTTCCCAATGTTCTGTTATCAGCAGCCATTGGTCTTTCTCCCTGAAGCACGTGAATATCTACAGCTGGCTGATTGTCAGCGGCAGTAGAAAACACTTGCGACTTTTTCGTTGGGATGGTTGTATTCGCATCAATCAATCTTGTTAATACACCTCCCATTGTTTCGATTCCTAAGGAAAGTGGTGTTACATCCAATAATAAAACGTCTTTTACTTCTCCTGTTAACACCCCACCTTGAATTGCTGCACCTACTGCTACAACTTCATCAGGATTTACTCCTTTAGATGGTTCTTTTCCGAAATATTTTTGAACTGCTTCTTGTACAGCTGGAATTCTAGTAGAACCTCCTACCAAAATAATTTCATCGATATCACTGGCAGAAAGTCCTGCAGATTTCATTGCAGTCACACAAGGTTCGATTGTTCTTTTTACCAAATCATCAATTAGTTGCTCAAATTTAGCTCTAGACAAAGTTCTTACCAAGTGTTTTGGTATTCCGTCTACTGGCATGATGTAGGGTAAGTTTATTTCAGATGAAGTGGTGCTTGACAATTCAATTTTTGCCTTTTCTGCTGCCTCTTTCAATCTTTGCAATGCCATTGGGTCATCTCTTAAATCAATCCCTTCGTCATTCTTGAATTCATCTGCCAACCAGTCGATGATTTTTTGATCTACATCGTCTCCTCCAAGGTGGGTATCCCCATCTGTAGAGAGTACTTCAAATACTCCATCTCCCAGTTCCAAAATAGAAACGTCATGTGTTCCTCCTCCGAAATCGAAAACAACAACTTTCTGGTCTGTGTTCTTTTTGTCCAATCCGTATGCTAATGCTGCGGCAGTTGGCTCATTAATAATTCTTTTGATTGTTAATCCTGCAATTTCACCTGCTTCTTTGGTAGCTTGTCTTTGTGCATCGTTAAAGTATGCCGGAACTGTAACCACTGCCTCTGACACTGAAGTACCCAAGTAATCCTCTGCAGTTTTCTTCATTTTTTGAAGAATCATTGCTGAAATTTCTTGTGGAGTGTACAACCTGTCGTCAATTTTAACTCTTGGTGTATTGTTGTCTCCTTTAACTACGTTGTAAGGAACTCTTTTTACTTCTTTGCTTGACTCATCAAAGCTATTTCCCATAAATCTCTTGATAGAGAAAATAGTTTTTGTTGGGTTTGTGATAGCTTGTCTTTTGGCAGGATCTCCTACCTTTCTCTCTCCACCCTCAACAAAAGCTACTACGGATGGTGTAGTTCTTTTTCCTTCGCTGTTAGGAATTACTACTGGCTCATTTCCTTCCATTACAGAAACACATGAGTTAGTTGTTCCTAAATCTATTCCTATTATTTTACTCATAATTTTTATTATTGTTTTTATATTAAAAAATTCATTTTCCTCCGTTCAATGATTGTGCCACCAGAATTTTGGTGTCAGTTTTATGCCATTGTTAATGAAATCAGGGTGTCAGAAAGACAGAATGTCAGGATTTTTTACGTATAATTAATTCCCAATTCCTTAAAAACAGTCCAAGAGGTTAGTCCATCTGAAGAAAATTCGTACCGCTTTATTTTTCCTCCAAAAGAAAGTAAAACTTCTTCCACTTGCTGCCTTTGGTTTTCTTCGGAATAAAAAATCATGAATCCTCCTCCTCCCGCTCCTGATATTTTACCTCCGGTAGCTCCAGCATTTATCGCTGCGGCATAAATAGAATCTATGTAGTGATTTGAAATACCTTCCGCCATTTTTTTCTTATTCTCCCAACTCATGGATAGTATCTCGCCCACTTTATGTAATTCACCGGTTAGTAAAGCTTCTTTCATCAAAAACGCTTGCTCTTTCACAATTTTCATCGCCTGAACCGGAATTTCTTTTTCTGCTTTCGCATTACTGGCTTGTGTTTCAATAATTTTTGATGACTCCCTACTTGTTTCGGTATAATATAAAATAAGGTTAAATTGAAGTTCATTAATCACTTCTGATTTTAATCTTAATGGGTTTACAATCACAGAATTATCAGTTCCAAACTCCATGAAATTAATTCCGCCAAATGTGGCAGCATACTGGTCTTGCTTTCCTCCTGCCATCTTCAAGTCCTTTCGCTCTATATCAAAAGCTAGTTTGGCAATATCATTTTCTCCAAGTGGCAACTTAAACCATTCTACAAAAGCTCCTATAACAGAGGTAACCAAGGTAGAGGAAGTTCCCAACCCTGAACCAGAGGAAACATCCATTGAGGTAATCATCTCAAACGAAAGATTCGATTTTTGGAATTGCTTTACAATCCTATTGTATACACCAACTTGTAAGTCCAAAATTCCCGAAATTGGCAATTCATCTATTGAATCAAACTCCAATTTTTCTCCTCTGTCCTCAGCTCTAATAATTATCTTTCCATCAGTTCTGGGGATAATTGTGGTGTAGGCATACAAATTAATTGAAGCATTGAGAGTAGCACCTCCATAATTATCAGAAAAAGGGCTGACATCACTTCCTCCTCCGGCTAATCCGATTCTAAACGGGGCTTTACTTCTGTACTTCACTGGTTTGCTTTATATTTCTTTTTCTACGGCATAATTATTCCTAATAGAGGAATTACGACCTATTAACTCAGCAATAAAACCCGCTAGAAATAATTGTGTTCCTATTACCATTGAAAACAAAGCGATGTGAAACCATGTATTGTCAGCCAATAACACAGCGTTTTGGTTGAAAAATAGTTTTTCAATCCCTAACCAAAATGTCAGACTAAATCCAAGAATAAAAAACAAAGTTCCTATCAAACCAAAAAAGTGCATCGGCTTTTTACCAAAACGAGTAATAAATGTAATGGTAAACAAATCTAGAAATCCATTCACAAAACGGTTCAATCCAAATTTGGAAACACCGTACTTTCTTTCCTGATGCTGAACCACTTTTTCGCCAATTTTATCAAAACCAGCTCCTTTCGCAATCACAGGAATATAGCGATGCATTTCACCGAAAATCTCTATAGAACGAACTACATCACCTTTGTAGGCTTTCAGTCCGCAGTTCATATCGTGTAGTTTTATTCCACTAAAAATTCGGGTTACACCATTATATAGTTTCGTTGGAATTGTCTTGGAAAGTGGATCATGCCTTTCTTTTTTCCATCCCGATACAATGTCATAATCCTCTTTAATAATCATGGAATACAATTCAGGTATTTCATCTGGACTATCCTGTAAATCAGCATCCATTGTAATTACTACTTTCCCTTTTGTAACCGCAAAACCTGTGTTTAAGGCTGCCGATTTACCATAATTTCTTCTGAATTTAATCCCTCTAACAAAGGAGAATTTTTGTTTCAACTCTTCCACAACCTCCCAAGATTTATCCTTGCTTCCATCATCTATCAAAATAACTTCAACAGAATAACTTTCTTTTTTACACACTCTATCAATCCAAGAAATCAATTCTGGCAATGATTCTTCCTCGTTATATAACGGAATTACAATCGAAATATCCATGTTTGCTGTTTCCAATTTTTAATCAATACTTTTATATTTATTTTTTCAAACTTTTTGAAAATTGCTCTATCAACCCTTCTAGTTTTTTGTCAGAAACTCCCACAGCAGAATCTATTCCCTCGAGTGCTTCAACTGCTTTATCTATATCCATTTTTTCTATTAACTCATTTATTCCTTCAGTGCTCAAATTTACTCCTTCCCCTACTTTATCCAAAAGTCCATTGAGGTTAATTTCTTTAAAATTATCTAACAAATCATCAAGAGCATTGGCTGCAGATGACTGAATATCTAATTTCCATAGATCGTTCTCCTTTTTTAAAGAAAGCGGCAAAGGCTTACTGTCTTGTTCAAAAAAACAGTCGCATTCACTTACTTCTCCTTCCGTGATACAATCTACTGCCGTTATCTTTCCGTTTTTTAGTGTCAGTTCTAGATTTTCACCTACCAAATCGAGCATTGATTGGGATTTATTTGTGGCCAATGATTTTGCTTTGGCTATGTCTTTATTCTTTACAGCCAAATAAAATTCTTGGACTACTTTTTCTGGCTTGTTGGGATTGGAACACCCAACAATTATAAGTAATAAGAAAAAATACAAGTGTTTCATATCAAACAGTGATGTGGTTATAAATTTTGAAAATTGAAGATACAAAAAAAGGCACAATTCGAATTGTGCCTTTTTTTAAACTTAGTTAAAATGCTATTTAGTGAGCAGAAACTTCTTCAGCTTCTTCTTCAACCATTTCTTCAGCTTTTGCTGCAGTTGTGTCATTAGCTTCTTCAGTTGTTTCAGTAGCTTCCTCTTCCGTAGCTTCTTCTTCAGCTCCTTCTACTCCTTCAACAGTTTCAGTTCCAGCGTCTACTGCACCTTCAGCAGCATCAGTAGCAGCTTCACATGAAAATAATGCAACAGCAGCAACGATAGTTAAAAATTTAATTTTCATAATCTTTGATTAATAGGGTTAATAATTGTACAAATCTAACATTATTCTAATAATCACAAAAAAAAAGCTTTTAAATTATTGAAATTCTATTGAATTTTTTGCGTAACTCTCCCATTTTTCTATTACTTGCTGCATATCATCCGGTAATTCAGAGTTAAACCGCATAAATTCA
>Ga0209555_10000955_pt1 | contig 23309 bp, 19 predicted proteins | sample SaaInl85LU_5_DNA_FD_184643 | JGI IMG/M metagenome (GOLD analysis project Ga0209555, IMG submission 184643) | Marine microbial communities from expanding oxygen minimum zones in the Saanich Inlet - ESP_85LU_5_DNA (SPAdes) (version 2) | ecosystem: Environmental > Aquatic > Marine > Intertidal... | reverse complement strand
ATTGGAACTGCTTCTGGTTTTGCTACAGCAATACCTTTTACTGCTACTGATCAAAAAATGACAGTGAGAGTTTGGTCTGATGCTGCTGGTACTCCAGTTAGATTAAAAGTAGAAGATGCTACTGCTGCTACTATTACTTGTGAAACTGAAGCTCTAACAGTTACTGCTGGTGGTTGGGATACTCTTACCTTTGATTTTGGATCGCCTGCTACTGGAACAGCTGCACTTAATATTGCTAATACTTACGATAAAGCTTCCATCTTCATGGACTTTGGTACTGCTGGTGCTCAAGATACTTTCTATTTTGATGATGTGATGTTTGTTACTTCACCTCCTCCTGCTTTGTCTCAAATTGACTTGCCAGTTACTTTCGATGATTCGACTGTAGATTACACAATGACTGATTTTGGTGGTAATGCTTCTATGTTGATGGTAGATCCTACTAATGCTTCAAACAATGTGATGAGAGTAATCAAAACTACTGGTGCTCAAACTTGGGCAGGTACTACTATTGGAACTGCTTCTGGTTTTGCTACAGCAATACCTTTTACTGCTACTGATCAAAAAATGACAGTGAGAGTTTGGTCTGATGCTGCTGGTACTCCAGTTAGATTAAAAGTAGAAGATGCTACTGCTGCTACTATTACTTGTGAAACTGAAGCTCTAACAGTTACTGCTGGTGGTTGGGATACTCTTACCTTTGATTTTGGATCGCCTGCTACTGGAACAGCTGCACTTAATATTGCTAATACTTACGATAAAGCTTCCATCTTCATGGACTTTGGTACTGCTGGTGCTCAAGATACTTTCTATTTTGATGATGTGATGTTCTCACCTTCAACACCATCAGGATTAGCACAAATAGACATACCTGTTACTTTCGATGATTCGACTGTCGATTACACGATGACTGATTTTGGTGGTAATGCTTCTATGTTAGTTGTTGATCCTACTAATGCTACTAATAATGTAATGCAAGTGATTAAAACAACAGGAGCTCAAACTTGGGCAGGAACTTCCGTTTGTACTCCTATTGGAATGGCCTCAGCAGTTCCGTTTACTAATATAGATACCAGAATATCTGTAAGAGTGTGGTCACCCTCTGCGGGACTCCCAATTAGACTAAAAGTAGAGAATGCAGCAAATAATACTCAAACGTGTGAAACTGAAGATACCACTACAGTAGTAGGTTGGAATAATCTCATGTTCGACTTTAACAATCCAGCGCCTGGGACAGCAGCACTAAATACTGCTTTTACATTTAATATGGTTTCTATATTCTTCGACTTTAATACAGCAGGAGCATTAGATACGTTTTACTTTGATGATGTGATTTTTGAACCAGGAATTAGTAGTATAAACGAATTAGCTCAAACAAAGCTATCGGTTTACCCAAATCCTACTGACAACCAATGGACTGTGACTTCTGAAAACCAAGAAATCCTTAGTATCGAGGTTTATGATCTCAAAGGTACTTTAGTTTTCACCGCTAATCCAACTACTACAATTGTTGAAATAGATGGAAGTACTTTTAACAAAGGGATGTACATATTAAGAACAACAACTAAAATGGGTGTAGTTACATCTAAAATAGTTAAAAAATAAATTTTAACTTACTGATTAAATTGCAGCCAAAGTTTATTTGGCTGTAATTTTTTTTTGTATAAATGAATAAAGAATGACACAAAAGAATATATTTTATACATTACTATTAATTACATTGTTTTCGCAATGTAGACAAAGTGAACCCCTACCTACTAAATATAATTTGGTTTGGTCCGATGATTTTAACGGAAGTGAACTAAATCAAAATAAATGGGAATACATGACTGGAGACGGCTCAGCATATGGAATACCTGGTTGGGGAAATAATGAAGAACAATACTACCGAAAAGAAAATATTTCTATTTCGGGAGGAATACTTAAAATTAAGTCGATTGTCGAAAATTTTGGAGGAAAAAATTATACCTCTGCCAGAATAAGATCTTTAAATAAGGGAGACTTCAAATATGGTAAAATTGAAGCGTCAATAAGAATGTCTAATGCTGGAGGTTTATGGCATGCGTTTTGGATGCTTCCATCCAATTCTTCTGAGAGTTGGCCAACAAGTGGAGAAATCGATATTATGGAATTTGTAGGAAATAGATCAAGTGAGATATTTAATACCATTCACTTTTCAAACCAATTCGGTGGGCATATGCAAATAGGTGAGACCGAACCAATTTTATATGATAACCTTTTCCATAAATATTCAGTTGAATGGGATGGCAATAAAATAGTTTGGTTTATGGATGATGTAGAAACCTTTAAAGTATTAAGAACAAATACTAGCATCTCTTCTACATGGCCTTTTGACGCAGAATTTCATCTATTGCTAAATACAGCTGTAGGAGGAAATTTGGGTGGAAATGTTAGTTCAAATACAATGCAATCACCTCAATTTATGGAAGTAGATTACGTGAAAGTTTATCAAAAAAAATAATTCCTACACTTTAATAATATGAAAAAACATCTCTTAATTACATTATCCTTTTTTCTTTTTTCATTTGGTTTTTCATCCAAAGTTGAAGTAAAACAGCTAGAGGCTGGATTTCAATTGTTAAAAGATGGTAAGCCTTATTTTATAAAAGGAGCAGGTGGTACAGTAGAACTTGAAAAACTAAAAAATTACGGGGGAAACTCAATAAGAACTTGGGGAATTGATGCAAATACTGATAAAATATTAGATGAGGCACACAAATATGGACTTACAGTGACTTTCGGAATTTGGATGGGCCAAGAAAGGCAAGGCTTTGATTACTCAAACGAGAGAGCAGTAAAAGCACAATTAGAACAATTTAGACAAGTAGTGAGAAAATATAAAAATCATCCCGCTATTTTACTTTGGGGAGTAGGTAATGAGATGGACCTAGACTATACTAATTTTGATGTTTGGAAATACTTAGAAGAACTAGTTCAAATGATTCACGAAGAAGACCCCAATCACCCAACAATGGCAGTTACAGCTGGGTTAGATGTGGCTGAAATTAAATTAATAAATAAGTACACTCCCAGTTTAGATATATTAGGAGTAAACACTTATGGTGATATTTCTTATTTACCGAAAGCCATAAAAGTGTATGGATGGAATAAACCATATATAGTTGCAGAATGGGGACCATTTGGATGGTGGGAAGTTGCAAAAACAGCATGGGGAGCATCCATAGAGCAAACGAGTTCGGAAAAGGCAAGAACATACGAAGTAAGTATGAATGCGATTAATTCAGATAAAGCAAATTGCTTAGGTTCTTATGTTTTTTTATGGGGACAAAAACAAGAACATACCTCTACTTGGTTTGGACTTTTTACAGAGGAAGGAGATGAAACAGAAGTGATGGATGTATTGATTCAAAATTGGAGCAACAAAAATCCTAAAAACTACGCTCCCTCGATTAAAAACTTTAAATTAAATGAAAAGACATCTATAGATAATATAACATTAAATGGGGGTAGTTCAATGATAGCGGAGGTAGAAATCATTGATAAAGACAATGATGAACTTAACTATGAATGGCTTGTTATACCTGAAAGTACTGATAAAAAAACTGGTGGAGATGCCGAAAAATCACCAAAACCACTCATGGGAGTATTCCATAAAGCAGATAAAAAAAACCATGTAGTAAATTTTTCTGTATCGCGTAAAGGTGAATATCGACTTTTCCTATTTGTTCATGATGGAAATGGTAATGTTGCAACCGGAAATATTGCCTTTAAAATAATATAACTAAATATGTATCAATTGATTGCAGATAGCGGGTCTACAAAAACAGACTGGGCTTTAATAAATAATGAGAATAAAGAAACAATTCGTATTAAAACTATAGGTTTTAATCCTTATTTTCAAGACTCCGAATATATCCACTCTATTTTATCAGAAGCTTTTTCAAGTTTAACAATCGATTTTAAAGATGTAAATAAGATCTATTACTACGGTGCTGGATGTTCTACATCTGAAAATAAAGAGATAGTAAAAATAGCTTTGGCTCAACTTTTTTCTAATTCCACTATAGAAATACACCATGATTTGATTGCAGCAGCTAGAGCAACATTAGGAAAATCGGATGGAATTGCTTGTATCTTGGGAACAGGCTCTAATTCCTGTGTTTGGAAAAATGAAATGGAAATTGCAAATATAGAGTCTCATGGTTATATCTTGGGTGATGAAGGAAGCGGCTCTCATCTTGGAATTAAATTAATCCAATTATACCTTTCAGGAAAATTAAATGAAGAGATAAAAAATCAATTTGATAAGGAATTTAATATCTCGAAAAAAGAGATACTTTACAAAACATATAGAGAAAAAAATCCTAATGTTTTTCTAGCTAGTTTCGCTAAGTTTTATCAGCAGTTTATAAATGAAACTCAGCTTAGGACTATTATTTTGAATGAGTTTGAAGAGTTTTTTCAAAAAAGAATAATACCTTACAAAGACTACCAAAAATATGAAGTAGGTTTTATTGGTTCCATCTCATTTTTTTACAAAGAAATTCTACTAGAAATTGCCAATAAGTATTCCATTAAAGTTTCTAAAATTACCAGATGCCCAATCGATGAACTAATTTTATATCATTCGACCAACTAAGAAATAAATATCTTGCATAATAACTTAAGTAATGAAAACTAATATTATCATATTTGGTGGTGATGGAGACCTATCACTAAAAAAAATTTTTCCGGCATTATTCAAACGAATTGTTGATAAACAAATTTCTGAACTTTGTAGAATTACAGTTGTATCAAAATCTGAATACACAACTGACACTTTCTCCGATGTTCTAGAATTAAATTTAAAGAAATACGTTTCTGATATAACTACTGAACAGTTTTTGCTCATTAAACAAATGGTCATTTACCTTCAAGTCGATTTATTAAAAAATGAGGAATATAAATTAATAAGGAACTCATTCGAAGAAACAGAGTTTGAACAAACTTTATTTTACTTTTCTACACCTTCAAGTATTTTTGGTAAAATTTCTGAATATTTATATAAAAATGAAATTATAACCGACACTTCAAAAGTAATTTTAGAGAAACCGCTTGGTCACGACTTAGATTCTTTTGAGGAATTAAACAAGAACATAAGAACTTACTTTAAGGAAAGTCAAATTTATAGAATAGATCATTATCTTGGTAAGGAAACTGTACAGAACCTTATGGTTTTAAGATTTGCAAATCATTTGTTCGAACTGGCGTGGAATGGTCAAAATATAGAAAATATTCAAATAACTGTTGCCGAATCAATTGGAGTTGAATCAAGAAAAGAATTTTATGATAAATACGGTGCCTTAAAAGACATGGTCCAAAACCATTTATTACAGTTACTTTGTCTTGTTGCAATGGAACCACCTTCCAAAATTAATTCGGACAATGTTAGAAATGAAAAACTAAAAGTATTAAAAGCACTTAGACCATTTAATGAAAAAACTGTAGTTAAAAACACGATAAAAGGTCAGTATACTAGAGGAGAAATAAACGGCTTACCAGTATCCTCCTATCAAGAAGATATAGAAAGATACGACTCCCCTATTGAGACATTTGTTGCTATTAGAACTTATGTGGACAATTGGAGATGGGCAGGGGTTCCATTTTATTTGAGAACAGGTAAAAGAATGGAAAGTAGATATTCGGAAATTGTAATAAATTTTAAAAAAGTTCCACACAATTTATTTCCAAATGGAAAAAAAATTGAAAACAATAAGTTGATTATAAGATTGCAACCAGAAGAAAGAATAGAATTAGTTCAAATGGTAAAAATACCAGGTCCTGGTGGTTACCGATACAAGCCAACTTCACTTGAACTAGATTATGGAGGTTCATTTGATAAAGAATTTCCTGATGCTTATGAACGTTTGTTAATGGATGTAATAAAAGGGAATCAAACATTATTTATGAGAGAAGATGAATTGAGAGCTTCTTGGATTTGGATAAACTCTGTGACACAAAATTGGGAGAAAAGTGAAATGGAATTAGAACTATATAAAGCTGGAACTCAAGGGCCAGGAGATGAAGTATTATTGCCTGGGCATACCTGGCATGAATCTAACTAAACTTAAGATGAATTTAACAAAATTTAAATCAAAAGAAATACTCGAAGACAAGCTTGTAGCTGATACTGTTTCTATTATCCAGAAACTTCAAAAAAACCAAAACTCTTTGTTTTTATTATTTTCTGGTGGATCTACACCAAAGATATTTTTACAAAAACTCGCTAATACTGGAATAAACTGGGCAAACATTACAATCAGCTTGGCAGACGAACGATTGGTTGACTCCAAAAGTGAATATTCGAATGGAAAATTTCTATTTGAAAACCTAATTAATAGAATTAAAAGCGATAAACCAAAATTTCTTCCTTTAGTTCAAGATCCTAAAAATGAAATAAACAACTTGTTGCTATTAAACCAAGAGTCTCTTTTTTCAAAAAAACCGGATATAATTTTTCTAGGGATGGGTAATGATGGTCATTTTGCATCTTTATTCCCAAATGACAACAATTCAGAAATTGGATTAAACACAAACTATAATGAAATTTTGCTAAATACAAATGCGCCAGTTCATCCCGAAAAAAGAGTTAGTTTTAGTTTAAATCATATAATCAAATCAACTCATTTATTTCTTTTTTGTACCGGTGAAGAAAAATTAAATATAATAACCAATACAACACCAAAAGAGGAACTTCCGATATACAATCTTTTGGAATCAAGAAAAAATGCAATTTCAGTTTATTGGGCACCCTAATTTGACAATACATGAACAAAACGATACAACATATAACAGAACGAATAATAAAACGAAGCAAAAACTCAAGACTCGAATATCTTGAGCAAATGCAACTAGCAGAGAAAAACCAAAGGTCAAGAGAGATTATGTCTTGCGGGAATTTAGCTCATGCATTTGCAGCATGTGATGATAATGCCAAAAACAAATTAACTGGAAATTCCGCATTTAATTTAGCCATCGTTTCAGCATATAACGATATGTTATCGGCTCATAAACCATACGAAAACTATCCTGATCAATTAAGAAAAGCGGCAGAGGAAAATGGAGCTGTGGCCCAATTTGCTGGAGGTGTTCCAGCAATGTGTGATGGTGTTACCCAAGGCCAAGCAGGAATGGAACTTTCTTTACTTAGCCGAGATATAATAGCAATGTCTACTGTGGTGGCCTTGTCACACAATATGTTTGATGCGACTATTTGTTTAGGAATTTGCGACAAAATAGTACCCGGTTTATTAATAGGTTCATTAAAATTTGGACACTTGCCTACTATTTTTATTCCTGGAGGCCCTATGGAAACAGGAATTTCAAATGAAGAAAAAGCTAAAATCAGGGAAGATTTTGCAAAAGGATTAATAAGTAGAGAAGAATTATTGAAAGGTGAATCGGCAGCTTATCATTCTGCAGGAACTTGCACATTTTATGGTACCGCTAACAGTAACCAAATGCTAATGGAAATAATGGGACTTCACTTACCAGGTTCTTCATTTGTAAACCCAACCAATCCATTGAGAGCTGCACTGACAGCTGAAGCTGTAAAGCAACTTATAGAAATAACTTCAGATTCTCACAAAGTACCTCTATATAAAATAATGGACGAAAAAACCATAGTTAATGGAATGATCGGACTATTAGCTACAGGAGGTTCTACAAATCATACTATTCACCTCGTTGCAATCGCTAAAGCTGCTGGAATAATAATAGACTGGCAAGATTTCTCAGAATTATCAAAAGTAATTCCATCCATCACAAAAGTTTATCCTAATGGTACGGCAGATATTAATCATTTTCATGCTGCAGGTGGAATGTCAATCGTTATAAAATCACTACTTGAGAAAAAGCTGTTACATGAAGACGTATGGACAGTAAAAGGGAAAGGTCTCTCACAATATTGTGATGAGCCATTTCTAACGGATAATAAAGTTGAATACCGAACTGGACCAAAAGATTCTTTAGACTACTCTGTTATATCGCCTATAGCTCAACCGTTTGATCCTGAAGGTGGAATTAGACTTATTGCGGGTAATATGGGTGTTTCTGTCTGCAAAATATCTGCTGTAAATCCTAAAAATCGTTTTGTTGAAGCCCCTGCTATTGTGTTTAACGATCAAAACGAATTTGTTTCAGCATTCAACAAAGGTGAATTAAACAAAGATTTTATAGTGGTAATAAGATTTCAAGGACCAAAATCAAATGGAATGCCAGAATTGCACAAACTAACACCAATGCTTAGCATATTGCAACACAATGGACATAAAGTAGCTCTGGTAACAGACGGACGGATGTCTGGAGCATCAGGAAAAGTGCCTTCGGCAATACATTTATCACCAGAAGCTAAAGATGGAGGAATTCTTCCTCTTTTGCGAGATGGAGATAAATTAATATTAGATTGCGAAAAAGGAAAACTGGAGTGTTTGAATATCGATGAAGTTTTAAAAAGAACACCAGTTGAGGCTCCTGAGATGATACCTGGAACTGGAAGAGAATTATTTAATAAAGTAAGAAGTTTAATTTCCTCTAGTGAAACTGGAGCGACAATATTTTAATTATGGGTAAGCAATTTGGAATACGAGAAATATTGAAGAAGAATAAATTTATTCCTATTATCAATTTTACTGATCTTTCAACGGTTGAAAAAACAATCAATCATTTAATGTCGAATGATATTACATGTTTAGAAATAACATTAAGATCAGATATTGCCTGGGATGCTATTGAACTGGCTCAAAAGATAAAGCCCACCAATTTTAAAATTGGTGTAGGCACAGTTACGTCAATTTCTCACCTAAAGAAATGTAAGTTTTTGAATGTAGACTTTATAGTAAGTCCAGGAACATCTCCAGAATTGAGAAATGCACTAAATGACTATAATATCCCATTTCTTCCAGGAGTTATGACACCTTCAGATATTATTTCTGGACTTGAACAAGATTGGGATACATTTAAATTGTTTCCATTCAATCTAGCTGGTGGAATGAAGGCTCTTTCTACTTATAATTCTGTGTTTCCGAATGTTAAATTTTGTCCTACTGGGGGTGTTAACGAAACAAACTATAATGATTGTCTCAAACTAAACAATGTATTATCGGTAGGAGGTTCTTGGTTAACGGAGAACATAAAATAAGATTAGTTTTTTCAATTCTTTTAAAATGGTTTGAGCTTTTTATTTCTTAGGCTCACAAATAAATGCCTATCCCATCGGATGAGCATTTTTTTTGAATCAAACTATTTTATCAACAGTTCATGCAAACACTATCTCATTTTACTTAGACCCTTTTCAACCCTTACTCATAAAATCTATGAGCAAAAAAAAGGAGTTTCTTTCGAAACTCCTTTTTTAAACATATTATTTTGTGACTTAAAACTTGTACACTGCAGACAATTGGATTACGTTGTATCTTGAATCATCATTATCCAAATCAGCCAAAGATTGTAGTGCTCTCACATATCTCAAACTTACTCCCACATTATCAGATACTGAATACTCAGCACCTAAAGCAAAATCAACAGAAAACGATCTTAAACCATCTGTTCCTTCAACTTCAGCTGTTACTGGATCTAGCGAGGCAATTGTAGTTTCTACTTCAGCTTTGTAAGAAGCTAATATAGAAAACTGAGGACCAGCCATCAAAGAAATTTTGTCAAAAGAATAGTTGAATAATACCGGAATAGCAACAAAAGATGGGGTAGAACTCGTTTTAATTTTTGAGTCAATAATTTCAATCTCTTCTGTAGAAGAAAGTGCTCTAGTTGAGAATAATAACTCCCCTCTTAATCCCATTTTATCTGAAAAGTCATACGATGCAATTCCTCCTAAATGGAATCCTAATCCGTTTCCATCTGATACCCCTCCTGTCAACATAGAATAGTTCAATCCTCCTTTTGCTCCAAAAGTCAAATCTTGACCAGTTGCGAAATTTGAGGCAAATAAAAGTCCTCCAGCTATAACTAATGTTTTAATTGTTTTTTTCATTTTTATTGTTTTTTAGATTGTTTAAGTTGCAATAATAAATATTTTTTTCAATTTCATAAGTTATTGAAATGTTATTCTCGCTGTTTTTCAATCAATAAACTCTTTCCACGGTCTTTATCCCCTCTATACCTTCCATTTTTCTCATTAAATCTTCTAGGTGAACTGTATCATGAACCAGGGCTTTAAGTTCTCCTTTAAAATATCCATCGTCAGAGTCTATATTCAAGGACTTGATATTGATATTCAGACTACTAGTCACCAAACTAGTAAGCGAATGCAGTATCCCCATACCGTCTATTCCTGTAAACTCCACTCCTACCGAAAACTCTTTGTCCGTTTGACTCTTCCATTTTGCTTTCAAAACTCGGTAAGCATAATTGGACATAAGCTGAACGGCATTTGGGCAATTTGTTCTATGAATTTTAATTCCTTCATTGATTGTTAGAAATCCAAAAACTTCATCTCCAGGAATGGGTGAACAACATCTTGAAATCGTATAATCTACTTGCTTCAAGCTATCATCTCCAAGTATAATGGATTCACTGGATTTTCCGCCAAAACTCGAAATGATTTCTCTCACTTCGGTCATTTTTCTCTCTTTCTCTTTTCCTTTTGTTTTTTCAAACTTTAGGTTTCCACCCTTCACAACAATGTTCTTGATTTTCGAAAGGTCTATCTTTCCTTTTGCTATCTGAAAATTAAAATCCAGTTGAGTTTTAAACTCATACATTTTCAACAATTCACTAACGTTTTTATCCGTATAGTTCACTTTCAAGGCAGAAAACTTTCTTTTTAAAGTTTCTTTGCCCATTTCTGCAATTTGCTTTTGTTCTTCTTTTAGGGATTGTTTGATGTTTGTCCTTGCCTTAGACGTTACCACAAAATCCAACCAAGCTTCTTTGGGACTTTGTTTGTTTGAGGTGATTATTTCTACTTGATCACCACTAGTCAAATTATAGCTCAATGGAACCAATTTATGATTGATCTTAGCACCAATACATTTGCGACCAATGTCTCCGTGAATCTCAAAAGCAAAATCCAAGGCTGTTGAATCTTTTGGCAAAGTTCTGAGTTCACCATTTGGTGTAAAAACATAGATTTCCTCGGCATACAAATTCAACTTAAAATCGTCAATAAAATCTAAGGTATCGGTTTCGTTATTTTCAACCAAATCTCTTATTTTATTGATCCAAGAATCAAATTTATTTTCCAATTTTTTCTTGCTATCCTTGTATTTCCAATGTGCCGCCATCCCCTTTTCGGCAATTTCGTCCATCCTTTCTGTTCTTACTTGTACCTCTACCCATTTCCCTGTAGGACTCATTACGGTTGTGTGCAATGACTCGTATCCATTACTTCTCGGACTGGTTATCCAATCCCTTAATCTATCAGGATTTGGACGGTAAAAATCTGTAATAATGGAATAGACTCGCCAACAATCCGTTTTCTCATCTTCGGGCTTGCTATGAAGAATAATTCTTACAGCAAATAAATCATAAATCTCCTCGAAGGTTACCTTCTTCTTTTTTATTTTATTATAAATGGAATAAACCGATTTTGGCCTTCCTTTTATGGTGTATTCCAATCCCGTTTTGTCCAATTCTTTTTTTAAGGGAGAAATAAATTGAGAAATAAACCTCGCTCTTATCTCTTGAGATTTTCTTAATTTAATAGAAATCTCTTCATAAGCTTCTGGCTCTTTAAATTTTAAAGCCAAATCCTCCAATTCTGTTTTTACAGCATTCAATCCTAATCTATGTGCCAGAGGAGCATACAAAAACAAAGTTTCGGAGGCAATTTTCAGTTGCTTGTCTTTTCTCATAGAACCCAGAGTTCTCATGTTGTGAAGTCTATCGGCAAGCTTAATAAATATAACTCTTACATCATCTGGTAATGTCAAAATCATTTTTCTAAAATTCTCTGCCTGATCTGATGTTGTCAAATCAAATGCGCCCGAAATTTTAGTCAATCCATCAATTATTCGCTTTTCTCTCCTACCAAAAATTGTTTCAATATCTTCGAGAGTTACATCTGTATCTTCTACCGTGTCGTGGAGCAAAGCACAAGCAATGGAAGTTGCACCTAATCCAATTTCTTCGGTACAAATACGCGCTACAGCAATAGGATGTGTTATGTATGGCTCACCCGACTTTCGTCTCATGCTTTTGTGAGCATCAGCAGAATAATTAAATGCTTTTCTTATGTAAGCAGTATCTTCAGGCGTTGTTCTAAATTTTTTTGAAGCTCGTAGAAGCCCTCTGTATGCTTTCAATATGATCTTTTTATCGCTTTCGGAATAATCTTTCATTGTGGATTTTTAATTCTAAGATGAATATAGGAAAGTTATTAAAAAAATTGTCCCATTCCTTGTATATTTGTATCAAATAACCCCATAAATATAGAATGTACAAACTTATAATTAGACCTATACTTTTTCGTTTTGATCCAGAAAAAATTCACCATTTTGTTTTCAATTCAATAAAAAATATTTTTAAAATTCCTGGAGCTAAATTTATTGCCTCAAAAATTCACACCCTAGAAAACCCAAAACTCGAAAAAGAACTGTTTGGATTAACATTCAAGAATCCCGTAGGACTTGCAGCTGGTTTTGATAAAGACGCAAAATTATTCAATGAATTGTCAGCCTTTGGGTTTGGATTCATCGAAATTGGAACTCTCACTCCTCTTCCACAGGAGGGAAATCCTAAGAAAAGAATGTTCAGAGTTGCCGATGATTCTGGTCTTATAAACAGAATGGGATTTAATAACGGAGGAGTTAAAGAAGCGGTAGAAAGATTAAAAAAGAATAACTCGGGCATACTTATCGGAGGAAACATTGGAAAAAACAAAGTGACACCAAACGAAGAGGCTGTGAACGATTATGAAATTTGTTTCAATGAACTTCATCCTTACGTAGATTATTTTGTTGTAAATGTAAGTTCACCTAACACTCCTAATTTGAGAGACTTACAAGATAAAAAACCATTGACTGAAATTCTTTTGAAACTAAAAAACCTAAATGCTGAAAAAGACATTCAACGACCAATTTTATTAAAAATAGCTCCAGATCTTACCGATTCGCAATTGGATGATATCATTGACATTGTAGCCGATACAAAAATCGAAGGAATTATCGCAACCAATACAACCATTTCGAGAGAAAATCTAAACACTTCAGCCGACAAAGTAGCAGAAATAGGAAATGGAGGGTTAAGTGGAAAACCAGTTGGAAAAAGAAGCACAGAGGTTATCCGTTATTTAAGTACAAAAAGCAACAAGGCTTTTCCTATTGTGGGAGTTGGAGGGATTCATAGCCCAGAAGATGCAATAGAAAAAATAGAAGCTGGAGCAGATTTAGTTCAAGTTTATACCGGTTTTGTGTACGAAGGTCCAAGTATGGTAAGAAAGATAAATAAAGCGATACTCAAGAGGGTTAAAGCATGAAATTAGAAGAACCTCTGATTTCCATTTTTGATTCATCAGTCCAAATACGCTGAATGTGAGTCTTTTAAAAAATTAAATAGAATGTAAAAATGAAACAAGTAAAACTGATAGAATGTCCACGAGATGCGATGCAAGGAATGCATGATTTTGTTCCTACTCAACTAAAAGCGGATTATATCAATTCATTACTCAAAGTGGGATTTAATACAATTGATTTTGGGAGTTTTGTTTCGCCAAAAGCAATTCCACAATTAAAAGATACTGGCGAAGTATTGAGCAAATTAGATTTGTATGATACTGATTCCAAATTACTTGCAATTGTAGCAAATGAAAGAGGTGCAAAAGATGCAGTAAATTTTGAAGAGATCGATTACCTCGGTTTTCCTTTTTCAGTTTCAGAAACTTTTCAGGAAAGAAATACCAACTCAAGCATTGAGAAATCTTTGTCGAGAGTAGAAGAAATTCAAAATCTAGCAGTAAAAAACAAAAAAGATCTAGTAGTTTATTTGTCTATGGCTTTTGGAAACCCTTATGGAGATCAATGGAACGAAGACATCGTGGCAAAATGGGCAGAAAAATTATTTACAAAGCTAGACATTAGGATTTTGGCTCTGTCCGATACAATAGGAGTTTCTAACAAAGAAAACATCAATTCTTTATTCTCTACTCTCATTCCCGAGTTTGAGAATGTTGAATTTGGAGCCCACTTGCATACAACGCCTAACACTTGGGAAGAAAAAATTAAAGCAAGTTTGGCCAGTGGTTGCCGCAGATTTGACGGAGCTATCAAAGGATTTGGAGGTTGCCCAATGGCAACAGACGAACTCACAGGAAATATGCCAACTGAAAAAATGATTAATTATTTTGAAGAAAATGACTGGAATACAGATTTGAATCAAGGGTTTTTCTTAGATTCGCTGAAGAAATCAAGTGAGATTTTTGAATCCTATCAATAAGAGGAAAAAAAACACAAAAAACTGCGGAGATAGTTTGATAAAATAAAAAAAAAGCCCTTTCTTTGCAGTCTCAAAAAAATACAGAAGATGTCAAAAGTTTGTCAATTAACAGGAAAAAAAGTGCAGTCGGGTAATAACGTATCTTTCTCTTTGAGAAGAACAAGAAGAAAATTTTACCCAAATTTAGTAACAAAGAAATTTCACTTGCCAAGTGAAGACAGAACAGTTACACTTAAAGTTTGTACTAGAGCTTTGAGAACAATCGATAAAAAAGGAATCGAAGCTATGATCAAAGAATCAAAAGCTAAAGGATTGTACACAGGAAACTAAGTCCTTAAAAAATATTTTACAAAAAAGTCTCAAAGATTATTCTTTGAGACTTTTTTTGTGTTCTAAACTCAAGTTTGATTTTTCATTGTGCACACCAGCCTATTTTTTTATAATTTTATCTCCTGACAGTTTGATTCTGATAAAAAAACAAGGCAAAAAAAACGAAATACAATGGGTTTAAAAATATTGATAAAAAACACAACAATTGTAAACGAAGGAGTTTCAAAAATTTCGGATGTTTTGATTGCAAACGGAAAAATTGAAAAAATAGGTCTTAATCTTACTGAGGCAAACTCCAGAGAAATTGACGGAACTGGAAAACACTTGTTTCCTGGCATCATTGATGGTCAGGTTCATTTTAGAGATCCTGGACTTACTCACAAAGGCGATTTATACACCGAAAGTAAAGCAGCAGTGGCAGGAGGTGTTACCTCATTTATAGATATGCCTAACACTATTCCGAATATTTTGAGTGTAAAAAACTTGAATGAAAAATATGAAATTGCGGCTAATAAATCATTGGCTAACTATTCGTTTTTTCTAGGTGTAAATGGCGACAACATAGACGAAGTTGCTCAGTTAGACACCAAACAGTTTATCGGTGTTTCGGATGATGGATTGTATTTTACTAAAAAAGGAAATCTTCTGGCAGACAATCCAGAAACCATGGAAAAACTATTTTCGAGCTGCAAACAAATTATAGCCATTCATTCCGAAAAGGAAGTAATTGTAGAGGCTAATGAAAATATATACCGAGAATTATACGGAGAAAACGTTCCTGTGAAATTTCATCCAGTAATCAGAAGCAGTGAAGCGTGCTATGAAGCAACAAAAAGAGCTATTCAATTAGCCAACAAACACAATGCTCGATTGCACATTCTGCACCTCACTACCGATGCCGAAACTGAGTTGTTTAGAAATGATATTCCATTAACAGACAAAACAATAACCACAGAGGTTTCTGTGCATCATTTGTGGTTTTCGGATGAAGATTACGAAGAGAAAGGAATGTTAATTAAATGGAATCCAGCTATAAAATCAAAAAGAGATAAGGAAGGATTGATGAAAGCCTTACTGGATGATAGAATTGATTTGATAACAACAGATCACGCACCTCATACTTTGGAAGAAAAACAACAATCCTATTTTAAGTCAATGTCTGGCGCACCGATGGTTCAACACACATTGAACTGTATGCTCGAGTTCCACAAGAAGGGAATTATTTCTTTGGAGAAAATAGTGGAAAAGATGTGCCACAATCCTGCCATCCTGTACAAAATGACCAACCGTGGTTTCATCAAAGAGGGGTTTTATGCCGACCTTACCTTGGTTGATTTGAACGAATCTTGGAAAGTATCAAAAGAAAATATTTTGTACAAATGTGGCTGGTCACCTTTAGAAGGAACAACTTTTAGCTCTGCTGTAACTCATACTTTTGTAAATGGAAACTTAATCTTTGAAAATGGAAATTTTCATGAAGAAAAAATGGGAATGGCAATTGAATTTTCAAGAAATTAGCAATGTATAAAGGTAGGCGCTTAGTTATCGCAACAATGCATCAAAAAGAAGTTGTGATTACTCCGATTCTTGAAAAAGAATTGGGCGTAGAATGTTTTGTTCCAGATAATTTCGATACCGATATGCTTGGAACTTTCACGGGAGAAACCCCTAGAGTTTTGAGTCAAATCGAAACTGTAAGACAGAAATGTTTGTTGGCTATGAAGCAAACAAACTGCGATTTAGGAGTGGCGAGCGAAGGGTCTTTCGGCTCACATCCTACCCTTTTCTTTGTTCCAGCAGACGATGAGTTTCTAATATTTATCGACAAAAAAAATGACATTGAAATTGTTGCGAGAAAACTGAGCACAGAAACAAATTTTAGCGGACAACAAATTAACTCGGAAGAAGAATTGTTAGAATTTTCAAAAAAAATAAAATTTCCTTCGCATCGGATTATACTGAAACTACAAGAGTCTAATCAAGGTTTAGTTTACAAGGATTTTTTGAATTGGAATGAGTTAAAATCTACCTATCACAGTATCAATAAAAATGGAGTTGTAATGGCTGAAACTGACATGAGAGCCATGAATAATCCTACCAGAATGTCAGTGATTTCAATAGCTACCGAAGAATTATTAAAAAAAATAGTTTCGCTCTGCCCTATTTGCAATCATCCTGGTTTTCAATTACAGAATCAAAAACTGGATTACCATGTGAATCATGCCAATTTCCTACCAATTCTACCCTAGCCTTCATTTCTCAATGTCAAAAATGCAATCATACATCAGAAGAATTGTATCCTCACGGAAAAAAACAGGAAGAGCCAATGTATTGCAACTTTTGTAACCCCTAATTTTTCTGAAGTTTAAACCTGATTTTCTAATCATTTTTTGTAATTTTCTGATATGAAACAGCCTAAAACCTATTCTTCACTTTTTGTTTTTACTCTATTTTTTCTTTCCAATACATTTGGACAAGAGAAAAAAAACATAGAAATGGATGCTTCATTGAATCCTAATGATGTGGGGATTTTTGATTCTGATTTGTTGCCTGCAAATTTTCATAAAGAACGGAGACAAAAGTTGAGAGATTTAATGCCAGATAGTTCGGTAGCTGTTTTCTTTTCTTCTCCAATAAGAAACAGATCAAATGATGTGGATTATGAATATCATCAAGATCCTGATTTCTACTATCTTACTGGCCTAAGAGAACCTCACTCCGTGGTGGTAATTCACAAACATCCTGTGGAAGTAAATGGAAAACGAACTGATGAAATAATTTTTGTTCAGCCCCGTGATTCCAAACAAGAATTATGGGCAGGAAAGCGTTTAGGTGTAGATGGAGTGAAGCAAATTTTGGGATTTGAGGTTGTTGTGCCCAATACCGCATTTTCAAAAACTGATTGTAAAATAGACGGGATGAATTATACTTTTTTCCCAATTGATAAAAATGATACACGAGATACGAAATCAAAATCTGACTTATTTGATTTAAAAAAGCATTTTTTGACCCAAACTGTGCGGCAAACAGGAAGCCAAAACCTTGCGCGCTACATGGCGCAATTAAGAGAAATTAAAACGGAAGATGAATTGATATTGATGAAAAAAGCCATCGGTATTACTTGCAAGGCACAATTTGAATTAATGAAAAACTTGACACCAAAAATGGCTGAATATCAGTCGGAAGCTTTGGTTGAATTTCATTTTAAAAACGAAGGGGCCGAACATGCTGGGTTTCCTTCAATTCATGGCAGTGGTGGAAACTCCTGCATATTGCATTATGTAAGCAACAGAAGAATGTTTGAAGAAAATGATTTACTCGTGAGCGACATCGGTGCAGAATATCATGGCTACACTGCAGATGTTACTCGAACTCTCCCAGTAAATGGAAAGTACTCCAAAGAACAAGCTATTATTTACAACTTAGTATTGCAAGCACAATCAGCTGGGATAGACTCTTGCATAGCTGGCAACAGTTTTTGGGTTGCTAGCCAAGTAGCCAATGCTATTATTGCAGATGGCTTGAAGCAACTTGGAATTATTAAAAAAACAAAGGATGTTAAAAAATACTTCCCACACGGAACCTCACATTATTTGGGATTGGATGTTCATGATGTAGGAACTTATGGAAAACTCACGCCAGGCCAAGTAATTACGGTAGAGCCAGGGATTTACATTCCTGCAAACTCTGAGTGTGATCCTAAGTGGTGGAATATTGGAGTGCGAATTGAAGATGATATTTTGATTACAAAAGAAAAACCAATTAATCTTTCTGAATGTGTACCTCGAACTATACACGAAATAGAAGAAATTATGAGTAAAAAATAGTTTTAAAACACTGAAAAACTATGAATTATGTCATATTCAATTAAAACCTTTAAAATGGAATTAAAATATGAAAAAATTAGGCTAATATGTTTGAATCTTAATTTATAGTTTCTATATTTGCACTCTTGAAATTAAAGGACAATGGCAAAGACAAAAGGAAATAGAATACAAGTAATCTTAGAATGTACAGAACACAAAGCGACTGGGGTGCCAGGAACTTCTAGATACATTACGACTAAGAACAGAAAAAACACTCCAGAAAGAATGGAAGTGAAGAAGTACAACAGAATTTTGAGAAAACACACAATTCACAAAGAAATAAAATAATAAGTTATGGCTAAGAAAGTAGTAGCATCCTTGCAAAAAGGAGGAGGAAAAATGCATACAAAAGTAATTAAGGCGGTAAAATCTCCAAAAACAGGAGCTTACCAATTTAAAGAAGCTATTGTATTAAACGACCAAGTAAAAGAATTTTTTAGTAAATAAATCATTATTTACGATTCAGTATATTAAGCTTCTTTCATTTTATGAAAGAAGCTTTTTTATTTTTAATCTATGAGTGTATTTAAACGATTTTTCTCCAAGGAAAAAAAAGAAACGCTTGACAAAGGCTTAGAAAAAACCAAGGAATCTGTTTTTTCAAAACTATCGCGTGCGGTAGCAGGAAAATCTACCGTTGATTCTGATGTTTTAGATGAATTGGAAGAAGCTCTCATTACTTCGGATGTTGGGGTTAAAACTACTGTGAAGATAATTGAGCGAATAGAAGCTAGAGTTGCTAAGGATAAATACATCAATACTTCTGAGCTTAATTCTATTTTACAAGAAGAAATTGCGTCTCTTTTAGAGGAAAACAATTCTACCGATCAGGTTGATTTTTCGGTTCCAGACACTCACAAACCCCATGTAATAATGGTTGTGGGAGTAAATGGCGTAGGAAAAACTACAACAATCGGAAAGCTTGCTCATCAATTTAAACAATCTGGAAAAAAAGTGGTTCTTGGTGCTGCCGACACATTCAGAGCTGCGGCAGTGGATCAACTCATAATTTGGAGCGAACGAGTTGGGGTTCCAATCGTGCAGCAAGGAATGAATGCAGATCCTGCATCTGTTGCATTTGATACCTTGCAAAGTGCAGTGAATCAAAATGCAGATGTGGTACTTATCGATACTGCCGGAAGATTGCATAACAAAGTAAACCTAATGAATGAGTTGACTAAGATAAAACGGGTGATGGACAAAATTGTACCGGGTGCACCCCACGAAATCTTATTAGTTTTGGACGGTTCTACTGGTCAAAATGCCATCGAACAATGTTCACAATTTACCCAAGCAACCGATGTCTCCTCTCTTGCACTTACAAAACTAGATGGAACAGCAAAAGGCGGTGTAGTAATCGGAATTTCGGATCAATTCAATATTCCAGTGAAATATATTGGTGTAGGCGAAGGAATGGAAGATTTACAAGTTTTTAATAGAATGGAATTTGTGGATTCTCTTTTTAGTTTGAAGTAAAAGTCACCAAACATCGTCACCCTTCGAGACATTTTGTCCCGAAAAGACGGAACAAAACCCTCAGGGTTCAGCTTTGAGTTAAAACAAGCAACTAGAAACTTGCAACCAACATTATGAAAACAAAAACTCTCAAAAAAAATAAAGTCAACGTAATTACATTAGGATGTTCAAAAAATACTTTTGACTCTGAATTATTGATGGCTCAGTTGCATGCCAATAAATTTGATGTGGAGCATGAATCTATGAGTCAAGATCATGAAATTGTGATTGTAAATACATGTGGTTTTATTGATAATGCTAAGCAAGAATCTATTGATACGATTTTGCAATATGCGGATGCAAAAGACAACGGATTGGTTGATAAACTTTACGTTACGGGATGTTTATCTGAGAGATACAAAGACGATTTGGAAGAAGAGATTCCACAAGTGGATGCTTACTTTGGTACTCAAGAACTTCCACAAATGTTGAAAGTACTGAACGCTGATTACAAAAAAGAATTACTTGGAGAACGAATTTTGACTACTCCAAATCATTACTCTTATTTTAAAATTGCCGAAGGATGTGACAGACCGTGTTCATTTTGTGCAATACCACTAATGAGAGGAAAACACCGCTCCACTCCTATTGAGCAATTGGTTTCTAATGCCAAAAGTTTGGTTGCACAGGGGGTAAAAGAAATCATGCTTATCGCACAAGATTTAACTTATTACGGGTTGGATTTATACAAAAAGCGAGCATTGGCTGACTTACTTCGTAAGCTATCGGATATTGAAGGATTGGAATGGATAAAACTGCACTACGCCTACCCAAGTGGTTTCCCGATGGATGTATTGGAAGTAATGGCAGAAAGAGATAACATTTGTAATTATTTGGATATGCCTTTACAGCACGGTTCTACCAAAGTATTGAAAGACATGCGAAGAGGAATTACCAGAGAAAAAACGACCGAATTGGTAAATACCATTCGTGAGAAAGTCCCTGGAATCGCTATCAGAACTACACTAATTGCGGGATATCCTGGTGAAACGGAAGAAGATTTTCAGGAAATGGCTGATTGGGTACGTGAAATAAAATTCGACAGATTGGGGATTTTTGAATATTCGCATGAAGAAAACACTCATGCTCACAATTCGGAAGATGATGTGCCGGCAGAAGTTAAAACTGCCAGAGCCGAAGAAATTATGGATATCCAATCCACAATCTCTTACGAACACAATCAAAACAAAGTAGGGAAAGAATTCAAAGTATTGTTTGACCGAGTAGAAGGTGAATTCTTTGTTGGACGAACAGAATTTGACTCACCAGAGGTAGACAACGAAGTGTGGGTAGAAATATCAGAAGAAAACCATGTAAGAATTGGCGATTTTGCTACTGTAAAAATTGACCGAGCTGATTATTTTGATTTGTTTGGGAGTATTGTGAAGTAAACCATCTACTCCAAATTCACCTTGTGGAATTTCTTGTCCAAACAGATAACACGGGTGATAGATGAATCGATTAACTAAAGATAATAATCTAGTTTATAACGAGGAACAGAGCTGTCAAACACAATGTTTTGAGGTTTGTTATTCTTTAAATATCCGCTCAATCCTTTTAGTTTATCCTTCTTTATCCAGAGATAATCTGGCTTTAAAAACAGCTTGTGTACAACATCAAATACCTGAATACTTGCACTATCAATCAGGATTACATTATTGGAAATCCTAAGATGAGAGAACACAGTATCGGATGGTAATGAATCAATATTTAAATAGTGTTTGTTTAAGATATTATGCGAATTCCAATGATTGTTTACATTAAACATCATCATGCTCCAATCTGATTTTAACTCGCTAGATGAGATAAAATAAGTTTGGTTTCCAACTGTGTATTCCAAAGCAGATAGTTTATTTATGGAATAAAATGTGAGGTATTTTTGTTGGCTAAATTGGTATTGTTGAGCAACTTGCATGCAACAAAACAATACAATTAAAACCAATGAGAATCTCACATACTGAATCCTGCGAATGAACAAGGAATACAACACAGAAACAATGATTCCATAAAGAAAATAGGTTTCAAAAACAGTAAATTCTATTTCCTCTATCAAGGACAAAGTGAGGCTTTCTGTCCAATATACAGCCTGATTTAAAACCCAAACTATTCCATTGATTAACTTTCCTGCAACCAAAGAAATTCCACCGAACGGAGCCGATACAAAAAGAAAAACGCCTAAATAAAAAACACAAAATGCAGCTGGTATTACTATTAAATTAGAAATAAAGAAATAGGTGGGAAACTGATGAAAGTAATGTAAACTGAGTGGAAATGTAGCAATTTGTGCAGCCAAAGAAACACAAGTGATTGCCCATACTCCTCGAACCAATTTATATCGAGAATAAAACAATCGGTTTAGTTTGGGTTGCAAATACACGATTCCAACGACAGCCACATACGACAATTGAAAACCAACCTGATATACGATGTAAGGATTTATTATCATTAGAATAATGGCAGAAACCGCCAATGTATTGTAAATACTCGTTTTTCTGTTCAAGAGTTCGTTCCCGATTACAATGAATGAAAACATAGTTGTGGCTCGCATAACCGAAGCCGATAATCCAGTCATTATGGCATAAAACCACAAGAATGAAATGATAAGAATTGTGAGTATGAATTTTCCGTTTTTTACTTTTTTTAGAAATGAAAAAATACGGGTTAGGAGTAAATACAATATCCCAACATGCAAACCCGAAACTGCCAATACATGCATCGCTCCCGCGCTTGCATAAGATTTCACCAATTCTTTGTCTAGGTTTTCGCGATAACCCAAAAGCAAAGCAGAAGCAACTTTGAGCTGCTTCCCTTCTACTCCATTGTTTATTAAATAACCATACAATTTCTGTCTCATTTTTTGAGAAAAAGAAAAAACTGAATTGCCGTTTTCTTCCGCCAAAACCTCATAATCACCTTTTCTGAGAAAAACCTGATAGTTTATCTGATTCAGATTCAAGTAATTTTGATAATCAAATTGATTGGGATTTCTGTAAGACTCTATTTCATTCAATTTGTTTTTTATCAGTAATTTATCTCCATACTTGAGGAGTTTACTCACAGAATCTTTTTTGAAATAAGCCAACACCTTTCCAGTGCAAATGGAAATAGAATCCTCATGACATTGATTTAAATTCAAAACCGTTTTGAATGAATTTTCTTTCTCTTGCAGGTTATCCGAAATTGTGACAA